>LSQX01174169.1_pt2 | contig 18122 bp, 16 predicted proteins | sample 654561 | NCBI WGS metagenome assembly LSQX01 (sample SAMN04489861, study PRJNA283612) | anaerobic digester metagenome | isolation source: 4 biogas reactors fed with cattle manure at either 37C or 55C with and... | place: Denmark: Kongens Lyngby | collected 2014
TAACCAGGACAGGATATATTGCTGTTTCAAACTCTCTTACGGCTGCTTTCTCTGCATCTCCAGCCTCAGGGTCTGAACCTCTCACTGTCAGTTTTATTGACAAAAGCACAGGATCGCCAGATGCATGGAGATGGACGTTTGGAGACGGAGGCAGTTCAACAGAGAAAAACCCTGTATATACATACAATAGAACAGGACAATATACTGTTAGTTTAACAGTAAATAATTCGGAAAGCACCAGTTCTGAAACCAGGTCCAGATATATTATAGTCAGCAAGTGAATTCCGGATAGAAAAAAGGCTTTGTAGGAACCTATATACACAATATCAAAGGGGATAAAAAGATAAAAAGCCCTGATATCCAGTTAAATTAATTGAAACTGGCTTTTTTAGAGGTTTCTACAGGCATTTCTTTTTTTATTTTTTTTGGTTTAATCTCATTATATACCTAAATTTACATCTGGAAAACAACTGTATCAAAAAATTCATGTGTAATAAAGTACTTCATTATAAATTATATGAATCATTTATCGGGAATAAATTTAATTCTGGCACTGGGTCTGTTTTTTTGCTTTATTTCGAGTGCTGAAGCCGCAGACCCACTTGCTTTGGATGACGGAGATGTGAATCTTTCGGAACTCAGGGCTTTTGACCTGCTGGGCAGATGTGAAACAGGGTCTATAGTAAATACTGTATCACTTTCTTCTACAGGCAATTATCTTGCAGCCGGAGGGTTTGATCACAAAGTTTATTATTATGATTCCAGGGGGACGCAACTATGGAATTATACTACAGGAGATATTGTTTATACTGTATCGATTTCTTCAGATGGATCTCGAATTGCAGCAGGAAGCAATGATAGAAAAGTGTACTTCTTTAACCGGGAAGGAGAACTCCTGTGGAGCCGAAAAACCGGAGGCAATATTAATAGTGTAGCAGTCTCTTCTGAAGGGCTTTACATTGCAACAGGCGGCGAGGACGGAAAGGTATATTTCCTGGACAAAGATGGTAAACTTTTATGGAGCTTTAATTCAGGAGATGCTGTCCGCAGCGTAGCTATTTCCAGAGACGGGGATTACGTGGCAACAGGAAGCGCTAATAATTATGTTTACCTCCTTGACAGTGAGGGAAAAACCCTCTGGGGGAAAAAAACAGGAAGCCTGATCAACAGTGTAACCATGACCCCTAATGCTTACTATGTGGCTGCAGGAGGGTCCAATTATAACGTTTATCTTTTTGACCGTAAAGGGGAATTTTCATGGATGCATAATCCCGGTTACTGGGTCAGCAGTGTTTCTTTAAGCAGCAATGGATCCCATCTAGCTGCAGGAAGTTTCGACGACAGGATTTACCTCTTCAACCTTACAGGCGCAAAACTATGGGACTACCAGGTAAAAGATGACGTTTATGCTGTGGAGATAGCGCCGGATTCATCTTTCATTGCAGCCGGGAGCTGGGACGATAGCATCTATGCACTTAATATGAGCGGAAAAGAACTCTGGAACTGCAGCTGCGGAGGGAACATCAACAGCCTGGATGTTTCACGCGACAGTTCGACCATTGCTGCAGGGAGTGAAGCAGGAGCAGTATATATATTTAAACGGAACGCAACCGCTTTTGCACTGCTATCCGGGGATGCAAGTTTCCTGCCAGAAGAGCCTGTAAAGACAGAAGATTCCTCTCTTGAAGAAAATATCCAGCCCGTAGAAGAAACCCCCGTAGATACAGGAGGTATTGAAAACCTGGTAGAAGATGCTGCAGCTTCATCAGGTGATAAGAAAGAAAACATAAAAACCGGGGGTAAGCTGGGAATGGAGGAGTTGCCTTCAGAAAAAAGTTCTTCAAGCATTTTTGGGATATTTGATTCAATAAAGTTTCCGCTTGCCCTTCTGATCGGGTCCATGGCAGGTACGGTTTTCTTCTTAAAAAGAAGGCTTACCAAACGTCAGGAGATGGATGAGAATACCGAGGACTTTGAAAACCTTGAAGAGAGTGATACATGAGGGAATGATTGAGAAACACATAGGGATAACTCCGGAAAGGAGTTTCCCAAAAACAGGACATTCTCTGCAATATTTAATTTTGAATGGAATGACGGACCCTGAAATGAACTGCAAAACATGCTGTAAACTTTATTATACTTTTTTATCTTTTCTTACACAGAAAGCCCTGATTTTTAGTTGAAATTTTAATTATTCCCTTATTTCTTTACTTGCCGCCTCCGAGAGTAACCTGATATGGAAATCCGAACCGAGTTCCTCTGAGACCTTTCTGCATTTTTCCACATCAATCTCGGGGATTTTAACAACCGTAACCCTTGTTGAGATTCCTGCTTCTTTTGCTCCTCTTACAAAATCAAGCATAGCTCTGTAAGCGTTTTTATGGACAGGCCTGCAGAGTTTGTTATATTTTTCCTCGGACTCGGCATTAAGGCTAATTGAAACCGAATCCAGACCAGCTTTTTTCAATTCTGCAATGACGTCCAGTTTCGGGTTAATCAGGGCAGCATGCCCGTTGGTATCAAGTCTTACCCTTAATCCCTGATTTTTAAGCCAGCGAGTAACTGCCAGCACAACATCTAACCTGAGGGTAGGCTCTCCAAGCCCTGTGAACACGATTTCCCTGTACTTTGAAAGGTCAAGCCCTTCAAGGGCTTCGATGATCTCTTCCGTTGACGGTTCTTTTGAAAGCCTCAGGTTGTACCCATAAACACCGTCTGCAAAGTTACGGATGCAGAAAATACAATCCGCACTGCAGCGGTTTGTGAGGTTCAGGTAAAGATTATTATGGGCTTCATAATAGATTGTGTTCATACAGATCAAAATCCTTACATTCCTTATAATCATGACGCATTTGTTAATTTTCGACTTATGGCGGAAGCTTTTCTTATATATTCCTATTTTTGCCGTCTCGCTCCCGGCATCTGTCTATTATCCTTTTTTTTCAAGCAGAAGGTTTATAGGTGAGTATGTACTTTTAAGGTTCATTCTGCAGCATTTAGCTAGCAGTATCTATGTTTCAACTCATTTACTCTCCGCATTGAAGCACTTCAGGTTCTTTTCTTAGAATTTGAATTTTCGATGTTGACAGATATGTGTTAAAAACCTATGATTGATGAAAAATTGCGAGATCCGCAATTTCGAAGGAGAAACTTAAATGGCACAATTAGCTAAATTCGATGTTCCTGAAGAACTTACAAACAAAGCACTTGAAGCTCTGGAACTTGCCAGAGACACAGGAAAGATTAAAAAGGGCACAAACGAAGCCACAAAAGCAATCGAAAGAGGCAATGCAAAGCTTGTCCTGATTGCCGAAGATATCGAGCCTGCAGAGATTGTCGCTCACATCGGCCCTCTTTCCGAAGAAAAGAAAGCTCCCTATATCTACATCAAGAACCAGAAAGACCTCGGCGCAGCCAGCGGACTTGGAGTCTCCTGTGCAACCGTGGCAATTGTAGATGCAGGCAAGGCAGCTGAAATGATTCAGGACATCGCTCAGAAGCTTGACGCTCTTAAATAACCCTGATAACAGAAGGTGCTGATTATGGCTGAAGAAAGCACAACAGGCGGCTTTGCTGCCGAAGTTATTGACGTTATCGGGAACACAGGTATGCATGGTGAAGCAAGCCAGATCCAGTGCAGGGTTCTGGAAGGCAGAGACAAAGGTCGAGTAATCACAAGAAACTGTGTTGGCCCTGTCCGCATCGGTGATATTCTGATGCTTCTGGAAACGTCAAGAGAAGCAAAGAAACTGACTACCAGGTAAAAATAGTAGGTGAAAATAAATGGAACAGAGGAAATGCTATTTTTGCGGACAGATGCTGGAGCCTGGTACCGGTAAACTCTACATCAAGAAAGACGGCTCCACTTATTTCATGTGCTCTTCCAAGTGCATGAGCAACTTCGCTCTTGGCAGGCTTCCGCGCCGCACCGAGTGGACTGAGAAAGGCAAAATCCAGCTGAAAAAAGCATAAATGCCTGTTAGTTCGAATACAGAAGGTGTGCATATGGAACAGACATACGTGATGGTAAAGCCTGACGGAGTCCAGCGCGGGCTGGTCGGAGAGGTAATTTCCAGGATCGAAAAGAGAGGCTTGAAGATTGTTGCCCTCAGGATGAACGTTATCGCCGAAGCTACTGCAAAGGAACACTACGGTGAGCACGCTGCAAGGCCATTTTTCCCCTCCCTTATCGAGTTCATTACCTCAGGTCCTTCGGTCTCGATGGTAGTTGCAGGAAAGGATGCAATAAAGGTAATGAGAGCAATAAACGGGGCTACAAACCCTGTGGATGCAGCTCCCGGAACTATCCGTGGAGACTTTGCTCTTGACGTGGGAAGGAACGTGGTTCATGCCTCCGACTCCCCTGAAGCTGCAGCAAGAGAGATTGCAATTCACTTTAAGGACTCCGAAATCGCGAATTATTCCAGAGTCGATGAGGTCTGTCTGTACGAGTAATGCAGGTATATCAAATCCTTTTTCGTGTATCCAGAGTTATCCGGATATGAATTCAGGCATTTGTTTATCCTTACCTGCAAAATGGGTCCTTCCGGGGAAACCTGGGCCCTTCTGGACCTGCAGCAAATAAGAAGCGGGAATGAGAGAGGTTCTGTATATGACCGACAAGAAAAACCTAAGGACTCCTATAGTCTGCGTGATGGGGCACGTTGACCACGGGAAAACCACCCTGCTTGACAAGATCAGAGGCACTGCGATTGTCAGCGGGGAAGCCGGTGCTATTACTCAGCACATAGGAGCAACCGAAGTCCCTATAGATGTGATTATCGATAAGCTCGGAGACCCCAGGCTCAGGGACCGCTTTATGGTACCGGGGCTGCTTTTTATTGATACTCCGGGGCATCACGCTTTTACAACCCTCAGGAGCAGAGGAGGCGCACTTGCCGACCTCGCAATTGTGGTCGTTGACATAAACGAAGGTTTCAAGCCCCAGACCTACGAGAGCTTGCAGATCTTAAAGCGGTTCAAGACTCCTTTTGTTGTCGTTGCCAATAAAATCGACAGGATAGGCGGCTGGGTTTCACAGAAAGACATGCCTTTTGCTGCTACTTTCAAGAAGCAGTCCAGTGATGTCCAGGCACGGCTTGAAACAAAGCTCTACGAGGTAATAGGTGAACTTTACAACCAGGGGTTTGCAGCAGAACGCTACGACAGGGTCACAAACTTCCAGAAAACCCTTGGAGTAGTTCCTGTAAGCGCTTTTACAGGGGAAGGTATTCCTGATGTCCTTATGGTGCTTCTGGGTCTTGCCCAGAAATTCCTTGAGGCAAACCTGCAGTACAGCGCCAAAGGTCCGGGAGTAGGGACTGTCCTTGAGGTAAAAGAAGAAAAAGGACTCGGAGCAACCCTTGATATTATCCTTTACGACGGTACATTGAAGAAAGGAGATACTGTTGTTATCGGTAGCCTTGGCGAGCCAATCCGGACAAAGGTAAGGGCTCTTTTAAAGCCGAGAGAACTTTCCGAAATCCGTTACGAGAGCAAGTTCCAGCAGGTGAGTAAAGTAACTGCTGCGGCTGGTGTTAAGATTTCGGCTCCTGGCCTTGAAGGCGCACTTGCAGGCTCTCCCATAAGGGTTGCAACGGAAGATAACCTTGAAGAAATTGCATCCCAGGTAAAGTCCGAGATTGATGAGGTAAGGATTGATACGGGTTCGGTAGGGATCATGATTAAGGCTGATACCCTCGGTTCCCTTGAAGCCCTTGTCCATGAGTTCCAGAAAGATGAAGTCCCTATCAGGAAAGCTGAAGTAGGAGACATTTCCCACAGGGATGCGGTTGAGGCTTCGACAGTTGAAGACCCCCTTTACTCGGTGATTATAGGTTTCAATGTTAAGGTTCACCCTGATGCCAGAGATTTCCTGCAGGAAAGCAGTGTAAAGGTGTTCACAAGTGACGTTATTTACCGTCTGGTTGAAGATTACCAGAAATACGTCAAAGAACAGCAGGAAAAGGCTGAAAAGAAGATTTTCGAAACAATAATCCGTCCCGGAAAGTTCAAAATCCTTCCAGGATGTGTTTTCCGGCAGAGCAAACCTGCAGTTGTCGGGGTAAGAGTGCTTGGGGGAGTTGTTCGGACAAATACGGATGTTATGCTTGAAAACGGAAACGTTGTGGGCAAGATCAAAGGTCTGCAGTCCGAAGGGGAAAATATTCCCTCTGCAAAGGTAGGCAAGGAAGTTGCAATGGCAATTGAAGGTGCAACCGTAGGCAGGCAGATCAAAGAAGAAGATGTGCTCTACGTTAATGTGCCTGAAAGGCATGCCAAAGTCCTTGAGCACGAAATCTATGAGTCCCTTTCAACCGATGAAAAGGAAACCCTTGATATTTTCCTGACACTTAAAAGGAAAGACAATCCTTTCTGGGCAAAGTAAAGGCTGATATGCAGGCAGAGCATATTCAGGATGCAGCAGGACGGGTAAGAATTCCGGATAACTCAGATAAAAAGCAAGGTAAAGGAATTATTAAAAATAAATCTGATTGGAGGATTTCACATGGCAAATTTCAAAGTTGTAGTTTCTGATCCAAAAGAAGCACGTGCTTACCAGATCGATATTAAGGATGCTGAAGCAAACGCATTAATCGGAAAGTCAATTGGGGACGTTGTTGACGGTTCCATTTTCGGGCTCGCCGGTTACAAAGTCCAGATTACCGGTGGCTGCGACGGCAGCGGTTTCGTTATGAAGCCGGACCTTCCGGGCCCCAGAAGACAGAGAATCCTTACCGCAACAGGTGTAGGTTATGTTCCCAAGCTTCCGGGACAGCGCAGGAGAAAAATGATGCGCGGAAAGGAAATTGCTCCCGACATAGTCCAGGTCAACGCCAAGGTAGTCGAATACGGAAGCAAGTCCATAAAAGCCCTTCTCGGCCTTGAAACCGCAGAAGAAGCTCCAGCAGCAGAATAATTTCAAATTCCGCCTTCGGGCGGGATTTAATAACTCTTTGATTTTCATTTGTAAATTCTTTTTTTTCTAACTCTTAAGTTTTTTTACATTCTTTGCGCTTTTTGTATCGTATTACTAACTGCGCATAGTTAAAATTGTCTGATTTCACTGATCATTTATTAGCAGCTTCGCGGTAAGTCCTGATAAATTCAATGACAGACACAAAAATTAACATTAAAATTCCGATGTTGGCCAATGAACCCAAAAACATACCCAGGAAAGGATAGTTGACTCCAATTGATACATTTTTTCCGCTTATATGAGAGAATAAAACAATTATAAAGAAAACTAGCGCCAGAACCATATAACTGAATACTATGATTTTACCCGCTTTTTCAATATTTTTTAGATCTAATATATGAGGCATTATAACCCTCTATTATGAGTTTAAGGGAACGACACAAACTCAGTAATCTATAACATAAACCCAGTAATCTATAACATAAATTCAGTAATCTATACACACTTTAATCCATCATATTATTCCTCAGTTTTCCAGCAGCAGAATAATTTCAAATTCCGCCTTCAAGCGGGATTTAACAATTCTCTGGTTTACTCTTATCTGGTTCCTTTTTACATTGTTTTACACATTTTTAAATTATTTTATCACCAGACTCCTGTTCTCTACCAAACGAGCTTTTAGCTTTATAAGCCCATTTTACTTGGATGAAAGTGCTCTCAAGTACTTTCATTTTATGGACATGTTATTCGAAGAATATCATGTGCGTTTTTATATATGCCATATTAAGTCAGTAATATGTTTTAACTTTATAATTCTATTTTAGATTGATAATCTCATTTTAGCTTTAATTCCAGTTTAGCTTTATAATCCCATTTTAGATTGAGAATTCCATTTATGCTTTCATCCGGTTCACAGCGCAGATTTCCGGCTCTCTTTTTATTTTCCGGTTTCCAGGACATTGAGTCTACTGCAGATTAAATCGCAGTATTCGGTATGAGTTCAGGCCAAAAAACATCCATTGATATATTAAATTATATAATTAAATTCAGAACTTAAGTATAAGCTGATTATATTAAATTATGATATCTGCAATATATTTATTGATTATAAGATCATTTAGTAATACTCATATATGTTTAGGTATTAACACCTACGTGCTATCAGTATTATTATTCATATTACAGGTTATTTGTAGTAATTTACAAAAATAGGGTGTTCTTTAATGGAGAAAAAAAAGTTACTGACATTATTTTCTGTTTTCCTGACAGCCCTGGTCGTAATTACGGCTGGCTGTTCTGATAAGGACAGTGCTCAGGCTGGAACAATGGGTGGAAATTCGCTGGCAGAGGAAACAGTGGTTGAGAATGGTGATGAAGGTTCACAGCATGTTGATGTTGTTTATCTGAGCGGCGGAGACTGCGGCTATCCACAGCCGTTCACAATATATCCGAGAGGTCCGGGGTCATCAAAAGTTGGGATGATCTTTGACAGCCTGTTAGAAAGAGATGAAATTGGCATAATCCCCTGGCTGGCTGAAAGCTGGGATGTCAGCCCTGATGGAACAGAATATACGGTTCATCTCCGCGAAGGTGTCGTGTGGAGTGATGGAGAACCTTTCACGGCAAATGATGTTAAATTTACTTTTGATTATGAGCAGAAGAATGTGCCTATCTCAGGTGGAATTGAGGCAGGAGTTGTAAATAATGTTCAGGTTGTGGATCCCGGTACGGTCAAATTCGTACTTAACCAGCCTGTTTCAACCTTCCTGTACAAGCTTACCGGTTTTAGAATCATACCCGAGCACATATACAAAGATGTATCGGACCCTGCCAGTTTCCTTGATCCAGAAGCGGTTACCGGTACCGGCCCGTTCATCCTTGACCAGTACAACAAAGAACATGGGACATACCGTTTTGTAGCAAATGAGAATTTCTGGGGACCGGAAGCTACCGTTAAATCCGTGGAATTTATTCCGGTCAGCGACCCGCTTGTAGCTTTTGAACAGGGAAAAATAGATTTCACAGGGGTATCACCCGATACTCTTGACCGGTTCAAATCGGACTCTGACATAAGAATTGTGCAGCAGCCAGCTTTCTGGGGTTACCAGTTTTATTTCAACATGAAAAAATGTCCTGAGCTTAATGACAGCCTGGTAAGACAGGCTTTTGCTTACGCCATTGACCGTGATGAACTGGTAGAAAAGATCGCAAGAGGTGCCGGAAAAGCCGGGAAAATGGGAATCCTCTCAGAAGACCACGTCTGGTATAACCCTGACCAGCCCGAGTACAGCTATGACCCGGATAAAGCCGGAGCATTGCTCGAAGAGGCAGGATGGTCTGATACGGACGGGGATGGAATACGTGACAAAGGCGGAAAAAAACTGTCATATGTACTATCCCTTAGCAGCGGCGAAGTCCGTATAGGCGAACTTATAAAAGAAAGGCTGAGTGAAGTGGGAATTGATGTTCAGGTGAAGTCCCTCGAGAGCAAATCCCGCGATTCCAACCTGAAGAACGGAGACTTTGAGCTTCTGATCAGCGGCTTTGGAGGCTGGGGACAGGATGCAGATTATCTCCGTACAAGGTACTGTGATACGGATTCACAGTCATCAAACAGTGTGTCATCCGGAGCAGCAGTGTATGGTTACCACAATGACACCCTGAACGCCCTTGGCACCCGGGAACTGCAGGAACTTGACGATGATAAACGTAAAGAAATAGTATATGAGATGCAAACCGTAATTGCGAATGATGTGCCTGCAATACCGCTCTATTATACCACATCGTACGATGCATGGAGAATTTCAAAATATGACGGCTGGATGAATATGTACGACCACCATGCGAGGACACACAGCATTCTGTCGTATCTTGAGAGGGATGGGATTGCAGAAAAAAGATAATCTCAATAACCTGATCGAATGCTGGAAAAAAACTGCCAGCGATGCTCTTAACATCCGGGATGAGGGCAGGATGGCAGATTTCTGGAATAAGCGTTCCGAGAACTATGCCAACAATATTGGCAAAGATAATAGAAAGAAAAGAACCGATGAGATTCTCGAATTTCTTGAGGAATCCGGTTTTGATCCGGAGGGTTCCAGAGTTCTGGATATCGGGTGTGGGCCCGGTACCCTTTCTCTCCCTCTTTCAAAGCTTGGAGCAAAAGTGACCTCACTTGACATATCGTCCGGAATGCTCAAAAGACTGAAGGATACTGTAAAACAAGAATCACTCCCGGTAGATGTCATAGAAACTTCCTGGTGGACGGCAGACATAGATTCCCTGGGCTTCCGGAACAGGTTTGACCTTGTGATTGCATCCATGACTCCCGCGATAAAAGATATTGAGAATTTTGATAAGATGATGGCATGCTCGAAAAATTTCTGTTACTACAGCAATTTTTTGAGAAGAGGAGAGGACAGGGCTTACCGTGAGATCCGGAGCTCAATACTCGGGGAAAACTCTGCGAACAATATGAATGGCATGACTTTTCCGTTAATGTATCTTTACCTTTCAGGCTACATGCCATCTGTCAGGATCAACCACTCGGAATGGAAAGAAGAAACAAACTGGAGAGAAGCTGCAGACCAGGCAATAGAGTTCATCGGGAGGGGCAGGGATTTTGATGAGGAAACAAAGGAAAAAATAAGGGATTATTATCAAAACACCTCTCAGGATGGGATCTACCGTTCCGAATCCGATGTATATACCGGCATGATGGTCTGGGAAGTTAACGGCAAATGATCGGATAATGAAGGGGCAGATGATTGGATGGAGAAAAAAGACAGGAATTCGTTTATTTTCAGGTTATTATCGACCCTTTTTGTAATTCTTGCCATAAACTTTTTTCTTCCAAGAATGATGCCAGGTGACCCTTTCGCAACCACTTCCGCGGATGAGGTAGGGGAAGAAATTATTGTAATGACAGAAGAGCAGCGCCTTTATTACCTGAACTATTACGGGCTTGACAGGCCCCTGTATGAACAGTTTTTAGTATATATAAAAAATCTGATGACTGGAAATCTGGGAAAGAGCATTTATTATAAAATGCCTGTCAGCGACGTAATACTGCTGCATCTCCCCTGGACCGTGCTGATTGTCATGGGAGCGACTGTAATAAGTACAGTCTCAGGTGTGCTTCTCGGGACACTTTCGGCTAAAAACAGGAAAAATGGAAGTGACAGGATTATGATGACAGGTATGATAGCTTTTGCAGAAATTCCCTCATTTCTGCTTGGCCTGATCCTTCTTCTTATTTTCAGTGTGCACCTAAGGCTTTTCCCACTTGCGGGTGCCATTACTCCCTTCGCAGATTATACTGGTCTGGCAGAACAGGCATGGGACATACTGTATCATGCCTTCCTTCCTGTTGTGACCCTCTCCCTTTCCCAGCTGACCGGAGTTTACCTGCTAACCAGAAATACTCTGATTACAGTGACCACAAAAGACTACATCAGGACTGCGAGAGCCAAAGGCCTGGGAGAAAAAACCGTATGGACACGGCATGCCCTAAGAAACGCACTTCTTCCTGTGGTGACAAGGACAGGGTTTATGATCGGAATAATGATGGGCGGTGTTGTGCTGGTTGAGAGTGTTTTTTCCTATCCCGGGATAGGGATGACACTCAGAAGTGCTGTAATCGGCAGGGATTATCCTCTTATCCAGGGAATTCTGCTGGTAATTGCAGTCTCCATACTCGTCTGCAACCTGATGGTTGACAAAATATACGGGAAACTTGATCCGAGAGTTGTGGTATGATAAAGGATGTTGCTGCCTCTGGAAATGCCAGAATTATTTCATTTGCTCAGGCGTTAAATATTGACAAATTTGTAAGCAGTACAGCTGAAACATTTTCGAAGTTCAGCACTGAAGGTAAAATTGCTGTCTTTGGCATCATCTGTATCATTTTAATGGCAGTTTTTGCTCCTGTGATAACGATTTATCCTCCTCAGAAGATTACAGGGAATTCACTTGAACCCCCAGGTCCGGAACACATACTCGGAACGGATGAACTGGGCATGGATATCTGGTCACAGATATGTTACGGAGCAAGGATGAGCCTTACAATAGGGCTTGCGGTGGCTTTTGCGGCAGGTTTTGGAGGAGGGGCTGTCGGGATACTGGCAGGATACATAGGAGGGAATGTTGACCAGGCACTGATGAGAGTAATCGATGTAACAATGGCTCTCCCGAGTTTTCCTCTCCTGATCGTAATATCCGCTTTTCTCGGACCGAGCATTTTTAACGTAATTCTTATTCTTGTCCTTTTCAGCTGGGCAAAACCCGCACGAATTGCACGTTCCCAGACCCTGGCATTAAAGAAGAACGACTACATCACTGCAGCCCGAAATTACGGTGCAAAACCATTTTACCTGCTCTGGAGGCATATATTTCCTGAAGTTATGCCTGTCCTGCTTGTGCTTGTAATCGGTATATCCTCACACGCAATCATAGCCGAAACTGGGCTTGCTTTTCTGGGGCTTGGGGACCCTACTTCCAAGAGCTGGGGGATGATGCTTAACCATGCAACCGGCTTCAGGTCGATATATTTTACACCCTACTGGCAATGGTGGCTGTTGCCTCCGCTGTTTATGCTTATTTTCCTCCTGCTCTGTCTTGCGTTCATAAGCAGGGATATGGAAAGGATACTTGATCCCAAACTAAAAATAAAGAAAGGTTTCTGATTATGAGTCTGCTTAAAGTAAATGACCTTAAATGCCACTACATAACTGACATTAACACAGTCAGGGCTGTAGACGGAATTTCTTTTGAAATTGAAGAAGGAGAAATTCTTGGCATTGTAGGAGAATCGGGAAGCGGCAAGACCACTGTTGCACTGAGTATCATTGGGCTTTTGCCAGAAAATACAGCCGTTTCCGGTGAAATTCTTTACAGGGACCATGTAATATCTTCTTTGCCTGAATCAGAAATGGACAGGTTCAGGTGGAAAGATATTGCAATAGTTTTCCAGAACAGCCTGGAAGTGATGAACCCGGTTCTGAAAGTGGGCTTTCAGGTAATGGAACCGATGATAAGGCACCTTGGTATCAGCCCGGAAAGAGCCCGGAGTAAATGTGCTGACCTGTTCAGGACTGTAGGCCTTGATCCTGAATGGATGGATTCATTTCCTCACCAGCTCTCAGGGGGCATGAGGCAGAGGGTTCTTCTGGCAATGGCACTTTCATGCGATCCGAAATTGCTGATCCTTGATGAGGTTACCTCTGCACTTGATGCATTTACCCGAAAGGAGATAAGGGACCTTCTGGTAAGCCTGCAGAAGAAGAACGGGTATACGATGTTAATGATCTCTCATGACATCACTTTTGTGTCTTCCGTGGCGTCCAGGATTGCTGTTATGTATTCGGGTAAGGTTGTGGAAACCGGACCTGTAAGGGATATTCTTGTATCTCCGCTTCACCCTTATACCAGAGGCCTTGTTCATTCGACCCCTGATATTTTTGTGTATAAGGACTTATGGGGAATTCCCGGAGATGTTCCGGCAGGGGACGGGTTTAACGGCTGTCCTTTCAGCCCGAGGTGTACACAGAAAATCGGTATATGCAACAGTGTTTCCCCTGTCCTGAAACCAGCAGGGAACGGGAGAGAAATCGCGTGCCATAGAGGAGGCATAGCAGGCATTATGGTAGCCAGAAACCTGAGCTTCAGTTATCGGCTGCCGGACGGTGGATATCTTCAGGCAGTGGAGGATGTTAGCCTGGAAGTGAGGGAAGGGGAGGTTCTTGCAATTGTCGGCCAGACAGGTTCAGGAAAGTCAACACTTGCACATATCCTTGCAAACGTAATAAAACCCGAAAGTGGAGAGGTTCTGTTTATGGAGGGGGATGTCAGGAAAGGAAAATACGGAAACAGAGTCAATGGCATTCAGATAGTATTCCAGGACCCGTTCAGCTCGACAAGCAACAGGTTTACCGTGCTTGATGCGGTCAAAGAGCCCCTTTATATCAATAAGATCGGGTCCAATGGAGACAGATTGCAGATGGTTAAAAGTGCCCTTGAACTTGTTCGCCTTCCCACAACAGATAATTTCCTCAGGAAATACTGCGGGGAACTCAGCGGCGGGCAGAGGCAGAGGGTTGCACTTGCAAGAGCAATGGTTATGGAACCGAAACTCCTTATAGCCGACGAGATAACTTCGGCTCTGGATGTCTCAACCTCTGCAAATATATTACGCCTTTTAAAAGGACTTCAGAACAGGAGAGGGTTTGCAATGATATATATTTCACACGACCTCTCCCTGACTCTGAAGATTGCTGACAGGATAGCAGTGATGAATTCCGGAAAGATCGTAGAGATGGGAAATTCTCACGATGTTATGCTTTCGCCCTCTGATGAGTATACAAAAAGGCTTGTAGGATCAAGAATAGGGCTGTGCTGTCACAACCATTGAGTTTTACGGTCTTATTCATCAATTTAAATTTTTACTGCTTCTTTTATAATTAAGGCAAATTTAAAGGGTAAATTTTAATGAGTAAATATTAACGGGTAAATTTAACAGAGAAATTTTAAAGAGTAAGTTTTAAAGAGTAAATTTAACGGGTAAATTTTGAAAAATGAATTTTGAAAGAAGGTTTTGAAAGATGAGTTTTGAAAAATGCATTTTGAAAGAAAGTTTTGAAAAGTGAACTTTGAAAAGTGAACTTATGATGATTTTGAAAAGTGAACTTTGAAAAGTGAACTTATGATGGCTGCTCTAAAATTCATGTTTAAAGGTTTTGTTTAATATGAGTGCGATAATGGTTAAAGAACTGACAAAAAGATTCGGGGAGTTTACTGCTGTTGACCGGGTCTCATTTTCGGTTGAGACCGGGGAACTTTTCGGGTTATTAGGCCCCAATGGTGCGGGAAAAACGACCATAATCAATATGCTGACCACTCTTCTTCTTCCTACTGCAGGCGATGCTGAAATTGCAGGATATGATCTTAGAAGGGATCCTGCCAGGGTTAGAAATAATATCGGGATAATATTTCAGGACCCTTCACTGGATATCGGGCTTACAGGGAGGGAAAATCTTGAGTTTCATGCCATGATGTACAGCATCGTGTCAGATGAAAGGGAAAAAAGAATAAGGGAAGTCCTTGAGGTTGTGGGCCTATCTGATAAAGCTGATATTCTTGTTGAATATTATTCGGGCGGGATGAAGAGACGGCTTGAAATCGCAAGAGGGCTTATCCACTACCCGAAGGTTCTGTTTCTGGATGAGCCCACTCTCGGGCTTGATGCGCAGACCAGGAGATCAATATGGGACCATATCAGAAAGCTGAACCGGAATTACGGGACATCTGTCATACTGACCACACATTATATGGAAGAGGCTGATTACCTCTGTGACCGTATTGCGATAATTGACCAAGGAAAGATAATTGCACTTGATACCCCCTCAGGACTGAAAAAACGTCTTAAAGGAGATTGTGTCAGCCTGGATATTGAAGGAAAGGTTGACCTCATCGCTTCTGCACTTGGGAAGAAAGAATGGGTGAAAGAAGTTGCCCGGAACGAAAAAATGCTTGACGTAATTATATCGGATTATGAAAAAAATATTCCTGATATTTTTCGGACTGCTTCCAGCCTGGGAATTGGGATCAGATCGATAAATTTCAGTAAACCAAGCCTTGAAGACGTTTTTCTCCGCCTGACGGGTTCGACAATAAGGGAGCAGGAAGGAAGCAGGCTGTCAGTCAGGCGTGAGCGTATGAGAAGGAGGATGCTCCGGTGATTCAGGGAAAAGTCATCTATGTCCTCTGGCGGCGTGAGATGATAAAGTACTTCAGGGCAAGGTCAAGGGTTGCGGGTGCTATTGGCATGCCGGCTTTTATGCTGGTATTTCAGGGAATGGGCTTTAGAAAAGTGGAATTTCCGGGCCTGCCCGACTCGATAGGATATTTTCAATACCTGGTGCCGGGCATTATAGGGATGACCCTTCTTTTTACGGCTGCTTATGCAGGCATGAGCGTCATAATGGATAAGCAGTTTGGGTTTTTAAAAGAAGTAATGGTGACGCCTGCAAGCAGAATCTCTATTGTCCTCGGGATGATATCCGGAAGTGCAACCACTTCACTCATTCAGGCACTTATTATTATGATGATGTCGGTATTACTTGGTTTCAGGCTGCCTCTTATTCCTGCAATTCTGTCCTCTCTGGTGATAATGGTTCTTATATCGATGATCTTTATAAATATAGGATTGATTCTGTCATCCGTACTGAAAGACTTTCACGGGTTCAGCACGGTTATTAATTTTATTGCGTTCCCTCTGTTTCTTTTATCCGGGGCTTTATTTCCGGTCTCAAATTTGCCAGCCCCAATCAGGATTCTGTCTTATTTTGATCCGCTGACATACGGTGTGGATGCTTTAAGGGGAGTATTGATTGGTCATTGTGAATTCTCAATTGTTCTGGATGTATGTGTTCTTTTAACACTCTCGGTCCTGATGGTCTGTGCCAGTGGTTATTTCTTCCAGAGGGCAGAGATGATATAAATGTGTGCCTGTAAAGGAAGAGCCAAGTTTTGTTTTAAACCAAAATAATTCTGAACTTCTCAGGCCAGGACCCGGGGTCTGAAGAACTGTTATAAAAAAAAACAGCAGTCAAAAAAACATCATAATATAATTTATCCAGAATATTTTGTTGTCCAGAATATTTTGTTATCCAGAATATTTTGTTATCCAGAATATTTCGTCAAAAAAGTAAGGTTATGAGGATGCTTTATCACCCTCAGGATCATGAAATGCCTAAATTTTTATATTAATTTTTAAAGTTATTTAGAGAAGCTGCTTTCCAGCTCCATCGCCGGATTTGCACTCGTAAACTTCTGTGATCTTCATGACGGCAAGGGCTTTTGCAGAGAATTTGTCTACATGCTCCAAATCATTTTTAGCAATTTTCTAAAAATTTGGAACTAAAAATGAAAATATTAGCCCAAGTAAATTTGAAGTATACACCCTATCAGACATGATAATACTCCTTTTGTTTTGTTGTTACAGAATTAAATGCTTCCTGAAGTAAACAGGAATAAATATAATAGGTAAACAACGTACAGGCCTACTGGAATACCGACAGCAAGGGTGGCATTTTTAATTGACATATTTCGCGCGTGTAAAAGTGCAAATACCCATATGTATGCAGACAGTAAGAGGCATAAAATTCCAACTATTTGTGAGGTATAATACAGGGGATTATTTGAGAACATCTGTGTTGTACTTTCAGCTATAAGCTGCGGGTCCTGTAATGAAAAATCTATCGAAGGTGTAAGTTTGTATGTTACAAAAACATTTATTAAACTGCTAAATATTTTTGGCACAAATCCATAACCTACAAACTCTAACGTCCTTTTGAAAGAACCTTTTGATTCAAACACATATGATATTGAATATAAAATTCCAGCTACTATAACCCAGATTAGAAAGACCCAGATCAAACCCCAAATGACACCGAAAAGAATTGCTGTAGTCGATATATATGAACTCATCTCAGAAGGAAGCAGTCCACGCAATTGATTCATAGCCAGAAAACTTGAAACCATTGCAATTACAGCAACTACAAGTAATATCAATACAGGATACTTAAGATCGACATCATTTCTCGACTTTTCCTCGAAAAATGAATTTGGATCAAATAACAGATTATTCAGGTTTAAATTATCCATATTTTTCACATTATTGCATATTATATGTAATGGTTGTCACATGATTAATAAATATTATTATATGTTAATCAGTTTTTTAGATTTTACTTCTTATTTTGTCTTTTATCTTACGACTTAAATCATAATCCATAATCCAAAAAATATGAGCACAAGTCCACTGATTTTTTTCAGATATATTTTATATGAACGGACCTGTTTAGGTAAAGTATAACCCCCTATCAAACCAACCCCAATAAAAGGAGTTAATACTCCGCCACTGAAAGCAAGCAATAGAGCCAGATCATTAACAGTCCCGTTTGTAATAGTTTTACAATCTCGTTTGTAACAGTTTTGTTAAGCAGTACAGGGTATTGAGGCAGTGCAGGGAACTTTTACAAACGAAAACAATATCCCAAGAAAGAAAACTCCACCCAGAGTACCTGCATATTTCCTGGCAGAACTCTGAAAATAATTATCCAGAACTACAGGAGATTTCAAGACCCCCAGAAGGTTTAATCCAATGAGAATTACAATGACGCCTGTAACAAAAGAAAAGCTTTCC
>LSQX01188685.1_pt1 | contig 18119 bp, 16 predicted proteins | sample 654561 | NCBI WGS metagenome assembly LSQX01 (sample SAMN04489861, study PRJNA283612) | anaerobic digester metagenome | isolation source: 4 biogas reactors fed with cattle manure at either 37C or 55C with and... | place: Denmark: Kongens Lyngby | collected 2014
TCTGCAGAGCCTTGTTCACGTCTCCTCCTGCGATCGAGGGGGCATAGAGCAGACTGCTGGCCTTCATCAGACGGGCATAAACCTGGTCGGGATGCTGCTTGTATGCCTTGTTGATCTTGGAGTTGCTGCTGATGCCCTTTCCCAGGTTCCTCGGGTTGATGAGATAATGGATTGAATCGATTTCCGCCTCAAGGATGAGGCCGAAAAACGAGTTTTTTTCCAATGCCGTCAGTAATTGCTCAGCCTCTTTGAGCAGCTCTTCGGAGCGATTCAGATCCTTGGGTTCCACTTCAGTGTACAGGCGGGAAAGCAGGGTGGCCGCACGGATATCCAGCACCGTCTGTTTCTCCTTTTCGAGTCCGATTCCCAGCAGGCCCGTTCGAAGCTCCTCTGCTTTGCGATAATCACCTTCATTGCGCACCACATCGACATACTGCACAAAGGCGGGGAGATCCTTGAGGAAGGAAAATTCGTCGACCAGTGCCCCGCTTGCAAGCGGGCTGAGCATACAAAAGCACACTACCAGAGAAAGCAAGGTTCGCTTCATATGTGCTATTTAACCACAGTTTCCCGACGGATGATATAGCCTTTCTCGATTGCCTTGTCGGTTTTCAAATACTGCATCTTTCCATGGTCGGCTTGATCAATCGATTGGAAATTCTCATCCAGTAAACAGAATGCATCGTCTTCAATGCGATAGACATCGCTTGCAATGTATTCGATGGTCATTCCTGTCCGTATCTGGTTTTTCAGCTCGAGGGCAAATACTCCGGGCTCGACCTGCTCTCCGATGAATCCGCAAAAGAGGTAGTCCCTCAGGTATCCTTGTTCGGTACTCTTGTCGATTCCCTGCCCCATGGTTGGATCAACAGGGCCATGACCAAAGAAAAAGCCGGTGGAGTATTCGCGGTGGCTGATGTCGAACAGATCCTGACGGAACATTTTCCAACGCTCATCGCCGGTTTTCAGGGCGTCAAGGGCCTTGCGGTAGGCCCGTGTCACCACAGCAACGTAGTAGCTGCTCTTCATCCTGCCTTCGATTTTCAGTGAGTCGACTCCTGCATCAACCAGCTCCTTGAGATGGTCGATCATGCACAGGTCCTTGGAGGAAAGAATGGTGGTATATCCATCCTCTTCAATGACGGGGTAGTACACACCCTTGCGCTGCTCCTCTTCTAGTGCGAGCTCCCCGCTTCTCAACAGCTGATAATTCCATCTGCATGTATGGCTGCAATCACCATGGTTGGCGCTGCGGCCCGCCAGATGGCTGGAGAGCAGACAGCGCCCTGAATACGCCATGCACATCGCACCATGAACAAACACCTCGAGTTCAAGGTCGGGGTTGGCATCCTTTATGCGTTTGATATCATCAAGCGGGGTCTCCCTGCCCAGAATGACTCGGCGAAATCCCAGCTTGTGGTACATCGAAGCACTGCTGGAGTTCGTGCAGCTTGCTTGGGTTGAGAGATGCAGTTCAACCGATGAGCCCAGTGCATCACGCAAGATCGGCACCAGACCGATATCGCTGATGATGAAAGCATCGAACGGCCAGGTCTTGATCAGGGGAAGCTGCTCCTTGAGCAGGGCAAGATTTGCCTCGTCGAAGAGCATGTTCATCGTACAGTAAAGACGCTTGCCGGTTTCAGCCTTAAGGTTTCTTACCTGCGTCAGGTCGTCAGCAGTGAAGTTCTTCGCATTCGAGCGAAGGGAAAAGTCGGAAAGACCGAGGTAAGCTGCATCCGCCCCATAAGCAAGGGCAAGACGCAGCTTCTCGAGATTTCCAGCCGGACTGAGCAACTCAACGCTCACGCAACGCCTCCCTGACAGCTTGTGCAACCGCTGCGCTGATGGCTGCGATTTCACCGGTGTTGGGTTGGGCAGCGAGTGCGCCGATGCTCTGCATGGGCTCGCGTTTCCCATCCTCGGGGAAGGCGAGTGCGAGCACCTCTTCCACTGAGCCCACCAAATGGAAGGTAATACCTTTCTTCAGGTTCTCGTCAAGCTTGTCAAGATCGCGCTTGTTGAATTGGGGGATGATGATCGTATCGATCTTGTTCCTTCTTGCTGCAAGCACTTTCTCTTTCAGCCCTCCGATGGGCATGACCTTGCCTTTGAGGCTCAGTTCCCCTGTCATGGCAAGATTGGGAGCCATCACCTGGCCGGTGACCAGGCTGTAGAGCGCGACCGTCATCGTAACTCCGGCAGACGGTCCGTCCTTGGGTGTCGCGCCTTCGGGTACGTGCAGGTGGATGGCATTGTGCTCGAACCAGGATGGGTCGATCTTATGCTCGGTGGCATGGGCCTTCAGATAGGTGTAGGCAATGCTTACCGACTCCTGCATCACTTCCCCAAGCTGGCCGGTGAGTTTGATCTCTCCCTTGCCCGGGGTGTTCTGCGCCTCGATGATCAGGGTGTCCCCGCCCATGCTGGTCCATGCAAGGCCGATGGCCATACCGGGGCGGTCGGCCTTCAGGATCTCATCCTCGACGAACACGGGCTGACCGAGGAACTCGTGAAGCAGCGTATCGTCGATGACGATCGGCAGGACCTCGGGCTTGTTTTCGATCAGGCGCAGGGCTACCTTGCGGTTGATCTTGTGCAGCGACTTCTCGAAGTTTCTCACCCCTGCCTCCCTGGCATACTCATCGGCAATCTTTCTGAGGATGGCTGGTGTGTATTTGATCTCCTCCTTGGTCAGGCCGTGCTTCTCCATCGATTTGGGCACCAGGTACTTCTTGCCGATGGCAAGCTTCTCCTCACTGGTATAGCCCGAAAGCTGGATGATTTCCATACGGTCAAGCAAGGGGCGGGGAATGGTGTCCAGCGTGTTGGCCGTACAGATGAACAGCACCTCGCTCACATCGAAGGGGATGTCCAGATAGGTATCGCGGAAGGTCGAGTTCTGCTCGGGATCGAGGACCTCGAGCAAGGCACTTGCAGGGTCTCCCTGATAGGAGACTCCCATCTTGTCGATCTCATCGATGAGGAAGACAGGATTCTTCGCCTTGGTGATTCTCAGGCCCTGGATGATCTTGCCCGGCATCGCCCCGATATAGGTCCTTCTGTGGCCCTTGATCTCGCTCTCGTCATTCATGCCGCCGACTGAGAAGCGGAAGTATTGTTTCTTCAATGAGCGGGCGATGGATATACCTACGCTGGTTTTTCCGACTCCCGGAGGACCCACCAGACAGATGATGGAACCCTTGGTATCCTGCTTCTTCTTGCGAACCGCCAAGAATTCCAGAATTCGGTCCTTGACGTCCTTCATGCCGTAGTGGTCCCGTTCGAGGATTTTCCGGGCGCTGTCGATACTGAAGTTCTCCGGCTTCGGCTCCTTCCAGGGAAGGTCGCTGATGATCTCCAGGTAGGTGCGGCTGATGGAGTATTCGGGGCTGGACGGGTCCATTGCCTCGAGCCTGCTCATCTCGCGGTCGACAGTCTCCTGTGCTTCGGCTGAGAGGGGAAGACCCTTGAATTTCGCCTTGAGACGGTTGATCAACTCAACCTTGGGGTTGGTCGATAAACCAAGCTCCTGCTGAATGGACTTCAGTTCCTCGCGCAAGAAGTAGTCACGCTGGTTCTTCTCAATCTTCTGGTTCACCCTGGCTTGGATCTTGGCCTGCACCTGGGCGATGTTCTGTTCGTTCTTGATGAATACCAGTACCTTCTCGATGCGCCTGCGTACCACCAGGGTTTCCAGGATCGCCTGCTGTTGCTTGCGTTCGACGTTCAGGATGCTTGCAATGAAATCGGCAAGCTTGCCCGGATGGTCGATATTGACCATGTTCAGCCGCATCTCCTCACTGAAGATCTGGTTGTTCTTGGTAAGCATTTTCATCTCGGAAAGCAGAAGCCTGGTCCAAGCGCGCAGTTCCTCCGGTTCATCCTCGATGTCCTCAAGGTATTGCACCTCGGCTACGAGATACGGTCCGCTGGGATAATACTGCTTGGTCTCAAAACGCTTGAGCGTCGAGATGAATATGCTGATGCCCCCGTCGGGGAGCTTGATTTTCTTGACGATCTTGGCAACGGTTCCCACCGTGTAGAGATTCTCATGGGAGTACTCTTCGTTCTCGTTCTCTTCCTTGACGAGGAGCAAGCCCAAAAAGCCACCGTGTTTGATGGCCTGGTTGACGATTTCCACATCCTGGTTGTCGGTTATCATCAACGGGGTAAACAGTCCGGGAAACACAGGGTTTCCCGTTACCGGGAGAATAAACAAATTATTGGGAAGCAGTTGCTCGATCGGCATCAGTTCCTGTTCAGACATAGCGCCTCCATATGACAAATACATTCGGGCAGGAAAGCCACCCGCCCGAACTAAAGGTAATCAAACTTCTTCCCAAAGGAAAGTCTCTACTTCTCTTTGGAAAGCCATTTCACCCCAAGATAACAGAACGGGGTGTCCAGAAGGGCGAAGAGAACCTTGAACAGCCAATAGGGAATGATCAGGCTGAAGACAAATGCGACGGTGAATTTCGGAGTTGTCTGATAAAATGCAATAAACATAAACATCACGGTATCGATGAATTGGCTTGTTATGGTGCTTAGGTTGTTTCGAAGCCAAAGCATCTTCCCTTTATTGAGTTTCTTGAATAACAAAAAGATATTGACATCGACTGTTTGGCTGATGGAAAAGCTGATCAGTGAAGCCAGGCTCATGCGCATGCTCATGCCGAATATCTGACGGTATTCGTCCTGCAGCTCCCAACTGGGGTGTGGCTGTATCTGCACAAACAGTGCCGTCGAGGCAAAAAGAACCACCAGCATGATGATGGAGTAGTTGACGAACAAGGTAGCATGGCTGTGTCCCTTCACCTCGCCGACTATGTCTGTAATCAGAAAGAGGACCGGCATGAAAAAAATTCCCACCGAGACTCTCACCCCGAACAAGCTTATGATTTTACTTCCAACAGTGTTGACCAGTACCATGCCCGTTATGTAAAGAGCGAAGAGTAAGAGCTCCTTTTTATCCATTGCTGATGTCTGACTATCCATGCTGTCCTCACTTGGCGCAAGTGTAGCGGAAAGGAGGAACAGGGTCAAATAGGGACATGAAAGGAAGCTTTTTTCTCAGTTTTTTAGTACACTGAGAGCCTGAGGAGTCGGACATGAGATTAGCGAACAAGCGTGTGATCATCACCGGAGGAAACCGGGGTATAGGCAGAGCCATAACCGAGCTGTTTGCCGCCGAGGGTGCAAAGATTGCGCTTCTGGTACGAAGCGATGTTTCACCTTTCATCCAAGAGCTTACTGACAAAGGCTGTACCGTGCTGGCAATCAAGACGGATATCACCGATTACGAACAAGTCAAGCAGGCTGTTGATTCGGTCGTTCAATTGTGGGGAGGCCTGGACATCCTGGTCAACAATGCGGCGGTCATCTCACGCGAAGGGGTCTTGGAAATGACCTTGAAGGCGTGGCATCATGTGATGAATGTAAACGTCAATGCTGCCTTTTACTGCAGTAAAGCGGTAATTGGATATTTGAGTGAACAGAAAAGCGGTACAATTTTGAACATTTCTTCCGTTGCGGCAAAGTGCGGTGATATCACCGCAGCCCCGGCCTACGGGACATCCAAAGGAGCCCTGACCACCTTGACCCGCTCGCTCGCACGCCAGCTTGCACCGTACAACGTGCGCGTCAACGCCATAGCCCCCCATGCCATTGTCACGGAAATGAGTGCACAGTGGTCGGATGAGAAACGGAAACAGGTTGTCAGTGCCATTCCATTGGGTAGAATGGGTAGGGTTGAGGAAGTGGCCAATACAGCACTTTTTTTGGCAAGCGACGAGGCCCTGTTCATAACCGGGGAGACCATCAATATCAATGGCGGATACTTGATGGACTGAAAAAAAAGCGGGCACACCAACCGGTATGCCCCTTGCAACGAAAATGTCTTCAGTCCCACCCTTTCCCTCTTGATGTACCCTCTTATGCTCAGCTTGCGAGGTTGGGGGTGGAACCAAAGACAACAGTTCAATGTTCTAGGCCAAAACTCCCGCCTGGATCAAGGCCTTTTTCAAAAGCTCCTTGCTCTCGACGCTCATCGGGCCGACCGGTGCAAAACAAGGACCGGCGTCGATTCCGAGCAGCTCCAGGCTCTCCTTGAGGATGGTGGGGTAGGAACCCAGGTTGAAGGCCATTCTCACCGGGGCGATTTTATACTGCGCCTCAAGTGATCCAGCCACATCCCCGGCAACATACTTGTCGTATATATCAGCCATGAGGCGCGGGGCGATGTTGGCGCATGCCGTGATGGATAAGAGACAGCCGTAACACAGACAGGCGTGGATCAAGGTGTCGCGGCCGCTGAGCACATAAAAAGGTTTTCCGCCCTGATAGGTATTACGGATGTATTCGCTGGTCAGGGTGAAGTCTCCGCTGCTGTCCTTGACTCCCACGATATTCTTGATCTTGGAGAGCTTTACAGCAGTATCCACACCGATGTTCACATTGGTCTTGCCTACGTTGTTGTAGAGCAGCATCGGCAGTTTGGTGGAAGCGGCAATATCGGCGTAGTGCTGATAGAGTTCGGCCTGGGTGACACTGATGAACATGGGCGTCAGCACACTGATTGCATCGGCCCCCGCTTCCTCGGCCATCTGTGCATACCCGATCGCCTCGGCGGTTGTGATACCGTTCACCCCTGCATAGACGGGGACCCGTCCCTTCGCCTCGTCGATGCAGATTTGGAAGGCGTCGCGGCGCTGTTCGGGAGAAAATCCGTAAAATTCCCCCGAGGTACCGACGACGAACAGTCCGTGCACCCCTCCATCGATCATATAGTTGACCAGCTTGCGCAGACCTTTCTCATGTATCTTATAGTCGGCTGTCAACGGGGTCACCATTGCAGTGATAATTCCTTTTGCCTCGAAATTCATAGGTGTATGGTACTCCTTCACTATTGCAAGAACTCTTCGTTCTTCTTTATTTCATAGGTTTTAAACAGATCGGTTCTCTTGATGGCCTCAATGAGGTTCTGTTCTTCTTCGCTCATCTGCAGGTCATCGAGAATGGAGGCTGAATCATACAAATGCTCCGCTTTTCCCGTTCCATAGACGATGGTGGATACCTCATTGAAGGAGAAAACCCACTTCATGGCAGCATGGGCAAGCAGTGTTTTGTTTTCAATTCCTGCTTCCTTGGCCATTTCGAAGAGGGCTCCTTTCATGAAAGCCTCACGGGCGACCACTCCCATACCGTTCTTCGCCGCTTCCTTGAGAACACGCCGGGAACCTTGATGGTCGGCTGCGTTGAAGTTGATGTAAACCACATCGAAACTGCCGGTGGCGATCTGCTTGAGGTAGGTGCTCTCCCCGCTGAAGGTGTCGGCGCATGCCCAGCGGATGAGACCTTCCTTCTTCAGATGGTCGATGTTACAGGAGATTTTCGCCAGGTATTCAGGATCGTTCTCAAGTGCGCTTTTCATGAACGCAAGGTTGAAGAAGTCGATGCTCTCGCGTCTGAGCAGCTTGAGGATTCTTACCGCCTCGGCCTTCAGCGTCTGGTAGTCGGCCATCTTCTTGTTGTGCTCGTCGTAGGTGTAGACAAACCCTTCCGGACGGGTCTGGATGTAGACAGGGTAGGGAGGGGGCAGTTCAAGGAAATTGCGTCCCAATGCATCCTTTTCCGAGTCGTGGGTGACGTCGTAGAGATTGATGCCCAAGTCGTAAGAGGCCTTGAGGATGTTCTTTCTGTTCTCTCCTCCGAACCCGGGGAAGATGTAACCGGGAGTGATGGCCTTCTCGAAATCCTCGTTGAATCCTCTGGACTTATGGTTGGGCAGATACTCATGGCCTCCCATGCTGATCATGGAAACGTCGATGCCGCATTTTCCAAGTGGTTTATATTTCATGGTTTACTCCTTAGCTGGCTACGCCATACACCAGGTTTGGCAAGAAGAGAATGACATCGGGGATAGCCAGCAGCAGGATACCCACGAGAATGACGACGACAAAGAACGGAATGCTCTCCTTGAGGTACTCGGACATCTTTACCCCTAGAATGCCGTTTACAATGTACATGGCTATTCCTACCGGGGGAGTGAGAATGCCCATGGTGACGATGATGCTGGTGACCACACCGAACAGGACAGGGTCGATGCCGACGGTTCGGACGATCGGCATGAGGATCGGGGTCAGCAACAGGATGACGATCGAGCCGTCCATGAACATGCCGAAGATGACATACAGAAGGAATATGATGGCCATTACCACGAATTGGCTGTTGGTGAAGCCGGTGATCAAGGTGGTCAGCTTCTGGGGAATCTGGTCCATGGGAATGCCATAGGCGAAAATTGCACTCATGCTTATCATGAACATGATGCCTCCGATATCCCTGATGGCTTCCTTGAGGGTGATGATCAGGCTCTTGATTGTCATTTCCTTGTAGACGAAGAAACCGATAATGATGGCATACACACACGCGAAGGCTCCAACCTCCGAGGGGGTGAAGAGGCCCAGTCTCAGGCTTCCGATCAGCACAATCGGAAATATCAGAGCCCAGATTGTCTCTTTCAGCGAGCCGGCGATCTCCCTCAAGGATGCACGATGCTCTCGGGCCCTGGGGAACTTGCGGATGCGGGCGGTAATGGCGACGGTGAGCATGAAGGCTGCCATCATGATCAGGCCGCTCATAATGCCTGCTGAGAAGAGTCGTCCGATGGAGACCTCGCCTACGGTGCCGTACAGGATCATACCGACTCCCGGAGGAATGGTGGAGGTGATGAGGCTGGTGAAGCCGATGACAACGGCAGTATAGCCCTTGGGATAGTTCTGCTTGAGCATCTCAGGTCCCAGGATTCGGGCTTCCATGGCGGCGTCGGCATTGGAGGAGCCTGAGCAGCCGCCCATGAATGTGGACAGTACGACGCTGACTTGCGCCATGCCGCCTCTCATGTGTCCGGCTACCTGCATGGAAAGCTTGATCAGGCGGCTGGTGATACCCGAGCTGTTCATCAAGCTTCCTGCGAAGATGAACAGGGGCACTGCCAGCAGCGTCACACTCTGGGTTTGGCTGATCGGCAGTTGAACAATGGTAGCCAACGGAAGCTCCATATGCTGGAGGAAATAGAATACTCCGGAGATGCCCAGGGAAAATCCGACAGGGACTCCGATGAAGAGCAGGAACAGGAATATGAGTAAAACTACTATCACGGGTTACCTCACTTCTGCAGAGCCGGAGGCACTGTCTTTTTTCAAAAGATCGCGAATTTTCAAGCTGGTGGTGATAATCATGAAAACCGAGGGGATGGGCATGCTCAAGGTCGCCCAGGTGTAGCTGAGAAAGGGAATGCCTTGGAATGTCCGGAACCGGGATGAGTAGGCAAGGTAAAACCCATAGTAGACCATCAGCAGCAGGAAGATGAGGATGAGTATATAAATGAACAATTGCAGGATTTTCTTGGTTTTGGGTTTGAGAAACTGTTGGAAAATCTCGACGTTTACCATTTTGTCGTCCCTGAGGGCGGTGTCGGCTCCTACATAGACAGACCAGGTAAACATGAGCAAAGCAAGATCGAGCCCCCAGTTGATCGGAAAGCCGATCGTCCTGAGGATTGCTGCAAAGGTAAGGATGAAGACCGTAGAGATGAGCAGGACGGCTCCTACGGCAAGTTCGATATCGCAGAACTTCTTATAGGCTTTTGCTAAGCGGTTCATGATTGACCTCGTTGGGAAAAGATGACATTGGCCTGCAACCTTCGATTGCAGGCCAAGAAGACTATTGGAGCTTATTTGCCCAGTTCAGCGTAGACTGCGGCCTTTGCAGCATCCAAGCCCAGTGCCTTGTAGGCAGCTTCGCCGGAAGCCTTGAAAGCGGCAACATCAAGAGCGCTGTGCGGGATGTAGGTCATGCCCTGGTCGATCATGAACTGGCGGTCGGCTTCAGCATTCTTGAGCAGGATGTTGGAAGCAACCAAACCGGCCTTGTTGCACTCTTCGATCAGGATCTGCTGATAGTCGGCGGGAAGCTTGTTGAACCAAGCGGCACTGACGACCATGACGTTCAGCTGGAAGATGTGCTGGGTCTCAACAATGTACTTGGCGACTTCGTAGACCTTCAGCTGCTTTGCAGCGGCATAGGGGAGTTCGCAGCCATCGACAACCTTGGTCTGGATGCCGTTGTACAGCTCGCCGTATGCAAGGGCGACAGCCTTGCTTCCAAGGGAGTTGACGGTTGCAAGCCAAGCCGGGGCATTTGCAGTTCTGATCAAGCTGTTGCGCAGCTCTGCGGGGCTCTTTCCAGGCTTGTTGGTGAACACGTTGCGGAATCCCTGGACCCATGCGTAGGAAACGACTTTAATCTGGTGCTGCTTCTCGAGCTGGTCGACCCAACCCTGCACAACCTTGGATTCGAGCAACTTCTCTACATCCTCGATCCCTGAAAGGAAGAACGGCATGTACAAGATGCCCCATTCCTTGACATAGTTGCCAAGACGGGCGGGGTCGGTCTGCCAGCCAACGTTTGAGCCGAGGCGGATCTGTTCAAGAACGTCTTCCTCGACACCGAGTTGGGCGCTGGGGTAGACTTCAATCTTGAGCTTGCCGTTGGTTCTCTCTGCAACAGCTTTCGACCACTCCAAATACTGCTTGTTGAACGTGTCCTCCGGGGTGAGAACATGACCAAATCTCAGCACATACTCTTGGTCGGCCTTGGCTTCGACCGTTCCTTGAGCGAACAGCGGCATCAGCAGCAGGGCTGCAAGTGCCATGATCAGGATACTTTTCTTCATAATAATCCTCCACGATGTATTGTTAGGGCCATATAATGACCCTTGAAGCAGAATCTCAGGCGTAAAAGGAGGTGAGTGATGTAAGATAGGTGCCAGCCAATGCCTTTACCGTATTGTTCAGGTGCTGGTCCATCAGTTGTTCGCACAAATCTGCATCACGTTTTTCCAGGGCATCCAATATTTTCAAGTGANNGCACGGTTTTTGGTGAGGTTTCTGGTGAGTTTCATCAACGATGAAAGCTTGAAGGTGAACTCCTTGAGGTAGCGATTGCCTGCAAGCTCGATCAGGTAGTCATGCACTTCATTGCCGACGGCAATCGCCTTGCTTCCCCCGTCTTTCTCGATGTCCAGGTTTTCAAGTTTTTCCCTCAGCTCCTTGATTCTCGCATCCATATCAGGACTTTTGGAGAAACAGGCATACCGGGCACAGGCCCCTTCTATTGCTCTTCTTGCATTAAAAATTTCCACCACATCCTGGAACGAAAACTGACGAACCTGATACCCGCGGTTTTTTTGGACTGAAATCAAGCCGAGTATGACCAGCTTGTTCAGGATTTCCCGGATGGGAGTCCTTGAAAGACCGTATTCACTGCTGAGATCGCGTTCAACCAGCCAAGAGCCGGGGAGGAACTCCTCGGAGATGATGCGTTGCTGTAAATCGAGTAAAACTTCAGCTTTGGTCATGGTCCCTCCTCGTAGTATCCCAGTGGTATACCACAAGAATACCATGCATATACACGCTGTCAAGAAGTTTTTTGCGAAAAGGAAAACGTGAAGTGCCAACACAAATCTGTTGCATTTTGTTGCAGTCGTGCTATGATTGATGCGTAGACTCCATGTCTTCAGAGAGTAAGGAAGGAACCTTTATGGATAGCAAACTTATTGTAATCGCCATCGGTGGGAACTCGTTGATCGAGGACCCCAAGCACGTCACCGTCGAAGCCCAGTACGAAGCTGCACGCAAGACCGCAGCCCATATCGCCAAACTGGTGCAAGCCGGCCACAGGGTGGTCATCGCCCATGGAAACGGTCCGCAGGTCGGCTTCATTCTCCTCAGGGCGGAATTCTCACGCTCTATCCTGCATACCGTCCCCCTGGACAGTTGTGTTGCCGATACCCAGGGCGCAATCGGGTATCAGCTGCAGATGGCATTGAAGAATGAGTTTACAAAAATCGGCATGAACCCCGAGGTTGCGACGGTGGTGACCCAGGTGGAAGTCAGCGACAACGACCCATCCTTCGGCAAGCCGACCAAACCAATCGGCTCCTTCATGACCAAGGACGATGCCGACTACCACAGCCAGCATGATGGTTGGGTCTGCGTCGAGGATGCCGGCCGCGGCTATCGCAGGGTGGTTGCCAGCCCCAAGCCGAAGGCCATCGTCGAGATTGAGACAATCCGCACGCTTTTGGGCAACAATGTCATCGTAATCGCAGGCGGCGGCGGAGGGATTCCCGTAGTGCGTGATGAGGCGGGCATGCTCAGCGGACGGGAGGCTGTCATCGATAAGGATCTGGCTGCCGCCTTGATGGCGAAACAGCTCAACGCCGATTTGTTCGTCATCTCCACTGCTGTTGAGAAAGTGTGCCTGAATTACGGCAAGCCCAATCAGAAGACCTTGGACACCATCACCACCGAAGAGGCCCAGCAGTATATTGCTGAAGGGCATTTCGCCCCCGGCAGCATGTTGCCCAAGGTTCAGGCCATCGTCGATTTCGTTCGCTCCACCGGCAATGTCGGATTGATCACAGACCCTGCCAATCTCTATGGAGCTCTTTACGAAGGAAAAGGAACGAAGATTGTCCGCTAAACAAAAGATGTTCCCCAACCTCCGCAGTGCAGTAATCAGCATTGCGGTGGTTGCTCTTCTGCTCACCTTCGCTGTGTTTGCTATCGATCGAAACAACGTCAACCGATTGGGAGGCTATCACAAGAGCGCTCTTGCCGAATTGCAGAAGGTCGAAGCACACCTGTCGCTTCGGCTTGGGTACGCAACAACGCTCTCCTCGCTGCTTGGGCAGGGAGAGAATGCATCGAAGCTGGCCTCTTTGGTTGCCCTTGCCGGACAAGCTCGGTCGGCCGGTGAGATAAGTGAAACCTATCTGGCGATGGATGCCGTACTCGCCTTGTTGCAGAAGGAGCTCTTTGCCGATGCAGCCTATCGTACCTATGCACCGTACTTTGAGAAAATGTATGAAGAGGAGCTGCTGCTAACCGAGGTGTTGCTCTCCTATCATGCAAAAGCCGACTACTACAATCGTCAGAAGCACGCCTTTCCCGCTGTATTGACAGCCAACCGGATGGAAATGAAGGACCTACCGCTTTTTGCGTTTTCTGCGGCCTTGAAAGGACGACCCTGACAGGTAGAGAGGAAGCAGTACCGCGATGGTCCGGATGTTGTCCTGCTGAGCGAAGGCCGGCACCAGGAACTTAAGGACAAGCAGTACGAGCATGATGGCAGAGCAATAGGCGGCGAGCCTGGAGCCCTGCTTTTTTTGTATGAGCAAGGCATAAGCGCTTGTAAAGAGCAGCGGATTCAGAAAGAGGATGTTTTCATTGAAGTAGGTCATGTCCATGTCGGAGAAGAGCATCATGAAGAGCAGCAACGACCCCAGCACTCCCAAGGCAAGGAACAGCAAGCCCGATACGATTCTTCTCAGCGAAGGAAGTCTGCTTCCAAGGAGGAGCAGAAGCAGGGTGGAAGCGATGCCGAACAGCGCGTACGCCCAATCGTAGTTGACCAAATCATCCGAAACCGTGAAGCGGATGCTGCTGTCTCGCCTGTCCTGCAGCACCTGCACCTCGTCGACGAGCCTGGTTCCGTCCGGGTAGGTGAAATCCACAACCGCCTGGTGAAGTTTCTCAGGCAGGAACAACTCTTCATAGCGGTCCAGGCGTGTATCGATGATTCTGCTTTGCAGGGTGTCCAGCACCCAAAAGAGGGCGGGGCTGTGGATCATGTTCCTCGCAGTCAACTGACGGTAGCTGCCTTGGCCGGGCTCGTTCTCGGCCCATGCTCTGAACGCACCTTCGGTTGCAAAGTCGATGATGTCCCTGATTCTTGTCGCACAATTGTCATAATAAAAATGATAGAGATAGGTGCTGTACTCGGTTTTGATGTGTTTTTGCAGGAACGTGATGAGGGCGAACTTTGCTTCATCGGTGAGATTGAGCTCAACCAGTCGGACATCGCGCTCTTCATCGATTGCTTCCTGGATGCGCCAGGTCGCTTCGCTTGCCACGACATAGTAATACATCCTGCCCCGGGCGAAATTCAGATAGAAGTGTTCCTGTTCATAATCGAATATTCCCCAGTCATACATAATTTGGGTGCCCGACGGTTGCTTGACGATCAAGGCGGAGTGGCCGAACCAGGCATACAGAGGGTCTCCCGGTCCCACCGTCAGCAGCGATACCGATGTGCGGTCGACCCAATCCGCCTGATTGGCTGCCAGGGGTTTTGAAAAATCAACCTTGGAAAGTTCTTTGGTGCTGTCGAAGGGCTGCTCCACCTGCTGAGGCCGTATGCTGTACGCAGACAGCATAACCATGCAAAGCAACAACCATAGACTGAGGATTGTCCGTTTCATTGCCGACAGCATATCACAGAGCTGCACCACTTCCAACCAGTTGATTTTTTGCCCTCTTCCTTCTACTCTAGACGGTGGAGGGTCCATGGAGCGCAACGTATCGTCTTTGGCAATTGTTTTGCACAGTCAGCGGTACGGTCAGCTGAATCGGCGCCTGAAGTTGTTGAGTGTGGACTATGGCATCATCGATGTCATCAGCTATGGGGCGCGTAAATCTTTGAAGTCGGTGAAAGCCGAGGTGTTCACCGATGCTCAGTTTTTCCTCTATTATAATCCGGTGAAAAAGGACTATACGCTCAAGGATGCAGAGGTTGTTGCCACCCACGACGATATTCGCGACGATTTGGTTCGTACCTATTGCGCCCTGTTATTCTGTGAGCTGGTGCTCAAGACCAACGGAGGGGAGAGTGCAGGGGAGTATCAACTGCTCAGCACAGCCTTGGATCTGCTTTCTGAAGCTCCCTTGTACAGCGATCGGATCCTGATCCAGTTCATCCACCGGTTGACTGACTTGCTAGGCCTGCGCACCGATTTGTCCAGCTGTCCCATCTGTGAACGGGAGTACGGTCAGCAGGAGGTGCTCTCTTTCTCCTCCGCGCTCTCTTGTCCCTGTTGCAGCGAATGCGCTTCCCTTGAATCGAATATGCTGCTGCCACCGGGGGCTCGTCGGTACTTGGTGGCAACTTCCTCACTGGGGTATGAAGAGAGTGTTCTTGTCGAGCTCAGCCCGACCGCCACCAGTCGAATCAAGAATTATCTGCTCAGGTACGCCCAGATAATCACCGGTGGAACACTCAAGACCCTGTCTGCAGGCATCCTGCAAGGAGCGGCAGACCAATGATCGGCAAAATAAAAAGAAAGGTTGTATATACATGGTTTGGAAAAAATCACCCGTCTCCGCTCAGGAGATACGGCGTTTGCATGAACAGTACGGTCTGGATGTGCTCAGTGCCTCCATTCTGGTCAGAAGAGGACAGACCTCCAGCGAGCAGGTAAAGTTTTTTTTGGAGCAGGAGCTCACGTATCTGCACAATCCCTTCCTTTTCGATGATATGGAAGAGGTGGTCGACCGCATCAATGAAGCGGTTGCCGAGGGAGAGAACGTATGTGTCATCGGCGACCGCGATGTGGATGGGATCACCAGCACCGCCTTGTTGGTGCAGGAACTCAGGGACATGGGCCTGTCGGTGACGTACCAGCTTCCCGAGGGCGATGATCCCTACGGCATGACCATCAAGGGAGTCGAGAAGGCGCATGAGGACAAGGTGACGCTTATGATCACCGTCGACTGCGGCATATCCAACTTTGACGAAATCGCTCATGCCCACAGCCTCGGCATCGATACCATCGTGCTCGACCATCACATCAGCGGCGATACGCTGCCTCCGGCCTTGGCCATCATAGATCCGAAAATGCCGGGTTCAGGGTATCCTTTCGAGCATTTGGCCGGATGTGGTGTTGCAGCAAAAGTCATATGGGCGTTGCGCTTCAGCAAGACGGATTTCTACCGTGAGGAGTGCATTCTTCTGCACGCCCAACCCGGGCACGACACCATAATCATTCAGGCGATGCGAATCCAGAATCTTCTGGTCATCGACCGGGTGATCGAGGAAGTCAATCCCGGCTTGCTCTCCCCGTCGCAGAGCAAGGCTCTCTCCTTTCTCTCCTGCGGACTTCCCATTCTGGTTCTCGATGCTCAGGCGGAGTTGGTGCAGCTCAAGCAGGCTTTCGGGAAAAAGATCGATATCCACCTGGTGGAGATGAGGCCCCAGATGGAGGCTGTTATGCCGGTCATGAAGAACAAGGGTTTGTTCGCCCTTTCCAACCTGAGCCGTGCCATCAAGTATTCACCGTTCGGCAGGGATGAACTGCAGGTGCTCTACACCCTGTTTGTAGCCTACTGCATGAAGAAGCATCCCAGTCTGGACAGCGATTATGAATCGATTCTCGACTTGGTCGCCATCGGTACCGTCGCCGACCTGATGCCGATGGAGGATGAGAACCGCATCCTCGTCAAACGGGGTCTGAAGGTGCTCGCCCAAGGAAGAAGAGAATCCTTGATGCCGTTGTTTTCCATGCAGAACCTGTTGGGAAAGCAGCTATCCACCAGTGATATCTCCTGGCAGATCAGCCCGGTGATCAATGCATCGGGGAGAATGGGCAAGCCTTCGGTTGCCTTGGAGATGATGCTCAGCAGCGATCTTGGGCAAACCGAGGAGCTGGCCGGTCAACTTCTTCGGCTCAACAAGGAGCGGCAGAAGCTTGGCGAGGAGTCCTGGGACCGCTTGTTGAAAATGGCGAAGGACAGTTTCGAGGCCACCGGTTCCAAGCTGGTGGTGGTTGAGGATTCCACGCTCTCGCGGGGAATAACCGGGGTGATGGCAAGCCGATTGCTCAAGCAGTTCAACGCTCCCGCCCTTGTGTTGGCGACGGTCGCGGAAGGAAGGGTCAGCGCATCCATGCGAAGTCCCGACTCATTCAACGCGCGCGATTTCCTTAGCCGGTTCAGTGATTTGTTTCTTGATTTCGGCGGACATGCCTGTGCAGGCGGCTTTTCCATGGATATCTCGCAGCTTCATAGTTTCAAACAGCGGGTCATGGATGAGATCGACACCATGGACTGCCTGCCTGATGAGGTGGAGGAAGTCAACATCGACTGTACCCTGCCTGAGGCGTATATGACCCCTGACATCATCAAGGTTGTCGAATTTTTTGAACCGTACGGGGAGAAGAACCCTCCTTTGGTGTTGTTGATGGAAGGAGCGGTGATCGAGAACATCCAGATTATGAACAATAAGAACGGCTCGGTGCAGCATGTGAAGATGACTCTTGCCTTCGGCCAGTACAAGTGGCCTGCCCTGTATTGGAATGCCGCCGACCGTATCGGCAGGGATTTCGATGTAGGAACGGCGGTGGATATCGTCTTCAGACTTGGAAGGAATTACTTCAGGAACCAGGAAACGCTGCAAATTACTGTTCTGGACTTAAAGCCTTCTGTATAAAGGGCTGCTTGTACTTGACACGGTGAACGTCTTTCGGGCATTCTGATGCAGGTGAAAACGAACCCAGTAATCGGGAAGGGGGGTGATTAATATATGGCATTCGTAAAAGTAGACGACAATGAACCTCTTGAAAAGTCGATCAAGCGTTTTAAGCGCATGGTTGAGAAAGAAGGTATCATCCGCGAATGGAAAAAGCGGGAGTACTTCGAAAAGCCCTCCACCATCCTCAACAGGAAGAAGAAAGCGCTTGCTCGCAAGCAGATGAAGAAGGTGCGAAAGCTCCATGGCTCAAAAGGCTTTTAATCTTTAGGTGAACCGCCGGTCTCCGGCGGTTTCCTCATTTTGAGGGTACTGCATCATCTAGTTTCGTTCTGAAACACAAGCAATTCTTCCTATCCGGAAACATTTACCCTTAATTTTTATCAATACGTCAGATTTTGTAAAATAAATTAGACAAAATGCATATTTTTGGTGTACAATCGACTCAGACAAACGTTCAAGGGGTTCCTGCCCCTTAGTAAACAGCAAAGAGAGGAAAGTAACGCCATGCTAATTCTGATTTCTGATGCCTTTGATGCTTCACTGCCTGAGAAGCTCAAACCGTTCGGCGAAGTTACTACGGACAAGAATCGACTGGGTGAGGCACATGTCGTGCTGGTGCGCAGCAAGACCAAGTGCACGAAAGAGTACATCGACCAAGCCGTCAATCTTAAGTTGATCATCCGCGGTGGTGTCGGTATCGACAACATCGACAAGGCCTATGCAGACAGCAAGGGAATCATTGTCCGCAA
>LSQX01165068.1_pt1 | contig 18118 bp, 18 predicted proteins | sample 654561 | NCBI WGS metagenome assembly LSQX01 (sample SAMN04489861, study PRJNA283612) | anaerobic digester metagenome | isolation source: 4 biogas reactors fed with cattle manure at either 37C or 55C with and... | place: Denmark: Kongens Lyngby | collected 2014
GGCAATACCTTCCATATAATAATTAACAACTCAACTTTCCCACAGTATTTATGGGCTCTTTGCCACTAACGTAGCATTGCTCACCGCGGTCAAAAAGTAAACTTTTTTCCTTAACTTGTGAGCAACCAGAGCCTCAAAATACTATAAGTGGGAAAGTTGAGCATTTAATTATAGGTATATGTGAAATATTCTAACAATCACAATGCATTGATGCATTAAAAAATCACCTTCTGCCGCCGCATGGACACACTCATAACAATTCCAATCCCTATAAAATTCGTCATTACTGAAGTACCTCCCTGGCTGATAAATGGTAGAGGTATCCCTGTCACAGGAAGCACACCTACGCTCATACCGATATTCTCAACAAAATGTATTCCAAGATAACTCGCAACTCCCACAACCAGGAACATGCCATAGGAATCCCGCGATTGTCTAGCGATGTGTATACACCTTAACAAAAGGAAGCATACAAGAGCAATAATTATAACTGCACCTATAAAGCCAAGCTCCTCGCCTATGACAGAAAAAATAAAATCCGACTCTTTTACAGGCACACCATTGTTCTGTGTCTGATACCCTTTGAATAGACCCTTCCCAAAAATCTGCCCTGAACCTATGGCAATTTTTGATTTTCTGACGTTGTATCCATAGACTAGCGGGTCAATATCCGGGTTCAGAAACACTTCTATCCTTTTTTTCCTTGTGTCGTTAAGGAAATAGACCCACGCAACAGTTGCCGCTACGGCAAAAACACCCATCCCCATAAATATATATTTATAGCCCAATCCGCATACAAATATAAGAACAAAGAAAATAAATACGAATACCATTGTTGTTCCAACATCCTTTTGTGCTATAACCAGCAAAAAAGGTATTGCTGAATAAAACAGAAATTTTATGATATTAGCACCTTTATTCTTTTCTCCATCGTATATTCTTTCTAAAAAAATAGAAGCAACGAGTATAAAGGATATCTTTGCAAACTCGGCAGGTTGCAAGCTGAAACCCATAATTTTCAACCAACTCCTGCTTCCCAGTTCGTCTCCTGTCCCTTTTACAAGAACAAGAACCAAGAGAGCCAATGTAAAAACATAAAACAAAACCCCAAAAACCTTAAAATCCTTATAATCTATAAAGCTAATTACAAACATAAGAAAGATACCTATCGCCATAGACCCTGTTTGAATCAACATCATCCTTGTACTGCCGTTCATAGACTTTACTGCACTGCTTAAAACCAAAAGTCCAATGCCTGACAGCAATATAACCGATAAAAACAAAATATAGTCAAACCTTCTCAAATAATTAAAATCCTTTGTTTTCTCGACATAATACATAATTTCACCTTCGATAAACGTAATATATTAAAAACTACTGTTAAGCCTTCTAACCATAATAGTCCTAACAGTAGTTCCATACTTTTTATAAATATAATTATATTTTTATATTGATATAATGTCAACGAACAGAAATTTTTTCTTCTTTGCCTTATAAATAAGCATCTCTATTGTTTCGCATTTCTTCCGTCTAGCAACTCGTTGTAATATTGTACTATCAACAAGTCCAGTTTGACACTAAGCTCATAAATTTTAGAAAAATCAGCATCTTTATCAATCATATGATTGAGCTGGGTTTGAAGCGCTTGGATTTTTAAATCATTCATAAATACACCACCGTTTAATATTATAATGATCATAAAATGATTCTACAATATTATACATTATATTTTGACATAAAAACTTGTTTTTTGTTCTATCATTATAAAAAACAAATACAAAAATGTCAATGCAGTTAATAAAATGTAACAATAATGTAATATCCCCTTACGTTTCCTTCCTGTCTGCTTCAACCTCATTGTCTCCTAGTTCTTCTTCATCTGCATCTCCTGCTACATCTGCATCTAAATCACATCCTGATACTGCATCATCTCTGCTTGTGCCAGGCTCCTCTTCCTTATCTCCTGCACCTTTTATCTTCTTTAGAACCACTGCATAATCACTGGTTTGACCCATCTCTTCCTGATACTCCAAACTTTTTTTCCTTCTGACCAAAAGTAGCACAGTGAAGAACACCGCAAAAAGCAAAGACAGAATCTGAGATATTCTTACAGAACCCAACATAAGACTGTCTGTCCGAAGCCCTTCAATCCATGACCTTCCTATTCCGTAGAGAATCATATACAGAAAAAATACTTCTCCACGCATTTTTTTTCGTTTTCCGAACCACAACAGAAACAGAAAAACCCCTAGATTCCAAAGTGATTCATATAAAAATGTGGGATGCACCAACATATCCGGATTAACATCAATACCTGCCTTTCTCATTCTATACAGTTCTTCCCTTATCAAGTCACCTGTCATTCCCCATGGAAGATCGGTATTCGTACCAAAAGCCTCTTGGTTTACAAAATTACCCCATCGCCCTATCGCCTGGGCAAGCACAAGGTATGGAGCTCCTAAATCCAGTAGCTTTAACAGATTAATTCCTTTTACCTTTGCAAATACACATGTAACAATAACGGCCGCTATTATACCTCCATAAATAGCCAGCCCTCCCTGCCTTATATTAATAATCTTTGATATATCACCATTGAATTCACTCCAGTTGAAAACAACATAGTATATTCTGGCACCTACAATTGCAATTGGTGCCGCAAACAATACAAGGTCAATAACATTATCCGGCTCAATACCGAACTTCTTGCTGTTTCTCATGGCCAGAACAACTGCAATAATAAACCCTAATGAGATTATAATCCCATACCAGTATATTTCGACACCAAAAACATTGAATGCAACATTGTCAAAGGGAAACTTCAGACCAATATTCGGAAATTCTATTCGATTCATTTTACCCCCCCTAATTATATAGGCTTTATTACCGATAAAGCCATGTTGTCGACAATAAAATGCTCTTTGAATACTTTATTGACATAATCAAATGATATTTTATCATATACCTCGACATAATCAAACAGATTTACATCCTTAAAATAAACCGAAACAAATGCATGAGCGGTTCTTTCTATGGAATTGAGCTGCTTTATAAACTTTCCGTACATGGCTTTTTTTATTCTTTCATAGCTTTCTTTATCAAGACCTCTATCCCACAAGCTTTTTATTTCATCCACAATTCTTTCCTTAAGCTTTATAGGGTCTCTCGTCTCCCCACCTATGACCGAATATGCATAGTTCTCTTCTATACTGTAGTCTGCGTCAAAAGAATTGTTTATTAGCCCTTCATTGTATAACTCCGTATACAGTTTTGAACTTCTTCCCATAATCATTTCAAGCAGTATTTTTATGGTCGTCTCTCTCATAATACATTCCATGCCCTTAGTCTTAAAACCTGTATCTTTAAATCCANNCAATCTGACATAAAGGCATTGAAACAGCGAGTTTCTGTTCAACATAATCCTTGTTTATCCCGTCAGGCTCTTCAGGAAAAATTCTTTTGATAGGAGATTTTTCTTCATGCTCCTTTATATTTTTTTCAACCTGTGCGAATACCTCCTCTGGAACAACATCTCCTACCACAAGTATACTCATATTTGAAGGATGATAAAAGGTTTTATAACACTTATAAAGGATCTCCTTATCAATCTTACTGATACTATCAATGCTTCCGGCTATATCGATTTTAACAGGATTCTTTTCATACAATGCTTCAAGAAGGTTAAAAAATACCCTCCAGTTTGCATTATCATCATACATTCTTATTTCTTGACCTATGATATCCTTTTCCTTTTCAACGCTTTCATCTGATATGTATGGATTCTGAACAAAATCCAGTAAAAGATCAAAATTTTCGCTAAACCTCTCTGTGCACGAAAACAGGTAAACAGTCTGTGCAAAGCTGGTGTATGCATTCGGATTCGAACCAAGCTTTGAGAACTTATCCATTACACTGCCATCTTTTTGTTCAAACAGCTTATGCTCAAGAAAATGTGCAATTCCGTCTGGCACCTTTGTAACTTCACTGTCACCAGGTGCTATAAATTCATTGTTAATAGAACCATAATGGGTATAAAATGCTGCATATTTTTTTGAATATCCCTTTTTGGGTATAATATAAGACTTTAAACCGCTTTTATGTTCATGAACATGCAATACTTCATCTATGCTAGGAAATTCAATTGTTTTTATATTCATATATATTTTCTCCCTTCAAAAATTGTTAATCCTTACAGGTTAAAAAGTAAACCGTATCCATTTTTATTTTATTAGAATCACTGATAACATCATCAACAGTGACCTTCTTTACCTTTTCTATCAATCCGTCAGGTGTATCATTTGTACCCACAATATATTGGCTCAGGTAAAAATCTACTACTTGGAGCTGGCTGTCTTTCAAAGATTCTATTCCAGTTTCTATACTTTTGATAGCCGACTGATATTCATAGTCTGAGATACTGCCTTCTTTAATATCTTCAATCTGCTTGTTTATAATATCTATAGCCTTTTGCTTGTTGCCTGTCTCAATCCCGCTGCTTATTACCATCAATCCCTTAAACTTTTCCAGACGTGAAAAAACATAATATGCAAGCCCGGCTTTTTCTCTTACATTTTGAAAAAGTTTTGAGTGGAGACCGCCTCCAAGAATGCTATTATAAACAAGGAGACTGTAATATTCATCACTATTAGGATCAATATTGGCTCTAAAGCCTATAGAGAGTTTTCCCTGATTTATATTCATCTGTTCAGTTATGTTCTTAACCTCATCAACATTCTTAACTGCATGACTGTTCTCTATGGGTTTGGTTGTACCCCTCTGAATCTTTTTTAACCTTTCTGTAATATATCTGACCTTATCGTCCTCTAAATCTCCGGATATAAAAACATATATCGGAAGTTCTTGTGTAAAGTACTTATAATGCTCATAAAGGTTTTTTTCATTTATTTCATCATAATCTTCTACATCACCATAATCATATATTGAAAATGGCTCATCCTTGCACATTTCCTCCAGACATTTTTCTACCGCATAATGCATCTTATCGTTAACACGACTTTCAATAAGTTCTTTAAGGTTTTTCTTTTCCTGTTCCACGTATTCTTTCTTAAATCCGCCATCTTCAGTAACAGGTTTGATAATTATATCATACAAAAGATCAAATGCTTTTTCCGTTAAATTATCATTGGATTTGGTGTATTTATCCGAAACATATTCAAGATAAAACTGTACAATCTGATTTTCGCCTTTTTTTGTTACACCACAGTCAAATGAAGCACCATATAGGTCTTCAAGGTATAGAGATATATCCAGTCTTGCAGGAAAACTTTCACATCCTCTGCGCAAAACAGCAGGAAGCAATGCATTTTTTGCTGCGTTTTCCCTGCACAATTTATCATGGAAAAAAACATTTATTGAATTGGTCTTGAATTTGCCAGATTTTACCCGGAATACTTTTATACCGTTAAAAGAATCAAATTCGGTTCGGTGACTTTCTAAAGCAATTGTGTTCATTCAATCAATCCTCTCTTTTTTAATAAAATTATATCCAAAATTACATTTTCAATATTTCTGATAATTCTTATGTATACCACCTTTTAGTAATTGGGCAACTAATATTTCCCGCCTCACTTAATAGTATAATAAAAAAGGACTGCTTTATTCAATATTTGGTAAGGATAAATTTTCAAGCAATATTGAGCGTGATAAAAAACTTACATTACATTTCAATGCGTATTAATCATGAAAATGATTCTATATTAAAGAAATTAATTTTCGTGACTAATATTCCTTAAGACAACTGTAAATAAAATTTCAACATGTTGAAAATAATAAACATGTAAGATATATTATCATGGAGGAGTTCACATGGATCATATAAGATATTATAGAAAATACCCAAGAACCATTGAAAAGCCCTCGCTAGATGAAGAGCGGACAATCAATCTAGGTGCTGCAACTGTTGCGGGAATTCTGGTTTTAACGTTTGCAAGCGGAATGTTCTGGGGATACATGCTCAAAAGGAAATGGTTCTAATAATAGGGAGGCTTAAATATCCTCCCTGCTTACCCATATGTATATTATATTCAAGAATTAGCTTTAACAATATTTTTGCCTTTTTATCTCCGTCTTCAGCCATTTTCTCAACTTTCCTATCATTTAAGGAAATAACAGCAATCTCAGAAGCCGCAAAAAAAGCATTTACACCTACGAGAAAAAGCAAAAGCAATATCTGCAAAACTAATGTTATACTTATCATTTTTTATTTCCTCCCTTTGCCCCTTTTAATCCTTATCAGAATTTTTCCCTTACAAATCTTTTTAGTACAATCTTGGCTACTTCAACCAGAGGAATTATTACAAAAGATGCTACAATTACAACCATCCACTGGTTCATACCAAGCTGAACAACCTTGAATATAGTATTGAGGAAAGGAATTACAATAACAGCAACCTGCATGATTGCCGATATCAAAATTGCTCCTATAAGATATCTGTTGGTGAATACTCCTATGCTAAACAATGATTTTTCGTTAGATCTCGCATTTAATGAATGCACCAGTTGTACAAGCCCTAATGTTGCAAATGCCATCGTTCTCGCTATAATATCATCCTCAGACTGAAAATTATTTTTACCTATATAGAAAACAGTAAGTGTTATGAGCCCCTGAAGAATTCCCTGGTATAATATACTCACACCTATTCCATCTGCAAAAAAGCTCTTCTGCGTCTTTCTCGGCTTCTTATTCATTATCCCCTTTTCTTCCTGTTCAACTCCCAACGCAAGAGCCGGAAACGCATCAGTAACAAGGTTTATCCAAAGTATATGAATCGGAAAAAGTATGGACCAATTCAACATTGTAGCAACAAAAAGAGTTATGACCTCACTCATGTTGGCCGACACGAGGAACTGTATGCTCTTTCTGATATTGCTGTATATCTTACGCCCTTCTCTTACTGCTAATACAATTGTTGCAAAATTATCATCCGAAAGAACCATATCGGAAACACTCTTTGATACATCTGTACCGGTTATTCCCATACCCACTCCAATATCCGATGTTTTCAATGCAGGCGCATCATTTACACCGTCTCCTGTCATGGCAACAACTTTGCCATTTTTCTTCCATGCCTTTACTATTCTTACTTTATGTTCTGGAGATACCCTTGCATAAACCGAGTATTTTGAAACATCCCTGTCAAACATTTCATCACTGATTTTATTCAGTTCTGCTCCTGTTATTATGCCGCTTTCATCTTGTATAATGCCTAATTCCTTCGCAATAGCAGCCGCTGTGTCCCTGTGATCCCCTGTAATCATTACAGGTCTTATTCCTGCAGCTACACAGGTCTTAATAGCATCTTTGACCTCCTCCCTCGGAGGATCTATCATACCGACCATACCCACAAATATCAGGTCTTTTTCTACCTCTTCAGATTTCATTTCATCAGGCACTTTTTCAGTATCTCTATAAGCCATGGCAAGAACCCTTAATGCATTACTTGCCATAACACTGTTGGCCTTTTGTATTTCATTGATATGTTCTTTATCAATAGAAACTACTTCACCGTTTACAAGTATTCCGGTACATCTTTTGATAAGCTCGTCAACAGCACCTTTGGTCATAATCCGCAGTCCACTATCATCTTCATTTATTGTAGTCATAAGCTTTCTATCGGAATCAAAAGGAATCTCATTCTTTCTCGGTGCTGCAATTTCCAGTTCATCCTTATCAAAACCTTTATTCCTTGCAAAATATATCAATGCGGTCTCTGTAGGATCTCCTATTATGTTAACTGCATCCTTGTCAATTTTAGTTACTTTGGAGTCATTACACAAAGACATTATTTGTATAAAAAGCCTTGAATCTTTGTTATCACTAGATAGTACATCTGCTGAAACAGCCTTTCTGTTCAGATACACTTCCTTTACAGTCATTTTATTCTGAGTAAGTGTACCCGTCTTGTCAGAGCAAATAATTTCCGTACTTCCCAGAGTTTCTACTGCTGGAAGTTTCCTTATTATCGCATTGTTCTTTGCCATTTTCTGAACACCCATTGCAAGTACTATAGTAACTATTGCAGGCAATCCTTCAGGTATTGCAGCTACAGCCAGACTTACCGATATAAGAAACATGTCAAAAAAGCCCCTGTTATTTAACATACCCGCAATAAATACTATAATTGCAATTACTATTATACCTACAGTCAGATACTTGCTCATTTCTGCAAGCTTTTTCTGAAGGGGAGTTTCCTCGGTTTCTGCACTTGTTATAAACCCTGCTATTTTGCCAACCTCAGTGTTCATACCAGTCCCAGTAACGATACCGGTTCCTCTTCCATAGGTAACGCTACTTCCCATATATGCCATATTTTTTCTATCTCCAATAACAGCGTCTTCTTTTTCTATTGTAATTGTACTTTTTTCTACAGGTACCGATTCTCCTGTAAGTGCCGCTTCTTCAATTTTTAAACTTGATGAATTAACAAGTCTCATATCCGCTGGTACAAAATCACCTGCTTCTAGAAGCACAATATCACCAGGAACAAGCTCTTCTGATTTTACTTTTCCAACTTCTCGGTTTCTCATTACTTTGGAATAAGGAGACGACATCTTCTTCAAGGCCTGAAGGGCCTTTTCTGCTTTACTTTCCTGAGTAACACCCAATACTGCATTCAAAATGACAACTAAAAGTATAATTACTGCATCGGTTATTTCACCCATAAATCCTGAAATTAGTGTTGCAACCAGTAGAATTATAATCATGATATTTTTAAACTGGTCAAGAAACATCGACAATAAAGTCTTCTTTTTCCCTTCTTTAAGTTCATTCTCTCCGTACAAATCAATTCTTTTTCTGCACTCCTGATCGGTTAAACCCTCAAACGAAGATGCAAGATGCTTCATTGTTTCTTCAACACTTAACACATGGAATGATGTTTTATTTCCTTTTGAAGCTTCTTCATTATCCATACTGGCAATTTATCTCCTTTCACTATCCAATATATTTTCTTTTATATTATATACAATTTGATAAGATTTTCACATACCAAAATACTGTCTTACCTTTAAAACATCCTTTTCTATTTGAAAAACAAGTTCTTCAATACTACTGAATTTCTTCTCGTCTCTTAATTTAGAAATAAAGAACACCTCTATATTTTCCCCATATATATTATTTTCAAAATCAAGTATATACGTTTCAACGCTCACACTTCCATTTTCTTCAACTGTAGGGTTTTTACCTACACTTGTCACGCTAAAGTAAACTTGTTTGTTTACCAATGTCTTTGTAACATATACCCCTTCGTGAGGCAAAATAATATATTCTTCTGGATTCAGATTAGCAGTTGGATACCCTAATACTCTTCCAAGTTTTTTTCCCGTTAATACCTTTCCGGTTATGGAATAATGCCTTCCTAAAAGCTTTGTTGCCTTTTCCATATCACCTGCTACAATGCACTTTCTGATAGATGTGCTGCTTACAACTTCATCATCTACTTTTACCGGCGGAACTACAAGTACTTTAAATCCATGCTCTTTTCCAAGCCCCTTCAAAAGCTCGGTATCACCCTGCCCCATGTAACCAAATCGGTAGTCAAATCCTGCAACAGCAAGTTTTATATTAAGCCTTGCAACCAGAATATCCTTGACAAAAGCTTCAGGCTTCATCCTCGACAAACTTTCATCAAACTTATCAAAATACAGACAATCCAAATCTGTCTTATCAAGTAGTTCAACTTTTTTATTGACAGTAGTAATAAGAGGAGTCAGAAGCTTTTTTCTGATTATATTTTCAGGGTGTTTTTTAAATGTGTACACTAAAGACTCAAGAGAATTTAGCTTTGATTCACATATAAGTGTATTTATAAGAGTCATATGCCCTATGTGTAAACCGTCAAAATTACCTAATCCTACACCTGCCGGATTCATAGGCATATTCCCCTCTTTTCCTCCATAAAATATCTTCATATGCTTTCCTTAATCCATTTATATTATCAAATCTGACGATGCAAAGAACTTTCTTGACTTAAGATACAAACCATTTTCGCTATATATAACTTCTCCTAATGCCAAAAATTTTCTGCTTTCGTCATATATCCTTAAATAAAAACCCTGGGAAGAATCTTGAACCCTCATTATTTTAGACGAATTTCTTTTAGCAAAATGGTGTAAAAAACCTGACTCCTGAACCATCTTGTCTTCAATCTTTATTGCAACACCGTTCATGAATCTTTTCGTATCTTTAAGATTTAGAACAATCTCATTATAATCACTAAAAACTTTTTCCACACCGATAACTTTTCGGTCTAAAACATCCTCTTCAACGTGATTTTTTATTTCCTCCAAAGTTAAAGAGTCAGAAATGTTAAATACGCCTGACTTTGTTCTTACCAAAAATGACATGTGTCCTCCACATCCTAGCTTTTCGCCTATATCAGAACACAATGTCCTTATATATGTACCTTTCGAACACCCCACATCAAAAATTACTCTATTGCTTTTTACGTCAAGTATATTTACAAAATATACTTTAACTTCCCTTGCATTGCGCTCTACTTCTATTCCGCTTCTTGCAAGTTCATAAAGTTTCTTTCCGTCCACCTTTAGTGCCGAATACATAGGCGGAATCTGATTATAACTTCCCACAAAAGACTTAAGAGCATCTTCTATTCTGCTCTCGGAAACAGACACTTCTTTTTTTCTTATTACCCTTCCTGTCCCATCCTGTGTATCTGTTTCAATCCCTAGCGTGAGTTCTGCACGATAAACCTTATCCTTATTCATTAAAAACTCAATAGCCTTAGTCGCCTTACCTGTACAAACAGGTAACACACCAGCTGCTGCCGGGTCAAGAGTTCCCGTATGTCCAATTTTCTTCATTCTTAATACACTTCGTAAATAACCCACCACATCAAAAGAAGTCATTCCCGTGGGTTTTAAAACGTTTATTATTCCGTCCATATTTATAAAACTTCCCTTATCTCTTTTAGAAGCATTTCTTTTATTTGTGCCATATTTCCTTTCATAGTGCATCCCGCTGCCATCTTATGTCCGCCGCCTGAATGCCTGTTTGCAATGATTGATACATCGACATAATTCTTTGACCTAAAATTTATTTTATATTCATTGTCCATCTTTTGCCGCATCAGTACAGCAACTTCCACTTCCCTTATATTTCTCCCCAGATTCACTATGCCATCACATTCCTCTTCCTTTGCACTGGCATTTTTAAGCATTTCATCCGTTACAGTCATGAAAGCAACTTTACCATTCTCAAGAATCTCAAGAGTATCAAGTGCCATGCCTGTAAGCTTTACTTTTGAAAGTGTCAAGGTTTCAAATATAATCTGAGATATTTCCGCAACATCCACACCATTATTTATCAGGTCTGCCACTATCTGATGGGTCAGAGGGGTTGTATTACTGTATCTGAAACCACCTGTATCAGTTGCTATGGCTACATACAGACACAATGCAATATCTTTGTCAATATCAAGACCCATAAGCCTTATGGTCTGGTAAATAATTTCACCAACTGCAGAAGCAGTAGTTTTTACAAGATTCAACTCTGCAAATCTGGTATTTGTTGCATGATGGTCAATGTTTACCGTGGCATTTGCAGAATTAAATATTTTAATTCTTTTTCCAAGCCTTTCAACATCACCGGTATCTAGTGCTATAACCAGATCAAAACTTCCGGGGTTACCGCCATAAATCTCCACATGCTCAGTACCAGGGAGAAATTTATAGCTTAATGGTATCTCCTCTTCAAGCAACACCGTCGGTTCATTGCCCGCCTTTTTTAATGCCATAGCCAGTGCAATACTTGATCCTAAAGCATCTCCATCAATCGAAATATGCGGAAGTATGGCAATCTTCTCAGCATCACGAATCATTGAAATAATATCGTTCTCAATCATTTTATTACCTCTTTAAAAAAATTTCAAAATTCTTATGGAAAGGTTGAGGACTTTAATCCTCAACCTTTAAATACAGTACTCTATCTTTTTTGTTCATCCTTTTTCGAAGTCTCATTAATAAGTTTTGTAATATAAGCCCCATGTTCTATGGAATTATCTATTTCAAATTGGATTTCCGGCGTGTATCTGAGCTGGATTCTGTGTCCTATTTCACGCCTTATAAAACCCGCTGCACTCTTTAAACCCTCAAGTGCCTCTTTTTTCTCCTCCTCATTTCCCATAACGCTTATAAAAACCTTTGCATAACGCAAATCCTTTGTAGCTTTTACATGCAACACACTAATAAGCTTCGAAAGTCTGGGATCCTTCAATTCATTTTGAATTAAGCCGCTTATTTCTCTTTTAATTTCTTCAGATATACGTATTGTCCTATCCATTAAAACACTCCCAATCTTCGTTCCTAACGTTCAATTTCTTCCATAACGTACGCTTCAACTATGTCACCTATTTTTATGTCATTGTATTTTTCCACTGATAGTCCGCATTCATATCCCTGTGCCACTTCTTTTACATCATCCTTAAATCTCTTAAGTGATGCAAGCTTTCCTTGGTGCACTACAATTCCGTCCCTAATCAGTCTTATTTCCGAATTCCTTACAACTTTCCCATCAGTTACATAACATCCAGCTATAGTACCTATACCTGATACCTTAAATGTCTGTCGAATTTCTATATGCCCAAGAACATTCTCTTTATATGTTGGTTCCAATAATCCCTTCATGGCTGACTCAATGTCTTCTATAGCATTGTATATAATCGTGTAAAGTCTCAAATCGACTCCCGCATTCTTTGCTGCATCAGTAACAGTTGCGGAAGGTCTGACATTAAATCCTATTATTATAGCATTTGATACCTCTGCCAGTGTTACATCAGTTTCTGTAACAGCACCGACTCCTCCATGAATTATTTTTACTCTTACTTCTTCGTTGCTAAGCTTCTCAAGAGATTGCTTGACAGCTTCCACCGACCCTTGTACATCTGCTTTTACAATTATATTTAAGTCCTTAACTTTACCTTCCTTAATTTGGTTAAACAAGTCATCCAGTGAAACCTTCGCAGAACTCTTAAGGTGGATTTCTCTTTGTTTCAGCCTTCTCTTTTCAACAAGCTGTTTGGCTACCTTTTCATCCGTCACCGCATAGAATATTTCTCCTGCCTCAGGTACTTCAGGCATACCCAATATTTCAACTGGAGTAGATGGTCCTGCCTTCTTTATTTTATGACCTTTATCATCTGTCATTGCCCTTATTCTGCCTACTATTGAACCTGTTACTATTGAATCTCCAACATTCAAAGTACCTCTCTGAACAAGCACCGTAGCAGTAGGTCCTTTATCCTTGTCAAGCTTCGCTTCTATCACTGTACCCTTTGCCTGCTTGTTGGGGTTTGCCTTAAGCTCAAGCATATCAGCCGCCAAAAGAACCATTTCGAGAAGATTATCAATATTCATTCTCTTCTTGGCTGAGACTTCAACGCATATAGTATCTCCACCCCATTCTTCCGATACAAGCCCATGCTCAGTAAGTTCCTGCTTTACTCTGTCCGGATTGGCTGCCGGTTTATCTATCTTGTTAATAGCCACAATAATTGTAACATTTGCAGCTTTAGCATGATTAATAGCTTCTACAGTCTGAGGCATAACACCATCATCAGCTGCAACAACAAGAATTGCAACATCCGTTACCTGAGCACCTCTGGCTCTCATGGCTGTGAAAGCCTCATGTCCAGGTGTATCCAGGAAAGTTATGTTTCTTTCGTTTACTTTAACCATGTAAGCACCTATATGTTGTGTAATGCCACCTGCCTCACTATCAATTACATTTGTTTCTTTTAAAGCATCAAGAAGAGATGTCTTTCCATGGTCAACATGCCCCATAACTACAACAACCGGCGGTCTCGGTTCAAGTTTTGTCTCATCCTCTTCTTCAGAATCGTCAAACAGGATGTCTTCTTCGTTTACTACAAGTTCTTTTTCAGCCTTTACTCCAAACTCATCTGAAACAATCGAAGCAGTATCAAAGTCAAGTTCCTGATTTAACACAGCCATAACACCCATACCCATCAGCTTTTTAATTACTTCCGCAGCTGTCTTTTTCAATGATTCAGCCAAATCCTTGACAGTTATAGTTTCAGGTATTTTTATTGAAGTCAGGACTGCTTTCGGAGGAATATGCTTTTCAGGAGCTTTTGCATCTTTTCGCTGCCTGGTTGGCTTTTTACCCTTCTTTACGCCATCGCTGTAAAACTCATCCAGCACAAAATCATCGGACAATATCTTTGACACTTCTTTCTTGCCGCCGAACATATTCTTATTGGGAACCTCGTTTCTTGTTTTACCAGTACCTTTGGCTATTTCCCTTTTCTGCTCCCTCTTTGAGTCCTTGTCAACATCCTTATTAACAAACTCACGTCTTGATTCTGTACGTTGTACATTAATCTCTTCCTTCTTTACCACCGCTGCATCAACCTTTGGTATTTCCAAAGGTCTGTTAGCTGAACGGTTCATATCACGGCTTCTATCACCAGACGGTCTGTTACCTCCTGGTCTGCCCGAATTATTAACTGGTCTTCCCTGTGAATTACCTTGCCTTCCTTGATTGTTGCCATATCTACCTGAATTATTTCCCTGTCTGTTATCTTGCCTACTATCTTGTCTGTTGCCTTGTCTGTTACCTTGTCCTTGTCTGTTATCCTGTCTGTTTTCTACAGAATTCGTACCTCTATTATCGTATTTGCCTTGTACATTCCTATTTACCGGTCTGTTGTTATTAGGCTGAGAGCTCTTATTCCTCGAATCTCTTGTTTTTGCTGATTCACCATTTGCCCAGTCGCTTTTGCTTACCTCTTTAACGGCTTCCTTAACAGGCTCTTTTTCAGAAGACTCTGATGAAAAAGACTCTTTTGGGGCAAAATCTGCTTTGGCAGGTCCTGCTTTAGTAGACTCCGTTTTAGTAGGCTCTGCTTTAGCAGGCTCTGCTTTAGCAGTTGCCTCTTTAGCATGCTCTTCTTTAGCTACTTTTTCGTTAGTCTTATTATTTGATACAGGCTTTGCCTCTGCCTTCGCTGTATCCACGGTCAAGACCGTTTTTGCAGTATCCGCTGCCGTTTTAATCATATTATCTTCCTGTTCTTTTAGTTTTGTTTCTTCTATATTTACATTCTTACTATCCAATATTTTTGCCTGATTATTTCTGCTTTCTCTGTCTTTATCTTTATCAGATTTCCTTTTGAGCTCAGGTTTTGTTTCTCTTACAAACCCAGGTCTCAAACCGGATGTTGATGATGCAACTTTTACAATATCGTTCTTTTTGCGGCTTTGCGACCTTTTGTCGTTACCTCGCATATTCCTGTAATTATCAGGTCTTCCGTCATTTCCTTCATTGTTTAAGTCTAAATTAATCTCTGTTGTCCTAATAATTCTTGGACCGCTTTTAGCCTCTTTCCTTACTTCTTTTACCAGTTCACTGCTTTGATGCACAGGTGAAGAGTTTCTTTTTTCATCAGATTCCTGTTTATTATCCTTATTGTGTCTTATAACACCAATATGGTCATACAAAGCCTCTAGTTCATTTTCTTCCAACAGGCTCATATGATTCTTTACAGCTATGTCTATTTCACCTAGTTTCTCCATCAACCTCTTACTTGTAGTATTCAGTTCCTTGGCAAGCTGATAAACTCTAATCTTTGACAATATATTCACCCCCGCATCTAGTATTATCACTATCAATCATTTCAATCAAACGTTTTGAAAATTCTTTATCCAATATTGCTATCACCGACCTAACATTCTTTCCGGTAAACTTACCCAGAAATTCTTTTTTCCCAAATACTCTTATATTAATATTCCTATATTTGCAGGCATCAAAAAACTTTTTTTTTGTGTTTTGGGATGCATCCTCAGAAACAATAATCAAATTAACCCTTCCTGCTTTCAAAGCCCTGTCACATGTTTCTTCACCTGAAAGAAGTTTTTGTGCTCTTGTAGCCAATCCCAAAAACGAGTAAATCCTGTCAGCCATTCTCCTCCTCCAATTCACTTTTAAGAGTTCCATATATTTCGTCTTCTATTGAGGTCTCAAATGCTTTTTCGAATCTTTTCGCTTTCTTTGCTTTATCAAAGCAAGAGACATCCTTACAAATATAGGCTCCTCTACCAGGCTTTTTTCCTGCAAAATCAATAGAAATTTCATTTTCCTTATTTCTTACTACCCTTATAAGTTCCCTCTTAGGTTTCATTTCCTGACAACCTAAGCACATTCTCATCGGAACTTTCTTTTGCTTCATTACTTATCACTTCCCTGGTCTATGGTTAAAGGACTAAAGTTATTGATCATTCTCATCGTATGAAATATCATCCTCTTCAATATCTTCTTCAATCCCCTCTTGAATGTCTTGTTCAATGTCTTGTTCAACATCCTCTTCTGTGTCCTCATCTTTGTAATTATCATCAAAGTTTAAAAGCTGTTGCTCTATGGTAGCTCTTAACTGTGATTCGCTCTTGATATCGATTTTCCATCCTGTTAGTTTTGCCGCAAGTCTGGCATTCTGACCTTCTTTGCCGATTGCCAAAGACAACTGAAAATCCGGAACCGTTACCTTTGCACTTTTCTCTTCTTCACTAATATCTACCCTTACTACTTTTGCAGGACTAAGACTACTTGAAATATATTCCTTAGGATTGCTGCTCCACTTTATTATATCGATTTTCTCTCCTCTAAGTTCATCAACTATAGCCTGAACCCTCGTACCCTTTTGTCCTACACATGCACCTACAGGGTCAACATTGTCATCCTTTGAGAACACAGCTATCTTTGTCCTAGAGCCCGGTTCCCTTGAAATACTCTTGATTTCAACAGTTCCTTCGTGAATTTCGGGAACCTCCAATTCAAAAAGCCTTTTTATAAGACCAGGATGGGTTCTTGAAACCATTATCTGAGGACCCTTTGAGGTCTTCTTTACTTCTATTATAAAAGTTTTTATCCTGTCGTTAAATTTATACTCCTCACCTGCTATTTGTTCTGCAGGTGCCAATACCGACTCAGTCTTACCAAGATCAATAATTACATTTTTCCTCTCAATCCTCTGTACAATCCCTGTAACAATCTCGCCTTCTTTATTTGAAAACTCGTCAAAAATAATACCTCTTTCGGCCTCTCTTATTCTCTGTACAACTACCTGCTTTGCTGTCTGAGCCGCTATCCTTCCAAATTTTTTGGGTGTTACCTCAATTTCAGCCATATCTTCTTCTTCAAACTCAGCATTTATTTCCTTCGCACTTTCCAAAGATATATCCAAAAAATCATTCTGAGGATCACTAGTCACTCTTTTCAGTGCAAAAACCTTGAAATCTCCGGTATCGCGGTCTATTGAAACTCTTACATTTTGTGATGAACTAAAATTTCTTTTGTACGCAGATATAAGTGCCGCCTCAATTGCTTCAATCAGTATTTCCTTATCAATTCCCTTCTCTCTCTCCAACTGCTCTAATGCATGAATTAAATCTGCACTCATTTCAGAACCTCCTTATTTACTTTTCATATTTAACGATTACTAAATGTTTAAAACTTAAGTACTCTTCTTACAAGAGCCACCTTGTCTCTATCAAATTCAATATTCTCGTTTTCATTTTTTTTGATAACTATTTTTTTATCTATAATGCCAACAAGCTCACCTTCAAAAACTTTCTTTCCATCTATAGGCTTAAATACTTTAACTTCTACAAGTTCTCCCTTAAACCTTTCAAAATCAGAATCCTTCTTAAGTGGTCTTTCAAGACCTGGTGAAGATACTTCAAGGAAATAACTCTGTTTTATCGGGTCTTTTCTGTCTAATATCTCGCTTATTTCTTCACTGACCAATTGGCAATCGTCAATCGCTATTCCACCCGGCTTATCTATATAAATTCTAAGATACCAGTTAGCACCTTCCTTTATAAATTCAACGTCTACAAGCTCAAACGCATGCTTTAGAGCAATTGGTCCGGCAAATCCGGTTACTATTTCCTCTATATTTTTATTTGTCATCTTTTCCTCCCGTAAACCCGTTTTAAATGGTAAAACGGTATGAACAAAATTTCGTACCCATCGAGGGTACCAAATTTTGCCTCTTTCATTTCACTCCAAGAGGCCTAACAAAATTTCGTACCCATCGAGGGTACTCAATTTTGCCTCTTTCATTCC
>LSQX01234174.1_pt3 | contig 18117 bp, 17 predicted proteins | sample 654561 | NCBI WGS metagenome assembly LSQX01 (sample SAMN04489861, study PRJNA283612) | anaerobic digester metagenome | isolation source: 4 biogas reactors fed with cattle manure at either 37C or 55C with and... | place: Denmark: Kongens Lyngby | collected 2014
AGCTTCCAGTCCATGAACAACCTGTCACAAACCGGCATCGCCAACCAGCAAACCCAGTTGGCGCTGGAAACATTTGCCCGGGACTGGATGATGAACCATACCGAGTTCTGGACGGTTGACGGAACCTATTGAGCATTGGAGCAAAGATGAAAGACCAGATTCTGATCCTGGATTTTGACCACCGCTTCTCGGCGGCCATTGCCGCGAAGCTGCGCGCGGAACGCATCAGCGCGCGCATACTGCCTGGCAATACCTCCGCTGAGAGCATCATGGCCGAGGAAGCGCTGGGGGTCATCCTGTCCGGCGGCACCAGAAATGACCTGCCCCAGGACTTTGACGGGCAGCTGCTGCGCTATGGCGTCCCCGTATTGGCGCTTGGCAGCGCGGCGCCGGTGGTGGCCACCCTGCTGGGCGCCCAGGTGATGGACGCCATTGCCATCAACGATGTGGACACCCTGGTCTTTTTGCCGTCCAAAATCACAAATGAGCTGACTGAGTCAGACCGCCTCTTTGCCACCGTGCGCCCGCTGCAGTTGACCGATGACCTTCAAGCCATAGCCACCTGGCAGGACAAGGCGGTGGGCATCAGCCACAAAACCCTGGACATCTATGCCCTGGACTGCCAGCTGGAGCCCAACGACCCGGACATGATGAGCCTGATGACCCAGTTTGCCCTGGATGTCTGCGGCGCCACGCGCTGGTGGGGCCAGGACGCCTTCATCTCCATCGCCAAGAACGAGATTTCCCAGGCAGCCGGGGACGGCAAAGCCCTGTGCGTGATGAGCGGCGGCCTGGACAGCGGCGTCACCGCGCTGCTGGCCCACCGCGCGCTTGGCGGCAAGCTGACCTGCGTGTTTGTGGATACCGGCTTCCTGCGCGAGAACGATGTGGTGGAGTTTTCCGCCTATTATAAAAATGCCGGCTTGAATCTTCAGATCGTCAACGCGGCCGACCGTATTCTGGACGCCCTGCGCGGGCTGACCAGCCAGGAAGCCAAGCGCAAGGCCATGATGGAAGCCTTGAATGCCGTGCTGGAAGAAACCGCCTCACTGCTAACGTATGACCTGTTGGTGGAATCGCGCTCCTCTGACCACATGTTTTCAGGAAAAATAAATCCATTGACGCATTCACAGCTTGCCCGCGGCAAGCGCACCATCGCGCCGCTGACGGACCTGTTCAAGGATGAAATCCGGATGGTGGGCGAGGCGCTGGGCATGCCCCATGAGATGACCATCATGCAGCCCTTCCCCTGGACCGGCCTTGCCCTGCGCATCTTCGGGGAATGCACCAAGGAGAAGCTGAATCTGCTGCGCTGGGCGGACAACCTCTTCCAGCACACCATCCGGGAAGCAGGCCTTGCCAAGCGCCTGTGGAAGTATTTCGCGGTTTTGTACGAAGTGCCCTACAAGGCGGATACCGCCGCGGTGGCTTTGGGCCTACGCGCGGTCAGCATCAGCCACACCGGCAACGATCTGCGCGTCATCCCGGCCAGGCTGCCCTATGATTTGCTGGAGCAATACACCCAGAAAGCCCTGGATCACAGCGCCATGCTTGACAAGGTGATCTATGACCTGACCCCCGGCGTCTCCCCGCAGGAGACGGAGTGGCACTAAGGCAGGCCACACGTTCATCAAATCCACCACCAGGAGATTGTATGCGTTTATCACACCCCGGCGCCCCCTTCCAGGGCGTGCCCGCCCAGGACGTATTCTTTGCCGCCAACGACCAGTTCGTGCAGATGGGGCACGCTTTTGTGATTGTCAACATGCAGGAGGAAATGTACCCGGAGCGCCCCTTGCAATTGTTCATTGACATCCAGGCCCAGCCCTCCGCGCGCAACCTGCTCCTGGGCGCGGTTCTGGCGCGCAGCGAGCAAATCCGTGCGGCCTACCCGCCCATGAAGGGGCGCATCTATACCGAAATCGCCCCAACCCAGTTTGACCTGGTGACATTTTATAACCAGAATGGCTTTTCAAGCAATGACGCGCGCGAGGAGTACATCTTCCCGCTGCCAACAGGCGCCGCCCAGCCGCCCATGGGCTGTGAGTTCGCGTCCGTGCCCCTGCTGACGGTGGAGGACCAGTATGCCTTTTTGGCACGGCTGAACCGCAACCGCCTGTCCCCCATCTCCCACGATTTTCTGACCCTGCAGATGCAGCAGCCCTATTTCCTGGCGCTGGGCTACTATAGGGCCGGGCACCCCATCGCCGAAATCCTGATGACCGGCGCCACCCCGGATACCGCGGCGCTGGTGATGCTGTATGTCCAAAAGGACATGCGCAGACGGGGTGTGGGCAAGTCGCTGCTGATCGCGGCGTCCGACCTGCTCCGCCAGCGCCATGTGACCTCCGCCCTCACCCAGGGCTTCAGCGGCAACCAGGCCCAGGCCGGTCTGCTGCGCTCCCTGGGCGCGACCCGGCGGCGCATCATCAACGTGGTTCCCCACATCAACCTGGGCTGATCCCCCCACTGACAAGGATAGAAAGGAGGCCACCCATGGACATCCGTTTGCGATTGGTCAGCTCCCTGTGCAAGGTGCTGCACGAAGCCGAGCCGACAGCCTTTCCGAGGGATTGCAAGGCCAGCCTGCTGCGCGGTGAAGTCTATTCCCTGCAGGCGGCGTATTTTTTGAATGAGGATGTGCCCGGCGGCCTGCCCTTTGTAAACCTTGAGATTGCCTGCGACCTGCCCGTCACCCTGCGCCAGGTGTTTGGCGTGCCGGTGCGCTTTCCCAAGTTTGGCGACAGTGACGCCAACTACATAGACAGCAAGGAGCGCATCTACCCGGATGTGCTGCGCAATGTCCGCAGCAGCCAGGTGCGCTTATATCCCCGCCAGTGGGACGCCTTCTGGCTGGATGTGGAGGCAGCGCCTGAAAGCAAGCCGGGAGATTATCACTTGAGCGTCCTCATGAGCGACATGGACGGCAAGCTCATCGCAAAGGAAGACCTGGTGATTGAGCTGATTGACCGGGAACTGCCGCGGCAAAAGCTGATCCACACCCGCTGGCTGCACGCGGACAGCCTGGCCGTGCACTACCAGGTGCCGGTGCTGTCGGTGGAGCACAACCGCATCATGCGCAACTTCATCTCCCTGGCGGCCAAGCGCGGCATGAACATGATTTTAACACCCATCCACACCCCGCCGCTGGACACCGAGGTGGGCGGTGAGCGCCTGACCATGCAGCTGGTGGATGTCTTTGTGACCCCCCTTGGCTACACCTTCAAGTTTGCCAAGCTGCGCGATTTCATCACCATGTGCCGCATGGAAGGCATCCGCTATTTTGAGATGGCCCACCTCTTCACCCAATGGGGCGGGCTGCACGCGCCCAAGATCATGGGCATCAAGGACGGCGCCTATGTCCAGCTGTTTGGCTGGAACACGGCCGCGGATGATCCGGAATATGTGAAGTTCCTCTCCCTGTACCTGCCGGCGATTGAAAAAGAGCTGGAGTACATGGACGTGCTGGAGAACAGCTATTTCCACCTGACGGATGAGCCGGGCGGGCATGACCGGGAACAGTATTTCAAGCTTCACGACATCGTGCGCAAGATCCTGCCCAGGGCCAAGTTCCTGGACGCCATGAGCGACCCCGCCTCCCTGCCGCTGGATGACAAGATGATTCCCGTGCCCGCCAACGACCACATTGAGCGCTTTGAAAACCTGGACCTGTCCGAGCGCTGGACCTATTACTGCGTCGGCCAGCACCGGGATGTCTCCAACACCTTCATCGCCATGCCCGCAGCCCGCACACGCATCCTGGGCGTCCAGCTGTACTTGTACAGGATGACGGGCTTTTTGCACTGGGCCTTCAATTTTTACTTCTCCCAGTATTCGGTGCAGCCCATTGACCCCTACCTGAACACCGACTGCGGGGGCTTTGCCCCGGCGGGGGACGCCTTCCAGGTTTATCCCGGGGAGGGCGGTCAGCCGGAGGAATCCCTGCGGTTGATGCTCTTCCTGCACGCCATGCAGGATTTGCGGGCGCTGGAGTTGCTTGAAAAGCTGACCAGCCGCGAGGAAGTGGAACAGGTGATTTATCAGGGACTGAACCAGGAAATCACCATGAAACACTACCCGCGGGAAGAAGGCTGGCTGCTATGCCTGCGCCAGCGGGTCAATGAGCGGATCAAATCACATCAAACCGTGTAAATTGGGAGGCCTGTATGGATAAATGGGATCATCGCTTTATAGAAATGGCGCACCTGGTGTCCAGCTGGAGCAGCTGCCACAACGACTGCCGGGCTGTTGGCGCAGTGGTCGTCAAGGACAAGCGCGTCATGACCACCGGCTACAACGGCGCGCCTGCGGGCATCAAGACCTGCAAGGAAAAAGGCTATTGCATTAGGCGCAAGCTGGGCATCCCCTCCGGCACGCGGGCTGAAATCTGCTATGCGGTGCACGCGGAGCAAAACGCGGTGGTGCAGGCGGCCAAGCTGGGCATCTCCATTGACCAGGGCACCTTGTATTGCACCCATCAGCCCTGCTCCATCTGCGCCAAGATCATCATCAACGCTGGCATCAGGCGCATTGTGTATGAACAGGGTTATCCGGATGAGTTCTCCCTGGAACTGATCAACGAAGCAGGCGTGCTGCTTGAGAAATACGAGAAGCCGGCCCAATGAAACGACTCCTGAGCATGTTTCTGGCTTTGCTGCTGCTAAGCGGCATTCCGTTTTCCGGCCTCGCGGATGACCGCGCCTACCTCAAGGAGCACATCAGCGTCTTAGGCGACGCGGACATCCCCCCCACACCGGCGGGCGTCCACCACTACCTGCTCATCGGCATGGACAAATGGCAGAACAACCCGGAAAACCAGGGCTACAATGATGGCCTGGTGCTGCTGACCTTTGATGAGCTGGCCGGACGCGTCATCGTGACCTCCTTTATCCGCGACATGCTCATCATCCGCCCGGACGGCAACCCGGGCAGGATCAACCGCGTGGTGCGGGAATACGGGGTGGAAGACCTGCTGAAGGTCATCAACCGCCACTTTGGTATCAGGGTTGAAAAATATGTGCTGATGGACTGGCGCCACATCATGGAGATTGTGGACGCCTGCGGCGGGGTCACCCTTGACCTAACCAGCGATGAAGCCCATTACTTAAAGGGCTGGTCGGTGCCGGTGAACAGCACCCAGCCGGTGTTAAACGGCGCGGGGACCTACCACCTCAACGGCTTTGCTTCGGTTATCTACATGCGCATCAGGAAGCGCCGTGCCAGCAACAACTTAGACACCCAGGACTTTGGGCGCACCTTCCGGGTGCGCACGGTGCTGTCAGGCCTGGCAGGCAACATCAAGGGCTATGACATCAACCAGGCGCAGGACCTGCTGACCAAAGTTCTCAACATCTGGAACCAGCCCTTTGACAAGGGTTTTACCTACCCGGGCATTAAGAACAACGGGATTTTCACCTTTGGCATTCCACCCAGGGACCCTACCACCAAGCGCTACAAGACCAACATCTCCATGGCCGACATGCTGGAAGCCGTGCGCGTTGCCTTCTTGCTGCGCAACAGCCAGGTGGAGCAGTGGCGCCTGCCCGCGGACGGCACGGTGCGGCAGTTCACCTACGCCGGCGGAGACGGCCAGCTGCTGGACTTTGAACAAAACCGCGCGCTGCTGCACGACTTCATGTTTCCCGAAAGCTTCATGGTGGTGGAGTAAAGCGAGCAAATCGTGGTACCATCTGATTATCAAGTTCTTGTGAGGTAGTACAATGAGCGACATCAGCCTGAACAAAAGCAACGTGCTGAAAAAATTGTTGATCCTGTCCTTGCTGACCGCCATTTCGGTCATCCTGGAACGGTTTTTGGGCTACAACGACCGGGTGCTGAGCGTGTCCATCGCCTTTTTGCCCATCGCGCTGGCCGGCATGCTGTATGGCGTGATTCCGGCGGTGGTGGTAAGCGCGCTGGCCGACCTGATCGGCGCTGCCCTCTTTCCCTCAGGCCCCCTGGACTTCCGCTTTACCGCCATCGCCGCGGTCAAAGGCGCCATCTATGGCCTTTTCCTCCACCGTAAGGATCTGAAGAAGGCCCATGTGCTCATCTGCCAGCTGCTGGTGATTGTCATCTGCCACCTCACCTTGAACACCCTGGTGATCTCCACCATCATCGGCCGGGGCTTTTTCGCGCTGCTGCCCCTTCGCGCGCTGAAGAACCTGCTGATGTACCCGCTGGAAGTGTTCCTGATCCTCAAAATGATTGAGTACCGCCCCACCTTTGAGCGCCTCACCCGATGAGAAAACAGGAGCGCATCCGGCTGATTCTGGAGACCCTGCCGCAGATGTACCCGGACGCCAGGCCGGAGCTGCACTTTACCAATCCATATGAAACCCTGGTGGCCACCATGCTGTCCGCCCAGGCGACGGATGTGCAGGTGAACAAGGTGACCCCTGCCTTGTTCAAGGATTTTCCGACTGTGCAGGACATGGCGCAAGCCACGCCGGAAGAAGTCTTCCCCTATGTGAAGTCCTGCGGCTTTAAGTCCAAGGCCACCAACATCGTCCTGGCCGCCAGGGACATCATTGAGCGCTTTGACGGCAAGGTGCCCGGGACCTTGGAAGAACTGACCAGCTTAAAAGGCGTTGGCAGGAAGACCGCCAATGTGGTGCTTGCCAATGCCTTCCACGTGCCGGCCATGGCGGTGGACACCCATGTCTTCCGTGTCTCCAATCGCCTGGGGCTGGCCAAGGCCACCAGCGTTGAGAAAACCGAACAGCAGCTGATGGCCAACATTCCGCGTGAACTGTGGAACAAGGCCCATCACTGGTTGATTTTTCACGGGCGTCGCGTGTGCAAGGCGCAGCGCCCGCTGTGTGCTGACTGCGCGCTGTACAACTATTGCGCAAACCCCGTGTTCAAACAATAATCCATACAAACAAGAGGTTTTATTCATCCATGGACATGTTTCACAACTCACAACGACCCGACTGCAGATTTCCCGGCGGCGCCGTCATAAGCGGTACCAAGGTCCGCATCCGACTGTACATCTCAGGCACGGCCGACCAGGTCACCCTCCGGTTCTGGAATGGCGAAGAGACGCTGATTCCCATGAAACACCTGGGCCTTGGCGTCTATGAAAGCACCATCACCATGCCGGACCACCCCGGCCTTGTCTGGTATGACTTCAAGGCCCTCAACGAACGGGGGCGGTGGATGTATTACGGCAATGCCAAGGATAGGTTGGGCGGCGTGGGGGTCAGCTACCTGGATCCGCCACCGGCCTACCAGATTACCGTGTACGACCCGGCCTTCAACCCGCCGTCCTTTTTGCGTGAAGGAATCATGTACCAGATTTTTCCGGATCGCTTCCACCGCAGCCACATGCCCACCACCCAGCGCACGGATGTTGTGCTGCATAGCAACTGGAACGAGCCGCCCTACCTGACTGCCGATGAGCGCAGCGGGGATAACTGGGCGCTGGATTTCTTTGGCGGCAACCTTGAGGGCATCAAACAAAAGCTGCCCTACCTGAAGGATCTGGGCATTACCGTGCTCTACCTCAACCCCATCTTCAAAGCCCGCACCAACCACCGCTATGATACCGGGGATTATTTGACCATCGACCCGCTGTTGGGCACCAGGGAAGATTTTCATTCGCTGTGCAAAGAAGCAGCCGCCATGGGCATCCGGGTGCTGTTGGACGGGGTCTTCAGCCATACGGGGGAGGACAGCCTGTACTTCAACCGCTATGGAAGCTATCCCACTCTGGGCGCCTACCAGAGCAAGGACAGCCCCTATTATTCCTGGTATCAGTTCCGCAATCATCCCAACAACTATGCCAGCTGGTGGAACATTCCAACGCTACCGGAATTAAACAAAAAAGACCCCAGCTGCCGCCATTTCTTCCTGGGGCCCAGGGGCGTCGCCCGGCACTGGATCCAGGAAGGCGCCGCCGGTTGGCGTCTGGATGTAGCGGACGAGCTGCCCATGGACTTCCTGCGCGAACTGCGGACATCCGTCCACAAGCAATCCCCCGACGCCGTGCTGCTGGGCGAGGTTTGGGAGGACGCCAGCAACAAAACTGCCTACGGACAGATGCGCAGCTATGTCACCGGGGACACCCTGGACAGCGTGATGAACTATCCCCTGCGCGACGCGCTCATCCGCTTTTTAACCCATGACATCAACGCCGCCCAGGTGGTGCGCCAAATCCGCTCCTTGCAGGAGAACTATCCTGTTCCCTTCTTCTATTCGCTGATGAACCTGATGGGCAGCCACGACCGGGCGCGCTTGCACAACCTGCTGGTGAAGCAGGACTACAGCCACCTGCCAAACGCCAAGCGGCGCGGCCTGTTGATGGACAAGGCGCACAAGCAGCTGGCCAGAGAGCGTTTTGAAACCATGCTCGCAATCGTCGCAGCGCTGCCTGGCATGCCCAGCATGTACTACGGCGATGAGGTGGGCATGGAAGGCGCCGCCGACCCCTTCTGCCGAGGCACCTACCCCTGGGACCAGGCGGACAAAGGCAGCCTGCAGGCCACCAAGGAAGCCTTCGCCCTGCGCAAAGCCCGGCCTGTGCTGACCCGCGGCTTCCTGGAAATCGCCCAGGAAGGAGAGGACACCCTGATCATCCAGCGCTTTGCCAAGGACGGCCTGGATGTCTTTGGCCAGCCGCTTCTTGATGAGCCCTACACCCTGCGCGTTACCCGTGATGCCATCCGGCTGTAAGGCGTGCAACAAAACGCAAAGATTCATTCATCAAAACGTAATATTTTATTGACATTTCATGGCAAATCCCATAGGATAAAGTGGAATACATGGCATAGGACGGAGGTCACCATGAACTTGAATCAATGGAGAAGAGCGCTCAGCCTGCTGGTTGCGGCTCTTTTGCTTTTCCTTGTGCTGCCCGGTTTGGGAGAAAGCTTTCCCTATGTCGCCTACGCGACGGACTCGGTGCGATTGAGGGGCGGCCCTTCTTCCAAGGCCGACATCCTGACGGTGATCCGCCAGGGCGACGCGGTGCTGATTACCGGCAGCGACGGCAACTATAAGATCGTGGAGTACGAAGGCCGCAAGGGCTATGTTGTCTCCGCGTTTTTGGGCGAAGGCCAGCAGGCCTCAGCACCGGTCGTGAACATCGACCCCAAGGTGGCCGCCAACTATCAGCTGCTGTCCAACGGCGATGAAGGCTACCGCGTCAAAGCCCTGCAACAGGGGCTGGAGGAGCTGGGCTTCTACCGCAAAGCCATCGACAGCAAATACGGCAGCGGCACCGCGCAGGCGGTGAGCGATTTCCAGAAAGAAAACAAGCTGGCGCAGACTGGGATCGCGGACGCCGCCCTGCAGCACCTGCTGTTTGAAGTCACGCCCAACAATTCCCGCGGCCGCGCCACCGACGTCAAGACCCTGCCCCCCATTCCGGGACAGGTCCTGCGCCCGGATGACCGGGGTGACGCGGTTGAAGCCCTGCAGCAAACCCTGACCACCCTGAAATACTATTCCGGCAGCATCGACGGCATCTATGGCAAGACCACCCAGGACGCGGTGCGCGCCTTCCAGAAAGCCAACAAGCTTACAAGCGACGGCATCGCCGGCAAGAAGACCCTGGACGCCCTGGCGCGTGTCAGCCAGGCCACCAGCGCGCCTCAAGCAACCAGCCTGCCCCTCCCCCAGGAGACCTCCGCCATCTACCAACCGGAGCCCCTGCCGGAAGCCAGCTACCCCTACCAGACCACCGCCGCGGTGTCCGTCAACCTGCGCAAACGCGCCTCCCTGTCTGCCATGCGCATGCTGACCATCCCCGAGGGGGCGACGCTGACGGTGCATGAGGACAATGGCAGTTTTCTCAAAGCCGAGTACCGCGGCTATACCGGCTATGTGGCCAAGGAGTTCATCAACATTCCCGAGCAGTACCTGGAAGGCAAGGTGCTGGACATCAACCAGGAAGCCCGGATTAATTATCAAACCCTGGCCCCGGGCGCTGAGGGGCGTGCCGTGCGTGCCTTGCAGCAGGCGCTGACGGAGCTGGGTTACTACAACGGCAATATTGACGGCAAGTTTGGCGCGGGCACCACGGCTGGCATCAAAGCCCTGCAGGGGCAAAACAAGTTGCGCGAGACCGGCATCGTGCTGCCGGAACTGCAGCAGCTGATTTTTGAGCAGCGCGTGCGCAACAGCAAGAACCGCCTGGTTTACACCAAGACCCTGCCCCCCATCGACAACATCACCATGCAGCAGGGCGACTTTGGCGATGCCGTGTACCAGCTACACGAAATGCTCATCCAGACCGGGCATTATGACAGCAACCCGGGCTATGAATACACCAAGGCCACTGCCCAGGCGGTGCGCGCCTTCCAGAAGGACCACAGCATCAAGGTGACCGGCAAGACGGACAACTTTACCCTGCTGGCCATCCGCACGGACGCCCAGGTTAAGGCGCCCGGCGACAACATCATTGTGCCTACCCAGGAGCCGCTGACCGCGGACAATGTCATCATCATCCGCGAAGGCACCAGCGGCCTGGCGGTCACCAACCTGCAAAAGCGCCTGGTGGAACTGAAGTATTACAATGTGACGGCTGACGGAACCTTCAACGCCGATGACGCGGCCGCGCTGCGCCACTTCCAGCGGCTGAACAGGCTGCCGGTGACCGGCATCGCCGACCTGGCCACCCAGCAAACCCTGTACACTGCCTTTGCCATAGCCGCTGATGCCAGTGTGACGGAGCCCGTACAAGCCGGTTCCACCAACGCATTGCTTAAAATCGGCTCCCAGGGCGACCAGGTGCGCGCCTTGCAGTCCCGCCTGATCACACTGAACTTCCTCAAGGGCAATATCGACGGCAATTTTGGCACGCAGACCGCCGCCGCTGTCACCGCCTTCCAGGGCGCGAACAACTTAAAGCGCGACGGCATCGCCGGCAGCCAGACCCTGACCGCCCTGTACAGCGTCAACGCCATCAGCAACCACCCCGCCCCCCAGGCCACCACACCGCCCAACGTGACCGAGGTCATCCAGGGCAGCCTGAAGGTGGGAAGCAGGGGCGAAGAAGTCAAGAACGTGCAGCAGCGCCTGATTGACCTGAAATACCTCACCGGCACCGCGGACGGCATCTACGGCCCGCGGACCTTCCTGGCGGTCAAGGAGTTCCAGGGCAAGAACAGCCTGGAAGCCGACGGCCTGGCCGGCAAGCTGACCATCGCCAAGCTAAGCTCCGTGATGGCCATTGCCAACAACACCTCCCCCGTGCTGCCAACGCCCCCCATCCTGCCGCCGGCGCAGCCCACGCAACCCAGCTTCAGCCCGCCCCGCGCGGCCGAAGTGCGCTTCGCCAACTGGTACACAGAAATCCGCCCCATCGCCCAGAGGCTGAGGGACGTCATCATCTACGACTTCCAGACCGGGGAGCACTATGACTTCCGCTTCTTTAGCTTAGGCAAGCACGCGGACGGCACCACCAAGACGGCTGCCGACACCGCGGTGATGAACAAGGTGCTGGGTGAAAAGAACTGGACCGCGCGCCCTGTCTGGGTCATTTTCAGCGACGGACGCGTCTACATGGGCTCCACCCACAGCCACCCGCATGAGGTGGACTACATCTCAGGCAACGACCTCAACGGCCACCTTTGCGTCCACTTCCCCCGCGAGATGGAAGAAGCCGCGCAAACCGGCCCCTATGCCGTGTCCCACCAAAACGCCATCCTGGCCGGCTGGGACCTGACCCAGAACATGGCGCGCTGAGATGATGGACAAGAAACAATTGATTTCCATCGCGGTGGACGGCCCTGTCGGCGCCGGCAAATCCACCCTGTGTGACGCCCTGGCCGAAAAGCTGGACATCCTGCACCTGGACACCGGCGCGATGTACCGGGCGATTGGCCTGTACGCGATAGAAAACAAACTGCCGCTGGATGATGAGGCTGTGTTTGAGCAGGCCATCGGCAAGCGTGACATTGCAGTGAGCGTGGATTACAGGGATGGCGCCCAGCTGACCTACCTAAACGGCCGGGATGTGAGCCAGGAATTGCGCGGTGAGCAGGTTGGCGCCGCTGCCAGCGCTGTCTCCCGCTTCCCCGCGGTGCGCAAGTACCTGGTGGCGCAGCAGCAGCAGCTGGCAAAGGAACGCAGCCTGCTCATTGACGGGCGGGACATCGGCACCGTGGTGCTCAAAGACGCCAAGGTGAAGATGTTCCTGACAGCCAGCCCAGAGGAACGCGCCATGCGGCGCTACAGGCAGCTGATCAACGCCGGCAAGACCTCCGACTACCAAACTGTGCTGGAAGACCTGAAGGCGCGCGATTACCAGGACGCCAACCGGGCGACTGATCCCCTGCGCCCGGCGGAGGACGCCATCATCGTGGACACCAGCGGGCAAAGCTTTGAAGAATCCCTTGAAGAAATGCTGGAGATTGTCAAGAAAGCCTATGACCAGTCCTAAGCAAAATGACAGAACCCTGTTTTACCGTTTCGCCAGGACGGTTCTGAAGGCTTTTTCCTTTTTGTTTTACCCCTGCTCTTTGCAGGGCATTGAAAACGCGAACCTGAAGGCCCCCTTTATCATCATCAGCAACCACCAGAGCATGATGGACCCAGTCCTGCTGGCCGTGAAGCTGGACCGGCACGTCATCCATTTCATCGGCAAGCGCGAGCTGACCAGCTTCAAGCCCCTCAAGTGGATTGTGGAGCACCTGCACATGATCGCGGTCTCCCGCCACATGTCGGACCTGTCCGCCATGCGCGCCGCCGGCGCGGTGCTGAAAAACGGCCAGGTGCTGGGCATTTTCCCGGAAGGCAGCCGCAACCAGGGCCCCAGTATGGAGCACCTGGAAACCGGGGTAACCGTCCTCTTGCAGCGGCACAGGGTGCCCTTGCTGCCGGTGTACATCGCCGACCGCCCACGCCCCTTCCGCCGGGTGAAGATGGTGGTGCTGCCGCCGCTGCGCTATGATGACCTCCTGGGTGAGGGCATCAACATGGAAGAAGGCGAACGCCTGGGTCAGCGGATCAAGGCGCTGTACCAGGAAATGGACATTAAATACAATAAAAATACAATCTCTGCATGACAGGGAATTTTCCTTTGTGTAAACTAAGAAGGTGGAGGTTTTGACAGCTAAATGCCAATCCGGGTAGCAAAGAGCGCAGGTTTCTGTATGGGCGTGAACCGTGCGATGAACACCGCGCTGGACGTTGCCAGGCAGGCACGACAGGAAGGCAAACAAGCTTTCTCGCTGGGTGAAATCATCCACAACCCCGCGGCAGTCCAGGCGCTGAAAGAAGAAGGGCTCAGCCCCGTCCACTCCCCCGAGGAAGCAAAGGACGGCATCCTGCTCATCAGGAGCCATGGCACAACGCCGGACATGGTGGCGCAATGCAGGCTGACTGCCCAGAAAGTGGTTGACTGCACTTGTCCATTCGTGCATCATGTGCACATGCTGGTTGAAAAACACAGCACCGATGGCAAGCCCGTCATCATCCTGGGCGATCCGGATCATCCGGAGATCAAGGGCATTGTCGGCTGGTGCAAGGGACCATCCTACGTCATCCAGCACCTGGACCAGGTGGAAAGCCTGCCCAGGACGTTGACAGGAGCCCTGCTGGTCAGCCAGACCACCTTCCCCCCCAACCAATGGGACGCCTTCCTGCCAAGGTTGCTGGAGCACCTGCCGGACTTGAGGCATGAGAACACCATCTGCAATGCCACCAGCGTCAGGCAGCAGGAAGCGGAAAAGCTGGCCAAACAGTCAGACTGCATGATTGTGGTGGGCGGCAAGCACAGCGCCAACACGCAGAAACTGGCCAAGACCTGCGCCAAATGGTGCGCGAAAACCATTTTGATTGAACACGCCGGGGAATTGTCCCAGTACACTGTAAACCCGGCCATTGAAAGGATAGGTATCACCGCTGGCGCTTCTACGCCGGCGTGGTCACTGAAGGAGGTTGTTGACTATATGAACGACATGGAACACAAAGGACTGACCCCGGACCCCCAGGAAACTGAACAGGCGCAGGAGCAGGTTGTTGAGCAGGTCATTGACACTGCCCAGGAAACTGTAGAAGCCGTTCAGGAAACCGCCCAGCCCGTGGTTGAAGAAGCCGTGGACGCTGTGCAGGACGCCGCTGAAGAAGCCGTTGAGACCGTGGAAGAAACGGTTGAAGCAGCCAAAGAAGCAGTGGAAGAAGCTGTTCAGCCCGCTGAGCATGCCGAACCCGCCAAGGAGCCCAGCTTCATGGACGCCGTCGCTGCCAGCATGTCCCGCATCCGCAACGGCCAGACCATCACCGGCAAAGTGGTGCAGATCACCGATGACGAAGTCTGCGTCAACATCGGCTATAAGTCCGACGGCCTGCTCAAGCGTGATGAGCTGGTAGACAAGGACGTCGAACTTGGGGACGAAATCGAGGTTGAGGTCGTCAAAGTCAACGACGGCGAAGGCAATGTCATCCTCTCCCAGCGCAACATCGTCAACCGCAAGGTGTGGGGCGAGCTGATGGAGAAGTATGAAAAAGGCGAACTGGTCGAAGCAGTCGGCAAGGAAGCGGTCAAAGGCGGCCTACTGGCCACCGTTGAAGGCGTCCGCGCCTTCATCCCCGCTTCCCACCTGGCCCAGCGCTATGTGGACAAGATCAGCCAGTTTGTCGGCCAGGAAATGAAGCTGAAGATCATCGAAGTGGACGAGAGCAAAAAGCGCATCGTGGCCAGCCGCAAGGAAGCCCTGGCGCAGGAAAGCGACGCCATCAAGGAAGCGGTCTGGAGCCAGTTGCATGAAGGCGAAGTGGTCAAGGGCATTGTCCGCCGTTTCACCAACTTTGGCGCCTTCGTGGACCTGGGCGGCGTGGACGGCTTGATCCACGTGTCGGACCTGAGCTGGAACCGCTCCATCACCCCCAGCGATGTCCTGCAGGTGAATGAGGAAGTGGAAGTCAAGATCCTCTCCCTGGACCGTGAGCGCGACCGCATTGCCCTGGGCTACAAGCAGTTGCAGCCGCGTCCCTGGGACAACGTGGAAGAGAAGTATCCTGTTGGCACCGTGCTGACCCGCACCATCGTGCGCGTGCGTCCCTTTGGCGCCTTCATCGAGCTGGAGCCCGGCGTGGACGGCCTGGTGCACATCTCCCAGGTTGCCCCCAACCGCGTTGAGAAGATTGAAGACGTGGTGCAGCCCGGCCAGGAAGTCAATGTGAAGGTGCTGGCGGTGGATCCTGTTGCCAAGCGCATCAGCCTGTCCATCCGCGAAGCCATGGCCGACAGCGCCATGAGCTACAACGCTGACATCCCCGGCGAAGGCTATGAGGGGCAGCACTACGAAGAGACCGCCTTTCAGCCGGAAGAACCCGTTGCGGCCCCCGCAGCCGCGGAAGACCGTCCGGAGACCGCCCTGGAGCTGGCCATGCGCAAGGCGCGTGAAGAACTGGAAAAGGGCAGCGAGGAATAAGCCTCTCCCCCATACCATGTGGCAGCCGCGTTTACCGCGGCTGCTTTTTTATGTCAAAATCTTGATTTTGGGCTCTTCCTGGGCGAATCGATTGAAAATAAGCTTAGTTGTAAGTAAAAACGAAGAGACTAAAAAACCATCAAAACAATGCGCTGATGGTTGTATCTATGAAAGCGCAATCAAAAACCCACCGGGCGAACCGGTGGGTTTTGCGGGGAATGAACCCGATTAGAACTTCAAGGGGTTCAAGCGGATAGAGGGGCCCATGGTGGTGCTCAGGTACAGGGAGCGCAGGTACACGCCCTTGGCGGTGGAGGGCTTGGCCTTCACAACCGCGTCCATGAGGGTGGCCAGGTTTTCAATCAGCTTGTTGTCATCAAAGGAGACCTTGCCAATCGGGCAGTGCGCGATGGCGGTTTTGTCGATGCGGTACTCAATCTTACCGCCCTTGATGTCTTCAATGGCCTTGGAGACGTCGTTGGTGACGGTGCCGGACTTGGGGTTGGGCATCAAGCCCTTGGGGCCCAGGACGCGGCCGATCTTGCCGACCACACCCATCATGTCCGGGGTGGCGACGCAGACGTCAAACTCAAACCAGTTTTCGGTGCGGATCTTCTCGACCAGGTCGGCATCGCCAACATAGTCAGCGCCGGCAGCCCTGGCTTCTTCCGCTTTCTCGCCCTTGGCGAACACCAGGACGCGCACAACGCGGCCGGTGCCATGGGGCAGGACAACGGAACCACGCACCTGCTGGTCAGCATGGCGGGGGTCAACGCCCAGGCGGACGTGGAGTTCCACGGTCTCGTCGAACTTGGCTTTGCCGGTCTGCTTGACCAGGCTGATGGCCTCTTCGGGATCGTAGAGTTTGGATTCATCAATGAGCTTTTTGGACTCAAGGTATTTCTTGCCGTGTTTCATGTTTTATCCTCCCTGTGGTAATAGCGGCTCAATGTCCTCCCACACGCTTCCTTTATTCCTCTACGGTAACGCCCATGCTGCGGGCTGTGCCTTTGACCATGCTCATCGCGGCCTCGACACTGGCGGCGTTCAGGTCCACCATTTTGGTGGTGGCGATTTCACGCACCTGGTCCTTGGTCAACTGGGCCACTTTGGTCTTGTTGGGTTTATCACTGCCGCTTTCGATGTTCAGCGCCTTTTTAATCAGCACGGGCACCGGCGGGGTCTTGGTGATAAAGGTAAAGGAGCGATCAGAATAGACCGTGATGACGACGGGGATGATGTAGCCTGCCTGTTTGGCCGTGCGCTCATTGAACTCTTTGCAAAAGCCGGGGATGTTCACGCCGTGCTGGCCCAGCGCCGGGCCGATGGGGGGCGCGGGGGTTGCCTTGGCGGCGTTGACTTGCAGTTTAATGATCGCGGTTACTTTCTTTGCCATGTGTTTGGCTCCTCCTCAAGTGATGTGGTCTTGCGGCGCTTGTTGGCGCCTCCCACGAAAAGGGAACTGGGGTATTGGGTCCTCAGATTTTCTCGGCCTGGTCCAGGTCGATTTCCACCTGCATCTCACGGCCCAGGAACATTTTTACCTTGACCTGCAGCTTGTTGTGGATGATGTCCACCGCTTCGACGATGCCGGTAAAGTTCTCCAGGGGGCCTGAAAGAATGCGGATTTCTTCCCCGACGACCAGCTTGGTTGCCTCTTGCTGGGGCTGGCTGTTCATCATGATGTCAAACTCAGCATCCGTCAGGGGCACCGGTTTGCTCTCCGGGCCCACAAAACCGGTGACGCCGCGCGTGTTGCGCACGACGTACCAGGACTCGCTGGTGATGATCATCTTGACCAGCACATAGCCCGGAAAGGTTTTGTGCTGCGTAATGACGCGCTTACCGTTCTTGATCTCGGCGATTTCTTCAATCGGCACCTGGATTTCCTGGATCAGATGCTGCATGCGGTTGTTTTCCGCTGCCTTTTCCAGGTTGTCCTTGACCTTATTTTCATAGCCGGAGTAGGTATGCACAACATACCAGGCAGGCGTTTTCGCGTTTGGGCTTAAATCCTGTTCAGGCATTGTATCTCCTATCAACCTGCCCAGCCGGACAGCAGCTTCACCACTTCGGTGGAGCCCATATCCAGCAGGCCAATCACAACCCCCATGAACACCATGAATGTCAGCACCAGCAGGGTCGACTTGATGAGGTTTTCCCTTGTCGGCCAGGTGACCTTCTTGAGCTCGCGCCAGGTGTTCTTGAAAGGCTTCGCGATGTTGACGGGCAGGTTTTTGAAGAAATTCAACACCTTGTCCATCGCGCTCAGCTTTTCCTTTTTGGCGGGGGTTTGCTTTGCTTTGACTTCAGACATTACACTTACCTCGTTTCGCGATGGGCTGTGTGTTTCTTGCAGAAACGGCAATACTTGGTCAGCTCGATGCGGTCGGGGGAGTTTTTCTTGTTCTTGATCGTGTTGTAGTTGCGCTGCTTGCAATCATTGCAGGCCAGCACGATGTTGGTGCGTGCTTCTTTAACTGCCATGGTTTACACCTCTCTTTATCAGTTACTGCAGCAAATGTCAGTCTTCGATCACGCGGGCGACGGCGCCGGAACCGACGGTGTGGCCGCCTTCACGAATGGCGAAGCGCAGGCCCTGCTCAATCGCGATGGGGGTGATCAGGGTGACTTCCATCTGCACGTTGTCACCGGGCATCACCATCTCAACGCCCTCGGGCATCTTGATGGAACCGGTCACGTCCGTGGTGCGGAAGTAGAACTGCGGGCGGTA
>LSQX01079995.1_pt1 | contig 18113 bp, 21 predicted proteins | sample 654561 | NCBI WGS metagenome assembly LSQX01 (sample SAMN04489861, study PRJNA283612) | anaerobic digester metagenome | isolation source: 4 biogas reactors fed with cattle manure at either 37C or 55C with and... | place: Denmark: Kongens Lyngby | collected 2014
TGGTATTTATCCCTGATCAGAGAGTATATCTCACGATGGTCATAACCAGCGTCCATCAAGAAATACTCTATGTGGGTTTGTACATTTGCATAACATTGTTTCACTAAGTCCATAGCCACGCTGGAATCAGAACAATTGGCCGGTGTTACCTTCATAGCTATGGGAAGTCCTGATTTTACATCGGTGCCGATATGCAGCTTATATCCAAACCACTTGATGGGATTGCCGTTGGTATCACTCTTAATACCCCAATCAGCGGCTTTACCATCCTGGATAATATTCTTGCGGGGAACGGACTTCTCATAGGCTTCTACCTTGGTAGCATCAATTGCTACTGAGGAAAGATCCAGCAGGTCCATTTCCTCTGCTTGTTTAACCAGAGCAGAAAACAGTGTTTGTAAGCAACCGCTCTTAGCAAGTTTTGCATAAAAACGACTGAAACAAGAATTACTTGGCGCAGTGCCAAAGGGTTCAAAGCCACAAACATACCTTAAATATGGATCATAGCTAAGACGTTCAACCAGTTGGGTAAAAGTAGCCATATTCTCTAGCCTCATCGCTATCACGGCATTTAACATTGCATGAGCTGGATACGGTTTGGGTCCGGCTTTTTTCTCACCGGGTTTATTCAATTTAGCAAGAACTGGTTGTAAATCAAGGGTGTCAATTATTTTCTCAAGCCTTGATTTTGGCTGCATTTTCAATGCGTCTTCAAAGGAGAAAATGCAGTTCTGTCGAATATTCATAAGTGACTTCTCCTCTCACGGGTTATTTGTTAGTCACTTATTAATTCGACAAAATGGGGGGTGAAGTCCTTTTTCTGTGCGACTAAAACCCCGATATTTTCAGCCTTAGGTATTATGCAAAAGTCTCTATTACCTAATCTTAGGCTTAGCTCGCCTAAAAGCAGAGAAAGACGCTGTTCTTGTTCAACTGTTGTGGAACGGCGGCTATTGTAATAAGCATCTTTAAACATGTCGTAAGCTTGCTGGGAAGCATAGATATACATTTCCTCATCCTGAACGTCATAGTATAACCAGGACAAACGCAACCACACCTTAGCCCCAGCGGAAGGATCCTGGGTACTCATCTGGAGATACTGTAGCATTAAGTAATAGCTGGCAAATACCTCGTCTATTTTACGGGGGTTACTAAACTGCAGCTTAACCTTATTAACTCTTTGGATTGATCCAGAAATTTCCTAGCAATCGGCATATATGGCCTAAACTATAGGAGGGGGAAATCGGATGAACAAGCAATTATGGGAAAAAGCGGTGGCTTTTCACGGTCACGAATGTCCCGGTCTGGCCATAGGTTTCAGAGCCTGCCAAGCAGCGGCAGAGAAAATGGGGATCGGCGTATCCGAAGATGAAGAGATCGTTTGCATCACGGAAAACGATGCCTGCGGGGTGGATGCTGTACAAGCCATCTTAAGCTGTACCATGGGCAAAGGGAATCTGCTGTATCACGGAACGGGTAAGCAGGCTTTTTCGTTCTTCGACCGCAAGAATAATAAGAAGCTGCGGGTGTGCCTCAAGCCTAAGAAGCACGACGAAATGGATCGTTCTCAGTGGCAGGAATACCTACTCAATGCCCCGGTGGATGAGATTTTTACTTTTTCTGAACCGAGGCTTGATCTACCGGAAAAAGCCCGGCTTTTTACCACAGTTATCTGCGAAGAATGCGGGGAAGGGGCCCCCGAGCATAAAATGAGGCTTAAGGAAGGCAAAGCCGTATGCATTGACTGTTTTAAGGATTACAGCCGAGGCTGGTGAGAGGGTAGGGGGTAACTGCACTAATGAAAAAACCAACAATATTAATCATATCGGTATTGGTCGTAGCTTTCGCGGCCGGCATATTAGCTGGCTGTGGAGGCACTGATGAAGCGGGGAGCACTCCCGGAAGCGCTGACTCCGGTACTAGAACTATAATCGATAGCCTGGGACGTGAGGTGGAGATACCGGCAACGGTGGAAAAAATCGTTCCCTTAGGGAATACCCCACGCATGATCACTTATTTGGGGCTGGCTGATAAAGTCGTGGGAATAGGCGGGATGAACAGGGATAGCATAACCCCGGTCACTGCCTATGCATATGCCAACCGAGACCGATGGGCCAATGTCCCCCAGGTTGGTACCGATGCAGCCGGCGCCACTGATTACTATCCGGAACAAATCATCAGCGTGCAGCCAGATGTGATTTTATGTACATACAACGCGGAGTTGGCCGATGAGATCCAAACCAAAACCGGGATACCGGTGGTGGCTGTACCCATGGGAACTTTATTTCAGGCGGATTATGAAGAAGCCCTTTGTATCTTGGGAGATGTATGCGGTGTGCCAGACCGGGCGGAGGAAGTGATCTCTTACATACACAATTGCCTTAATGATCTAGAAACTAGGACGGCAGGGGTTCCCGATGAGGATAAACCTACTGTTTTGGGTGCTGCTGCTACCTTCAAAGGTCCTCATGGCATAGAGGGAGTATACGTCAAATATGCTGTATTCGAAGCCATAGGCGCCAATGATGTTACCACCGGCATCTCTGACAAATCCGGTGGAGTGCTGATCGACAAAGAACAGATCATCGGTTGGGATCCCCAGTATATTTTCTTTGATAGCGGCGGCGTAGGTCTGGTCAAGGCCGACTACAAGAAAAACCCAGATTTCTACGGGCACCTCACCGCCGTTCAGGAAGGGAACCTTTATCAATACCCCAGTTCCACCTCCTATTATTCCAACGTGGAAATCCCTATTGTTAACAGTTATTACGCAGCCAGTTTCCTCTATCCGGAACAATTCCGGGATGTGACTTTTGAGGAAAAGGCTGCTGAAATTTTTGGGTTTTTCTTGGATGATGAGGATTATCTAAGTAAACTTGAAAGTGCCGGTGCAGGTTACGGTCAAGTAATTCTCGGGGACTGATCATGACGGATAAAAGTACGATTCCAATAGAATCCTATAGCGCTTTTATTAACCGCAAAAGGCTGGTCTTGGCTATTTCCGTGGCAGCAACTGCCGTGATAGGGCTTTTTGCAGTAAGTGCCGGTTCCCTGGAGATTCCCGCATCGGAGATAATTAAAACCTTGCTGGGAAAGGGCGATCCCCAGACCCAGACGATCATTATGAATATAAGGCTGCCGCGAGTTACCGCTGCTATCCTGGTAGGTGCGATTCTGGCAGTAGCTGGTGCGGTCATGCAGTGTGTACTGCAGAATCCTCTGGCCTCGGCCTCGACCCTGGGAGTATCTCAAGGTGCTGCCTTCGGTGCGGCCTTGGGGATCATCGTGTTTGGCGGTGGAGTAGTGAATTCTGACTCTGCTGCCACGGCAGTCACTATAAATAATCCTTACATTGTGACCTTGTGCGCTTTTTTATGTGCTTCGATATCAACGTTGGTGATTATTCTTTTATCCCAGTTTAAGAAAGACCTGGGGCCCGCTGGGCTCATATTAGCCGGGGTTGCTTTAGGCTCTTTGTTTGGTGGGGGCAGCACCTTGCTGCAATACTTTGCTGATGAAACCAAAATCAGTGCAGTGGTATTCTGGACTTTTGGAAACCTGAGCGCGGCAGATTGGCCCGAACTGTTGCTCTTGACGATAGTACTTTTCGCAGCCTTGATATATTTTCTGCTGAACCGCTGGAATTTTAATGCCATGGAAAGCGGAGCCGATACCGCCAAAAGTCTGGGTGTTAACACCCGGGCGGTCATGCTGATCAGTATGGGCATCAGCTCGTTGGTCTCGGCGGTGGCAGTTTCTTTTGTGGGCATCATCAGTTTTGTGGGATTGATAGCTCCCCACATAATGCGCCGGTTTGTGGGTAATGACTACCGCTTCCTTATACCCTGCTCGGCGATTGCGGGAGCATTGCTGCTCATTCTAGCTGATACCTTTGCCCGGCTGGTAATTGCGCCGGTCATACTGCCCATCGGAGCTATCACTTCATTTTTGGGTGCGCCGATGTTCCTCTACCTACTGTTTAGGGGGTTCAAGTACCATGGTTGAAGTTAGAGATATTACTTTTGCTTATAATCAAAATGGCAACAACATAATTGAAGATATCAGTTTTGACATAGAGAAGAACCAGTGTATAGCCATTTTGGGGAATAACGGAGCTGGTAAAAGCACCTTGCTAAAATGCATGGATCGCATTTGCCCTGCCCAAAAAGGCACCGTGTTCGTTGATGGCCAAAATGTATATACAATGAGGAAGAATATTATGGCGCAGAATATCGCCTATGTACCGCAAAATAACGAATCCATCAATATGACCGTGTTTGATACTATACTCCTGGGCCGCAAACCATACATAAAGTGGGATGCAACCTATGAGGATCGACACATCGCCTGGAGCATCATGAAGAAAATGCAGCTGGAGGATTTTGCCTTGCGCAATGTTTGGCAACTATCGGGCGGAGAATTACAAAAGGTGATGTTGGCCCGAGCCTTAGCCCAGGAACCGAAGCTTCTACTGCTGGATGAACCCACCAGTAATCTTGACCCCCGCAATCAGCATGAAGTTCTCCGGCAGGTTAAAGAAATCGCCCAGGAGCATGATATCTGCGTAGCCATAATCATTCACGACCTCAACCTGGCCATTCGTTACTGTGAGCGTTTTCTATTGCTCAAAGATGCCCAGGTCTTTGCCTACGGCGGCTTGGAAGTAATGACACCCGAAAACATAGAGGAAGTGTATAGGATACACGTTCACATTATCGAACACATGGGCATACCCGTGGTGGTTCCATTCCCAGATGAGAAGGTGAATGTGTCTGGGGAAAGGCAGACTGATATGACCTGAAGCCCTTCTATTAACAGATGTTATTGCGTAAACGTTCTTTATTATCAGCCCAAAAGTTGGGTATGAGTTAGTTAGCCTGAGGATGTGGAAGACCAAGCCGCCTCAGGAATTGGATCGCCACGTCACTGCGCTCCTCGCGATGACATTAGAGTAGGATCGCTTCACAGCAACAACTTACTTCTACTTAGCAATGAGACGGCCAATGACACTAGCGTAGAACCTCTCTACACAACAACCTCACAAAAAAAGTCTGCACTTTGGGAAGAGAGACCAATGACAATTCATACAGTCATTTGTGTTTTTTTCCCCGTTTCTTAAAATCCTCATCAATACGGGCTTTCCATCTGTCGCTGATTTGGCGGCTGGTGCGAAACTCGCTGACCGCACAGCCAACCGCTTCATAATTGAGCTGAGTGCCCTGACTGTCGGCATGGTAGTTGGCGGCCCGGTCGGCACTGATGCCAAAGGTAGCTGCCGTGGCGATGGCATCGATGTTAGCACCCAGGAAAATAAATTCCCAGCCATAGGTTTCTTTCTGCCTTTCTACCAGCTGTTTGACTTGAGCATAGCTGTATTCCCGGCTGGCGTTTTCCATGCCGTCGGTGATGATCACAAACAGCACTTTGTCAGCCCGGTGCTCGGGGCTGGTATGCTGCTGGGCATTGTGGATCTTATGAATGGTTTTGCCTATGGCATCTAACAGTGCGGTGGTGCCGCGGACAAAATACTCCTTCTCAGTGATGGGGCTTATGCCTTTGATATTTATGCGGTCATGCAGCAACTGGTATTCATCATCAAACAGCACCGTAGTAACAGTGGCTTCGCCAGGTTCCTGCTGTTGTTTTTTCAGCATGGCATTATAGCCGCCGATGGTGTCGCTTTCTAGACCGGACATGGAGCCGCTCCGGTCCAGGATAAATACTAATTCCGTTAAATCCGTTTTCATTCTGTCATCCTCCCTTTCCTTGGTTAATGGAAGGGTAACAAGTTTATGGGGGGCAGTGGTCGCTTGGAGAGCGACAATCAGGAGCCCAGGGTAGCTTGCTCAAAATAGAATAAGGCTTCGTTGATTTCAAATATATTGTAGTTGCCTTCCTCGATGAAGTACTGGATGATCACATCGAATTTGCTGCTGGGGGACAGGGTGTAACCGGCTTTGCTGAGCAGATCCAGGGTCTCGTCCAGGTTCAGCTTAAGGGCAATAGCCAAGGCCAAGGCGGTGGCCTTACTGGGATGGTAGTCTTTATTGCTGCGGATTTTGGAGAACAGTTTGCGGTCTATATTGGCTCGTTTGTAGGTTTCCACATCGGTCAGGCCTTTTTCGTCAATAAGGCGCAGCAGCATTTCTGAGAAAGTTTCGTCCAACTGGCCCAATACGTCTTCCAAAGACCTGCTGGGACTGTACAGCACCTCGTCCTGTCTTATAACTGCACGGCCTGCAACATATTCTATACCCCTATGCCGCTCCTTTAGCAGGCGTTCATCAACGTAATGATCATCAATGTATTCGGTAATGGCGGTAAAGAGTTTTTCGCTTAAAGTGACCGCGTTTTTATCGAATAGAACCAGGTAAACATTTGCTTCGTTGTTTAGCAAAAATTCACTGATAGCGGAAATGGCTACATGCAAGGCCTGGTCTTTGGGATAACCAAAAATTCCTGATGAGATTAGGGGAAAGGCTATGGATTCACATTTATGCTTTAACGCCAGGTTTAGGGAATTAATATAGCAGTTATGTAAAAGCTGGGCCTCATTGGCATGCCCCCCCTGCCAGACGGGACCGACGGTGTGGATAATGTACTTGGCAGGGAGATTGTAGCCTTTGGAGATGACGGCTTCTCCCACCTTACACCCGCCGATACGATCACACTCAGCCTGTAGCTCTTTGGCTCCGGCGGCGGAAAAAATTGCCCCGCATACACCTCCCCCCCTTTTCAAGGCCGTATTGGCTGCATTGACAATGGCATCGACCTTCATTTTGGTGATATCGTTGCGGACTAATTGAAGTGGCATTAATCTCTCTCCCTTCTCCGCCAAATTGGTCTCTTTATTTATATAATAGCGTATCTGGTGGTCTTGTTTTTGCTAGATGTGATCAATAAAAAATAGTTGAAACTATACCGACTAGTCGGTATATTAATAGTATACTGAATAATTCCGAATCGAAATTTTAAGGAGGGAAGGAATCGGGTCGAATATAATCATCCATATCAATAGCGCATGCTGCTAACCCATCTTTGATCGCTTCCATCACAATGGTCTCAGCCGGCAGAGGTTTGACATCCCCCATGACAATCCCTGCTTGAAGTTGCATTAACATCGCTGCGGTCACTATTTTTTCCGTATCAGCAAAACCGATTATTTGCAAGGCAGTATTGTTTAGTTATGCAGGAGACTGGTGATAACATAACGCTATTTTTTATAGCTGAATGGATCACCAGCAGTAAGGGAGGCTAAATATGTCTAATGCAATAGCAAACTCATCTATAGACTGGGACCAGGAATTTGAGGCTTATCTGAAGGAAAACAAGACTCTTGCTTATATGATGCTGAAAAGTGCAGAGAAATTTGCTGACTTAGATGCACTGACCTATAAAGTCAAGGATCAATGGGTTTCAATTACCTGGAAGGAGTTTGGAGAGCAAGTCCGGGCAGTTGCCAAGGCGTTATTGGAAATGGATATATTGCAACCCGGTGAAATGGCAGGAATCTTCTCCGCTAACCGGGCGGAATGGGCCATTGCCGATCTTGGTATTCTGGCTATAAGGTCAGTATCAGTCCCGATTTATGCTACCAACTCTGCCGAAGAAGCGGCTCATATTGTCAACGATGCCGGTATCAAAATACTATTTGTAGGCGAACAGGAACAATATGACCGTGCTAAAAAGGTAATGGCTGATAGCCCGTATCTCGTAAAAATAGTAGCTTTTGACCGGGACGTTGTCATCTCCGGGGATGACAGCATGTATTTTGACGAACTGCTTAATATGGGCCGCAAGGCTGACCAGGATGCTACTTTGCAGGAGCGGCTCAACCAGGTAAATCCCGATGACATTCTTACTCTGATTTACACATCGGGGACCACCGGAAAGCCCAAAGGCGCTGTACATACCCACCGAAGCTTCATGAACGGGATTTTTCCGTCGGCTGCGCGATTTCCCGGCACTGGCCCCCAACACGTTTCCCTGGCTATTCTTCCCCTCAGTCATGTTTTTGAACGGATGTGGTCCTATGGCTGCATGAGCATGGGCATACGTATCGCCTATTGTCCTGACCCCAAGCAGTTTCTCGAAGTTATGGAAGTGATCAGGCCGCATTTTATGACCAGTGTACCCCGCATCTGGGAAAAGGTATACGGCACTATCCATGAGGGTTTGAAAACTGCTTCTCCGGTAAAAGCCGGGCTGTTTAATTGGGCGGAAAAGGTGGCCTTACAAGTATACCGCAACCAAGCTGCTGGAATAAAAACGGGAGCATTTTTGCGGGCTCAACATAAACTGGCGGATGCTCTCATCATGAAAAAAGTGCGACATACATTGGGAGCTGAGCGCTGCAACGTTTATCACGTGGGAGGCGCAGCCTTTGCCGCTGAGATCAACGAGTTTTTCCAGGCCTTTGGCATTAACGTTATTCAGGGATATGGTCTAACCGAGTTTTTCCCAGTATGTGTCGGCTTCGAAGACAAAGGCAAACCGGGGGAATGTGGTCCCATGATTCCCATGGTTGAGGCCAGGCTTTCCGACGAAGGTGAAATTCAGCTAAAAGGCGGCATGTGTATGCAGGGTTATTATAATAATCCTCAGGCAACCGCCGATTGTTTCACCGAAGATGGGTGGTTTAAGACCCAGGATATTGGAGAAATAACGGTTGTTAATAAAAACGGCACCGATTACACTTACATAAAGATAACTGATCGTATCAAAGACTTGATTATTACCGCGGGGGGTAAAAATATTTCACCCCAGCAGATAGAAGTGCGTTTCGGAGAAAACCTGTTTATTGAGCAGTTTGTGACTATTGGAGAAAAGCGACCTTATATTACTGCCCTTATAGTGCCGAATTTCGTAGTCTTGGAAGACTACTGCCGGCGTAACAATATATCATTCAGCTCCCGTGAAGAGCTGATTACTAATCCACAGGTAATCAAACTCTATGAAGATATAGTTGCCAAACACAACGAAGCTATGGCCCGGGTCGAGCAAATCAAAAAGTTTACTCTGCTGGTGAACGAGCTGACCCAGGAAAGCGGAGAGCTGACTCCGACCATGAAGCTAAAGCGCAAGCAGATTGACGAGAAATACAGCGATGTAATCAATGCTATGTATGAGTAATCTGATTTTGGGCAATAGGCCAATAAAAATATAGGAGGTATGTGCTAGTGGAATACAAACTCTTAAAACTGGAAAAAAAAGAAGGGGTGGGCATAGTCTATTTTGACAATCCCAAAACCATGAACGCCACGAACCCTCAGTCGGTGGCAGAGCTTACCGCAGCTTTTATCGAAGTTAATAACGATCCTGAGGTAAGGGCAGTTATCATTACCGGGGGAGACAAGGTTTTTGCCGCTGGAGGTGATATACCTTACATGTCTGAAGCGACGCCGCAGGAAATGGAAGAGTTCATCGGCAATGCCCATGCGATGGTTGAGCTGATCACCTCATCACCCAAGCCTTATATTGCAGCCATTGCTGGACCAGCCCTAGGCGGTGGAACAGAAATCTCCCTGGCCTGTGACATACGTATTGCTGCTGATAACGCCATAATGGGGCTGCCGGAAATTAATCTGGCCATTGTACCGGGATGTGGCGGAACCCAGCGTTTGGGGAGAGCTATCGGCTGGAGCCGGGCCAGGTATTTGGTATTAACCGGCGATATTATAGATGCTCAGACTGCGTTCAACATGGGTATAGTGAATAAAGTGGTACCCGTAGCTGAGCTGGAAGAAGCTGCTTTTAAGCTGGCCAGGTCTTTAGCCCGCAAGAGCCCGGCTGCCCTGCGTACTGCTAAGGCAGCTATGAACTACGCGGAGAATAATTCATTAACGGCTGGTTTGGAACATGAACAGAAAGTTTGGGCCTTATTATTTGCTGGTCAAGACCAGACGGAAGGAATGAAGGCGTTTCTGGAAAAAAGAAAGCCGGTCTATACGGGCAAATAAAGCAGCATAAAGAACTTATGCCAGGCTGTTTATAGTCCTCTGGCACTAGCTGAATATGAGGTGAAGTTATTGGCACACAATAAGGGCGGCAAAGGGGCCATACTCGATGCAGCCAAAAAAGTAATTGCCCAAGTTGGAGTCCACAAGGCCAGTGTGCAATCAATTGCGGATGAAGCCGGACTCAGCAAGGGCGCAGTTTATTATCACTATCAAAGCAAAGATGAGATATTGTATGCCCTTATCGATCAGTATTTGCGTGCAGCCATAAGCCCTTTTAAGACTTCCCTTATTTCCTCCGGTTCACCGGAAGAGCTTAAAGAGAGTTTGCTGTATGGTATCCGGCAGCGTCTGGAAGCCATGGAACACAACCAACTGCAGTTTTATCTGACCCATGAAGCCATCAAAAGCAATAAAGGCATGCAAGAGCGATTGGGCAGTAAATATCGCGGTTGGGTAGATATGTCAGAGCAGGGCATGCATCGTGCTTATGAGATTGAAACCCCACGTCTGAACCGTGCCCTGGCAGCTACTCTAATCGCTGCTATCGATGGCCAGGTGCTGCAGCTTCTTTTAGAAGCCCAAATCGTAAGTATAGAAGAACTCATGGGTGTATGGGAGATGCTGGTTTATAGAGGTATTCCGCATTTGATGGAAGACTTGCTGGCCATGGAACAAGAAGTGCTGGAATGAGCTGCAGCAAGGGGAAATAACCCGTTGTAATTGACATACGGAATAACAAGAATTAAAGGGAAACCAGGCAAGCCTGCTGACCATGTATGGATCAGCAGGCTTACGTTCTGTTGGAGATTACACAATTGTCCCCTGAAGAACAGGCCACAATGAATGAAAACGCCCTCTTAGATGTAGGGGAGGCTTTCGTAGGGGGCGATGCCCACATCGCCCCGCTAATAACCAGGCAAGAGGAGTTTTTACAGCCTAGACTGCCGGTGAAAGGAATACCATGCCATCTTGTCGAAATGAGTGGATTGGTGTCTAAAATGGGATCAACAGGAGGGTAGTTAAAAGAGATCTTAAGATGCTAGACATAATTTCATTTACTAGAGGTGATAGCTTGTTAAGAAAAATAACTCTAGCATTGATTATGGTAATGTTGTTGACTGTAGTTGGCTGTGGAGGTAATGAGCCGGGAGAGGAACTAAAGGACAACGCCAACCAGAGCTTGAACCAAGAGGCACAGCAGTTGGAACCCGATAGCCAAATGGCTAGTGTTGATGAGGATCAGGCTCTGAAGATAGTTGAGAATGAACTGGTAGCCTCATCAGACGCCGACAGCAAGGTTTATTTGCTGCGGGAAGCCAAATTAGGTGATGAACTGATTTATGTCTTCGAAAGAGTTAGTATGGGGGGCGGGGCGGCCAGCCTGTATTTTGTAAACAGCCAGGGTACTGTTTTCAACAATGTTGAGGATCTGATGCTTGATTATTTTACGGCCTGCAATAATAAAGAGCAGTACGATGATGGTGAGTATTTAAATGTGGATATGTATTTGGTTAAGATGCAATCCATTAATGATCCTGAAGTTATGACCTGGGAGACCCACATAGTAGATGGCCAGGCCTATTCGGATGTGGATGCGGCTGTAAAAGCAGCGGTATCCTGTTATGTGGCTAATGATCCGCTTCTGAGTCTTCTGGGCAAGGATGTGCAGGCCGTGGAAAAGGCTACTGGACAGAAGGTGCAGCAAGTAGTTATCCCCGATGTGGATGGCATAGAGGATATGATTGGTAACGAGCTCGTTTATAAGGGGGTCAGGCTATCGTTTTTCCAAGGTGATACCGTGACGGATATATTTTATCCGGCGGGGACAAAACTACTGGAAGTTACCATTGGCGATACCTTTGAAGACATCATTGAGGTGTTGGGTATACCCCTAACCATTGAGCCGGATCCTTATTTCGATGATATTTGGAAGATGACCTATGAGTTTGAAGATAATTTTTACGTAGAGTTTTATGCTGAAAGCGATAAGGGTCCCACCGTATCAGCTTTGGTAAAAGATTTATAATCTGGCATAGACCGTTTCATACTTGTCAAAAGGCTTGTTTGCCCGCTTTACGTGGCTGGCAAACAGGCCTTTTTGCATTAATCAGCTCTTGCAATATTAATTGCCGTTTTCGGCCATATTAATAGGTGATGTATAACCGGCAATTGAGAGAGTACAAGTTATGAAAGGAGACTGGTAATGGACAATATATCTTGCAAAGAATTGAATTACTTAAAGGATCTAATGTCCTGGGAACTCTTAGCCTGTAAGAAGAGTTTTGATTACTCGCAAAAGGAGACCAATCCGGCTCGGCAGGACCTGTTTACTAATGCTGCTATGACTCATCAGCAAAACTACCTGGATCTGGTAGACTGTCTGAATAGCTTCAATGAGCCGACAGGAGGGATGAGCTAATGGATTATCAGTCAACTGTGGTTTCGCCCACGGGAGTTACCAAAATCGGTAAAACTGTTTCTGCGGAGCTGCCCCAGGTAAAAGATCAGAGTTTCAATATGCGTGATCGTCTCAATGATATGCTGGCAACGGAAAAGTACAATCTGGTTAATTACCAGATTGCCATAAATGAGTTGATCAATCCGCAGCTGCGCCAGGTGGTGGATAAAAACTGCACGCGGCTGCAGGGACTGCATGATCAGTTTTTTGCTGAACTGTTCAATCTGGGCGAGTATCAGGCGGATATTGCCCTTTATCCTGAGATCGCCGATGCCATACAGGTGTTCACCAACTATAAAGCCCAACTGCCGTACCAATAAAGCGGCTGTTGATACTGAAAGGGTGATTGTGTGACTGAAAAGCAGCGGGCAGAAGACCAGTTAAGAAAACAGGTTAAATACAGGCTCGACAATGACCAGGACCTACGCGGTTATGCCTTGAAAGCGGATGTGGTAGGAGAAGAAGTACGGGTAGAAGGGGTAGTGGACACCTTGAAGGAAAAGCAGCGGGTGGAAAGCATATTGCGCAGTATACCCGGAGTGAAGACTGTGGCCAGTGCTGTGTCTATCAGTACTGACGGGGCCATAAAAACCCAGGATGTTACCATGGAAGCCCAGGAAGAACTGCAGCTGGATGAACGGGTGGATCCTTATCATATCGGGGCGGAAAGTATCGGTGGGCACGGAACGGTGGTGCTGCGGGGTCGCACCGATGACCCGGAAGAACTGGAAGCCGCTATCCATTCAGCATCCAAAGCTCGGGGAGTGACCCGGGTAATAAATCAGGTCAAAACGGGACCGGAAAAAATGACTCTGGACGATATTTTCCACAGTCAGGTTAACAATGATGGGGAAGGGGAATGAGAATCCGGTGCAATTCCGTTCATCTCCATCTGTTACCTAGTTACTTAAGAATAAGTCGGAAACATTAGACAAATACTATGGTAGATTTGTTCAAAATTATAAATCAGACAGGAGGTATACTAGTTGAAAAACCTAGCTCCAAACGAAATTCTGGCTTTAAGTGCTCTGATAACCATGGAAACCCAAGGCTTAGCCTTTGCTAAAGCTTCTATTCCTGCCATGGAAGACGAGCAGCTCAGAACCATGACGGAAACAGCAATAATGTCAGCAGAAGCTAGAATCCAGGGAATGCAGCAGTTAATACATGACAAAAATATTAATTCAGGAGGGGTAAACTAGTGGCTAACTTCGTCAGTAAAATGTTCGGTGAAAAAGCCGATCAGTCAGCCGATAAAACATTGGCTTTTGCGGCTATGGCTGCAGCGGCCGCATCAGCCCAGGCCTACTTTACAGCTGCTTTGCAGTCTACTACTTCGGAAGTCCGGGCTTTACTCAGCGGTTTTGCTACCCAAAAGGCTATGGAGCATGAGGGGATAACCGGCTATTTGATGCAAAAAGGCTATTTGAATCCCTATGACGATTCTATTCACCAGCTTATGGTGGCTGAGCAAAACGCTCAGGCAGTAATGGAACGACACTAAAGGGTATGTTGACACGGGGACGGGGTTGTTGTCAACTCGCCAGAGAAAAGTTGACAACAACCCCGTCCCCGTGTCACGGTTAGTTTTGGGGAGGTTCCCAACTCTTGGCGGCGGCCTGAGAGATACGGTCTATGACAATAGCCAGCACCACGATGGCCCAACCGGCTTCAAAGCCTTTACCTACCGCTACCCGGTTAGTGGCCTTGAGGACTTCCTCACCCAGACCACCGGCACCGATCATGCTGGCGATCACCACCATGGACAAAGCCAGCATAGTGGTCTGATTGATGCCGGCCATGATAGTTGGCATAGCCAGAGGAAACCGCACTTCTTTCATCATCTGCCAGCGGGAGGCTCCAAACACCAAAGCGGCTTCCTGAACTTCACGGGAGACTTGGCGAATGCCTAGGTTGGTCAAACGCACTACCGGGGGCAGTGCATAGATGACCGTAGCAAATACCCCAGGAACCTTACCTAACCCGAACAGCATCAGAGCAGGAATTAGATATACCAGGCTGGGCATAGTCTGCATGGCATCCAGAATAGGAGTAATAACAGCATTGACCCGTTCAGAACTGGACATGGCAATTCCCACCGGAATGCCAACAACTAAAGAAATCAAAACCGCAATGATTACTATACCCAGGGTTTCCATAGCTACTTCCCACAGACCAAACATACCTATGGTAAATATGAGTACGCCGGGAAGTATGGTTTTAAGCCAGTTATGAGTCAGCCGCCAGGCTAAAAGGGTAACAATTAAAATCCAAGCCCACCAGGGGAGCCACTTTAAAAAATGCTCTATGTGGAGTAGCATTTGTAACACTAAGTTGGATAAACCATCGAAGAAAGGGCCCCAGGCAGATACCAGCCATTTTACAAACCTGTCAATAAAGGGTGCTACGTTATAATGCAGTTGTTCAGGAAACAATTATTTCACCTCCGCCCCAGCTGCAGCCAGCGGAGCAGAGGGGGAAGTACTCTTGGCTTTTTTAGTAAGGCGCGATTTACTGGGAAAATAAACCGGTTGTCTTCCCTTACCTGACAGGAGAGCCCTTTCGTCAGCAACAAAACGTTCTACGTATTCATCAGCTGGATTATTCATTATTTCTTCCGGAGTACCTTGCTGCACGAATTGGCCTTGGCGCATGACCGCCATGCGGTCCCCTAAACGAATAGCTTCACCTAGATCATGGGTGACAAAGACAATGGTCTTATTAACTTCCTTTTGCAGGCGAATGAGTGTGTCCTGCATTTCCCGGCGAATCAGGGGATCCAAGCCACTGAAGGGCTCATCCATCAGCAGTAAATCGGTTTCCTGGACCAGGGCCCGGGCAATACCGACTCTTTGACGCATTCCTCCTGATAGCTGGGAAGGATAATGATTTTCCCAACCTTCCAAACCCACCCGGGCGATGGCTGTACGAGCCCGTTCGTTCCTCTCCCGTTCAGATACCCCGCGCAGTTTTAGGCCGAAGGCTACATTTTCGATTACATTGCGATGAGGAAGGAGACCGTAATGCTGAAACACCATAGCGGTTTCATAGCGGCGAAACTCGAGAAGTTGTTGTTCATCCATCTCCAGAACATTTTGCCCTTTGACTATGATTTCTCCCTGAGTAGGTTCTACCAGGCGGGAGATACAGCGGATCAGAGTTGATTTTCCGCTGCCTGACAACCCCATTATTACAAATACCTCGCCCCTTTTCACCTGAAAAGACACATCCCGTACCGCTACGACGGCTCCATTGTCCTCCAGGTTTTCCATGGCATCTTCATATTGGAGGTCAAAATCAACCGGGCGATCAGTAAACACTTTCCACAAACCATTTATTTCTACCAAGGTGTCGCTACAGTTGGCATCTGTCATACTAGTTCACCTCTTCTAATGCTTGCTCTACTTTCTGAGCGACATCTTCCGGTACCCAAGCTTTCCAGATTTCTGGGTAGGTTTTCAAAAAGTAAATAGCTGCTGCCTGGGTATCCACATTATTTTCACTCATATAAGAAAGGAAGTCGTTATTTTGCTCTAAGGTAGTCTCATATTTGGAAACCAGGTCGAATGCTTCAGGAGCAGAAGTCTGCACGTCTACATGAACTCCTTTTAGGACCTGGGCTGCCGGATAGGCACAGCCGCGGTTATCGGGATCATTATAGACTTCTGGATCATACGGGGGTTCTTCCAGCATAGTCATGTCCAGTTGGCCCATCACCCAGTTAGGCTCCCAATTGTAGCCCACCCATGCTTCGCCTTTTTCATAGGCAGATACCATAGAAGCGGACAGAGCAGAGTCTGAACCGGTACTGAAAAGGTTAAATGTCTCTTCTAGCCCATAAGTCTTAAACTTGGCTTCGTTAATATCAGTTACCATCCAGCCGGGAGGGCTGTTGTGGAAACGGCCTTTGGTAGGAACTTCAGGATCCTTAAAGAGCTCCCAGTAGCGAGGCAGGTCGAATACTGATTTCAGATCAGGAGCCATGGGCTCGATACCCCGTTCAGGATCACCTTTTATCATGTAAGTGGGAATATACCAACCCTGAGGAGCATCGGGATAAATAGAACCCAGATCTATCACTGAACCGCTTTTGACTATTTCGTTCCAGGGTTCAGCGTAATTATCTTGCCAGACCTCCATGGTAATATCTACATCCCCGCGAGCCATACCTTGTAACAGTGGCATAGTATCGCCGAAGGTATACTCCGGTTCAGGATAACCGTAACCATGCTGGAGAATGAAACCTACGACACGGTTATGTACCTGAACACTGTCCCAGGTTATGTCAGCCATAACCAGTTTAGGCTTATCGCTGCCATTAGTGGTGCCATCATCCTTTGAAACGGAGTCACTACCCCCGCAGCCCACTGCCGACAGTCCAAAAATGAGCAGCACCAATAATAGCAGCCATTTAGCCGTTTTTTTACCCAGTTCATTTTTAATCGTGATCATAGAATACCTCCTACCGGCACGAAACCACAGCTCAGCCGGGGGAAGCGGTGAGAAAAGAGATTATAGCGTTAAAAAAATGAAAGTTGCTTAAAGAAAGGCTGGTTTTACCAGCCACAGAGGCGGGCCAATGAATACTTCAAAAACAAATAATCCCATTCTCGCCTACGAGGTTAGCTGACGGGCTCGGGCCTGGGTAGCCCTACTCCTCAATTCCATAAAAATCGAGAAAACTCGCCCCAAAAATGGTTCCCCCGTGCCTCATGCTGAAGCTTCGGCTAAAATTATCTCTTTAAATGTTAGCGGAACTCATCAGGTAAAACAAATCACGGAGCATTGAAATATCCAGAATAATCCTGGTGAAATCAGCACTCACAGAGGATTATCCCATAAATATCTATTTATATGCTGGTTTATATGCTGGTATTACTGCCTTTTCCTTACTATTATTTATAGGTACACTAGTTTTTTAACTGTGCATCTTCCAAGAAACAGCCAAGTAATCAGCATTAACCCCAGCTGCCGTTTCCAGGGACCGGAACAAAAAAATTTTGATTGACAATTCATAAGGATATGCTTATATAATAATGATAAGGATTAGCACTCGCCAGAGGAGAGTGCTAACAATAAATAGATTTTAATAATGAGGAAAGGAGTTGTTGCTCATGTCAAGATTGGTTCCTTTTAACAGATGGGGGCTTAGGAGAAATGATTTCGAGGACTTTTACAACATGCTGGACGACTTCTTTAGTGATACATGGTGGCCGGTGAGAAGTCTGGCACGGGATACCTTTAAGCTGGATATCCAGGAAAACGAACGGGAGTATTGCGTTGAAGCCGAGCTTCCCGGTGTTACTAAGGAGCAAATTAACCTTCAGCTAAAGGACGACGGTCGGCTTACTATAGCCGTGGAGCGGGAGGAGAATATCCAGGAAGACAAGAAAAACTACGTCCACCGGGAGAGACGTTACAGTTCAATGCAAAGGTCTATTTATCTTCGCGATGCCAAGACGGAAGGTGTGAAAGCCAAATTGCAAGATGGAGTTCTTAAAATAACAGTACCTAAGCAAGAAACCCACAACGACACATTCCATATCGAAATTGATTAATTATTAAAAAAACTAAAGATACCCGTTGAATTGACTTTCAACGGGTATCTTTTTTAGGTAATTACCCTTCGCTTAAAGAAGTTATAACTTAAACTGGGCAATCAGAGTCGTTAACTGTTCGGCATTTTCCGCTAAACG
>LSQX01399989.1_pt1 | contig 18111 bp, 10 predicted proteins | sample 654561 | NCBI WGS metagenome assembly LSQX01 (sample SAMN04489861, study PRJNA283612) | anaerobic digester metagenome | isolation source: 4 biogas reactors fed with cattle manure at either 37C or 55C with and... | place: Denmark: Kongens Lyngby | collected 2014
ACATTGAGCTGGATATGCAGGTCGAACTCCTTCTGCTTCGTAATCGCCTGGAGTACGCTCAGAGGGACATCTACCGGCTGCCCACCTTTCAGGACGTAAATGATTTTGGAATCTCCGGGCAGGCTGTAAGCCAGGTCCACTTTACTCTCGTTCACATAGGCCGATGAATAGCCCAGCGCATCCAGAATCCGGCCCCAATTCGGGTCGCCTCCGCACCAACTGGTTTTGACCAGAAGGCTGTTTGCCACGGCTCTCACCGCCGCGTCGGCATCCTCCATGGTTTCGGCTCCATCGAGCTTGATCGTGATAAACCGGGAGACACCCTCGCCGTCACGCACCATTTTATGGGCCAGACTCAGGCAGAGCTGTGAAAGAGCTTTTGAGAAAATCCGATACTCCTCCGTTTGATCTGAATCAATACAGGCATTGCCGGCCATCCCGTTGGCGAAGGCCAGCACCGTATCATTGGTGCTCATATCGCCATCGACCGAAATCCGGTTGAAGCTGGTGGCAACGGCCTCTTCCAAAGCGATCTGTAAAAGCCCCGGAGTAATGGAGGCATCAGTCGTAAGGAAGCCGAGCATCGTGGCATGGAGTGCGCGCGATTTAGCCGCCGGGCGCTTACCCGTGGCGCTCATGCCCGGATGGATCATCCCGGCACCTTTGCACATACCGCCGATGCGGACCGTTTTCTCTCCCAGGGGAAACTCGATGGCGATCTCCTTCACCGCTGTGTCGCTGGTCATAATGGCCTCTGCCGCCGAAAGCCCGCATTCAGGGGTAATGCCCGCCGATTCAAAGGCCGCATGAATCCCCTTCTCCACGTTCTCCATCGGCATCTGCACGCCAATACGGCCCGTCGAGCAAACCAGAACTTTATTGGAATCGACATGAAGCAAATCCGCCAGAATCTCGGTCATCCGGATGGCGTCCGCTTTTCCCTGCTCACCCGTGCAGGCATTCGCGTTGCCCGAATTGGCCACGACACCACGAGCCAGACCGCTTTGAACCCGCGAGGAGCATATCTTTACCGGGGCAGCACAGACCTGATTGGTCGTGAACATTCCGGCCACATGGGCATCGACTTCCGAGAAGACAATCGCCAGATCCTTCTTCTGACCTTTGTTGGAACCCTTCCCGGTGCCCAACCGTTTGATGTCGCAAAAAACGCCTCCAGCCCAGAACCCTGTCGGGGCAGTGACACCGGCGTTTGAGATCGGTTTAAACAATGAATCCATAAATAAAAATTAACCGTTAAATAAGAAGAAAAAAAGAAAATACTCCCCTCTACCGATGAATCTCCGCTCTGAGAGCAAAAACTCATCAGGTTAAAGAATCATCGGCACCAAAAGCAACACCTCAAGCAGGTCAAATTCTGATCACCGCACACACTCATAGAACACCACGACATGAGCCAAAAGTCAACCTGTTTCACTGCAAAAAATTATTCTCGCATCGACTCAAAAACAGGCGCTCTTTTTTTTAGGCAGTACGATCTTTTTTTAAAAGCTAGAAGCATAGTCCCTTAAGTCCTTCGAGCGGGAAAGCGCCTCTGAATTTACTTTCTAAATTTAAGAATAAATCTTAAACTCATCCTATATGGCGGTTGCTGATTTTGTGCATTTGCATGTCCACTCCGAGTTCTCACTGCTCGACGGAGCATGCCGGCTGGATAAACTGGTGGATCGGGCTAAAGAGCTCCAATTCCCTGCGTTAGCCCTGACGGACCACGGAACCATGTCCGGTGCGATAGATTTCTTCCGGATGGCCCTGGGTAAGGCAAAAAGCGTGGACCAGGCCGAGGTCAAACCGATCATCGGCTGCGAGGTCTATGTCGCTCCGGGCAGCCGCTTTGAAAAGCGCCCCCGGGCCGGCGGCGGCAAACCGCGCAGCTACCATCTGGTCCTCCTGGCCGAAAACAATACCGGTTACCAGAACCTAATCCGTCTGGTCACGGCCGGGTACATGGAGGGCTTTTACTATGAGCCGCGCGTGGATAAGGAACTGCTCGAAAAACACCACGAAGGCCTCATCGCGCTCTCGGCCTGCCTGGGAGGGGAAATCCCCCGCTTGATCCGGGATGACGATATGGAGGAAGCCCGCAAGGCGATTCTGTGGTATCGGGATACCTTCGGAGCGGAGAATTTCTTCCTCGAATTGCAGCATAACAGCATCCCGGAGCAGGAAAAAGTCAATGAGCATCTGGTCGCCTTTTCAAAGGAGATGAATCTCGGCCTGGTCGCCACGGCTGATGTCCACTATATCCGCAAAGGGGATTCCCACGCCCACGACATCCTGGTCTGTATCGGCACCAACAGGACGATCAACGACCCCAACCGGATGATTTACCCCGAGGGCCAGTTCTATCTGCGCTCGGCCGAGGAGATGAAAGCGCTCTTTGCCAATACCCCCGAGGCCATCAGCAACACGGTGGCGATTGCCTCCCGCTGCAAGGTGGAGTTCGATTTCAAGGCGCTCCACTACCCCGAGTGGACCCCTCCGGCCGGCAAAACGACCATGAACTGCCTGCGCGAGCTTCTCTGCGAAGGCTTTAAAGTCCGTTACGGCATTGAGGTAGAAACCGATGGCGAATCATTCAGTTACAAGCCGCTGCCCCCGGAAGAGGCCCGCAAGCTCCCCACCTGGGTAGAGCCCGAAAGCGCAGACTCTGCCGAGCCCTCCGCTGCCCTTTTGGAGGAGGCCGCCAAAGCCGCCGTGGAATCGATCATCGCGCGCGTCGATAAGGAACTGGGCGTCATCAAGAAAACGGGCTTCCTCTCCTACTTCCTCATCGTGGATGATTTCGTCCGCTACGCCCGCAGCCAGGGAATTTTCTGCCTGGCCAGAGGTTCGGCCGCAGGGTCCATGGTGACTTATCTGCTGCAAATTTCCAGCGTGGAGCCCCTGCGCTTCAACCTTCTCTTTGAGCGATTCCTGAACCCCGAGCGCGTCAACCCGCCCGATATTGATATCGATTTCGCCGATGACCGCCGAGTGGAAGTGATCGACTACGTCCGGCGCAAGTACGGTGATGATTGCGTGGCTCAGGTCACCACCTTCGGTTCTCTGGGTGCCAAGAATATCGTCCGCGATGTCAGCCGGGCTATGGGGCTGGATTACAATTTCGGGGACCGCATTTCCAAATTGATTCCCGGAACGATTGAGCTCGAGAAAGGAGAAAAATCGGCCCTCTGGAAAGCCGTCACGACGATCCCCGAACTCAAAGAGGCTTACGATAACGACGATAATACGCGGGAAATGATCGATGTGGGTCTGGTCCTGGAAAATATCGCCCGCAATGCCTCTACCCATGCGGCGGCGGTCGTCATCGGCGCTGAGCCGCTCAGCAACATTCTGCCGCTACGCAAGGACGATCACGATGCCGTCGTCACGCAATACCCGATGGGACCGGTCGGAGACCTGGGACTGCTCAAGATGGATATGCTCGGGGTCAGAACCCTCACGATCATCAACAACGCCTGCAAATTGATCGAGAAAAATCATGGGGTCTCAATCAATATCAACAAGATTCCCCAGGATGATGAGAAAACGTACGCCCTGCTCAACCGGGGCGAAACGGTCGGCGTCTTCCAGTTGGAATCCGGCGGAATGCGCGATCTCTGCCGCCGCTTCGAGCTGAGCTCCATCGAACATATCACGGCACTGGTGGCGCTCTACCGTCCGGGCCCGATGGACCTCATCCCGGATTTCATCAACCGGCGCCATGGGAAAGTCAAAATCGAGTACCTGCACCCGCTCCTGGAGAATGTCTGCAAAGAGACCTACGGCATCATGATCTATCAGGAACAGGTGATGCAGGCGACCCAGGCGCTGGCTGGCTTCACCCTGGGTAAAGCCGATATCCTCCGCCGGGCCATGGGTAAAAAGGATGTGGCCAAAATGCAGAAAATGCGCAAAGAATTCGTGGATTGTTGCGCATCGGCCCACCAGATTCCGGAAAAAAGAGCGGATGAAATTTTTGACCTTCTGGAGAAATTTGCCGGATACGGCTTCAATAAATCCCATGCCGCCGCTTATGCCTTTGTCGCCTATCAGACGGCCTGGCTCAAGGCCAATTATCCGGTGGAGTTCATTGCCGCGGCGATGACCAACGCCATGGAAGATCAGAAGAAACTCCTGATCCTGATCGACGAAGCAAAGGAGATGGAAATCGCCATTCTACCGCCGGATATCAACCAGAGTGATACCTACTTCACCCCGGAAAAAGAGGTTCGGGCGATTCACTTTGCCCTGGCCGCAATCAAAGGAATGGGAGTCGGCAGCGTCAGCGCCATTCTGGAAGAACGGGCTCAATCGGGCCCCTTCCAATCGCTGGAAGATTTATGCGGCCGGCTCGGCACCAAGGCGCTCAATAAACGAGTGCTCGAGGGGCTGATCTTTTCGGGCGCACTCGACTCTTTCGGCAAACCGCGTTCTGTCCTGGCCGCCAGTATCGATGCCGCCCTGGCTTCCGGTGCGCGTAAATTGAAGGATGCGCTCGCAGGCCAGGGCAACCTCTTTGATATGCTCAGTCCCCATGAGCAAACCACAATGGTCCCGGAAATCCAACTGCCTGAGCTCCCCCTCAATCAGCGTCTGGAAAAAGAGAAAGAGCTCCTGGGCTTCTACATCAGCGGCCACCCGTTCTCCCCGTTTGAGAAAGATGCCCGGCGCCTGGTTTCACACAGAATCTCCGAGCTGCCCGAGGAAAAGAATCGCTCAATGGTCCGAACCGCAGGTCTTGCCATCAGCGTCACAAAGGGGTTTAGCAAGAAGACCAGCAAACCCTTCCTCTCCTTTCAACTGCAGGATGGAGAAGGCAGCATCGCCGTTCTGAACTTTGGAGATCAGAGCGAGAAATGGATTTCTCTGCTCAAGGAAGGCGAGCCCTATATCGTAATAGGCCAGCTCAATATCAGCGACAAAGAGAATAAAATTTTTGCCGAGGAAATTATCCCGCTCTACACGTTCCTTCAAACCTGTACCCAGCAAGTACAAATCCGCCTACGACACGAAAAGATAACTCCCGAAAAACTGGATGACCTCTTTAAGCTCGTCCAGAATTTCAAAGGCGATTGCCCGCTCCTGATCGGTTTCTACTTCCCCGACGGACAATATGCCTGGCTGGAATCTGCGGAATCCTTCTACGTTCGTCCGGTGAAGGACCTGGCCGATGCGGTCGATGCGCTTCTGGGCCCCAGGACGTGGAGCACGCGGCTCAAACTGCCTCCTTTGCCCGAAGCCAAGCGCTGGGGAACGCGCAAGCAAGACGATTAAAAACCCTCATATTTTAGCGGGGAAAAAGGGTGAGTAGATTTTTTGAACTCGTGTGATTAGTTTTACTAATTATCATTATGTATTTTTCTAACTTTTTTTTGTTGCGGACCCTTCAATTCTCTTGTAGACTCTACTCGACTTGAGCCGTTGGCTCCTCAGCCGCTCTCAGCAGCTAAGCCCAGAGACTCGAGCCTGACAAAAGAGTCCATTAGATAATATTAAACAAAATATTAGATACATACATGAATAGCTATATCCAAGAGACCATACAGCGCGTCAGCAAAAGAAACCCCAACGAACCTGAATTTTTGCAGGCGATTACCGAAGTCCTGGGCTCCATCGCTCCGGTAATTGAACGCCACCGTAAATATCAGGATCACGCCATCCTCGAAAGAATCACAGAGCCCGAAAGGCAGATCATCTTCCGGGTACCCTGGGTTGATGACAAAGGCAAAATCCAGGTCAATCGCGGTTTCAGTATCCAATTCAGCAGTGCCATCGGACCTTTCAAAGGCGGTCTGCGCTTCCATCCTACGGTCTGCGCGAGCATATTGAAGTTTTTGGCCTTTGAACAGATTTTCAAAAACTCCCTGACCACCCTTCCCATGGGCGGCGGCAAGGGAGGTTCCGACTTTGATCCTAAAGGCAAGTCTGATGGCGAAGTCATGCGTTTCTGTCAGTCTTTCATGTCTGAACTCTATCGTTACGTCGGCCCCAACACCTATGTTCCGGCGGGTGATATCGGTGTAGGCAAGCGCGAAATTGGTTTCTTCTTCGGCCAATACAAGAAACTGGCCAATGAGTTCTCCGGTGTCCTGACTGGTAAAGGTCTGGAATGGGGGGGCTCTCTGATTCGCCCGGAAGCCACCGGTTACGGCTGCGTCTATTTTGCAAAAGAGATGCTCAACACCAAAGCCCAGGACTTCAAAGGCAAGACCTGCGTGGTTTCTGGTTCGGGTAACGTAGCTCAATATACGGTCGAGAAGCTCAATGAGCTCGGTGCCAAAGTTCTCACTCTGAGTGACTCTTCCGGCTTTATCTATGACAAAGAAGGCATCAATGCCGAGAAGCTCGCCTGGGTCATGGAGATCAAGAACGTACAACGCGGCCGCATCAGCGATTACCTCAAGAAGTACCCCACCGCCGAATTCCACGAAGGCAAACGCCCCTGGTCCGTTCCTGCCCAATGCGCTTTCCCGAGCGCCACGCAGAACGAAATTGACGCCGAGGATGCCAAAACGATGCTCAAGAACGGTTGTATCCTGGTGAGCGAAGGCGCCAACATGCCCTCCAACCTGGAAGCCATACAGCTCTTCCTGGAAGCGAAAATCCTCTTTGGACCTTCCAAGGCGGCCAATGCGGGCGGTGTAGCCACCTCCGGTCTCGAGATGAGCCAGAACAGCATGAGACTCTCCTGGACTTCTGAAGAGGTCAATGCCCGCCTGCACCACATCATGCAGATGATCCACTCCAACGCCTACAATAACTCCATTGAATACGGCCAGAAGGGCAACTACCTGATGGGTGCCAATATCGCCGGCTTCGTGAAGGTGGCCGATTCCATGATCGACCAGGGCGTGGTGTAAGCAAGTTTACAAATTCTATCGCCTGATAGAATATTTCCTAACATTCCGGGAGCGGTTCGCCGCTCCCTTTTTGTTTTCCCGGTGCAGATTTTTGAGGCTGGAAGCTCTTTACTGGAGGAGATTTCTTTACTTTTACGGCCCGTTCAGATAGGCTCAGCCTCGCAAATAGAGCAATATGAGCAATATAAGACAGAACCCTGTTTCTCCGAGACAGAACCGGAGAAAGTTTTTAAAAACTATTCTGGCAACTTCCCTGGCTCCGTTGGTCGTACCGGCTTCGGTCCTGGGACGCGGCGGCGCCATCTCGCCCAATAACCGGATCGTCTTTGGCGTGATCGGCTTCGGCAACCGCGCAAAAAGCATCATCCAGAGCTTCATGGCCTTCAAAGAGTTGCAGATGGTGGCGATTTCCGATTGCCGCAAAGCCAACCGCGACGATGGAATCAATATCGTCAATGCCTACTACAATAACCAGGATTGCGTCGGCATTCCCGATTTCCGCGATCTGCTGGCCCGCAAGGATATTGACGCCACCTTTATCGCGACGGGTATGCGCTGGCATGGCCTGGCTTCCATCTACGCCGCACGCGCCGGCAAGGATATCTATTGCGAAAAACCGATCGCTCTCTCCATGAATGAGGGCCGCCTGTTGATAGAAACCTGCAAGCGCTTCGGCACCATTTATCAGGCCGGAACCCAGCGCCGCGGGACCGGTTCCTACAAGTTCGCCCGCCAGATGGTTCTGGAAGGGAAAATCGGCGCCTTGAAAAAAATCGAGATGCAGCTCTGGACCGGCGACGGAGTCCGCCCCGAAAAACCGAGTCCGGTTCCCGAAGGATGGGATTGGGATATGTGGCTGGGGCAGGCACCTTGGAAACCTTTCACCTGGGGTCTGGCCGGCGGCGGCTGGCACTACTTCTGGGATACGGCCGAAGGAGCCATGACCGATATGGGCTGCCACTATACCGACCAGATGCAGTGGGTGCTGGGGACTGATCACGAGATGCCCGTAGAATACACCGGACAGGGCGTTTTCCCCGATCCAAAAGAATTTATCAGCGATACTCCCCTTACTGGAGAATGGCACTGCCGCTACGCCAACGGCGTCGAAGGAGTCATGTACCAGCGCCAGGGCTTCGAAAACCGTTACATCACCTATATCGGCGAAGAAGGATGGATCCGCGTCGATGACCAGACCGATATCGTGACCTCCGCGCCGGACTCCATTGCCCGGCTCCGCACTGCTGGAGGCGCAGGCTGGGACGATGCCAGCTCCCATATCCGCAATCTCCTGGATTGCATCCGCACCCGCAAGCAGCCCGATTGCAACCCGACGGTCGCCCGCCATGCGCTGGGGATTGCCCAGGCGTGGAACCTGGCTCTTCGTCTCAATAAGAAACTCTCCTGGAATAATACCACGCAGAGGTTTGACGACGAGACCGCTAACCAAATGATGTACCGCCAGCCCAGGGCACCCTGGGTCATCTAGCCCGCAATGACGAAGTTCACGCAGAAACAAAGATAGAATAAGAAGAACGATGAAAAATAGACTCCTTAAAAGAAACGTATTTTGTGCAGCCCTGCTGGCGGCGCTTCTCTCACTGCCGGCTCTCTCCCTCAATGCCCAGACGGTGCAGGCCGATACGGTGACCTCGATCTCGCTGCCCGTCCTGGAGATGGATGAGACCCTCAAAGCCCTGGCCTCTTACGACAGTACGACAGGCAAGGCGGTCTGGGCTCAATTGGAAAACCAGTTGGGCGATCCCCAGAACCATCCGGCCCTGGAAGAAACGCTCATCCGGGTCATCAATAGCCAATCCACTCCGGATGCCCGAAGCCGCGCCTGCAAAATGCTCGCCGTCGTCGGAACCGATAAATCGATCCCCGTTCTGGGCAATCTCCTGCGATACGGCCTCAAGCAGAATGTCCATGACGTGGAAATCGCCTGTTTTGCGCTGGCGGCCTCCAAGGACCCGCAATCCGGAGAAATCCTCCGCAAAGTTCTGGCTGAATCTCTGGAAGTAAAGAGCCAGGACCCCGCCGCCCGTGTGCAGATTATTAATGCGCTGGGAACTCTGCGGGACCGCGCCTCCGTACCGGCCCTGGCACAACTTGCCATTCTGGAAAACTCGGACCCGCAAACCGCTACGGCAGCGATTCTGGCCCTGGGGCGCCTCAGCAATATCGAGGCGCTCAACGCCGTCAGCGAGGCGCTTGCCCGCAACGTCGAATCCCCGAGCCTCGGGGTTCTCAATGCCGGCTATGAAGCCATTATCAGCCAGGCCGACCTGCGGCGCTCGGATACGCTCCTCTTCAATACGACCGTGTACCAGCGCATCCGCAATTCCAAAGCGATGCCCGATTATATCCGATGCTCGGCGCTTCTGGGCGAGCTCAGAGCCGATTCAGAGGCGGCCATGCAGATCATCCTCTCGGTGCTGAGAAGCGATGACGCACTTCTGAAGCCGACCGCTATCGCCGCCATTGAAAGTCTGCCTCTCAAATTTGATTCCCAGCCTTTCCTGGAACTTTTCACCGGGAACCTCCTGAGCGCGGACGATAAATCGCTCCTGATTCGCTCGGTTGCCTCCCGGCCCGATTCCTACGCCCAGAGAATAGTTGCTCTGGGGCTGGCAAATCCGGATCCGCTCATTCGCCGCGCCGCCATTGAATCGGCATCGCAGGCGGTGACCTCCTCAGCCGTTTTGAAAGGCCTGGTCCAGGCGCTGGTGGAATCCCCGGATGATCAGGCGGCAGTAGCCCAGACTCTTCTGCGCCTGCCCAAAGATGACCTGGTCGATATGGGTTTAATCCAGCTGCTCCAGGAATTCCTCGGCGCTGAACCTCTTCGCGGAAACGGGCCAGAGGCTCAGGCGGCCAAAGTCACCCTGATTGACGCGCTGGGTAAACGAGGCAACCCGCTGGCCTCGGCGGCTCTGCTCCTGCAATCCTCCAGCACCGACCCGGCCACGCTCAAGAGCTCTTACCTGGCGCTGATTCGCACCGCTACGGCTGCGGACCTCCCGCGTCTGACCACCACACTGCTGGCAATCGGCGATGACACGCTGCGCAGAAGCTGCGCCGTTTATCTGGCCCAATTCATCCAGAGGATGGAAGATCAGAATTCCGCCGTCGGAGTTCTTTCCGAGACGCTCCTCAAAGGAAACCTGACCCCGGCACAAAAAGCGACCCTGGTCACGCTTCTTTCGGCATGCCCGACTCCTGAATCGCTGGATCGGATTGTCGGTCTGCAAAATGAATCGCTCCCGGCCCTCAAGGATGCCGTCGTTTCGGCTCTGGCCTCCTGGCCCGACAGCACCGTCTGGAAACCGCTCCTGAATGTCTTTGAAGCGAGTGATAACACGACTCACCGCTCCCAGGCCCTGCGCGCACTCCTGGAAATCCAGATGGAAGAGAACCCGCAGGCCACAGCCGATCTGGCCCATCGTTACGCGGCCCTCTTGAAGGCCGCCAACGGCAATGAAGAGAAAAAGATGATCCTGGCGGCTCTGGCCCAGGCGGCTCATCCCGATACGCTGGCATTGGCCCTGAGCCAACTCGATAACCCGGCAGTTGCCGCCGATGCCCGCGGCGCGGCCGAGCGCATTGCCGCCTCGCTCAAAACCACTCACCCTGAGGAAGCCAACAAAGCGTTGGAGATATTGAAAGCCCCGAGCGTCCAATAATGCCCGATAAATCCAGGCGCCGATGAAGCGCCTGAAATTCGAAAATCCGCAGAGACTCATTTGATTCTCTGCGGATTTTTAAATTCTGCTTTTCTCTCTTTTGGAGATTAAGACGGGGAGCCGTTCTTTTTCTCCGGCTGCGAAACCACGACCGTCTCCACCGGTTGAACGATATGCTGTTTGCCGGCCTCGATCAATTCCCAGAAATGCGGATTATCCTCCAGTATTTTATCTTCGCCCATATTGATATTGATGCTGGAGCGGAAGAAGAAATCCTTGAGCGTATTGCGGCTCAGAATCCGGTGAATCAAAACACCCAAATCATGTTTCTCGAAATAAACCCTGTAATCTCCCAAACGGAAGCGGTAGAGGGCACGGCCCTCACGCTCCAAGCGCCCGAAGCTCTCATCGGCCTGATAAACCTGTTGAGGCAAACCGCGGAATTCACCCAGAATATTCAGCTGCAAATCCCTGGGCATCTTGGAAAGCTCAGAGGCAGCCACAGGAGTGAATATGATTTGAAATGGTCTCATTTGACAACTAAAAGGGCGCACAGTCATTATATACCGTGCGCCTTCAGAGTGTAGCTGAGCTTCCGAGCTCCTGCAAGCGCTAAGCGCTCGTTTTCAAGGAGCTCAAAAACTGCTCTCTTTTCTGGATTACGGATTCCTCAAAGCTGAGGTCCTGTCCACAATCCACTTGGCATCCTTACTATCAGCGTGAGTCTCCTGAACGATACCATTCTCATTGCCTTTTTTGGCCATCGCGACAGTGCGCGAATCCTGCCACTTCTTGATCTCGGAGTGACCATCAGCAAATGCAAAACCGCAAGCGTTACCATGCTCGACAGAGGGGATATCCACCCATCTCAAAGTCGTGGTATCGCCAGATTCACGGTAGGAAGTGGCCATGGCCTCCACGCCGAAATTGGCATCGTTGATCGAGTACTGATCTTCATCCACGTACACCCATGTCTTGCTGGGGCCCGGACGGGTCATGCTGCCCATCTTCCCATAGGTCAGGAAGACGCCTCCGTTGTTGCCGTTTCCTCCGAGCCAATCGCTGTGAACCGGGCTGTAATCACCGCTGCCCTCTGCTCCGGTTTCGTAAGAACCCACTGCCTGATTCATCGCAAAAGTACGAACACGCGGTCCACGAATCGTTCTGCTTTTATCGGCAGGGCATTTGAAGATTTTCGGGCTTTTTCCGATGTAATTTGCTAATTGGCAGGTCTTCGGGTCCATCAACATCATGACGTTGGTGTTATCGGTATTGCCCACGACAAAGTTCATCGTTCCGCGCACCCACTCGGTCGCAGTGGCTCCTGCATCGGTGCCGGTCGGGTTACAGGGGAGCCAGTCGTTATTATCGTTGGCGAACATCGTCGTACCCAGCATCATCTGTTTACCATTATTCATGCAGGCAGTTCCCTGCGTCTTGCTTTTAGCCTTGCTCAGGGCGGGTAAAATCATACCTGCCAAAATGGCAATAATCGCGATCACAACCAAGAGCTCGATCAGAGTAAAAGCACTCCTTACTTCATTGGATTTACTGTTTGTTATTTTCATAAATTTTCCTAAATCATTTCCGCTCCGGGCGGTGATTCTTTCTTTAGAAGGACCTGAGGTTCCAAGAACCCCAGGTCCCTTTGCATTATCCATTTAATCCGTCATTTTTTCAACACGGATTTCTTTTGGTTGGATCTACTGAGCCACCACCAATCTGAAGTAGGACGCCTCAGCGCTCATCGGCACTTCATAGTAGTAGGTTCCTGCATCAAGCAGCGGTTCACCCGCAAGAGTCCAGGTCCCGCCAGATGCCTGAGAAGAGACTTCCAACACGGCTTGAGAAGAGACGGCCCAGCGCAGGACCAGCTTCCCGTCAACGACGGCAAAGGCCAGTACGGGCGGCTCAACCGGCTCGGGTGTGTCGCTCAAGCTGTAGAGGTAGAATTCACCCAGCTGCATGCTGTTGGCCGCGGAGGCATTTTTCACCGTCGGGAAGAGAATCTTGTAGGAGGTATAAGCCACCTCGTTCTCGAAGCGGAGGATACCGGAGTTTCTGTAACGGAAGGCATCCGCTGCCAAAGCACCTTCTGCAATCAGGGTCCAATTCTCCGCAATACCGGCGCTGTTATCCAGGCTGGTGATCGGATCATCGGTCCCGTAGAGCTCAACGGTCGCCGGGTCACGGTCAGCAAAATCGTTGGCCGTAGTGTACATGAGCGCATTGGGGGTAATTGCCACCGTCGGAGTGATGATGAAGCCCGAACGCTCCTTTCCGTAGTTCAGGTACTTGACCTTGATGTTCCCATCAGCCACTGCAAAAGGCCCTTCCTGTGCAGGATAGCTGCTGCCGGACATGAAGTCGCCGACCGCTACTGAGAAATCACCGGCAGAGAGGAAATACTCATACTCCGGAGTCATGAACTGGATGTCAGCATACTGCATCGTAGTCTGCACAGCTCCGATAGTATCACCACCTACATCAGCTCCCCGGATCGTCGGGAAAACAATCTTCCAGGAAGTGAAGGCCGGCGTCGCTGCAGGAAGCTCGACCGTGTATCCGGTATACCCACGCTCAGTCGGGAAATCAAGTGCCCCTTCAGCAACGAGTGTCCAGTTTTCGGCAGAGCCATCGCTGTTATCTTCGCTCGTGATAGGATCATCGGTTCCGTAGAGCTTATAGCTCTTGGGGTCACGTCCATCGTGGTCGTTAGCAGTATTGAACTCCATAAACTTTATGGCTTTCTTGCCCGCAACAGGAGTAATGATCATACCCAAACTGTTGGTATAATTTCCTCCGTTGAAATACTTGGTATTCGGGTCACCGTCCAACGCCATCGCAGGGGATTCCAGCGGATCAGTACTGTAGCTGGACGAAGGCGAGAACGCACTGCGCACCGCAATGAAGAAATCGCCGCGGAGGTTCGAAATCAGGTTCACCGGGGCTGCTTTCACAATGTCTCCGTAGAACTGAATCTCAGAGAGTTGGAGGCCGATGCCTTCCTGTACTCCTTCTGTATTACCACGGATTGTCGGGAATATAATCTTGTAAGCGGAATAGGCCTTGTCATTTTCGAAAATGAACGGCTGTTCCATCTTGGTCTTGCGCGCATCGGGCAGAACCAGATCACCGGATGCAATCTCTTCCCAGGTTTCGCCTGTTCCGCGGCTGTAATCCGGGCTCACCACCTCTTCGTTCGTACCGTAGAGGATGAAGGAGGCAGGGTCGCGCTCGGGGAAGTCATTAGCCGTAGTCAGCTCGATCGCCTTCACAACCGTGCTCGAATTCATCGGCAGGAAAATAATACCCGAATCCGTGCCCGCTCCGTTGTAATACTTGGTCGCGGTATTTACATCGATCGCAAACTGAGAAGATTCATCCGGTTTCGCCATATGAGTGCCCGGCTTGGAGGCCTGAACAGCGATAATCGTATTACCACCAGACAGAATACCCGCGGTACCTGCTTCATCGGAATAGAGCTGCATATCGGCCAACTGCATGAGAGCGTTGCCATCGGTTCTCAAGCTTGGGAAGATCACCTTATAATGCTTGTAAGAAGCGCTGTTGTCCACGACAACCAGTGGGCCTTCAGCCTTGCGGCCGGTAGGCAGAGCTACCGCACCTTGGGCGATCAGAGTCCAACCATCTGCAGTGGTAAAGCCGTTATCCGTCTCGGTATAATCGGTGTTTCTTCCCCATATCTGATAGGCATCCGGATCGCGCTCAGTCGCATCGTTGGCAGTCCACATCTTGAAGCTCTTGACGACGGAAGCCGCCGAGGGAGTCACGATGAAGCCGGTATACTCACCACCCCTGTTGAGGTACTTGGTATCGACGCTTCCATCAATTACCATAGGAGGATTCTCCACAGCCGGATAGGCGCTGGAAGAGTTCGTCGTCCAGTAGTTAATGTCTTTGGTGGCATTGATCGGACGGGCGATATCACCGGGGATTAAAAGAGGTTCCCCGATACCGATATCTTCCTTGAGACCGTAGAACTGCAGCTCGGAAATATGGACCACTTCCGCATCCGTTGCCGCTGCATCGCGGATACTGGTGAAGAGCAGCTTGTACCCCCGATACCACTCAGTAGTATCAACGCTCACTTCAGGGCTCCAGGTCGAGCGATCCGCGGGTGTCTGCAGAGAACCTTCACCCAGAAGAACCCAAGTCTCATTGGTTCCGGCACTGTTGTCGGCACTCTTCTGGAAATCGAGCGTACCGAAAAGCTGATAAGCCATCGGATCGCAGGAAGGACGGTTGGTGAAGGTATAGATATTAAAGCTCTCGAGCTTGGTCAAACCGGCCGCGGGCCAGATCGCCAAACCGACATTGGTCTTGGCGAAGTTCGCATAACGGTTGACATAGTTCAAGTCAATGGCGTTGGCAGGAGGACTTCCTTGCCAGTCGCTCGTGTCATAACGGGAATCGGTGCCGACCGGGAACTGGACCGCGATAGTCGCATCATAATCGGCAATGCTCAAAATACCCCAATCGCCCGCTTCGAAATCCGGATTAGCCATTTCATAGAACTGGACATCACCTATCTGCATACTGACACCCGTGCCTTTCAGGGTCGGGAATATCATGCGGTAGGAGGTATAGCTGACTTCGTTTTCAAAGGAGTAAAACTCACTCGCCGTCAGGCGCTCAGCAGGCAGATTCAAAGTACCGGAAGAGATCAGAGTCCACGTCTCCTGATCTCCATAGCTGTTATCCGTACTCTTGATCTCTTCGTTGGTACCGTAGAGCTCGTAGGTAGCCGGATCACGCTCGGGCGCATCATTAGCAGTATTGAACTGCATACTCTTGATCACCGTCGCCCCGAAAGTGGGGGTGATGATAAAGCCCGTATAAATTTGACCTCCATTGAGATATTTCGTGTTGGGGTCCTGATCGGTCAGGTAACCGGGGGCCTCAGCGGCCGGGTAGTTACTGTTGTTCTTTACTTTTCCGCCGACGGCGATGACGTTATCGGCAGAGCTCAGCAGCTTCGTCGCTGCAAGCGAAGAACTGGCCGAAACCGCAACGCCCACAGCAAGAGCTGTCAGTAGATATTTTTTATTCATAACTTGTTCCGTTTGTAGTGTGTGTTGCCACAAATAGCGTATACAAACCGCAATATAGTTTATTAGTTTCTTTGGCTGGCGATAAAAAACCAAACCTTAAAAGGTCCTCAAAATCCTCACCGCCATCCAAAACATTCGTGAGTATCGCGTCCGTAGCCTTTTTTGTCAACGAAATATGCCGTTTTCGGGGATAATTTGGAAATAAAAAATGGCTCGAGAGATGTCTTGAAAACTATTGAGAATTTTTGGTTTTCCCGTGAAAGATTTAAGGGCAGTTTTTGGAAGAAATTGCCTCTTTTTGTTCACTATCGGTCAGAAATCCTCTCAACGTCCTCAAGGCGCCCCTCAAAGCCTCTTCTTTTCCTCCCTTACTATAGGACACGGCCGCTGACAAACCGGTTCAGCTCAGAGATCGGTATCCTGAGCATCCGGTAGCGGCTGCCGGGGCTCGCCAGATTTACCGCGCGCAGTTGGCCCGCATCAATCAGGTTCGAGATGTGCATCATGCTCACGCCCAAGAGACGGGCCGCCTCCTTGCGTTTGAGCAGAACCGGCTTCTCCGGCTTTTGTTTCGACACTTGCCGGGAATCAGCTTTCTCAGATGAAGTTGAATTATTCATGCTCTTAGTCTCCCTCTTCACTCGGCTGATTCAACCGGCAGATCTTCTCCGTTGCGGCAGTCCGGGGCGATCCACTCCAGTCCCAGCGCCTCATAGATATCTTCTTCCTCAGCAGACCGCAGCCGGTGCTCGGCCGTGTAGAGTCCCTCGGGCATCAGCGGAGAGCATCCCAGCCCGCGGGCTCTCAGTGAGAGAAGACCCAGATGCCGCTGCGGCCCCGTCGTCAGAAGCAGAGCGATCCCGAAACGCTCCGGCGTGCTCAACCAGATACGAACCCGCCCGTAAAGCGTCAGGAGCGAATAGTGGTAGAGTCCCAGGGCCGCGGAGAACCGGAGCTTTATCCGGTCCGCCCCCCGGAACCAGAGAAGCTGGTAGCAGCGCAGGAATCCAAGCAATGCGCTCCCATTGAGTGAAGACTCTTTGCCGTCATACCCATGAGGCGTGACGACGAAATCCAGCTCTTCGGAGCGCGAAAACGAGGTACGCCTCGGCAATCGTCGCAATCTGCCGCTCAAGGCGGCTCGCGAACATAAAGAGTTGAGATGCTCTTTCAGAAAAGTATGGGCAAACTCGGGCAGGCTCCTCCGCAACAGGGCCGCACTCTTCGCAAAATGATAATGAGGCAGATGCTCCGGGGGCGCCTCCCAGATATAATCCAGGAGCGAATCAAGCTCCGGGTCCTCTACTCCCTCTTGCGTAAGGGATTGCTCCTTTGGCCGGAAAAGACCGGCAACCCACGTTCCGGGGTCAAGACAAGTATTCTCTATAGGTTTCATAGCATTTATCTCCTTTATTGGGTGAAAGTTGCTGCTTCAAGAACCACCCGGAAACAGGCAGATTCCCGGAGCAGCGCTGAAAACGTAGCACGTGGAGAGCGGAATCCGCAAGGGATTTTAAGAAATTTTTCTTAAAATGTCTGTAACGATCCTTCCGTAAATTAGTTACAAGTAAGAAACTAAAGTATCTCCGGAACCCGAAGTGCTTTTTCCAGGAGGAAAAACGCTCCGAAAAAAACCTCTTTTCAAGGGCACATTTTCGGTTGACACCCCTCCTCTACGGGGGTAGAGTGAGACAGGATTTTTGTATGACAGAAAATTTGGATAGCACTAACCCTACGACACCGCAGCCCGGCACTCCTGCGCCGGCTCCGGGCGCACCCGAATCAGTTGTAGTTCCGCCTAAGGCACCGCAGACCAAGAAGGAGACGATTCGTATCAGTCTTCCTCCCAAGCCGGCAGCCCCGGGCAGACCTTCTGCCCCGGCCGCGGCTGCTGCCGCTCCCGCCGGAGCCCCTGCGGCCGCCAAACCGGCTGCCCCGTCAGCGCCCGCCGTCCCTGCCGGAACCGCTCTCAAAATGAGCGGCACACCCGGGCCCCAGAATCCGACAGCCCCCAAACAGCGTGCTGCTGCCGGAAAAGCGGGGAGCCCTGCGGGCGGCAAGGTCCAGATGATAGACCAGGTCCTGGCCATTCTGGTGGCAGTCGCGGCGATCGCCTGCGTGGTGACCTCCTTTATGCTCAACAATCTGGGCAATACCCCCGGGTACTAATCGGTTTTCGAGAGGCCGCGCGCCTCGTTTTTAAAACACTCACCCCCTCCGTAGAGATGAGGGTGGGTGTTTTTTCTATTCTCACCTTCCTCAGGCTGGACTCTTTTCATCCGGGTGCGTATTCTTGGACCGTATGAAGATCATTTTATCTGTAATTTTGACTTTGGGGTTCTGGGCCGTTTGTCCGGCGCAATCCCCGGAAATTCCGAAGCTGGACCCCAAGTGGAAACTGGTCTGGAGCGACGAGTTTGAATACACCGGCCTGCCCGATACGAATAAATGGGGCTACGAGGTCGGCTATATCCGCAACAAAGAGCT
>LSQX01365585.1_pt1 | contig 18110 bp, 15 predicted proteins | sample 654561 | NCBI WGS metagenome assembly LSQX01 (sample SAMN04489861, study PRJNA283612) | anaerobic digester metagenome | isolation source: 4 biogas reactors fed with cattle manure at either 37C or 55C with and... | place: Denmark: Kongens Lyngby | collected 2014
ACACACTTTTTGGGGACAGTATCAAGAGGTCAGTTAAATTTAAAAGTTCTTTGCAAACACGCTTAATTTCGCCGCCAGACCAGCGGTCAACAACTTTATATTTGCCTAAATACTTTCCCTCTAAAATCCACTGGGAACCATCTTGACCACCTATGTCCGTTTCCAATGTAGGAAGTTCCCAAAAGCCTAAGGATTTTATTTTGCTTTCAAAATAATCCCATTCCGTGGTTGTCAATTCTTTAGATTTGTTTATTATTATTTCCCCCGGTTCGTATCCACCTTTTCCGTCAGATACTTTCCAGTGCAATGAGACAGTGTCATTTAAGTTTTCTAATCTTATTACAATTGGATTGTCAAAAGTTCTTAAATATGTAAAACGATAGATTTTTGTAGGCAAGGTGTCGATCAGAACTGGTTCATCCATAGCTAGTAGGTGGCTTGAATACCAATTAATTTTGAAAATTGCACCTTCTATTCCTGAAAATGAAAAATCTGAAACATGATTAAATATATTAACTGAAAAGTTAGTTTCCCATTTCTTGGGTAAACCGCTAAATTCATAAATAGGAAAAAATGAGGTTTGGAATTTACTTGATTTCCATTTGTTGCTATTATTTTTTTCTTTTCTATAATTGTACAGTTGTATTAGTGGAAGTCTAGATATTTCACTATAATTTATATTTATAGAACATAATTCCAAAAAATAGTTGATACTGTTTTTTGAGTAGTAATCAAGATTAGTTTTTTTCTTTTTATTTCTAAACTCATTGATAAAAAGCTTGTAATATTGTTTAGCAAGAGAGTAGGTTGCTTCAATATTGTTATTGTCAAATTCCTTGGCTTTTTTCATGTAGTTTATACGCTCTGTATCAGTCAGTTTCGCAAAATGAGCATTCCTTTCTCTGGCAATAATTAAATAAATAGTAGGATTTTCAGGATTAATATTTATTAAGTAGTCGAATAGAATATTTATTGAATCCTTTTCATTATTTGTTCCATATACTTCTGTTAAATAGCTTATTGCTTTGTTGTTAAGCCCGTCAACTTCTAGAAGTTTGTAGGCTACATCTTTTTTATTTCCCCATTTTTCTTCTGATTTATAGAAACTTAGTTCATATTCTAATTCTTCTACCGTCTGTGCAAAAGATGTGAAGCAAAACAGGGTCAAAAAAATGATAAGTGGTGGTCTCATTGCTTTTGTATTGAAGATAATAAATGTTCTATTTGCAAACAAATATAAACCATTTATGAGCATCTACAAGTGTTATTAGTATATTATTTTCAATTAAAGTGGTTAGCTGAGTTCCAAATGCATTGGATAATAGACTGCGGTGTCATCTGTCTATGCTTCGATGCTAGTTCACTTCGTTCACTATTGAAAATTCCGATACTATATTAAAAAGCATAATAAGGCATAGCCGAAATTAGGCGTAATTGAATTTGGCTATCGGAACTCAGCATGACAAATTTCCCACTTATCCAAGCTTTGAGCAAAGCCACAATTGATTGGTAACGAACTACTTTTACATGCTTCTAAGTTTCATAGTTTTAAGGTTTCAAAATCTCTCATCTCTCATCTATAATCTCACTCCTTTCCCCTAAAACCCCTACTTCATCCTAAATAAACCATACTTTGTTATAGTCCAGAGGATTTTGAAACCATCGCTGTTTTTTAATTTTTTCCCTTCGCCCTCGTTGCGAGGAAAGTAGTGTACAGGCACTTCTGCCACATTGTTTTTCTTCACCCTCATAGCTTTTATTATCATTTCAGCCTCAAAACCAAAACGATTTTCCTTTAATTTTAACTTCTCTATCAAACTTCTTTTCACAAGTTTGTAGCCACAAGCCATATCTGTGAGCTTAACATTTATTAAAACTGAGGTTAGAAAAGTGAAAAATTTATTTCCCAAATATCTTCTGTATGACGATAGTGGACGTGAAATCCCAGCCATATACCTTGACCCATTTATAAATTCCACATCAAGCTTTTTCATTGCTGTAAGCATAGACGGTATGTCGCTTGGCAAAAGCTCTAAGTCAGCATCTTGAATTAAAAAAACATCGCCATTGGCATTCTTAAAACCAGTTCTAACAGCGGCTCCTTTTCCAGAATTTGCTTCAAGTTTTATATGCATCAATGGAATTTTACCCTTGTATGCATCAATTATATCTGCACTTTTGTCAGTGGAAAAATCATTTACAACAACAATTTCACTCTTTCTGACGAAATCGGGAAAATTTAATTCATTTATCTTTTCAAGAACTATTCCGATAGTATCTTGCTCATTAAAAACAGGTATTATAATTGATAGAAACATTTGTTTAATCGAATATTTTATTGAAATGTTGGCTCGGATTTGCAGCCTTATATTTATTGCAGTCAGTCTCTATATTCACTGGTGTTGAAGGTTCTTTAAACCTCATGTCTTTATCAAAATTTAGCTTTTTATCTTCGTAGCACCGTCTAACAAAATCAGCCCAAATTGGGAGTCCAGTATTTGCACCCTGACCCAAGTCAGTGGTTCTGAAATGCACCGAACGATCTTCGCAACCCACCCACACACCGCAGGTTAACTGTGGAGTATAGCCCACAAACCAGCCATCGGAGTTGTTTTGCGTTGTTCCAGTTTTGCCAGCTATTGGCATATCTAATTTATATCTGTAACGCAATCTCGAACCAGTTCCGCCCTCAACAACGCCTTGCATCAGCCTAACCATCAGCCAAGCTGTTTGTTGATCAATTGCTTCGGAAGAATTTGGATTGAAAGATTCAATTACGTTGCCTTTGTTATCACATATTTTGGTAACATAATATGGCTTCATATATACTCCCTGATTTGAAAATGTTGAAAAAGCAGCTGTCATTTCCAAAACGCTGATGTCGGGCGTACCCAAGCATATAGAGGGAACGGCTTCCATTTCGGCAGTGATGCCCAATTTGCGAACCAAATCTACCACCGCTTGGGGTGAATATCTTTTAATTAAATATGCTGAAATATAGTTCACAGAATTTGCCAAAGCCCATTTTAGTGTTACCATTTCGCCTTCGCGGGCATCGTTGGAGTTTCGTGGTCGCCAGGTGGAACCATCGTCCATATCAAATGAAACAGGCACATTGGGCACTTCCGAACAAGGCGAAAGTTCGCCCTCTTGCATAGCCAAGGCATAAACAAAAGGCTTAAAAGTTGAGCCAACTTGTCGTCTGGAGAGACTCACATGGTCGAATTGAAAATGCTTATAATTTATTCCGCCCACATAGGCTCTAACTTTACCGCTACTGGGTTCCATTGCCACCAAGCCAGTGAGGAGATGCATTTTGTAATACAAAATCGAGTCCCAAGGCGACATCACAGTATCTTTTTCGCCCTGATAGGTGAAAATTCGCATTTCGGTAGGCGTTTTAAAATCCTTTTTTATATCCTCTTCCGTGAAGTTATTCTCTTTCAAAACGGCATATCGTGGCGAACGCTTCATAGCAGAGTTCATTATATTTTCCGTCTGTTCGGCAGTGAGTCTATAAAAAGGTGCATTTTTTACCCCTTTCCAGTGATTGAAAAATTTAGGTTGAAGGTCGTTTCCCAAATAATTTTGCACAGCAGCTTCGGCGTGAACTTGCATTCGGTAGTCGATGGTAGTGTATATTTTCAAACCGTCTTTGTAGATATTGTAATTACTGCCATCGGGTTTTGTGTGGTCGTTACACCATTTGACCATCTCTTGACGCAAATATTCTCTAAAATATGTGGCAACTCCTGCGGTGTGATCCTGAACTTTAAATTGCGACATGTCAATGGGAATTTCCTTCAATGAGTCATAAGTTTCTCGCGTTATATAATCATATTTTCGCATCTGATTCATAACCACATTGCGTCGTCTGGTGGCATTTTGCGGATTGCGTGTAGGACTGTAATATGTAGGAGCTTTTAGCATGCCCACAAGCAGTGCAGCTTCTGGAATTTCCAGTTCATAAGGCGTTTTGTTGAAATATGTTCTTGAAGCAGAATTTACGCCATGCGACATATTTCCAAAATCAACCGTGTTGAAATACATTGCAATTATCTCCTCCTTGCTATAATTCCGCTCTAATTTTGCAGCCACAACCCACTCTTTTAGCTTAGTTATTGCAAGCTTTATTTTTCCTGCTTTGGGGTCGCGGGGGAAAAGATTTTTTGCCAACTGCTGAGTAATGGTGCTGCCACCGCCTTTGTGGGTGAAAGTAGCAATACCAAAAGCAACACGAACAAGTGCCTTAAAATCAACTCCCGAATGTTTGTAAAATCTAGCATCTTCTGTCGAAAGCAGAGCATTGATAAGATGTGGAGACAAATCGCGATAGCTAATATTTGAACGATTTTCAATATAAAACTTGCCCAAAAGCTGACCATCTTCCGAATAAATTTCAGTTGCCAAATTGGTCTTAGGGTTTTCCAACTCTTCAAAAGAGGGCATAAAGCCCATCCAACCTATTGATATTAAAAGGATTAGAAGAAAAACAAATCCCAAACCAGATGCGTAAGCAATCCAAAATATTTTAACCAAATTGTATTTCGATTTGCTTTTAGACTTGCCCTTTGACGAATTAAACTTATTCATATTAAACCCATTAATAACTTATTTAACACTCTCTATCAATATGCCAGCACTCTTTATCCCTTTGAGTTTGTCAACCCTCATTCCATGCTGAATCTCAAACTTATAGATCCCCAGTTCAGAGAATCGGATTTTGGGTTTAAACAAGATTTTAGTGTCCTTGATTTTGCCGTTTCCCTTGCCATACCATTTTCCGCTTTGGTCGGCCAACATGCACTCAAGGGTATCCATAGAGTATTGCCCATTGGGGTATTCTGTTTTTAAAAATAGAAACAAATTCATATTGGGATAATCCTCTGTGTTACGAATAACAAAATAGAAATTAAAAACATCCAAGCTGTCAAGAAATTCAACTTCACTTTTCACAATCTCACCCACACTCCATGTTTCATTATCAAAATCTTGTGAATTGTGATAATATATATTGTTGTCGCAACTAACTACAATGATGGATAAAAGAATTATATAAATTGTTTTTTTCATAAAACTAATCTTCTAAGTTTTCGTCAAATCGTTGCAAATCATCACTTTCAATTTCCAAATTATAATCATTAACTTTATGATTTGTAATGGCAAATTTCTCTAAATTATCAGATTTTCTTCCTTTTTTATTGATTTTAACAATTCTCTCAACCTGTTTTAGTGGAATTGCATAAAGATGCGTTGGGTCGTCTTTGTAGTGATACCACACAAGCTCTTTTATAACATCATTTTTGTGATGATAGGCATCTCCATTCTTTGTTTTAAGCACAGTTTTTTCTTCGGGAAACCTTTCTAACTCCTTTAAATATGTTTCATATTCGTAATTGAGACAACATTTAAGTTTTCCGCACTGTCCGGCAATTTTTTGAGGATTAATGCTAATTTGTTGCACCCTTGCCACATTGGTTGTAACAGAATTAAAAGTGCTCATCCAAGTTGAACAGCACAATTCCCTACCGCACGACCCGATACCACCCACGCGGGCAGCCTCTTGACGAACACCAATTTGTCGCATCTCGATTCTAACTCTAAACTTCTCTGCAAAAACTTTAATCAACTCCCTAAAGTCAACCCTATCTTCGGCTGTGTAATAGAAAATGGCCTTTGTGCCATCTCCTTGATACTCAACGTCATTCATCTTCATGTCCAAGTTTAAATCTTGGGCAATTTTTCGAGTTAATATTAAGTTTTCATCCTCTTTTACAATAAATTTAGCCCACTTTTCCAAATCGCTCAATCGGGCTTTGCGATAGATTTTTTTCATTTCTGGACTGTCGGGGTCAATGCCTTTTCGCTTGCACTGATTCAATGCCGAAATGCCTGTTAAACAAATTATTCCCAAATCATGACCGGGGTTCGACTCCACAGCCACTATGTCGCCAACATTATATTCTTGGTCGTCATCAATTTTGAAAAATTCTTTGCGAGAGTTCTTAAATCTCACTTCAACAACTTTGTACAAAACGCCGTCGGCAGCTTTAGGAATATCTATTAAAGAGTCGTAAGCACTTAATTTGCAACAGCTGTCGCAATAGTTTTCCGAAAGTGGAATATCATTATTAGTCTTGGTGGAAAAACCACGAGACAAGAATTTATTGTTGTAAATGGCTACGGACTCAGTGCCTAAATCGGCTCGTGTTACGCAATCATACACACTGCTGTTGTCCTCTTCACCACTGTTTGAAAGTAAGTCCAGTTCCTTTTGTTCGTCATCAAAGTTTTTAGATGTTCTTTTTATATCAGATTTATTGTTATCCATTTCATGTATGTTATATCTACAAAAATACGTTTTTTTATTGAGTATCAATATTTATTAACACAAGTTTTATCCACTATTTTTTGAATTTACCAATTCAAATTATGGAGATTTACGAAAAATCTAAAAATTATCTTTTCAAAACACTTCCTATTCGCAATACCATATCCATAAAGATGACAAGTGAATATCCATTTCTTTCAATGTGTAATATGCTCTTATTCAGTTCATTAAAAATGAAGTCAATGTTTTTAGAGTTAATAAATGGACTAAAATTTTTCATAAAACCCATCTCCTCTTCACTTGCCGAAACCATAGATTCATCAACACCTTTTATGAAATTTTGCCTTGTAAGTTCTATGGAATATTTAAGAAAGTTTATCTGCTCATCTCTACTTTTTTTAGAGATTTTAATAACCCATTTATCCAAATTATCAATTCCACCGCCTTTTTGCATCACCTGAAAAGCCGAACGCATCATGTCGATATAGTTGCTCGTATTGTCAAAATCGCTAATTTCTTTCGACTCTTCCAAAGCCTTGTAAAAATTTCCATTCACATATCGGGCTATATTTGCAGCCTTTGCTGCCGAAACTTCATATTTATCAACTAGTGTGTTGCGGATAATATCATTGGGGTATTTGAAGATTTTTATTAGTTGCGAACGCGATCGAATTGTGTTTAATACATTTTCATAATCTTCCGTAATCATCAATATTAGCGAGTTTGCTGGCGGTTCTTCTATGGTTTTTAATAATTTTGGTGCTGCTGCATGAAACCATTTTTCTACCATCCAAACCACAAAAACTTTCAGCTTCCCTTCGTAGGTTTTTAAATTGATTTTTTCAATCATTCTTGAGGCGTCTCTCACCGTAATTGATGCTCGCTTATTCTCCTCCCATGCGTATGTAACCCACGATGATAAGGATACGTGTGCATGGTTGGATTTCAAATAACTTATCCACTTTTCGGTGTAATTTTCGCTGGTGGATTTATCGCTGGATGAGACATTTACAGTGGGAAAAATAAAATGCAAATCGGGATGTGCAAAGTTGTTGTATTTTATGCATGTGGGGCATATTCCGCAACTATCTGTTTCTGAAGGGTTTTCGCAGTTCAAATATTGGGCGTAAGCCAGAACTAAACCCAATTTATGAGTGCCTTCGGGACCATAAAACAGCTGTGCATGGCTAACCCTATTGTCCGAAATTGAGCGAAGCATTTTCCTCTTCAAATCATCGTGTCCAACAACATCTTTAAATTGCATAATTTAGTTTTTTAGTAGGTAAAACAGTGAAATAAAACTGCTTTATTAATCTTTTTCTTCTTCTTTTTTTAAGTTATTATCAAGTTTTTTTAATCCATACTTAGCTAAAAAATATGTGCCTAAAATCATAAAAGGCCATATAATCAACCATATTATTGTGTCAAATTCTGCCATAGTTATTTGATTATCAGGTTAATAAATGTTTTGATCCAAATTGTCGTCCATATCTTCTCTTTTTATTTTTGCCTTGTCGATGGCTCGCCAAGTGAAGAAAATATATGTTGCCACAACGGGAACGAAAAACGAAATATAGCTCATTGCTGTCAATGTATAATGACTTGATGAGGCGTTTTCTATGCTCAACGAGCTTTGTATATCTACACTTGAAGGGTAGAAGCAGGTGTTGTTGTAGCCCAAAACAAAGAAGAGTGAAAGCACTGTTAGAACTGTTCCAATACCGCTATACCACACTCCGCCATTGCATTTTTTAAACCAAGATAAAGCAATTCCACTTAGAACTAAAACTACTCCAGCAAGGAATAAAATCAATGCCAAAGGCATTTGAAGATAGTTGTTTAAATATTTATGTGGCTCCATAAAAACCTCCTTAGTATCTGGGTTTATGGCATATCCATCCATCATAAATAATCGGGCAATAAAGAATAGAAAAAACAGTAAAAATGGAATAGTATTTATCACCACTTGTTTTCTTGCCCTTGTTCTAATCACCTCATCATCAACGCTGTTGATTATGTACAGAGCTCCCAAAACTCTTGCCAAAAACATCACAGTTAGTCCCAGTGCAATATTTGTGATATTGAATAGAGCTTCAATTCCGTGCAATGAATTTTGCCATGTGGACGAGTTATAAGCATCGCGGACAAACTCACCACCGGTGAAGAATGTGGAAACAAGAACACCCAGTAGAAAAGTTCCCAAAAATCCATTTATATATAGAAAAATTTCAAAAACTCTTTTTCCATAAATATTACCTTTTTTTCTTCTATACTCGAAAGAAATAGCCTGAATTACAAAGCTAATTAGGAAGATTTTCCAAGCGTAATAGGCTCCGCCAAAACTTGTTGCATAAAAGAGCGGAAAAGATGCAAACATTCCAGCGGCAAAAACCACCAAAACTGTAAAAGTTAAACCCCACTTACGTCCCACAGAGTTGATAACCATAGATTTTTCGTCTTCGTTTTTCCCCAAAACATCAATCAATGTTTGACCACCTTGTACAAAGAGTAAAAAAACCAAAACCGATGCCACCAATGACATTATGAGCCACCAATATTGCTGCAAGGCTAATAAAGAAAATGAACTAATCATTTGAACCTCCTTTTTCCTCTTCTGGACCTTGTTTTATGGCATTGAGCATAATGCTAACTTCGGCAACCACTAAGGCTATCAAAATTATGAAAAACATCCAGAAAGTTAAAATTACAGATGAAGTATTTATATTTGAAACTGATTTCATTGTGGGCAATAAATCTTGTATTGTCCATGGTTGGCGACCCATTTCGGCAACTATCCAGCCCGCCATGGATGCCAAAAGAGCCAGCGGAAAAGAGAATATCCCAGCCCTCAACAACCATTTGTTTTTGAGTTTATTTTTCATGCCTAAATATAAAAACAATCCTCCTAAAAGAATTAAGAGAAGTCCTGTTCCAACCATAAGTCTAAAGTTGTAAAAAACCATGGGAACATGGGGCACAATGGTCTCGGGCTTGTCAAAATGACCATAGCCCATATATGCTTCATTCTCTCTGAAAATTTTCAGATATTGGGCTTTCAACTCCTCTTCACCATTTTTGTCGGCATCTTTGTAGTTGGCAAGGGCTTGCAATGCCAGTTTCCCTTTTTCAATTTTAGAGTTTGCCGACTCTATATTCCTCTCTTCATTTCCATAAACCAAATCGTTTATTCCGGGAACAAAGGCGTGTATATGGCGATAGCCAAGGAATGATAGGGCATAGGGGATTTCGTGTCTGAAAACAAAAACATCATTATCGTCGCCAATTTGTTTTTTGGGGTTTAAAATTCCCAAAGTAACAAGCCCAGCTGCTTCGGTGCCATCGTAAAGTCCCTCCATGGCAGCTAGTTTAACTGGTTGATGTTGAGACACTTGATATGCAGAGCCATCGCCTGTGCCTGCAATAAATAGTGATGACAAAAGACCGAAAGAGGCAGCAAGAATTATACTTCTTTTGGCAAAAACAATATGTCGTTCTTTTAGAAGATACCAGCTACTAACGGCAATTATAAAGAAAGAACCCACAACAAAGCCCGATGCTGTTGTGTGTAGGAATTTGTTTATAGCAAATGGCGAAAGCAGTATCGACCAAAAGTCAACCATTTCGTGGCGAGCCAAATCGGGATTGAAGACCATGCCCACCGGGAAATTCATCCATGCGTTGGCAGTGAGTATCCAAAGTGCCGAAAGTGTGGCTCCAAGGGCTACAAGGTAGCATGAAACCAAATGGAACTTCTTGTCAATTTTGCCCCAACCAAAAAACATTACAGCAATAAAACTAGACTCCAAGAAAAATGCCATAATGCCCTCTGCAGCTAAGGGAGCTCCAAAAATATCACCCGAAATCCATGAGTAGTTGGACCAATTGGTGCCAAACTCCAAGCCAAGAATTATGCCTGTTCCAACTCCGATGGCAAAATTTATTCCAAAAAGTTTAGCCCAAAATTTTGCTAAACGTTCCCATTCCGGGTCGCCAGTGCGAACGTGAATGGTCTGTGCCATGGCAATTATATATGTCATGCCAATGGTGAGTGGTACAAAAATCCAGTGAATTAACACTGTCATAGCAAACTGTGCCCGCGACCAATCAACCAAACTTAAATCCATAAGATATGTCATAATTTATTCTTTTTGGTTTTTTGTTAAATCATTAGTTATAGCTTCAATACGCTGCTCTTCGCTATCCCATTTTGGTTTTAAATAGCGAGGATATAAAAACGCTTTCAAAAATAGATAAAATATTGCAAACTTTATAATTACAATAATCAAAAGCGACCTAAATATTTTCGATTGCCTAAATAGTTGTCTAATTGATGGCATTGAAACTCTTTCTTATATACAATTATTATTCAAAAAATAATTGGTGTTTTATTTTGAGACTTTGTTGTAAAGTGGTGCAGCATAGAGTTTTACGTCTTCGGCACTTATACGCTTATCGCAAAGAATCACCAATCGCTCTATTACATTTCTGAGTTCTCGAATATTTCCCGACCAATTTATTTTTTGCAATTCGGCAATGGCATCATCACTAATTTCAAGAGCTTGCCTACCTTGCGAGCCACAAATATCGTCAATAAAATGCTTTGCCAATAGTGGAATGTCTTCAATTCTATCGTTTAGATTTGGAACATGTATCAAAATAACGCTTAGTCGATGATAAAGGTCCTCGCGAAAGTTTTTCTTTTCAATCTCTTCCAGAAGATTTTTATTTGTAGCGGCAATCACTCTCACATCTACATTTATCTCCTTTTCGCCACCCACTCTGGTAATTTTGTTCTCTTGCAATGCCCTCAGAACTTTGGCTTGTGCCGATAGACTCATATCGCCAATTTCGTCTAAGAAAAGAGTGCCACCATTTGCCAGTTCAAAGTTTCCTTTTTTCTGCTTTATGGCAGAAGTAAAAGAGCCTTTTTCGTGTCCAAACAGCTCACTTTCAATAAGTTCGGAAGGGATAGCTGCACAATTTACTTCTATAAATGCTTGCCCCGATCTATTACTTTTTTCGTGAAGCCAATGAGCCACCAACTCTTTGCCAGTGCCGTTTTCGCCTGTAATCAAAACGCGTGCATCGCTGGGTGCAACACGCTCTATCATATCTTTTATGTGAACGATGGCTTTAGATTCGCCAATCATCTCATATTTCTGACTTACTTTTTTCTTCAAAATTTTGGTTTCAGTAACCAAATTAGATTTGTCCAAAGCATTGCGAACTGTTACCAAAAGACGGTTCAAATCAAAAGGTTTTGAAATATAGTCGTAAGCACCTTTTTTTATACATTCAACGGCGGTGTCTATGGTGCCATGACCCGAAATCATAACCACGGGAGTGTCGTACTTTTCTACAATTTTTTCTAAAACTTCGATGCCGTCCATTCCAGGCATCTTAATGTCGCATAAAATTAAATCAAACTTGTCATTATCTATTAGCTCCAAAGCCTTAACACCATCTTCGGCATCGGCAACCTCATATTTTTCGTACTCTAAAATGTCTTTTAATGTTCTGCGAATACTTATCTCATCATCAATAACTAATATTTTTGGCATATTTTTGTTTTTTTTGTAAAATTAGTAATTTTTCTTGTTTTTTTATCATTATACAATAATAAAATTGTATCTTAAAAAAATACTTGTACTTTTGAGGTTCAAAATAGAATTTTATGAAACGATATTTTTTACTCTTTTTACTGATTACAGTTTGTTCTTTTCCTAAAGCACAAGATTTGCCCAAAGGGATGACAGAAGCCGAAATTATAATGATGGAAAATTATATTTTCCCCACCACAGAACGAGCAAATAACTTTCCGCCCTCCTCTTCTGTAAGAGCCATGGCAGAATGGGAAGAGCAGCAAGCAATTTCCATCAGCTGGAAGTCGTATAATGCTGTTTTGGCCGAAATTGTTCGTCATGCACAAAATGAATGTAGAGTTATAATTAATTGCACCGACTCCAACAGTGTGAAAAATTATCTTATCTCATTTGGAATTTTCCCCAACGAAAATGTGGAATATTTAATTGTAAATACCAATTCTGTTTGGATTCGAGATTATGGTTCATATAGCGTTTATAAAGAAGATGTAGATTCTTTGTATTTGATTGATTGGGTATATAATCGTCCGCGTCCGCTGGATGATGTCATTCCGCAAGCCCATGCAAATTATTTAAACTTGCCACTTTTTGCCATGACACAAAGTCCATATAAAATAACCCACACTGGCGGAAATCTAATGTTTGATGGCTTTGGTACTGCCTTTTCGTCAAAATTGGTAATTGATGAAAATATCTCTTTTGGTCATGACGAAGCTTCCATTGATACCATTATGAAACAATTTATGGGTGTGGATAGATATGTGAAATTTGAGGTTTTGCCCCACGATGGCATTCATCACATTGATATGCATATGAAGCTTTTAGATGAAGAGACTTTGCTTGTGGGATATTATCCAGAGGGAGTTTCTGATGGACCACAAATTGAAGCTAATATTAACTATTTGATGAACAATCACTTGTCGGTTTTTGGAACGCCATACAAAATTGTACGTATTCCTATGTTGCCAAATCAGGCAGGAAATATGTGGCCCAGCGATGGCTCATACTATCGTACATACACCAATGGAGTTTTCGTAAATAAGTCATTTCTATATCCCAGTTATTATGAAAAATACGACACCACTGCATATAGAATTTATAAAGAATTATTGCCTGGATATAATATTGTTCCCATTCACTCCGACCCCGATCCAATTTCGGCAAGTGGTGCCATTCACTGCATTACAAATAATATTGGAGTTGCCGACCCCATTGTGATTTTGCATCAAAAACTCTCAGATACTTACAATCAAAGTGATGATTATGCTGTTGTTGCCATGGTAAATCATATCTCGGGAATAGAAAATCTTACTTTGTTTTATCGCACAGATACATTAGAATCGTACACGGCAATTCCCATGGGAATGACCTATAGCGGTGAAAATATGTGGGCAGGCTATATACCTGCTCAAGAGGCTGGAAATTCAATTTATTATTATATAGAAGCCAATGCTGTTTCAGGAAAAACTATTCTACGACCCATTACAGCTCCCGCTGGATATTGGAAATTTGATATTTTAGGTACGCCAGATGCAATTGAAGAATTTTCGAGAGGTGCCAGTGTTCATCGCTTGTACCCCAATCCAGCAAAGGCAATTACTTGTGTTGAAATAGAGTTTGACAAAGCACAAAATGCAAATATTTATATTACTGATATGCTCGGCAAAAAACTTGAAGATGTCCATTATGGCGAAGTAAGGCAAGGTTTACAAAATGTTTTCTTCGATGCCTCAAACTTGACAAATGGAATTTATTTTGTGATAATTGAAACTAAACAAGGCAAGTCGGTTGCGAAATTTTCTGTCTCGCAATAGTAAATAGTAAACGAAGACAAAAAATTCTCAAGAATGCTTCCTCTGTGTACTCTGCTTCTTCGTGGTTGAAAAAATATTCTCTATTCTCTATTCTCTATTCTCTATTCTCTATTCTCTTTCTCCTCATTTAAGCATTCCCCTTCGAGACAAAGAAAAGTGCAGTTACAGCTGGGAAAATATACACCACAAGTTCTTTATAGATAAGGTCGCCGCGGTAGCCTTGGAAAATAAAGAAGAGAGAAATAAGGAAAACAAAAAGTCCCGAAATAACGGTTAAAGAGGCATTTTTTCGGAAGCCACCAGCAAAAAGCAAAATTCCAAAAATAAAATATATAAGTTTTACCAAATAATAGACATTGTCAAACTTCATTGTTTTTACTTCATTAAAGAAATAAAACACAACAAAAACAACAACAGAGATTCTAAGTAGCCATTTGGCAATATTTTCTAATGACTTTATGGGTTTCATTATCTATATATTTTGAAAAAACCTATCGCTATTTGCGATAGGTTTTTTATGGTTTTGAAAATTATTATTTGTTTTTCAGAGCAAATTCTCTACCAGCACGAATGGCGTTGATGTTAACATCCACCACCTCTTCGCCTTTGCTTCCAAATTGTCTTCTGATGGCATCTTCAAGGCTGTCGTAGTCCATGTTTAGGAATGGAGAAGCAGCACCAAGAATAACCATATTTGCCGATCGTGGCGATTCCAAATCGCGAGCTATTTGGTCGGCATTAATTATAATTTTTTGAGAAATTTTATTCAACTCTGCCAAAACATCTTCCATTTCTGGATAGTTTGGAATGTTTTTAAAAGGCTGGTCGTTGGTAATTACCCAGCCATCTTTTGCCAAATATGGCAAATAACGAAGTGCCTCCATAGGTTCCACCGAAATAATTAAATCGGCTTGCCCAAGAGCTATCAGGTCGGAGTGAATAGGCTTATCCGAAAGACGCAAATTGGATTGCACATCACCACCTCTTTGACTCATTCCGTGTACTTCAGCCTGTTTCAGATACAAGTCGTTTTTTAGGGCAGCTAAACCAATTGTGGCAGCAATGGAAAGAATACCTTGTCCACCAACACCTGCCAATATTATATCTATTTTCATCTTATTCTGTTTTAAATTATTTCGATTTATTTTCTTTGTCTTTGAATCTTTGTCTCATTCTTCTATTGAGAGTTTGGATACATTCACGTGTTGGGATAATAACACTAAGTCCATTATACTCAACCTCTTTTGCAATTATTTCCACATTCTCAGCATGGAATTTTTTCAGAGGTCTAATCACATGAAGATGTTCGGGGTCAACGCCCAATCCAAGACAAATTTGTTCAATTTTTCCAAAAGCGGATGATGTTTGACCGCCTGTCATACCAGCAGTTGAATTGTCAAGAATTAGAACTGTAATTGGACTATTGTCATTAATGGCGTCAAGCAAAGATGTCATACCCGAGTGAGTGAAAGTAGAGTCGCCAATAACTGCCACTGCTGGAACCAAACCTGCATCTGCAGCACCTTTAGCCATGGTGATAGAAGCCCCCATGTCAACACAGGAGTTTATGGCGTTGAAAGGAGGTAGTGCTCCCAAGGTGTAGCAACCAATATCTGAAAAAACTCTACCATCGCCATACTTCTCCATAACTTCATTTAATGCATTGTATGAGTCGATATGTGAGCAACCAACGCACATTGCTGGAGGACGTGGTTTTACAATTTCTGGAACTGGAGCTCCTTCGTAAAAGTCAATGCCAAAAGCACGTGCCACATGGTCAGGATTTAACTCGCCAGTACGTGGTAAAGTGCCATCTAAACGACCTAAAACCTCCTTGCCATTATCCAAAACTCCCCTAATTTGCTCTTCCACAAATGGGTAGCCATCTTCAATAACTATGATTTTGTCCACCGAATTATAAAGCTTTTCAACCATATGGCGTGGAGTTGGATATTGCGATATTTTTAAAATTGGGTAAGGGCAACCATTGGGGAAATTTTCCAACAGATAGTTGTAGCCAATTCCGCATGCAACAATACCCATAGACTTGTCTTCCCCTTCAATAAACTGATTGAATGACGATTCTTCAGCCTCTTTTTCGAAAGAAGTTTGTTTCTCAATTAATTTATTATACTGTACACGAGCATTAGCTGGAAGTAAAATAAATTGTCTTAAATTTTTAGGCATTGAATTTTCGTTCTCATCTCTTATAGGAGCAAGCTGAACGCCAGAACGTGAGTGAGCCAAACGGGTTGTAACTCTAACCAAAACTGGTATTTCATATTTTTCTGAATATTCAAAAGCGAAGCGAATAATATCGTATGCTTCTTGCTGATTTGATGGCTCAAAAGTTGGCATCAAAGCAAATTTTCCGTAATAGCGTGAGTCTTGTTCATCTTGCGAAGAGTGCATAGATGGGTCGTCGGCAACAAGTATTACCAAACCACCGTTTACACCAGTAATGGCCATATTCATAAAGGGGTCGGCAGCAACGTTCAAGCCAACGTGTTTCATACAAGCCAAAGCTCTTTTGCCTGCATACGACATCCCCAAAGCACCTTCCAAAGCCGTTTTCTCATTAGCCGACCATGTGCTTTTGATATTTCTCTCTTTGGCCACCTTCGACTTCTGAATGTATTCGGTAATCTCAGTTGAAGGAGTTCCAGGATATGCATAAACGCCAGAAATACCAGCATCAATAGCAGCTTGTGCTATGGCTTCGTCTCCTAATAATAATAATTTTTGCATAGTATTTATTGTTTTAATTTATCTATTAAATATACTTGACAAAGCTACTTATAAATTTTTGAAATTACAAAAAGAAAATTGGAAAATATAAATTCTTTTCGCCTCGCAACAACAATGCATAGCCTATATATGACGCAGATGAGCAAGAAAAATAAATGTCGATTTCACACTTATCAACAATTTGGATTGGATAAAATGTAATTTAATAATACTTTTAAAAACAAACGAAGAACTAATTTTGTAAAATGGAAATATTGTGCGATGTCCAAAAGTAAATTTGTATTAAGCGATTTTGATGATGATGATGTTTTTGCTGGAGGTGTTTTGATTAAAACCCCTCTGGAGGACTATCGTATAGCCGCACATATAAACCTTATGGCTAAATTGGACATGACAAGAAGTTACGATTTGAAAGTGAGAAACAGAATGGGGGAAGTGGTCAAATTTCGTAGTTTTTATTACAAAAATGATATTGGTAAAATTAAATTTTATCTAATAAATAATGTGGGAGAGGTGGAAAATAACCCTATTGAGCAGAGCCAAATGACTCTGTTTCAGGAAAATAGACCATTGAAATACTATCTTTTTGGAAAAAGAAACTCATCGTTCTATCCCGTAGGTGATATAATTCCAGATTATTATTTCATCATAAAACATCCACACTCATATTATGACTTTGAAAAATTTATTGAGAAATTAGAAATTCCTAAAACCAACTTGATTTTAGCTAAAAACAAAATGTATAAAGTAGCCAATGAGGATATTATTGATAATATTGAGTATAGTTTTATGAGTAATAAAGATAACAGTATGCAAAATATAAGGCAACGAATTCTTACTAATCAAAACTTGGAAAGAGATGAGCAAAAACCCAAATTTATTAAAAAAACATATGATATGTAGATAAATTTTGATAAAAAGTTTGCATAATTGAATTATTATGAAACAAATTCGAGAAATATCTGTTTAAGCTTATGTAAATGAATATTTACAAATTAATATAATTTAGAAATAAACATAAAAACTAAAATTTAATAGTATGAAAAAATTAGTATTATCAGTAATTTTGGCAGCATTTGTATTCAATATTGCCAATGCACAAGAATTAGTTACGAAAAAAGGATTTCAAATTCTACCCGAGCAAGGTGATTTTGTAATCGGTTTCGACGCTGTACCTGTTGTTAACTTTGCACTTAATGCTGTAAATATTATGAACAACACTGGGCAAACAGCTCAGCATCCTGGTTTTGTGTCAGGTTTCAATAACATTATAGTAGGAAAATATTTCTTAGAAGATAACATAGCAATTCGTGCCAGATTTGGCTTCGATGCAGGAAATAACAGCTTTACAGATTACTTTGATAATCCAAAAGATGTTTTTAACTATCCAGGTGAACCAGAAAAATGGGGCGAAGTTAAAGATGTTACTACAAATTCAGGAAAAGATATTTTCTTGGGAGCAGGTCTTGAGTTCCGCAGAGGACACAACCGTTTACAAGGATTTTATGGTGGTGAAGTTTTAATCGGACTAGCTTCCAATTCAACCAAAACAAAATATGGTGTTGAAATGGACAAAGAAGCAGCCGACAATTTCTACACAAATGCCGATGGTTC
>LSQX01208053.1_pt1 | contig 18107 bp, 18 predicted proteins | sample 654561 | NCBI WGS metagenome assembly LSQX01 (sample SAMN04489861, study PRJNA283612) | anaerobic digester metagenome | isolation source: 4 biogas reactors fed with cattle manure at either 37C or 55C with and... | place: Denmark: Kongens Lyngby | collected 2014
AAAACTCTTTTTTGGATAACTTGCGTAGAAATCCTACTTTTATACCATTCAAACACAGTCAGTAATTATGAGAAACACATTATTCGTTTTAGTACTGCTATCTGCAGTACTGGTTAGTAGTTGTAACAATACGTACATAGAAGGAAAAATTGTGGATGGCTTTGGAAAACCCGTGCCAGAAGCCACTGTAAACGTGGAAGGGACAGATTTTGTATCACAAACAAATGGCAAAGGACATTACCGTATTACATACGTTCCCGGAAAGGTTCATGTGATCGTTTCAAAAGAAGGGTTTGCCAGCAGTTCGTTCACAAACAGCATTTTAAAAGAAATGAGGGTTGTTGCAGAGCCCATCATACTTTACGAGATACCTCCGGCTGAAGAAGTTTTTTTAATGCACAAAGGCCGGTATGTTGAATTACGGAAAGGCGTTTTACACAGCAGCAAACAAGACGTAAGCGACAGTTGGCATTACAGAGAACAGTATGTCTATTCCGTTACGTACAATCCGGAAGACATAACTGCTATACAAAAAACAGAGGAGGATGTTGTGCTCTTTGATCACTACCCCGGTTCTGTCACATTGGTAAAAGTCATGAATCCGGGAACAACAGGTGGAACACTGTTGGTGCGTACTGTAGACAACGGTGCTCGAGGTTTTGCTGCCGGTGATTTTACAGAGACACGTATGTTTGTAGAGGGAGAAGTAGTGGAACTGGACGCACCCAATTGCAAATTGAGATATTACACCCTTGATGCCGGGGATTACGCCATAGTGCAGTATAACCGACACAGTCTTACCGCCATCAGCGGTCCGGTATATCTTTTTAAAGTAATCGACTAAAACCCTTAATACATTATGGACACGAAAAGAATTGTAGTCATTGGCGGATCGGCAGCCGGTCCCAAAGCGGCCTCGAGAGCCAGGCGAATGGACGAACACGCCCATATCACACTCATTCAGAAATCGGCAGAATTGTCTATGGCCTCGTGCGGTTACCCCTATTACGTAGGCGGCTTTTTTGACGACAGAGACCAATTGCTCTGTTCCCCGGCCGGTGTGGTACGGGACTCCCGGTTTTTCTGGAACGCCAAGCGCATAGAAACAAAGGTACGTACAGAGGTTACCAAGGTGGACCCCGTTGCCAAAGAAGTTTTCTACAAAAACTTGGACACAGGAGAAACAGGATCGCTGCCTTACGACAAATTGGTCATTGCCACCGGAGCCACTCCTCGCAAACCACCCGTACCGGGTATTGAATTGGATGGCATCACCACCTTGCAATCTATGCAAGACGCAGACTTTCTAAGAAAAATCAGAGACGATGGGCTCATCAAAAAGGCGGTAGTCATTGGCGGAGGGTTGATTGGTATAGAAACGTGTGAAGCGCTCCATCTGGCCGGTATAGACATCACTTTGGTAGAGATGCTCCCCCAATTGCTTACCTTTCTGGATATGCAAATGGCCATGTTGGTTGAAGGATACGTACGGACAAAAGCCAACGTCATTCTGGAAAACGGAGTAGCGGCTTTCTTAGGTGAAAACGGCAAATTGACCGGCGTAAAATTGCAAAACGGTACAGAAATACCTTGTCAGCTGGCCGTGGTGGCCATTGGTGTGATTCCCAACGTAGGCCTAGCCCGCGATATGGGCATTACCATTGGTGAACGCGGAGGCATTGTGGTAAACAAGTACATGCAAACCAACCTGGAAGACGTCTATGCAGTTGGTGACTGCGTAGAAACGAACAACTTGATTACAGGTGTCCAAGTACACGCTCCGTTTGGAGATTTGGCCAACCTGCAAGGACGAGTAGCCGGCGAGAACATCATTTGCGGCAACGTAAAAGAATTTCCCGGTACTATCCAAACGGGTATCTGTAAGGTATTTGATTACGGCGTAGGCTCTACCGGTTTGTCTGAGCAAAACGCAGCACGTAACAACATCACCAATTACGAAACCATCTACAATGCCAGTTTGGACAGACCCGGCTTTATGCAAGGCCAACTTTTGATTACCAAATTGCTGGCAGACAAAGCGTCCCGCAGAATCTTAGGTGCACAAGTTTTGGGCCCCGGCGACGTAGGCAAACAAGTGGCCATCTGGGCCATGGCTATCCAAAACAACATGACAGTGGACCAAATGGCCAACGCAGACTTGCCGTACGCACCGCCGTTCTCTCTAGCCATCGACCACAGCATTGCCTCGGCCCACGTCATGCAAAACAAATTGGACGGCATCATGGACGGCCTCAACGCCTTTGAATTAAGAGAAAAACTGAAAAAAGAAGAGAAAATGTTGCTTCTTGACGTTCGGATTCCGGAAGAGTTTGAAGCCATGCGACTGGGTATTGGCGAGGTGCTCATCCCACTGGGTCAACTGCGTGCACGTCTGGACGAACTGCCAAAAAACAAAGATACACCCATTGTCACTTGGTGTAAAATTTCCCTGAGGGGGTACGAAGCCGCACTCATTCTCAAAGCACACGGCTACACCAACGTAAAAGTATTGGAAGGCGGTCTTATGGCCTGGCCTTACGGTCGGGAGCGCTAAGAAACCGCAACGTATCAACATCAAAAAAGGACTTACCCAAACGGATAAGTCCTTTTTTTGTAGCGAGGACGAGACTTGAACTCGTGACCTCATGATTATGAATCATGCGCTCTAACCACCTGAGCTACCTCGCCGCAGAGCTAAGAGCTGCAAAAGTAAGCATAATTTTTAAACGTGCAAACACTATTTGTCCGGATACAACAATACGGTAGCGTACACAGCCACACCCTCTTGGCGTCCCACAAAGCCAATCCGTTCCCCTGTAGTGGCTTTTATAGAGATTTGTTCCACGTCTGCTTCCAGAATTCCGGCCAGTACCTGACGCATCTGCTGAATGTAAGACCCAATCTTGGGAGCCTGCAGACATACCGTACAATCTGCATTGCCCAGTCGATAGCCGGCATCCCGCACCATACCATACGTTTTGGCTAACAACACTTTGCTGTCAATACCCTTGTAAGTCTCTGAGGTATCCGGAAAATGTACGCCTATATCACCCAAGGCCAACGCTCCCAAAAGCGCGTCGCACAAGGCATGTATCAAGCAGTCGCCATCCGAATGGGCCACACACCCCAACCGATATTCCAGTCGTATACCCCCTAAGAAAAAAGGCAAATCCGGTTCCAAACGATGCACGTCGTATCCGTTGCCTATACGCGGCAACATATCCTTCGTTTTCATATCTCCACAAAAATAGCGATTTTTCCATATCTTTGTAAGTTATGACAAGAATTGCGCTTTTTGCATCGGGTAACGGAACAAATGCAGAGAACCTCATTCGCCATCTGACTAAAGGTCAGGCAGTGGCACTGCTTTGCAACAACCCCCAAGCCCCCGTTCTGGAACGAGCCCGCAAGCTGGGTATCCCTGCCGAGGTGTTCAATGCAGAGCAACTGCAAAACCCGGAAGCGACATCAAGTGTTTTGTCCATCCTCCGCTCATACGACGTGGAGCTGCTGGTGCTGGCCGGCTTCCTATGGAAAATCCCCGAGCACCTGCTGCAAGCCTACCCCGGCAAGATTTTGAACATCCACCCGGCTCTATTGCCGGCCTTTGGAGGCAAAGGCATGTACGGCATGCACGTGCACAGGGCTGTGCTGGACCACTTGCACAACCGTCCCGCCTCGGCAAACACCTTTCTGACAAGCACCACCGCTGCTCACGCCGGTGCGACGCCACTCACGTCTGACCCATCACCTGCACCCCCGTACGGAGTGTCGGGCATTACCATTCATTTGATTGACAACCACTACGACCGCGGTCAAATGCTTTTTCAAGCCACCTGTCCGGTGGACCGCAACGACACACCGGAAAGCCTGGCACAAAAAGTGCACGCCTTGGAGTACAAGTACTTTCCGCACGTAGTAGACCACTATATTGATACTGCGCTAACCCGCAACAAATTATAAAGACCATGGCTTTTAGAATATCTTTTTTTCGTACACCCAAACACCGCGTTTTCAATTACAAGCCTATGTATTGGAACCCGGAAAAGGAAGCCTTTGAAGAACGCATAAAAAGAACACGGGAAACTGTGGCTGCTCAAAAGAAAGACGAAGACAAACCGTACATACCCGGTGGGTCCATCCGCGGGTCGTTCCGTGCCTCACACCATGTGGAGCGCCGCTATCCGGCCCGTCAAAAACTTGTACGCGCCGTCATTGTCATCTCTCTGGTAGTCATCATGCTCATGGCCGTATACTTTACCCAGGCCTTCAGTTACCTGTTTAAGATTTTCAAATGATTTCCGTACTTCCGTCACACATAGCCAGCCAAATAGCCGCCGGTGAGGTCATCCAGCGACCGGCCTCTGTCATTAAGGAATTGATGGAAAACGCCGTCGATGCCGGAGCCGATCGCATAGACGTGACCTTGACAGACGGCGGAGCCACCTTGCTGCAAGTGACCGACAACGGAAGCGGTATGAGTCCGCAAGACGCCGTGCTGGCTTTCAAACGCCACGCCACCAGCAAGTTGCGCAGTGTGGAAGACTTGGAGGAAATCGTCTCGTTTGGTTTCCGAGGCGAGGCCCTGGCCTCCATCGCATCTGTGGCGCACGTACGGTTGCGTACGCGCAGGGAAGAAGACGAACTGGGTACAGAAATTACCCTCTCCGGTTCCAACATAGAATCGCAAGAAGAAACAGTGTGTGATAAAGGCTCCGACATTTGCGTGCGAAACTTGTTCTACAACGTGCCGGCCCGACGTCGGTTCTTAAAGTCCGAACAAGTAGAAATGCGCCACATTCTGGAAGAGTTTTACCGAGTGGTCTTGTGCCAACCGCACATCACCTTCACTCTTACACACAACGGCAATACCCTACACCATTTGCCGGCCGGCGAAACATTGCGTACACGCATTACAAGTGCTTTGGGCAAAGACCTGAACAACCAATTGTTGGATGCCAACGTAGAAACACCCTTAGTATCTGTGAAAGGATACGTCAGTCGACCCAAAGATTCTTACAAACGCGGAGGCCACCGGTACCTGTTCATCAACGGACGGTACTTCAGAAGCCCCTACCTGCACAAAGCCATAATAAACGGATACGGGCAGTTGCTTCCCGATGAAAAACTGCCTACGTATTTCCTCTACTTCACTACAGACCCAAAAACAGTAGATGTCAACATACATCCCACCAAAACAGAAATACGCTTTGAAGACGAAAACATCATCTTTCAAATGTTGCAAGCCCTAGTCCGAGAAACGTTGGGCAAGTTTGCATTGGGACCGAGCATAGACTTTGATTTGGGCGGCATGCAACACCACATACCCGTTCCGCCGGCTCCCGGCGAATACGTACCGCCACCCAAAATCAATTACGACCCACTCTTTGATCCGTTCAAAGAAGCGGAATCCAAAGAACGGCTCTTTCGCGATCAACCGCCTCCCGCTTTTGAAGCCCCTGTTATTCCCTTGCAAAAACGTTACCTGGCAACTTCGGTATCCGGAGGATTGATGGTCGTCCACCGCAGGCGGGCGCTGGAACGCATCTTTTATGAAGAACTACTCCCTCGGTTCAAAAACAGGCAACCCGTTCCGGAACCATTGCAGTTCCCGGTACCGCTCAACTTGCAACCTCCCCTTTCCCTATTTTTGGAAGAAAGCACAGACCATCTCTTGCAAATGGGGTTTGCTATAAACGAAGAAAACCAAGTTACAGGCATTCCGGAAGGACATCCCACAGACCAAGCGTCTGTGACAGAATCCATCAGCGAACTGCTTACCCGGTTTTCCTCGGCAGGTGTACAAGACGACGCAGATCCACCTCAATTGAACTACGGACAGCGCTTGGCCGCCACCGTAGCCCGCAGAATGGCCGCAGGGGAAACACAAAGCGGTGAGATCCACACAAGCAAAGACCAGGTGCTCTTGAAACAATTGATGGCGTGTGAACAACCCGGTCTGACCCCCGACGGCAAAAAATGCCTTGTCGTCTTTACCACAGAAGAAATAGATACATACTTTACCTAACCATTATGTACCAATACAAACAGGGCGGATTTTTTGCCCGTATGCCCATAGTCATAAAGAACATCATCATCTTGAATGCGTTCATGCTCATCCTTACGTCTATAAACCAGGAGTTCATGATAGAGCGTTTTGCGTTGTTCTTTCCCATGTCTCATTTTTTCAGACCGTGGCAAATCATCACCCACATGTTCATGCACGGGAACTTCACCCATCTGCTGTTCAACATGTACGCTTTATGGATGTTCGGGTCTGTCTTGGAGCAAATATGGGGACCTAAAAAATTCTTGCTCTTTTTCTTTGTGACCGGTCTGGGTGCCGCCGCATTGCATATGGGAGTGCAATGGATCAGCATCTCTTCTTTGGCTAAGACCATACAGGAAAGCGGACCGGCTGCCGTTAGTGCATTGAGCCGTTACCGCATGATGGTAAACGTGCCAACGGTGGGCGCATCCGGAGCCGTATACGGCATCTTGTTAGGCTACGGCATGTTGTTCCCCAACACGGAACTGCGTATCATCCTGACTCCTATAGCTTTGAAGGCAAAATACTTTGTCATCATATTCGCTGTCATAGAACTGGTCTTGGGACTGATTGGGGGCGGAAACATTGCCCACTTTGCCCACCTGGGAGGCATGATTTTCGGGTACTTCATGATTCGTCATTGGAGAAAGAAAAACAGGATGTACTATTAAAAACGTACGACTATGAGATACAGTCCGGATATATATAAGCACCTAGAAAACGCCACTGAAATACTACGGAGTGGAGGTACCATCCTCTATCCCACAGACACCATATGGGGTTTGGGATGCGACGCATGCAACCCCAAAGGCGTGGAAAAGATTTCTGCACTAAAAGACAGAGATGTTCACAAGCATTACATTGTGCTGGTTGCCGATTTAGCCATGTTGTACAGGTATGTGGAATACGTGCCGGACATAGCGGAAAATTTGGTGCAAGAAGCCAACAAGCCCCTGACCCTCATCTATCCCAGCGGCATCAACCTGGCCCCCGGCGTAGTGGCCGAGGACGGCAGCGTGGCCATCCGCATCCCCAACCACGACTTTTGTCAATCGCTCATCCGCAGACTCAAAAGACCGCTGCTCTCTACCTCGGCAAACATAAGCGGAACAACTGCTCCGGCTGTTTTTGAAGACATAGACAAGGCGTTGCTCAAAAAAGTAGACTGGGTAGCTCCCTCTTTCCTGCAAGGCGGCAGCACCGGAAAACCTTCGTCCATTATCCGTGTGGGAAGACAAAACGAAGTAGAAATCATCAGACATTAACCCTAGAGATCATGCAAAGAACACCCCTCCAAATTCGGTTTAACGACATAGATATGCTGGGTCATGTGAACAACGTCATATTTGGTCACTATTACGATACAGCCAGAACAGATTACTTTCTCAACAAAACCACGTACAATCCGGATTTTCAGAAAGATCAAAAGCTCATCATCATGGTCCATGTGGAACACGACTACCTGGCTCCGTGTTTCCTTACAGATACACTTTTTGTAGAAACGACTCTGGAAAAGATTGGCGAAAGAAGCGTGCATTTTTTGCAAGAAATTGTGGATGACAAAGGAATAATCAGGTCGCGCTCCCGCAGCGTCATGTCCACGTTTGACACGGCTACGGGCAAATCGTTCCCTATCAAAGACGAATGGGAGTTTTTTGAACAATGATACTCTTCTACGCACCCCATATTGACCTGCCCCACCATACGCTTTCTCCGGAAGAAAGCCTGCACGGTGTCAAAGTACTCCGACTGAAAAAATCGGACACGGTGTATGTCACAGATGGGAAAGGCACTCTGTGTACGGCCTTTGTGGAAGAACCCAACCCGCGCGCCTGCCGGTTGCTCATTACAGATGTAGCCGAGAACTACGGTGCCCGCTCCTACCACTTGCATATGGTTGTGGCTCCGCCTAAAAACACCGACCGCTTTGAATGGTTTGTGGAAAAAGCCACAGAAGCCGGCACCGACACCATTACTCCTCTTATTTGTGATCGCTCCGAACGGAAAACGCTGAAAACAGACCGTTCCCGGCGCATAGCCATAGCTGCTCTCAAGCAATGCAAACGAGCACAGATGCCCGAAATCCGGGAACCAACATCTTTTGCCGAGTTTTTGGAATCCGACGCCCTGAAAGACACCCGCCCCGCCATCGCCTGCTGCTTCACAGACACCCCCCGCATCCCCGTCACCCGTTGGATTGCCGAGGTCGGAGCTGCAGCAACAGCCGAGCTCGCCAACCCCACTCGGTTGACCGTGCTCATCGGGCCCGAGGGGGATTTCTCGCCGCAGGAAATAGATGCGGCCATTGCCTGCGGCTGCACACCTGTAGACTTGGGTCCGGCTGTATTGCGTACGGAAACTGCAGCCTTAGGGGTTGTTTTTCTGACTGCCTTCCATTTCCTATATTTGTAAAAACTATCTTTTGCCCATATGTCAACAACCATAACAAAACAACGGTACGTAGCATTGGATGTGCTGCGAGGTATGACTATTGCCGGAATGATTCTGGTGAACAATCCCGGCAGCTGGGGACAGATTTATCCACCGCTACGGCACGCCGCCTGGATAGGCTGCACACCCACAGACCTGGTTTTTCCGTTCTTTCTATTTGTAGTAGGGACGGCCATGGCGTTTTCCTTCTCTCGTTTTTTTGAAGAACAAGCGTCTATGAAAAGTGCCTACGGGAAACTGTACAAACGCGCAGCCCTTATTTTTCTTGTAGGATTTCTCTTACAAGCCTTCCCGTTTGTGCCGCTTAAAAAAGCACCCGACCTTACGTTTTGGGAAAGTGTAGTCAGATATTATTCCAACATCCGCATTTTTGGGGTGTTGCAGCGCATAGCTACAGCCTACGCCCTGGGTGGCACATTGGCTTTGTGGCTGAAAAAACCACGGAAGATTGCATGGGGATTTGTTGCAGTCTTGCTTCTCCATTGGCTCATACTATACGCCTTTGGGGGCGACGACCCGTACGGAAAAGAAACCAATTTTGCTCGCACTTTGGATTTATTCCTCTTAGGCCCCAACCATTTGTACAAAGGATACGGATTGCCCTTTGACCCGGAAGGTGTATTGGGTATGATTTCCGGTGCCGGCACCGTACTGATGGGCTATTTGGCCGGTGTGGCAATCCGTAAAAACAAAGAGAAAATCCACGCCGTAGGCGCCCTCTATACGTGGGGCTTAGCTGCTCTGGGGCTGGGAATGGTGTGGAGTATTTGGTTGCCCATCAGCAAGCCGCTCTGGACCGGGTCCTACGTATTGTACGCAGGAGGCTGGACGTTGTTGATGTTGGCTTTTTTCATTTACCTGATTGATATAAAAGGAAAAGAGAAATGGTTCTTCCCCTTTAAAGCCCTAGGGCTGAACCCACTTTTTGCCTTCGTCCTGTCCGGACTTGTAGCCAAAATCTTTGGACGCATTATCCATTGGACAACGCAAGACGGCACGTATTACACACCGCTCAGCTGGTTGTACAAAAACGTCTTTGTGGCCGTGCTGGGGAACAATCCGGCCGGATCGTTGGCGTACGCTATTTTTTATGTGGCTATCTTTACACTTCTGGCCATACTTCTATACAGAAAAAAAATTATCATCAAATTATAAATCCTCAAAACACAACATATGAGAAAAAAACATATTTTATTCGTTTGCCTGGTTTTCCTTATGGGAATGCCCCTTCAGGCTCAAATCCAACGCGGCCCCATTCGTGAAAAAGCAGATTACGAAACAGCGGCCCGTTTTTCTATGAAGAAAGTACGTAAAATGGTCTTTTCCACAGGCGTACGTCCCATGTGGTTTAAAAATTCGGACCTATTCTGGTACACTTATAAAACACCGAAAGGAGAAAGCTGGTACGTGACAGACCCTGTAAAGGGCACGCAACAAGAACTCTTTGATAGAGTTCAGTTGGCAGCCGATTTGACCCGCATAGTCAAAGATCCCTTTGACGCACAAAACCTCCCCTTGCGGAGTTTGAGATTGAAAGACGACGAAACCTTTACCTTCTACATTCAAAGTACAGAGATGGTAGAGAAGAAGGTGAAGGGTGAAGAGAAAGGAGTGAAGGGTGAAGAGGTGAAGGGTGAGGAAGTGAAGGGTGAGGAGGAGAAAGTGAAGCGTGAGGAGAAGGTGAAGGGTGAAGAGAAAGAAGTGAAGGATGGCGATCCGCAGATGCGCTTTGGCATGCCCGGCAGATCGGGTAGTGCTCCGGGAGGCAAAGAGCCTCGGCTTTTCCATTTTGAATACGCTTGGCGTACCAAAACCCTCACTTGGCTGGAAGACAAGGAGAAAGAAGATCCCGTACCCATGTGGGCCAACATCTCGCCCAACAAGGAGTACGTCCTCTTTTCCCGCAACTTCGACTTGTATTGGATGGACTGGGAAAACTTTGAGAAAGCCCGTAAGGACGACAAAGACACCACCATTGTGGAACACCGCCTGACGACCACCGGCACGCGTGACTTCCCGTTCGGTTCCGGTTCCCAAGACTTTTACGCAGACTCGACCGAGCTGAACAAACGTAGCGGTGCATTTGCCATGTGGAGCCCCGATTCGCGTCACTTTGCCCTACTTCGCTCAGACGCTACCAAGGTGAAAGACATGTTTGTAATCAACGTGCTGGCACAGCCTCGGCCCAAATTGGAACGGTACAAGTACGAAATGCCGGGTGAAGAAAACATCCCGCAAAGATCGTTGGTTTTGTTCAATATGGAAGACAAAACATGGAAAACCATAGAGACGGCGGCTTTCAAGGATCAAGACATGTCTATACTGTACAAACCCATGGAAAAACGTACCATGTCTGACGAGTTCCGCTTCAGGGAGTGGCAAGGAGACGCCAACGGATTTTATTTCACACGCACCAGCCGCGACCTCAAACGCATTGATCTGTGCCGCGTAGAAATTGATAAAGACACAGCGTTAACCATCATAGAAGAACGTCTGAACACATATGTGGAAACTCGGCCCGTAGAACTGGTCAACAACGGAAAAGAGTTGGTCCATTGGTCGGAGCGTACAGGATGGGCCCATCTATACCTGTACGACAGCGATGGCAACGAAAAGAACGCCATTACGTCCGGTCCCTGGCACGTAGAACAAATTTTAGGTGTCAACGAAGCCACCCGTACCGTATTCTTTACAGCTTGTGGCCGGGAAGAAGGCATTGACCCCTATTACCAATTTGTCTATTCCGTACGTCTGGATGGCAGCCAATTGCGCCTGCTCACCCCGGGTGATTACCACCACATGGCCGATTTGGCAGACAGCCGCAAATTCTTTGTACTGAATCGCTCCCGTGTTGATGCCGCGCCTGTATCTGAAGTGTACGACGCCAACGGAAGAAAAATACTGGATTTGCAACAAACAGATATCAGCCTGCTGGAACAAGCCGGTTACAAATATCCGGAACGCATAAAAGTAAAAGCCGCCGACGGCATCACAGACTTGTACGGCATTATGTACAAGCCTTTTGATTTTGACCCGTCTCGCAAGTATCCCATCATTACGTACGTGTACCCCGGACCGCAAGTAGAAGGACCCGGACAAAACTGGAGCTTCTCTATGGACCGTCTGGACCGCTTGGCTCAAATAGGATTTGTTGTAATTACTGTAGGAAACCGCGGAGGCCATCCCAGCCGTTCCAAATGGTACCACAATTATGGTTACGGCAACCTGCGTGACTACGGATTGGAAGACCAAAAATACGCCATTGAACAATTGGCTGCTCGTCATTCGTTCATTGACCAATCACGTGTAGGTATCCACGGCCATTCCGGAGGAGGCTTTATGTCTACAGCCGCCATTTTGCAGTACCCCAACTTCTTTAAAGTAGCTGTGTCTTGTGCCGGAAACCACGAAAACAACATCTACAACCGCTGGTGGAGTGAAAAACACCACGGCGTACTGGAAGAAATCACCGCCAAAGGAGACACCACCTTCAAATACAGCATTGGGACCAACTCGCAAATAGCCAATAAACTGCAAGGAAGGTTGCTCCTTATCCACGGAGACATTGACAACAACGTGCACCCGGGCAACACCCTTAGGGTAGCCAATGCCCTGATCCGTGCCAACAAACGGTTTGACATGCTTCTGCTCCCCGGCCAACGCCACGGCTTTGGAGACATGCAAGAATACTTCTTCTGGAGAATGGCAGACTACTTTGCCCGTTACCTGCTGGGCGACTACGAAAACACCGTAGACATCCCGCAGATGTATAATGATTAACTACTATACAGCCGGCTGCTTACACTAGCAATACCCTGTAAAAAAAGGCCGTCCTCTTTTGGACGGTCTTTTTTTTGGCGTGCTTTTGGCGTGCTTTCGGCGGGCTTTTGGCGTGCCAGATTGGATCAAGCGCGCCAAATGTTTTTGAGCAAAACATATTTAGCTGACATCCAGCGTATTGAAAATTTGCTATTCCAAAGTGGCGCGCTTGATCCAATCTGGCGCACCCTTACGCACCAAAAAATCTATGGCTAGCAAGACCCCTACTCCTACGATTAGGAATAACACATACCACACCTGAACAGGCCATCCGGTCACTACCGCGGCGGCCTTTTTGGCCGTATCTGCAATCGTGGCCATTGCCTGTGCACCTTGCCGAACTATATTTCCTTGACGTGCCTCATCTCCCGGCAATAGAGTTTGTACGGCCATCCGCACTTGAGCCCAAACGGGTTGGATGATTCTGCGGATTGATTGTTGTATGCCCGTAAGGGCCTCGGCACTATGTTGTGCTAGAGTTGCACTTGCTTGAGCTGCAGTAGTTCGCACAGGCGGCACCATATAAAACACCGCCGTTCCCACTGCCAGCAATACACAAACAGCCGCTGCCACCAAACCGTACCTTTGCCTTTTGCGCCGGACAGCCTGCTGCTCAGCAATCTTCCGGGTCACAAGCATTCCCAAGGGCGGCATTGCGGCCGCCTCGTCTTCCCATTGACGGCGGTTATTTTCGAACAGATCTGCATAGTTCGATTCTATGCTGTCTGATAGTAGCTTGTTTTCTGTATAATCGGTGTGCTCTTTCATAGCTTGTCTTTTGTGTTCATGGTTATTGCTTCTCTTTCCATCCCTGCTTTTAGTTTTTGGCGGATCCTGAATAGACTCACTTTTACGTTGGAGGGAGTCAGGGAACAAATGTGCGCTATTTCGTCTATTTTCAAATCTTTGTAGTAGTACAACTCTATGAGCAAGCGCTCCTTCGGAGGCAAGGAAGCCACCAGTGACCTCAGTTTCTCATAGCGTTGCTGCTCGTTGCTGTCTTGTTCTTCCTCGGCATATGTCGGAGTCTGCACTATGGTTTGTGCCGAGGTATGTATGGCATGCTCCCGGTAGTCCTGCGCGCGGCGCTCCCTGCTCTGCACTTTTCTTATGTGGCTGATGGCCGTATTGTAGGCAATACGGTACAACCATGTTTTAAACGAGGCCGCGCCTCTGAAGGTGTGCAGCTGCTTGTACGCCTGCAGGAATACATCCTGAGTCACTTCCTGGGCATCCTCGGCATGACGACAAACGCTGCGTACCAAAACAAACACCATGCTTTGGTACTTGTCCACCAGAGCCGCATAGGCATGCAGGTCTCCTGCCCTGGTTCTTTTTATATAGTCAGCATCCCTGTTCAATGCGCTCTGTTCTCTTTATTTTTGACGCAAATACTCCAAAAGCGTTACAAGGATGTAACCAAAAAACAGGCTTTACGTCAAATAGATGAAACCCAAAACGGGTACAAGTGAAGTAACAACCTTTAAAAGTAATAATAAAATGGAATTAACTCCTGTACTAATTGTAGCCACTATCTTTTATTTTATTTATGCCCTTGCGGCACGTATAGCCACCAGAAAAGAACGTCAGAACTTTTTTGACATTATGGCCACCATGGATCCCGCCACCCTGCAGGCGTATAAAGAAATCAACCCCCAATGGGAGGTGATGGTTAAGAAAAGTCCGTACTCGGCTCTGCGATCTGCCTGTCTGTTGTTGGGATTGGGATTGGGATTGGTTGTTGTTTGGCTGGGTCTCTCCTTCTGGTCTCCTGGTACACTCAGGAATGCCCTGTACGAAGGCGTCAACGGATTCCTGATCCTGGGCAGTCCCATCCTCTTTGCAGGCCTGGGCTTGCTGGTTGCGTACCTGATTGAGCGCAAGCAAACACAAACAGAGTAATAAAAATATTTTATAAAAAAGGCCGTTTTCCTCTACGCCCCTTTGAAGGTAGTAAGTAGAGAGAAACGGCCTTCCGCTTTAACAGGCAGGTTTTCACACACTTATGGCGCAACAATTTTTTGTGGCATTTACTATCCTCGGTCAAAAAGAGTTGTTTTCGTGTTTTCTGGGGAGGGTAGTGAGTAGCGATTTTTAAGCCGAGGTGTTAACCCACAAATACACAACGACTTGCAGCACTTCGCTTTTTCCTGTCACTCACTACCTCCAAATAAAAACACACAAAAACCAAAAAGTTTTTGCGGGCATAACCCCAAAAAAACAATTATTCCTAAAACTTTTACGGCTATACCCCTAAATAATCAAATATTTTTTGTATTTTTGTGGTCATAACCCCAAAAAGTATTTCAGATGATTTTTAGAGAGCATTATATACAAGAATTGGAAAAGTATATAGATAAACCTATTATAAAAGTGCTGACAGGTATTAGGCGATCGGGCAAATCAACCATCCTTTCTATGGTAAAAGAGAGGTTGCAGCAGCGGGGCGTTAAAACAGAGCAAATCATCTCCCTGAATTTTGAGAGTTTTCAGGTAGCTCCTCTTCTTAATGCTCCTGCGTTATACAATTACATACGTGATAAAATAACGACCCGGGAAAAGTATTATCTTTTATTGGATGAAATCCAGGAAGTTGAGGGATGGGAAAAAGCCATTAATTCCTTTACAGTTGATTTCCATGTAGATATCATTCTTACAGGATCAAACTCCCGATTACTTTCATCTGAGCTATCCACCTACTTGGCAGGTCGTTATGTGGAAATACCGGTATATACTCTTTCTTATAGTGAGTATTTAGATTTTCATAAGAAGTACAGCGGTAAGAAAGAAGATAAACCATTCAACCGTTACTTCCGCTATGGTGGCTTTCCTGTTATTCACAAAGGCAACTATTCTATAGAGTCTGCTCAAAAAATTGTGTTTGACATCTACTCTTCTGTCTTGTTGCGTGATACCGTACAACGGTATAAAATAAGAGATATAGAATTACTGGAACGAGTTGTTAAATATGTGTTTGACAATATTGGAAATACATTCTCAGGTAAGAATGTCGCCGATTATTTCAAGAGTCAACAAAGAAAAATTGATATTAATACAGTTTACAATTACTTACACGCCCTGGAAAGTTCTTTTCTTATATACAAAGTGCCTCGATTCGACATTAAAGGTAAGGAAATACTAAAAACCATGGAAAAATATTACTTGGCCGATATTTCACTGCTTTATGCCGCTATGGGCTTTAAAGACAGTAATATATCCGGCATTTTGGAAAACATAGTGTTTTTAGAATTGAAAAGACGAGGCTACCATGTTTATGTAGGAAAATTGGGTACAGGAGAAATCGATTTTGTTGCCGATAAGTCCGGCGCTAAACTGTACATCCAGGTAGCGTACAGATTGGATCTCCAGGCCACTATTGATAGGGAATTTGGCAACTTGCTGACAGTGTCTGATCAGTACCCAAAATACGTTATTACATTGGATGATTTCTGGCAAGGGTCGGTAAAAGGAGTAGAGCATCTCCATATTACCCAATTTTTGCTCAATGCGCAGTAATAACCTAATGTTTCTGGGGAGGGTAGTAAACAAAAACTTCTGCCTGAATCAAATGCTGATTTTCCGATCCCCGAACGGTATCTCTTCCAAATTTATGTGAAAAGTGTTTTCGGGTAGCATCGGTTCTATGCGCTCGGGCCATTCGATAAGGCAGAGGGCACTCGGCGTGTAAAAGTATTCCTCGGCTCCCATATCCACCGCCTCGGCAATATTCTTTATGCGATAAAAATCAAAGTGATAAACCGGAGTTCCCGCAGCCGTCTGGTATTCATTGACCAAAGCAAACGACGGGCTGTTTACCGTATCCTCTACCCCCAGCACCCGGCACAGCTCCTTGATAAACGTAGTCTTTCCCACACCCATCGGCCCGTAGAAAGCCAAGACGCCCTCCTTGCCCGTAAACTCCAGCAACGCCTCAGCTGCCTGCCGTATATTTTTAAGGGAAAAAATCAATTCCATACCACAAAAATAGATAAACTATTACGTTCAACGCAGCTTTTCGTTAATTGAGCAAAATTCATGCGTCGCATGAAGTGCTTAACCGTCTGTATTAGTGACAGTTGCTAAAAACGTGCCCCCATAGCACGTTTTTAGCAATCAACTCTTAACCAGCAACTTAACCTCTTTATGCGTTGCATAAATACTGCACCGCCTCGGCCAAGTGCTGCATCTGCACATGTTCGGAGCCTTCTAAGTCGGCGATGGTGCGAGCCAGACGCAAGATGCGGTGGTGGGCACGGGCAGATAAATGCAGCCGCTCCAGCACCTGCTTTAAAAAAGAACGGCAAGGTGCGTCCAGCGGGCAGTAAACGGGAAGCAATTCTACGGGAATCTGTGCGTTCGTATGCAGATTCTGCATGTCCCGGAACCGTTCTTGTTGAATAAGCCGAGCCTGCTCCACCCGTCGGCGGATGGCCTCTGAGCACTCGGGCAGGTGACCCGGGCAGGACTGTGAACGGGAGCCGGACCGTGAACGGGAACCCGACTGCGAACAGGAGCCGGACTGCACTCCCGCCTGGCCCCCTACTCTCCCTATCAAATCTTCTACATCGACTGCCTTCACCATCAAGTGGATATCTATTCTGTCCCGCAGAGGTCCGGATACTTTGTTCTCGTAACGGCGTATCTGATACGGTGCACATACGCAGTCCCGGGTAGGATGTCCGTAAAACCCACACGGGCAAGGGTTCATAGATGCCACCAACATGAAGCGCGCCGGATAATCCACTTTGTACCCGGCCCGAGAAATACGTATGGTGCCATCTTCTAAAGGTTGACGCAAAACTTCTAGAGCCGCTGTGGAAAATTCCGGCAATTCGTCCAAGTACAGCACTCCGTTGTGTGCCAGAGAAATCTCACCGGGCCTGGCATGCGCTCCACCACCCGTTAGAGACACGATAGAGGCCGTATGGTGCGGAGCCCGAAAAGGACGAAGCCGCATAAGACCCTGCTCTTTTCTGGGGATTCCCGCCACAGACCAAATGCGCGTTGTCTCTATAGCCTCGGCCCGAGTCAAAGGCGGCAGAATACCCGGCAAGCACCTGGCCATAAATGTCTTACCTGCTCCCGGAGGCCCTGTCATCAACACATTGTGCCCGCCGGCAGCCGCCACTTCCAAAGCCCTACGTGCCTGAGCCTGGCCTCGCACTTGTGCAAAATCAGGATACGTTTGTTCTTTGCCAAGACTTGCCGAAAAATGCGATGTGTCTTCCGGCGCTAACGGACTGGTTCCTGGATGACCGTGCATCAGGTCCAGCACCTGGGCCAAATGCGTTACGCCGTACACCTGCAGGCCATCTACTACGGCGGCTTCCTTGGCCGAATCCAATGGGAAAACGCACCGCTCAAAGCCTTGCTCTTGGGCATGGAGTGCCATAGAGAGAGCTCCTCTGACGGGTCGTAACGTACCGTCCAACGCCAATTCTCCCATACAGAGTGTTCCTTCCAACAGGCTGCTGTCCATTTGTTCCGACGCGGCCAATATGGCCAATGCCAACGGCAAATCATAGGCTGAGCCCTCTTTACGGATATCGGCCGGAGCCATATTGATGACAATTCTTTTTCCCGGAATACGCATACCTACCGACTGAACGGCCGTGGCAATGCGCTGCAAAGATTCACGTACGGCGCTGTCGGGCAATCCTACCAAATGAAAATTTAAACCGGGAGACACATCGGCCTCAATGGTAACAGTCAGAGCTTCTATACCATACACCGCGCTTGCATATGTCTTTACCAACATACAAACAACAATTTATGTGATGCGCGGGAA
>LSQX01325147.1_pt1 | contig 18107 bp, 13 predicted proteins | sample 654561 | NCBI WGS metagenome assembly LSQX01 (sample SAMN04489861, study PRJNA283612) | anaerobic digester metagenome | isolation source: 4 biogas reactors fed with cattle manure at either 37C or 55C with and... | place: Denmark: Kongens Lyngby | collected 2014
CGGTCTTCACGATGTCCTTGCCGCCCCGCCCCTGCTTGTCCGCGACCGTCAGGTTGTAGCGTACGGTGGCAGATGCCGACTGGAAGTCGAAACGGACGTCCGCACCTTTGCTGGACAAGAAATGTTTGACCGAGTAGGTGTCCTTATAGTAGGCCTTGCAGATGGTGATCTCCGGGACCTGCGCGCAAATGTCGCTGTAGCGCTGCAGCAGGGCCAGCTTGTCCGGACGGCCGATAGCCTTGACCGTGTCAGCCGCGTAACGCAGAACCGTGTCCCGGTTGACCTCGAGCAGCCGGACAGCCGGTTCGTTCTCGATATCCGGGAGCGATCCCGTCATCGCTGCCAGGCGGTCGATTTCGCCCTGGAGGTCATCGAGCTTTGTCGTGGCGGCATAATACCATTTATCGCCGTCAAAAACCCGGATCAGGGCACCTTGGTAGTTCCTGACCTTGTTCTGGCGGACTACGCCGTTTTCAATCACGATATCGGTCTGGAAAACATCTTCGACGCGTACATCGGTGTAGCGCCCTTCAGGAAATACATACATCTGTCAGTTCCTCCGTCCGGTTGATGCAAATGGCCTCGTGCTGTGGCAAGCGGCCCTGCCGTGCGCCGGGCCGCACACACCTGATTATAACACGGTGTCCCGGCTTTGCGTTGACAGCCTGAAGCTGTCTGCCTACACTGAGAGTGAGTCCGTCCGTCCGGGCCGACCCAACGCACCCACCGAGGTACTGAGTATGACCCCACCTGCAGCAATATCGCGCGGCTTTGACCCGCAAGACAGAACGGTTTTCGCACCGGAGGCGCTCGACCTCCTGCGGCGCGCCCGGCAGGATCTGCAATTTTTGCTTGACCGGGGCTACCCCATGACGGCTGCCGCAACCTTTGTCGGCAGCCATCATCAGCTGACCTTCCGGCAGCGGTCCGCGCTGCAGCGGGCGACAGACCGGTCGGAACGTTACGTTCGCCGGGCGCAAACGCAGCGTTCGCCCGATCAGCTCCGGGACGGGCCGGTCCTGATCGACGGCTTCAACCTGATCATCACCCTGGAAACCGCCCTGTCCGGCAATCTCGTCGTTCTCGGAGCCGACAGCGCTCTGCGCGACTTGGCCGGCTTGCGCGGCACCTACCGGATTATCAGCCATACCGAACGCGCCATTGGCCTGATCGGCGACTACCTGGGCGCACGCTTCGTACCGTCTGTTCGCTTTTTCCTCGATGCGCCGGTTTCCAATTCCGGGCGGCTCAAGCAGCTGATCGGGCAGCTGACCAGCCGCTGGCCGTGTCCGGTCAGCGTTGAACTGGTGCCGGATGCTGACCGCGTGCTGCTGGACCAGGACCGGATCGTCAGCAGCGACTCCGTCCTGCTCGACCATTGCCGGGGCTGGTTCAACCTGGCCGCCTGGATCGTGGCCGAAAGACTCCCGGAGGCCTGGGTGATTTCACTGGGTTAACGTTCATTGACAAAGCATTCCGGCTCCGCTAAGCTGGTTTGGCCCTAACCCCGAATCTGGCCGGACGGAGGCAGCCCGCTTGCACATGAAACCGGATACCCGCCTGTTCTACCGAACCTTGATCGCGCTCGCCGCGCCTGTCGCGCTGCAAAACCTGATCGCGTCCTCCCTGAACCTGGTCGACACGATCATGATCGGCCAGATGGGCGAAACGGAAGTTGCCGCCGTCGGACTCGCCAACCAGGTCACCTTTCTGCTCAATTTGTTTCTGTTTGGCATCGGCAGCGGTTCGGCGATCTTCACCGCCCAGTACTGGGGCAGTCGCGACATGCCCAACATCCGCCGGGTACTGGGCCTGGGGCTGGTCTGCGGTTTGCTAATCGCCGCCGTCTTCACCATTGTGTGCCTGACTGTTCCGGCCTGGATCCTGAGTCTGTTCTCAGATGACGCGGCGGTCATCGCCCTCGGAGCCGCATACCTGTCCGTGGTCGCTTTCGGTTTTATCCTGATGGCTGTCTCATTCCTGTTCGCCAGCGTGCTGCGCAGCATCGGCCAGGCCCGGCTGCCGCTTTACATCAGCGCCTTTTCTTTGCTGGTCAACACCGTTTTGAACTACGGCCTGATTTTGGGCAATTACGGGCTACCCGCACTCGGTGTGCGCGGCGCCGCCATCGCGACCGTCATTGCCCGTTCACTGGAGATCGTTCTCTTTTTCCTGATCATCTACGGTCGGCGCTCAATCCTGGCCGCCCGCCCAAGCCAGCTGTTTGACTTGTCCGCCGCGTTCGTGCGCCGGTTCCTGAAGACCACGGTGCCCGTCATCCTGAACGAGTCCTTGTGGGCGGTCGGGGTCACGCTGTACATCGTCATTTACGCGCGTATGGGGACCCATGTCGTGGCCGCGATCAACATCGCCGCCACGGCCGAACGTCTGGCCATGGTGCTGTTTTTCGGCATTGCCAACGCGGCCGCCGTCATGCTGGGCCATCGGATCGGCGCGGGCGAGCTGGACAAGAGCCAGCAGGAAGCCCGCCGCTTTGTCCTGCTCGGTCCCCTGATCGGCATCGTCAGCGGCCTCATCCTGATCGCCATGGCGCCGCTGATCCTGTCATTCTACAACGTCGCCGACGGCGTCCGCCAGTCTGCCCGAGCGATCCTGGTGGTCTATGGCCTGGTCATGCCGGTCCGGGTTTTCAACATCATCAACATCGTCGGAGTTCTGCGCAGCGGCGGCGACACCCGCTTCACCTTGCTTCTGGACACCGCCGGGGTCTGGCTGATCGGTGTGCCGCTGGCTTTTCTGGGCGGCATGATCTGGCACCTGCCTGTCGAGCAGGTCGTGATCCTGGTGGTTGTTGAGGAGTTTTTTAAAGTCGTCCTGGGCGTGTGGCGCTTGCGTTCGCGCAAGTGGATCAACCGGCTGAATATCCCGCCGGACAACGATCAGTTGTCCGTCTGACGCCGTTTTTTCCGCAGGCCCGGCAGGAGCGAGAGCAAAAACAGCCCCAGCGCTGCCAGCACAACCAGCGCCCCGATGCCATAGACCGGCTGAATCTGCAACCGGTCCATCAGGCGCCCGGCCAGGGCGTTTCCGGCCATGCCGCTCAGACCGACATAGACCGCGCTGGCGATGGTCAGTGCCGAGGACTTCAGCCCTTCGGGTGCCAGTTCGTCGATGTAATGGACGAGGGCGATCAGGAATAAGGCAAACGACACGCCGTGGGTCAGCCCGATCGCCGTAACCTGCCAGGCTTCCCGGACCAGGGCATAGGCGGTCAGGCGCAGGATGAACACAATCAGGGAAACCACCAGCAGCCGCACCGGCCTGAAGCGGGCCAGCAGCTTCTTGGACCAGAGGAAAACCGGTATTTCGCTCAGCGCCGCCAGGGCCATCGTCCAGACAAACTGCTCCTGCGTCCCGCCCACGGCGATCATCAGGCGGGCGTGAAAGCCAAACATGGGCTGGATCGCCAGGAAGGCCAGAAAGAGGACCAGGAGAAAAGACACGTAACGATACTGGCCGAGCAGCAAACGCAGCTGCGGCAGCAAGCGGGGGCGCATCACCGCCTGCCCGCCTGTTCTGGCAGGCGCCAGATCCAGGCTGATCACCACACTGACAACGGCCAGCAGGGCAAATCCGTAGCTGGTGACATTAAGCCCCCAAAGGCTGACCAGGCGTCCCAGCGGAATGACAAACACGGCAAACCCCAGCGAGCCGAACAGGCGCAGCTGGCCATAGGAAGATCCCGGCTGATCGCTGACACCCTGGTAGGTCCAGACATCGAGCAGGGGCGCCAGCGGGCTGAGAAAAAAGAGAATCAATGGGTAGAGGACCGCCAGCTGGTTCAGGCTGCGCGCCCAGGGCAGCAGCAGGATCAGCAGGCTGGCCATGGCAAAGCAGAAGATGAACACCTTGCGAATGGAACGGATTTTGTCGCTGACCAGGCCCCAAGCAGGCTGGGCCAGGATGGAAACAACGGCGTTCAGGGTCAGCACAAGCCCAATCCGGGTGTTGTCCAGGCCCCGGTCGGTCAGGATGATGGCGACATACGGGTTGAAGCACCCCATCGTGGCCCAGGTGAAGAACTGCAGCAGCGGATATCCGCCGGAACGCCTGGCCAATCCTAGATCAACGACGTGCTGAAATAACGTTCAACACGGTCCGGCAAAATGGTCACGATCCGCTGGTCCCGGCCGTATTTTTCGGCGGCCTGCATGCTGGCCCAGACATTGGCACCGGACGATGTCCCGGCCAGAATGCCTTGTGACCTGGCCAGGATCCTGGCCATATCGATCGCGTCGTCATCGGAAACTTCGACAACATCGTCGATCTGGTCGACATGCAGGATGCCCGGAATAAACCCGTCCCCGATGCCCTGGATCCGGTGCAGGCCAGGCTCGTGACCCAGCAAGGCGGAGACGTTCTTCGGCTCGACTGCGATAATCCTGACCGCGGGAACGCGTTCCTTGAGAAATTTCCCGATTCCCTCCAGGGTGCCGCCGCTGCCAAGGCCCGAAACAAAAATATCGACATTGCCGGCCATCTGGTTCCAGATTTCGACAGCGGTCGTCAAGTAATGAATCTGCGGGTTGTCCGGATTTTCAAACTGCTGCGGCACGAAAATGCCGCTGTCCGCAGCCTGGCGCCTGGCCACCTCGGCCACCGCGCCGCCGATGCTGTCCTCAGGGTCGGTCAACACCAGATCGGCCCCGAGCGCCATGATGATTTTCTTGCGTTCCTCACTCATGTTCTCCGGCATGACGATGACGACCCGGTACCCTTTCTGGACGCCGACCAGGGCGATGCCGATGCCGGTGTTGCCGGAAGTCGGCTCCATGATCGTCATGCCCGGCCTGAGGTCCCCGCGCGCTTCAGCCTGCTCGATCATGTGCTTGGCGACCCGGTCCTTGATGCTGCCGCCCGGATTGAGAAACTCCGCCTTGGCGAACAGGTTCAGGCCGGTCCCTCTTTTCAGACTGAGCATCGGCGTATTGCCGATCGCGTCCAGAATGCTGTCCAGAATCATGGTATGCCTCGCATATGGCTGTGATTTGCAGGGCTCGCCTGCATTTTTCCATTATACAGGCTGCCGGACAAATCGCAATCCGGACAAGATGACAAGGTGCGGCCCGCGCAGTAAAATAGTCTTGTCCACGTTATCAGCGCTTGAACCATCCGCTTACTCTACCGCCGGGAGGTGCCACATGGTAAAGAAAACGATTATCTGGATTCTGTTTGCTGGACTCATTTTCACCCTATGCTCGTGCAATCTGAAACAAAAAGCCGGGAACCTGCTCCAGGAGCAAGTTCTGGAAAACGTGCTGGGCAACAAGGTTGACATCGACCTGGATGACGGAGAAATCCGGGTTACCGGGGAGGACGGTGAAGAATACGTCATTGGCGGCGGCGAATGGCCGCAGGGCAAGGCATCCGCCGGACTGCCCCGTTTCAGCAAGGGTAAGATCACGTCCGTCATGAATTCGGACGCATACTGCCTGATCATGCTGGAAGATGCCAGCAAGAAAGATTGGGAAAGCTATGTCGCGGCGCTGCAGGCCGAGGGCTTTGACCAGGACATCACGGAGTATGACAGCGACGGCATGTCTGTGTTCGAAGGCAAAAACAAGAAAAATGATACGGTCGCCACGTCTTTCAGCGCTGGCGACGGTGCCTTGAGCATCTCCCTGACGGTGGCCGATAGCTGAGCGGCGATCAGATGCTGACGCGCCGCCAGAATGAAGGCAGCGCCAGCACGGCGACCGGCATGATCTCCAGCCGCCCCAACAGCATGCACAGCGACAGGACCATTTTGCTGAAGTCCGAAAAAGCGGCGTAGTTTCCGGTCGGCCCGACCATGCCCAAGCCGGGGCCGATGTTGCTGATGCAGGCCAGGACGGCGCTGAATCCAGTGACCAGGTCCTGCACGTCCATCGCAACCAAGAAAACGGCTGCCGCCAGGATCGTCAGGTAGAACAGGATGAACAGCACCGCGCTGTGCAGGACTTCCGAATCGACCTGCCGGCCGCCAATCCGGATGCTCTGTACGATCTGGGGGTGTTTCATGCGCGTCATTTCGCGGCGGATCAGCTTCAGCATCATCAGGATACGGATGCACTTGATGCCGCCGCCGGTTGACCCCGCACTGGCCCCGACCAGCATCAGGGCCAGCAGGATGGTCTTGCTCAAGGCCGGCCAGGTATTGAAGTCCGCGGTCGCGAAACCGGTTGTCGTGATGATCGACGAGACCTGGAAAAAAGACTGGCGCAAGGCGGCACCGGGTGTCAGCAGCTGATGGCGCAGGACATCCCAGGTAATGACCGCGACAGACAGCGCAACCACAGTCAGGTAGAAGCGCAATTCCTCGTCGCGCCAGAACGATTTCCAGTTCTTCCTGAGCAGCTGGTAATGCAGCGTGAAGCTGACGCCGAAGATCAGCATGAAGATGGCGATGATCAGGTCGATCGCCAGGCTGTTGTAGGCACCGACACTGGCATTGCGGTTGGAAAAGCCGCCCGTACCGGCGGTACCAAAGGCGTGGATCAGCGCGTCATAGAAAGACATGCCGGCCAGCAGCAGCGCGACAACTTCCGCCAGGGTCAGGGATATGTACAGGATGTAGAGGATTTTGGCGGTCTGGGCCAGTTTGGGCACAAGCTTGCTTGGAGAAGGTCCGGGACTTTCCGCCCGCAGGATATGGACGGCCCCGGCACCGGCCATGGGCAGAATGGCCAGCGTCAGCAGCAGAACGCCCATGCCGCCGATCCAGTGCGTGAAGCTGCGCCAGAAGAGGATGCCGTGCGGCAAGCCTTCGATCCGGGTCAGGATGCTCGCCCCCGTGGTCGTGAAACCGGAGACCGATTCGAACAGGGCGTCAACGAAACGCGGCATGGAGCCGCTCAGCACAAAGGGCAGGGCGCCGAAAAAAGACATCACCAGCCAGCCCAGAGCGACAATAGCCAGTCCGTCCCGGGCATAGAGGCCGTTTTTAGGCGGTTTGATCGGGACGAGCAGCGCGCCGAGCAGTAAGATGGCGATTGTGATCAGGAAGGCGGGGGCATCGCCCTCGCGGTAGAACAAAGCCACGACAAGGGATGGCACCATGAAGGCGCCTTCGCAAAGCATGACGATCCCCAGGCTGCGGATGACGGCGCGGTGATTCATAGCGGCTCCTGCACCTGGAAGACGTCGTCGAGTGATTCTGGCGACAGGCCCTTGACGAACAGGATCACCCGGTCGTCACGGTGCAGGTCGTCGCTGCCGTGCGGAATAATGATCTCATTTTTGCGTACGATAGCGGCGACCAGCGTGTTCTTGACCATTTTCAGCTTTTTGAGCGGTGTGTTCAAATACCAGCGATCCTGCTTGACCAGGAACTCGATGATCTCGGCCTGGCCGTTGGCCGTCTTGTACAGCGTTTCGATCGATGTTGTCGCCGCGTTTTTCAAGCCGCGCACATACTGCAGGATATGGTTGGCGGTGATCAGGCGCGGGCTGATGATGCTGTCCAGGTCCAGGGCCTTGATCAGGCTGTCCGAATTGATGCGCGCGACCTTGGTGATGACCTTTTGGACACCGGCCTGGCGGGCCAGCAAAGACACGATCAGGTTGTCCTCGTCGCGCCCGGTCAGGGCGATGAACGCGTCCATGTCGTGCATGTTTTCCGATTCCAGCAGATCGGTGCTGGTGCCGTCGCCCTGGATGATCAGCGCGTCGGGCAGCAGCTCGGACAATTCCAGGCAGCGCTCGCGGTCAATTTCGATCAGCTTGACCTTCATGCCCGTCTCCAGGATGATGCGGCTCAGGTAATAGCCGATCCGCCCGCCACCCACGATCATGACGCGCCGGATGCGCAGCGTGCATTTGCCGATCGCCTTACAGAAATTGAACGTGTTGATCGAATTGCCGACAATGTAGAGGGTATCGCCTGCCTGGACGATCGCTTCGCCGTCCGGAATGAAGACGTCGTCACCTCGTTCGATCGCTCCGATCAGGACCGAGGAATTGATTCGGCTGGCGATCTTCTTGAGCGGCATACCCACGATCGGCACGTCATTCGTCATCTTGAGATCGACCACGCGAACCCGGCCGCGGGCAAAGCTTTCCACGTTGATCGCCGATGGGAACTGGAGCAGCTTGACGATTTCCAGCGCCGCTGCCTGCTCCGGGTTGATGATCATATCGAGTTCAAGCTCGCTCTTGAGCATGACCAGCTCGTTGGCGTATTCGGGGTCGCGAATCCGGGCTACGGTGCGCTTGGCGCCCAGCTTCTTGCCTGTCAGGGCACAAACCATGTTGATTTCGTCGCTGGATGTCGCGGCCAGCAACAAGTCGGTCTCGCGGATACCCGCTTCCAACAGGGTCGTGCCGCTGACACCGCTGCCCTTGACACACATGACATCCAGGTTGTCATGGGCACGGCGCAGCGCCTCGGGATTCTTATCGACAATGGTCACATCGTGCTCTTCACCGGCCAGGTTTTCCGCCAGTGTATATCCGACTTTGCCATCACCGACAATAATGATCTTCATGGTCAGCTCCGTTTTCATCAGTCAACCGAAACGGTTGGCCGGCATATGCCGGCTTTGAATCGGGGGTTTCCCCGATATCAACCCCAATGTAGCAGATAGCGAGAGCCGGCGCAACCGCCGGCCGCCCTGTGCTATAATGGAGCGCACGAACGCAAGGAGAACAAGCTGTGCAGCGATCTGGAAAACCCGTCATGTATGCCGAAGTCCTGTTTTCAGTCGGGCTGCTCCTGATCAGCCTGGCCATCGCCCTGATGGTCAAGGCGGACCTGGGCATTTCGGTCGCCTCTTCCGTACCCTATGTGATCAGCCTGCGTTTCCCGGCCCTCTCCTTTGGCACCTGGAGCTATCTGGTCCAGGGATTTCTGGTCGCCTCGCTGGTCCTGATTGTCCGCAAGATCCGCCTGGCCTACCTGCTGTCGTTCGGCGTCTCGGTCGCGTTCGGCGTCCTGCTGGATGTTTTCGGGCTCTGGCTGGCGCCGCTCGTCTTGTCTGGATACTTGGCGCGCGCGGGACTTTTTGCCGCCAGCCTGATCCTGATCTCTTTGGGCATCGCCTGCTTTGTCGCCAGCCAGCTGCCCCTGTTGCCCTACGACTTGTTTGTCAAAGAGCTGGCTGCCCACACGAACAAGTCCTTTCGCCTCTGCAAAACGCTCTTTGACTTTGCCTGCCTGCTTTTTTCCGCCCTGTTTCTCCTGGTGTTTGTCCGTCGTCTGATTGGGTTGGGCATCGGCTCGCTGCTGTCCGCCCTGCTGCTCGGATCGCTGTCCGGTACCTGGCTGACCCTGATCGGCCGCCACATCACGGTGCAGCCGCTTCTGAACCTGGGCCACCATCCGACTGCCGGCCCGAAAAATCCCTGACCAGCTGGCGGAGCAGCGGCACACAATCGGCGACAACCTGGTAATCGGCAACCTGGAAAATCGGTGCCTCCGGGTCGGTGTTGATCGCCACCAGCGTGCGGACCTGGCCCAGGCCGGCGATGTGCTGGATCGCGCCGGATATGCCGCAGGCGATCAGGAGATCCGGGGCGACCGACTGCCCGGTCTGGCCGATCTGGCACGTGACCGGCGCCCAGCCCATGTCGACCAGCGGCCGCGATACGCCCATCTGTCCGCCCAGCAAATCCGCCAGGATCCGGACCAGCGCGAGGTTTTTCTGGGACATGATGCCGCGCCCGGCCGATACGATGACCCGAGCTGAGGCGATGCCCTGCTCCGGCGGCAGGACCAGGCGCACCAGCTCGGTCAGCCGGTTGGTCAGCGGCGGTGCCTGGACAATCAGCAGCCGGCCGCACCGGCCCGTGTCGCAAACCGGCTCCGGCAGGACGCCGGGACGAACTGTCGCCATCTGGGGTCGGTGGCGCTCCGTCACGATCGTGGCCAGCAAATTGCCGCCGAAAGCCGGCCGCGTCTGCAGCAGCAAACCGGTTTGCGGGTCGATGTCCAGCATCGTGCAATCGGCCGTCAGCCCGGTCTGCACCCGTGCAGCAACCCGGGGCGCGATGGTCCGGCCCCAGGCAGTCGCGCCGAGCAGGAAGATTTCCGGCGCATGCTGACGGACGAGGTGCGCCAGCAGATCCGTGCAGGGGTCTTCGGGCAGCCCGGCCAAGGTTGGGTCCGCACAAGCCAGCACCTCATCGGCACCGGCGGCGATCAGGGACGAAACGACTGTTTCATCGCCAGGGCCAGGCAGGACAGCGGCCACGGGGCAGCCCTTGCGGTCGGCCAGCAGACGGGCCCGGCCTAAAAGTTCAAAGACGACCGGTAAAATCCGGCCCTGGTCATGCTCGGCGAGCACCCACAGGCCGCCCGGCAGCGGTGCGACAGATCCATTCCTCATGACACGATCTCCCGGATGATTTTTTCAAGGGCCGCCGCCTGCTGCTCCACCGTCCCGGCCAGCGGCCGGCTCTGCTTGCCCAGCGGCGGGGTTTCGGTGCGGACGACCCGGGTCGGCGAACCATTTTTGCCGATCAAACCGGGATCGGCGCCCAGATCGGCCGCCGACCAACATGCCAGCGGCCGTCCGGCGCCGCGCGCCAGGCCCGCGATCGAGGGCATGGGGGTTTCGCAGCTGTCCTTGGCCACGGTCAGCACCGCGGGCAGCTGAACCTGCAGCTGCTGCATGCCGTCGCCCGTATTGCGGCAGACCTGGACCTGCTCACCGGACAACGCCTGGATCTCGGTCACATCCGTGACGACGGCGTACCCCAGGCATTCCGCCAGTTCAGGCCCGGTCTGGGCCGTATCGCCGTCGATCGCCATCTTGCCGCATAAAATGAGGCTGGCACCGCCCAGCTTGCGCACCGCCGCCGCCAGCGTGTTGGCCGTGGCCCAGGTGTCGGCGCCGGCAAACAGGCGGTCGGTCAGCAGGACCGCCCTGTCGATCCCGCGGCAGAGCGCGTCACGCAGCAGGCTGTCGACCGCCGGAATCCCCATGCTGAGCGCCAGGGTCTCCCAGCCATGTTGCTTGCCCAGCGCGGCGGCCCAGGCGACGGCAAACGCGTCATACGGGTTGAGCACCGCGTGCCGGGCTTCGCGGATGATCGAGCGTGTCTCCGGGTCCAGGTAAACCTGATTGGTGCCAGGCACCTGCTTGACACAGACCACAATCCTCATTCGGACCCCCTCCCTTCCGGCGGCGCGAACAGGTTGCCGCGCCCCAGCAAAAAACGGGGGTCACAGGTCTTCTTGACCCGTCTCATGTCCGCAAGGCCTGGTTCGCCGAACATCAGGGCCAGGTAATCTGTTTTCAGCTTGCCGATGCCGTGTTCCGCGGAAACTGAGCCGCCCCAGGCGATGATCTGGTTTGCCCAGGCGCGGTAGAGGCCTTTGCCGGTTTCATATTCGCCGGTATTTCGCGGCAGCAGGTTGACATGAACGTGGTTGTCGCCAATGTGCCCCCAGATTGCGTACGGCAGCCCGCTGGCTTTCAGATCCTCGCGGTACAGGCGCATCACGGCCTGCAGCTTGTCATCAGGGACGGACATGTCGGTGCCCAGCTTGGTCAGCGACGGCTCCTGCTGCCGGTTGCGGTCGATCTCCAGGTTGACGCATTCCGGAGCGGCATGGCGGAAAAAGAGCAACCGGTCGCGGTCAAAGGCGGTGCGGGCGACCCAGCTGTCCTCCGGGCTGGCTCCGACCTGTTCCATCCGGCGGCCCAGGTGTTCGGTCGCATCCCACAGCTGTGCTTCCCGCTCCCCTTGAAATTCGCAGGTGATGGCGGCTCCGAAAGGCCGCTGCGGCAGCCCCAGGCGTGTAAACGCCGGATGGCTGGCCTTGTAGCGGGCCAGCAACGCCAGCGCCTGGCTGTCGAAATACTCCAGCGCGACCAGCTCAGTCCCGCTTTCAGCCCGGACCTGTTCGGTGAACTGCCAGGCCTGTTCCTCTTCTCCGAAGAAGCAGGTCACGCCCCAGAGCAGATCCGGCAGCGGCTGCAGGACCAGGTCGATCTGGCTGACGACACCGAGCGTGCCGTCAGACCCGATAAACAAGTCAACCGCATCCATGCCGTCCGCGGCATAATAACCAGCCGCCGATTTGACCTGCGGCATCGTGTATGTCGGCAGATCGATCCGCAGCTGGCCACCCTGTTCGGTCCGTAAAGTCAGGGTCCGGCCATCCGCTTTTTCCCGGCCGCGTTCCAGGTCCAAGGTCTGGCCGTCCGCCAGGACAACGCGCAGGCCCTGGATATGCCGGCGAACCGGCCCGTAGCGGAAACTGCGCGCGCCGGAGGCGTTGCAGGCGACCATGCCGCCCAGGCTGGCGGTCGCTTCGGTGGGGTCGGGCGTAAAGAAAAAGGCCCGGTCCCGGCGAAATTGCTCGAACACCTGCCGGGCAGGCTCATCCCAGTCCGAAACGGCGAAGTGCTTGTCCTCGATCTGCTTGCGCAGCCGGGACAAAATGACACCGGGCTCGGCACAGAGCACATAATGCCCAGCCGCGTTCCGTTTCATGCCGCGCACCCGGTTCAGCCGCGTCAGGCTGAGCACGACACCGCCCATGGGCACGGCGGCGGCGGCGATGCCGGTCCGGGCACCCTGGACCGTCACAGGGCGCCCCGCTTGGTGACAGCTGGACAGGATTTCCCGCAGCTGCTGTTCCGTCTCGGGGAAAGCAATCCATTCCGCCTGGCCGTTCAAGCGCGACTCATCGCGCAGGTAGTCGGCCTGGTCCGGCGTCAAGGCTCGAATCAGGTTCTGGGGCATGTGTCCTCCCTATGGCTGCCAGCGGGCGTGTCGAAAAGACAAAGTCGGCCTTCCGGGGTGAACGACAAGGGCCGCGCCGGGCCTTGCACGCTGACCTGGCCCGTCCGGGAAGCCGCCGTCCAGGCAGCCGGCGAGAGCCAGAGGGTCTCCAGGCTCTTCGTGTTGCGAATAACCGCCAGGCGAACCTGATCCGGCTTGTCCTGCCCGCACAGCTTGACGGCCGCCTGGAAAACCTGGCGGTCGTTGGCCAGCAGCATGGGCATGCGCGCACTGGCCGGTTCTGTCGAGGTCAGCGTGTTGAGGTAGGTTCCGGCAAAATCGACCTGGCGATACAGCCGCTCGGTCATGAAATCAGCCAGTCCCATGCCGTTGGCGTTGCCCTCTGACCCGGCCGACAAGGAAAGGATGCCCAATCGCGTCACACGCGGCCCGCCGGAAGCGGCCGTGGTATGGTAGCGGCCGACGATGTTGGTGTCCATGCCGGTGCCGCTGATATCCTTGCCGATCTCGCCGACCACCAGCACATCGATCTCGTCCAGCCAGATGCGCGGCATCAGGGAACGGGCCTTTTCCAGCAGGAGCGGCTCCCGCGCCAGGATCTGGTCCGGCTGCAGGACATGGATTTCGGCCAGCTTGCCCAGGCCGTTCTCCAGGGTGGCCAGCGCGAACAGGACCGGCAGTTTCTGCAAGGCCAGCGTGCCGGCCGCCTGCAGGTTTTCGGCCATCTGGCCGTAGCCGCGCCGGTGCGTCGCTTCAGCGCCGGCCTGTTTGCCCAGGCCGACCGCCAGCATCTTGAGCAGGCCGCTTTCGTACGGCCCGCGAAAGGAGGTGTGCGGCTTGATGCGGTTTAACAGGACGATGCCGTCCGCCTGGCTGGCCAGCTTGTCGATCCGGACCGGCAGGCCGCGCGCCGTTTCCCCGATCAGCACGGTCTCCATGGATGACCGGATGGGCGCACCGACGGCATCTTCCGTGATGCCCAGGTGTCCCAGCAGCGCCGTCTGGCCGGCGGCGGCGGCCCCGCCGTGGCTGCCCATGGCGGGCACCAGGAACGGCCGGGCGCCCTTGTCGCGCAAAAAGAAGACCAGCCCGCGTAAAAGCGCCGCATAGCCGTCAAACCCGCGGCTGCCGCAGGTGATCGCAACGCTCGAGCCGGCCAGGTTCTGTTCGGGCAGACTGCCCAGGCACGCGTTCAGCTCGGCTTCAGGATCGGCCAGGGCCGCGCCAGGCAAACGCTGGCGCACCGGCAGGACCGGCGGAAGCGCGATGGCCTCAAGATAGGGGCTGATGCTGTCGATGATGTCCACCTCCGGTTGTCAGGACAATCGAATCGCTCTAAGCGTAATGAATTCCGGCGGGTATTGCAAGGCATGCGCCCGATTCCGGCGGCGGGCCTTTCGGCGGCGAAACAGCCTTACCAGAGCGGGTGGACAGACGGGCGGATCAGCTGGTCGTACAGGTCCCGGACCTGCTGCATCTGCTCTTCGCTGAGCGGCGGCATGTCGGCTGCCGCTGCATTGTCGATCACCTGGGCGGGTCTGCTGGCCCCGGGGATCACGCAGCTGACCGCATCGAACATCAGGATCCAGCGCAGGGCAACCTGGGCCAGCGTGTAATCGGACGAGAAAATGGCCTTGAGGCGCGCGACGGCTTCCAGCCCCGTCGCGTAGTCGACGCCGGAAAAAGTCTCGCCCTTATCAAAGGCCTGACCATCCCGGTTGAAGAAGCGGTGGTCCTTGGGGTCGAACTGGCTGGCCTGGCTGAATTTACCGGATAACAGGCCGCTGGCCAGCGGCACGCGCACAATCACACCGACACGCCGTTTTTGGGCCTGCTCGAAGAACAGTTCGGACGGGCGCAGCCGGAACATGTTGAAGATGATCTGGACGGTCTCAACACCGGGGTACTCGATCGCCTTGAGGGCCTCCTCGACGCGTTCGACGCTGACGCCGTAATGAAGGATCTTGCCTTGCTGCTTGAGGTCGTCCAGGACGGCAAACACCTCCGGCCGGTAATAGACATCGGTCGGCGGGCAGTGCAGCTGGATCAGATCGAGCGCCTCCAGGCCGGTGTTGGCCAGGCTGTCGTCGACAAAGCGGGTGATGTTTTCCCGGTTGTAGCCGTCCGCCGTATGGGGTCTGAGGCGCCGGCCGCACTTGGTAGCCAGGATGATCTTTTCCGGCCGGCTGCGCACCAGCCGTCCCACCTGCCGTTCGCTTTGACCGTCGCTGTAGCCGTCGGCCGTGTCGATGAAATTGATGCCCAGGCCGGCGGCCTGCTCCAGGATGCTCCAGGCCCGTTCGTCATCGAAGGGCCTGCCCCAGCCGCCGCCCACCTGCCAGGTTCCCAGCGAAATGGCGGATACGTCAAGGCCTGTGCGGCCAAGTGGTCTGTATTGCATCTTCTGCCTCCTTCTGCGCCTCAGGCGCTGTCTGCTTTCATCTTACACCAACGCGGACCGCCAGGCTAAACGCCTTCCGGCGCCTCCCCGCTGACACCCGGTCCGGCGAGCCGGCTGCGCCCGCCGGATACCGGCTGGACAGCCAGCTGGATCCGGATGCGCTCCTTGAGCGCCTGGACATGGGAAATAACCCCGATCAGCTTGCCGTCCTGCTGCAGGCTGGCCAGCGTGTCCAGAGCGGTCTCCAGCGTCTCTTCGTCGAGTGTGCCGAAGCCTTCGTCGAGGAACAGCGAGTCGACCCGCACGTTGCGGCTGGCCAGGCGGGACAGCCCCAGGGCCAGGGCCAGGCTGACGATGAAGCTCTCGCCGCCGGACAGGTTTTTGGTCGAGCGGATTTCACCCGCCTGGTAGTTGTCAATCACGCTCAGCTCCAGCGGCAGTTCCGGATCGCGGACCAGCAGGTAGCGGTCCGACATCTGGCTCAGCTGGCGGTTGGCTTGGGCGACCATGCGCTCGAAGGTCAGGCCCTGGACGAAATTGCGGTACTTTTTACCGTCCGCGGACCCGATCAGCTCATGCAGACGCGACCAACGCCGGCAAACCTGTTCCTGGCGCCCGATCTGCTCCCGCTTGGCCCGGACGCGCTCCTGGGCCGCATCGTGGTCGGTCAGCTGCTGCTTGATCGCCCCGATCTCCTCGTGCAGCGCCTGGTATTCCCGGTTCAGTTGTGCGTACTGGGTATCGGCGGCTTCGCGGGACTCGCTCCAGAGCGCTTTTTTCTCTTCGGCAGCCAGTTTCTGGCTGGTGTCCGCCCACCTTGTCTTCAATTCCTGGCGACGCTCGTCCAGTTGCCGGGCTTGTTCGGCCAATGCTTTGCGCTCCGCGTCACGCAGACGGCAGGCCAGAAATTCGGCTTCGTCGCGCAGACTGGCCTGGTCGAGGGCCCGTGTGAAGTCCGCCCGGGCGGCTCGCAAGGCCGGCAGGCGCTGCTCGATCTCATCCTTCAAGCCGGCGATCTGGGTCTGGCATTTGTCCAGTTCTTTCTCGGCCTGGTCAAACACCTGCCGGGCGGCCTGAGCGGCCGATTCTGCGCCAGCGGCTGCCTGTCCAAGGCGCGCCTCCTCTTCATCTGGCCGCTTGTCGCCGTATAACGCGCGGCGTCGATCGGTCAACTGTTGCCAGATTGTCTGCTGCTCAAGCTGTTTACCGTTCTGGGCATGGCGATTTTCCTGGTGTGCCTCGAGCGCGGCCTGTCGGGCGCTGCGGTCTGTCACCAGCTTCTGGGCTTTACGCTCCAGATCACGGAACTGCTCTTGCGTCATTTGCCAGGTGTTCAGCCGCGCGGCCAGTTTTTCCAGCAAATCATCCAGGGCGTCGAAATCCACGCGACCCGCAGGCACAAAAGGACCCAATTCGCCGCTTAACATGTTGCGTGCCGCTTCGCTCTGAACGGTTAGCGTTTCTGCTTCGCGCGATAGCCGGTCCTGCTCGGCCTGGGCAATTTGCCTGGCGTGCTCGGCCTGCATCGCCTGACGCTCGGCGTCCGCCAGCGGCCCGGCAGCCCTGCGCTCCATGTCCGCGAGCCGACGCTGCGTTTCATCCAGTTCCCTGGCCTTGGCGAGCACCACTTCCAGGCGCTCGATGGCTTGTTGTTCCTCATCCAGGGCCGGCACCTGGCCGCGGGCAAAGGGATGATCCAGGGCCCCGCAGAGCGGGCAGGGTTGTCCGTCCTGAAGCCGGAGGCGTTCCGCTTCCAGGCTGGCGATCTTTTGCAGCAGCCCCATGGTCTTGAGCCGCGCGCTGTGCTCGTCCTGATACTCCCGGAGCAATCGTCCGGCCAGCAGCTCGTCCCATTTCTTTTGGCTGGCTGCCAACTGCTGCTGAATGTCTGCGGCTGTTTTTTTCAACCGCTCCACCGCACGGCGGGCGGACGTTAGCTGCTGATCGGCATGGCCAAGCGCCTTGCCGGCCTGTTCTGCCTGGAGATGGTTCTGCGCCAGGCGCTCCCGCAGGGTCAGGCATGCAGCAGCCTGGTTCCGGATGACACCCAGCCGGGAGACAAGCTGGGCGTCCGCTTCATGCTGTTCCTGGTAACGGCGCAGATGCTCAAGCGCTTCACTGTTCTGCGTTTCCAATGTGCCGATCGCTGTCAGATGCTCCTGGTCCTGGACAATCTGACTATCCAGTGCGCGACCTTCGCGCTGCAAGGATCGCAGCTGAGCGGTCGCCTGCCCGATCTGCCCGTCCAGTACGCGCACCTCTTTCAGGAGCGGCTGTTCATTTTGCTGCTGCTGTCGGACCTGGACGGCTTCCTGCTCGGCTTGGTCTCGCGCCAAACGGCTGCTTTCCCGTTGCTTTTCCAGCACCGGACGCTGTATCTGCTTTTGCTGCCAGGCTTTTTCATCCGTTTCCTGCTGACTGCGCAAGGCCGCAAAGGTACGGTAGCTGCCTTCAGCCTCCAGGGCCTGACCGGCTCGCTCCAGGCGCTGCCGGCTGGACTGGAAGGCCAGCTGGTCTTTTTCGGCCTCCGCCTGCTGCGTCAGCAGCCGCTGCTGTTCCCGCCGCAGCGCGTCGCAGTTATCCAACCACTGCAGCGCCTGGCGCACCTGCTCCTGCCGTCCGGCAAGCTGCCGCTCCTGCATCTGTTTTTGCTCCAGATCGGCCTGCAGGCGCTTGACATCAGCCTCGTCCAGGCAGGCGATGCCGGACAGTTCTGCCCGCAGCTGCTGCAGCCGCTGCTGTTCGCTGCGCTGGCGTTCGTGCACCTGGCGGGAAATCTCGCTGTAGATACCGGTGCCCGTGATCTGCTCCAGCACCGGCGCGCGCTCGTCGGGAGACGCCTGCAAGAAGGCGGCGAACCCGCCCTGGGCGAGCAGGATCGAACGGGTGAAACGGTCAAAATCCATGCCGGTCTTTTCTTCGATCAGGAGCGCGACTTCGCGTTTGCGGTTTTCCAGCACTTGGCCTGTCGACACATCGGATATTTCATGCGTCGCTTCGGCGAGAACGCCGT
>LSQX01209998.1_pt1 | contig 18106 bp, 18 predicted proteins | sample 654561 | NCBI WGS metagenome assembly LSQX01 (sample SAMN04489861, study PRJNA283612) | anaerobic digester metagenome | isolation source: 4 biogas reactors fed with cattle manure at either 37C or 55C with and... | place: Denmark: Kongens Lyngby | collected 2014
CATTCACGGCGGTCACGGCTGGCTTTTGCATCAATTCATGTCAACCCGCCTGAATTTCCGCAAGGACAAGTGGGGGGGCAGCCTTGAAAACCGTATGCGTTTTCCGATTGCCGTTGCGGAGTCGATTCGCCGCGCGGTCGGCCCGGCGTTTCCGATTGAGTTTCGCATGAGCGGTGCCGAGTGGGCGATGGCGGATGATAACGGATATGACATCGACGAGGGCGTGAGATTTGCAAAGGCGCTGGATGGGTATGTGGACATCATCCATGTATCTGCCGGGACCCATGAGACCGTCGCGTCCGTCACGGTATCGCATCCGAGCATGTTCCTTGAGGACGGCTGTAATTCGAAATATGCGGCGGAAATCAAGAAGCATGTAAAAGCCTATGTCGCGACTGTCGGTTCCTTTTCCAATCCCCAACATATGGAGCAGACACTCGCCTCCGGCGGGGCCGATATTATCGAGGTCGCCAGGCAGTCTCTTGCCGATCCGAATCTGCCGATCAAGGCGCGGACCGGCCGTGAAGACGAGATTCAGGAGTGCATCCGCTGTATGCAGTGTTATCGGACAGGTACGACGCTCGGTTCGCACTTCTGCTCCATTAACCCGACAACCAGCCGTGAACGCGAGGTTCTGATGGCACCTCCGGTGCGCAGCAAGAAGACTGTTTTGATCGCGGGCGGCGGTATTGCCGGGATGCAGGCGGCGATCACAGCGGCGGAGCGCGGACACAAAGTCATTCTCTGCGAGAAAAGCGACCGGCTTGGCGGCGTTCTTTTGTGCGAGGAGAAAGTACCCTTCAAAAGGCATTTGGCTGACTATATGGCGCGCCAGGCACTGCTTATTTCCCGCGCCGCGATCGATGTGCGCCTGAACACGGAGGTGACGCCGGAATATGCCAGATCCCTCAAACCAAACGTTATCGTCGCCGCGTTGGGCTCCCGTCCGATAAAGCCTCTCATCGACGGGATCGACGGGGCGAACATCATGAGCGCTGAACAGGCATACGCCAATCCGGAAAAAGCCGGAGATAAAATCGTCATTTTAGGCGGCGGTCTGGCCGGAATCGAGCTGGCCATATATATAAGCAAGCTGGGGCGTAAGGCGACGATTATTGAGATTCAAAACAAACTCACGACGGATGAGAGCCTGCATACCGTCGCACTCATGACGCAGGTCAATCGGCATCAGATCGATATCTGCCTATCTACGGAGACGACGAAAATCACGGATACCGCCGTTTTTGCCACAGGGCCGGACGGCGACCTGGAATTTGCCGCCGACACGGTCGTGTATGCGACAGGGCAGGCGCCGCTAGCCGACGAGGCGATTGCGCTGCACGATTGCGCCGATGAGTATTTTCCCATCGGCGATTGCGTGAAACCGAGAAACATTATGAATGCTACGCATACAGCGTTTGTTGCTGCCTATGACATCGGTGTGATCTAGACTGCGGAACGTTTCACCCCATACCGCGTTTTGCCTATAATACTGATCTCCGATAAATATGCAGATTAGTAATAACGGCTCTGTGGGCGCTCTTGCGCCCACAGAGCCATATTGGTGTGAAAAATCTCACCGTCTTTTATGCCCTCATTTGATTTCATTATCCGGGAAGACTTTGAACCGGTGGCGCAGTTTAAAACAGGCACCTCGCTATTAGTTATAAGTAGCAAAATTCAGCTTCTCAAAATCTTATTAATCGGTTTGCCTTTTGCCAGTTCATCCACCAGTTTGTCAAGCCATCTGATTTTCTGCATGAGCGGGTCTTTTATTTCCTCTACGCGATGCCCGCAAATAACGCCTGTAATTTTGGCGGCGTTCGGATTAATCTGCGGGGCTTCCGCAAAGAAAGCTTTATAATCGGCATCTTTCGCAACTTGCGCCTGCAAGCCGGATTCGTCATACCCCGTCAGCCAACAAATTACAGCATCAACCTCGGATTTGGTGCGTCCTTTGCGCTCCGCTTTTTGGACAAGAAGTGGGTAGACGCGTGAAAACGCCATCTTGAATACACGCTCATTTGTCATAAAGCGTCACTTCCTTTTACCTGCTTTACTCTCCACCGCACAATGTCGGTGATGAGTTCATAATCTATCGAATTGTCAAACGGTAGTTGAATCGCACCTTTGCTGGTCTTATATCCTGCGAGCCGCTCGGCAAACTCTGATGTCGCCTCGCCGCCGGGGTACAGCCCTATGTGTTTTTTTGACATGGCGAAGTGGACAAGGTTTTCCCCCTGCCAGAATGTCGGCATGTTCCACGAAAATTTTTCTACGGCTTCCGGCGCAGCAGCGCGGATGGTTTCACGGATTTTTTGCAGCAACGGCCGCACTTTATCCGGTTGAGCGGAGATGTATTCGTCAATACTGTTTGGCTTTACGCAAAAATGATTTTGTTGTGTTTTAGTAAACTCGCGACTGCACTTCGGGCATTTCCACATGAATTCTCACGCCATTCTTTCTTTGACAGTCACTTTTACGGTATCACCCGGTTGCTTTGCGATTCTTGTTCGGATATCTTTGCGCAAGCCGATAATACAACACACCGAGCCATCGGCATTTTTGACCCCCATATTCACGATACTGCCGTCATAGGGTTCACCGTCAAAGTTTGCATGCACCTTTACCCGGCCTTTACCGAACTCGGCTTTTACATCATATGGGAATTCGATATAGGCACCATCCAGATCCGGAACTTTTTGAATAATTGCTTCAAACGCATATATCTTTGCATTCATGGTTATGGCCTCACGGTGTTTTTGCTTAACAAATTAACTATGCTTAATCTCAAATATCTGTCGTTAGAACTGTCCCTGTGACACATAATGTCAAAACGCTTTCTGCTGATCGACGGCCTGTTTCATCATATTCCAATCACGATGATATAACCGGGAATAACCAAAATCACAATCTACGCCGTTTTCATCTGCTACGCTGCGGACACTATGATACGTAAATCCAAGCTTCTCAATCACACGGCGTGAAGGTATATTTTCTGGCTTTACAATCGCCACCAAAACATCCAGTCCAACAATCTCGAAAGCAAATTGTATAATGGCTTCTGCCGCTTCAGTGGCGTACCCGTTATTGCGGTGTTCCTCGGATATTCCATAACCGATTTCGAATTCTCTATTTAACTCAGGTTTACTGTGTATATATACACGACCAATACATTCCTTTGCTTGCTTTGGTGAAATAAAAAAATTAAAAACCAGCCTGTTTTCATAAGCATTATTGTTTATCCAACGAATGTGTTTAAGTGTCGCTTCTTTTGTTTCATATCCATTCCTGAGCAAATGACTGATTATGTCTGCATCTGTTTCTGTGGGTTGCCGCAAAGATAAACGCTTCGTTATCAATTCCATATCTGATTGATTTTGCATAAATTCAAAGCCCACCGTGTACAACGAATATGATTTTTAAAGGCAATCCATAAGCCTTTGTTGCCCCCTGTCTTTCATAAATGCTTATTTAACCAGAATTTCGTTTGGGTACATACACACATTGTTGCGCCCTGCGCGCTTAGCGTCATAAGCGGCCTTATCCGCTCGATCGATTATATTTTCATAATTTCGAACCTGTTCATCACCACAGTAGGCAACGCCGATACTGACGGTAGTGCGATGTCCGTTTATGTCTGCGCTCTGCACGGCGATCCGCAGACTTTCTGCGATGGACAACAGTTCTTCCTCGCTGTATCCATATGCCATTGCCACGAATTCCTCACCACCATAGCGATAGAAATGCAGCCGGAAATTCTGTGTGAATATTGTAAACGCTTCGCCCAAACGACTCAGACAGTTGTCACCGGTGGAGTGGCCGTGGTTGTCGTTAAATTCTTTGAAGTGATCGATATCAATCATCAGGATTCCAGATGGCTTTTCTGCACTGATTGTTTCCAGAGTTGCCAGAGTTTCAAACAGTTTGCGGCGGTTAAAAAGACCTGTCAGCACATCAGTTTCTTTTTCACTGGTCAACAAGCGGTGAACCTCATAACCTTCTAAACGAACCCATACCATTATATTACCGATAAAACACCCAAGAATAGCAAAACACAGGCAATTAATTGTATCGTCGAGCGCATATAGTGGCTTTAGGTAAAACGCCAAAATCGTATGTACTGCAAGCCAAAAAGCTACAAACAGGTTCATACGGACAGGACGGTCGATGAAACCGAGCGGCATAATGCAAAATGCACCCAGTAGAATTGTCGCTCGCATATTTGGGGTATGAATTACACTGAGATATATTGCCAACGCAAAAAAGATGGAAAAACAGATATACAGCCCGCCAAGAGCGTAAATTTTTATAACGGAAATCTTAAATATAAAGAACAGGATGAAAAAGAGTGTCGCTGCCAGCAAATAGGCTGGAATAGCGTCTGTCTTAGTTTTACTGAAAGGTGTTGCTAACACCGGCAGCAACATCAATAATCCTCCTATAAGTGTCAGCGCGGATAGCATTTTTCCGTTATACGCACTGATGTCTGTGCAGTTGACTGATGCAAGCTGAGTATAATTTTTCTCTTTATTCCTCAACAGATTCATCCCTTTTCCTATAGTGTACTTCCTTTTCGGTTCATCATCGCATGCGTTGCCGGGTTAAGCCAAATAGCCAACCTGACCACATAGCCTCGGTAAAAGCCGAAAACATATATGGTTTTTCCGTCCGCGGGAACAGGTTGACAGGGGAGTATATGAGTTATCTGAAGCCGAGTAAGCAGATTTATTCTATTAATAGGGAAAACAGGTCGATGCGGTGATGCCTCAGCCTTCCTTATACCGGGTTAAAAACTTTTTGGTTCTTTCCTCTTTGGGATTGCCAAACACTTCCTGAGGGGAACCTTGCTCGACAATCACACCGTCATCCATAAAGATAACCCGGTCTGCCACATCCCGAGCAAAGTCCATCTCATGGGTCACGATGATCATTGTGGTGTTGCGCTCCGCCAAATTCCGAATGACCTTCAGCACTTCCCCGGTGAGCTCAGGGTCTAAGGCAGAGGTAGGTTCATCAAAACATAAAATGTCCGGCTCTAAGGCCAAAGCGCGGGCAATGGCTACGCGCTGTTGCTGTCCGCCAGATATCTGATGGGGATAATAGTCCAGCTTATCTAATAGACCAACCTGAGAAAGAAGCAGCTTACCATGATCCTGAACCTCTTTCAAGACAGCCTTTTTCTCCCGTTTAAAGTCAGGGCGCTCTTTGGCCAGCAGTTCTGCCGCCAATGTCACATTTTTAAGGACCGTGTATTGAGGAAATAAGTTAAAGCTTTGAAAAACCAAGCCGAAATGCAGGCGCTTTTTCCGCACTTCACTTTCTTTCTGGGTAGCGGGATCCATTGCGTCAAATATCACCTTGTTATTAACGGTGATGCTTCCTTTGTCCGGCCGCTCCAAAAAGTTAAGGCAGCGAAGCAATGTGGTCTTTCCGCTTCCGGAAGAACCGATAATGGCGATCGACTCACCCTTTTCCAAGGAGAAATCAATCCCGTGCAAAACCTGGAGGGTTCCGAATGTTTTCTCGATATTTTTAACTTCTAAAATAGCCATTTCAATCCCACCTTTATGCACGGAAATAATTCAGTTTCTTTTCCAGCCAGTCAAGCAGTAAGGTTAAAGCGCCCACAAAGACAAGGAAATAAATGCCTGTGGCAAAGAGGGGCCAAATAAGCCCTTTGCTGCTGTATTCTCCGGCCATCATAATGATCTCTTTATTGGCAATGATGCGGGCAAGTGACGTATCCTTCACTAAGGTAATCACCTCATTGCCCACCGGCGGAAGGATACGCTTGACCAGCTGAAGCAGCGTCACCTTAAAAAAGATCTGTGCCTTTGTCATGCCCAGGACCTGACCGGCTTCATATTGGCCTATCGGTATGCTCTCGATTCCGCCTCGATAAATCTCTGAAAAATAACAGGCATAGTTGATGACAAAGGCAACAATTGCCGCGACAAAACGCCCTGAAGCGCCGTTCGGCCAGGAAAAAGATAATTCCAAAAGGCCCGGCCCGAAAAAGATTATGATAAGCTGCAGCATCAATGGCGTTCCCCGGATGATCCATACGAATGTCCTCACCAGCCAGCGAAGGGGACGAAAGCGGCTCATGGACCCAAAAGCAATCACCAGCCCTAACGGCAGTGAGAACAAAAGCGTTAACGCAAAGAGCTTGCAATTAATCAGAAAGCTCTCGGATAACCGGGAAACGATTACAGGAATCTGATTCATGTCTATATACCCCAATATCAAACGATGGGACAAAGGGATAACCCTCTGCCCCTCGCTCCATTTTCTATGTACAACGCTTATTCAGCCAGATCCAGTCCGTACTTTTCAGCCAATGCACTCATGGTGCCGTCCGCAACCAGTTCGTCAAAAATCCTGTTCACTTCCGCACAAATGTCAGAACCCTTGCGGAAGGCAACGCCATAGTTCTCTTCGGCCAATCTGTCTACAATGATAATATCCGCATAATTTGTGCCTTCACCGGTCATGGTATTGGCCAGAGTTAAGTCCAACACAGCGGCGTCGGCAGTCCCGGCTTTCACTTCCATCAGGCACTCAGTCTGCAAGGTCTTGGGAACAAAGCTTGCCTGCTTCAGGTTATCGTCTGCATTAACGGTTTTTTCGCCGGCTGAGCCTTGCTCCGCTGCCACAGTCTTGCCGATTAAGGATGCGGTGCCTTCATAGACAGCGCCTTCTTTCATCACAACCACCTGCGCATTCTTGACATAAGGCTTGGTGATTTCCATGGTTGCCAGACGATCGGCATCGATTGTCAAGCCGTTCCAAATGCAGTCAATGGACTTTGCATTCAGCTCTACTTCCTTCGTTTCCCAGTTAATATCAACAAATTCAGGCTCAACACCAAGCTTCTCACAAACGGCAATTGCCAGCTCTGTATCAAAGCCGGTGAAAGTGCCGCTTTCATCCGTATAATTCATCGGAGCATAATCGGTGTAGCCGATAACCATCTTTCCATTTCCCAGGACATAACTTAAATCGCCTTCATCCCGGGGCGGATTGGTATTCGAATTCTCTTTCGTTACCGTACATCCGGCCAGCGCAAGAACCATGGTTAGCGCCAAAAGTAAAGTTATTAATTTCTTCATTTTTAATTCCTCCAATTCCAGACTAAAAGTTCCTTTGCCATCATAACACGTTAGTGACATAAAGCAAAGGCTTTTCCTCTGTTTGTTTCTTATTTTTACAGCGGGCGGCACTTATATTATCAATCATTTTGATAAAAATTTCTGCCACAAGGGGAAGCCCGGATAAAAGAGGCAAATAAGAAGGGAACATAATAACGGTTTTTTTCATTGATATGATGTTTACCCGCTTTCACATAATTTGAAAGAGAAACAAGATCTGCATTTATCCTTTGAGATATTTCCCCGGCAAAAGAAAGCGTGTTTCCAGTTCCCGAAAAATAAAACACTGTTGCTAGCAGCCACAGCACCCCCATTTATTTGACAAGGTCGGGCCCGGTTGGCTATCAGCCGTCTTTTGCCTTATAGCTTCAATCTCATCGTCATAGACTCATCCTGAGCCGCCTGCGCCGTTTTCACAAATCCCGCTTTCTCATATAACCGAACGGGGCCCCGGTAATCCCATTCGTATCGCTCGCTTCTTACGACGGGGAAGCCGACAACAGCAAGATACCCCTCAATTTTCGCGTCGGCTATGACCCGGTTCAATAGCGCGGTGGCGACGCCTTTTCCGCGATATTCCGGTGCGATCTCAAAACACACCACGGCTTTTTCGCGATTTTCGGCCGGCGCGTGAAAAGGCACGTCATAGATCGGTTCGGCAGGGTAATTCGCTCTGTCGTTGGCGTTGCACCAGCCGATCGATTTCCCGTTTATATAGGCCAGATAGCCTCGTAAAACGCCATCCGAGATTTGCTGTTCGGCGACCTTCCGGGAAGCAAGGCCGGGATTCTGCTGCACTTCCGGATTATCATACGCCGATTTTGCCTGCTCTTTGGTCATTTGAAACATCTGGCAATAGCACCGGTATGGGGAATCGTCCGTGAACGCCCGGTTTTCAAAGAAATCGAAATAATCGGCAGAAAGCTCCGGGGTAAGCGGTTTGATCGTAATAGAATTTTGTGCGGTTATAAGCTCATTATCAAATAGTCTTTCCATCATAACCTCCATAAAAACGCGTGGACAGTTCGACTTTCTTGCTTCGGCAAGACAGAGACAGGACAGATGAACCGCTTCCCTGTCTTTTTATGCCACTTCCTTGTCTACACATTACCATCGCAGAGGGGGTTTAGTCAACACAAATGAACCATCTCTTTGTGTTCCCGATATTGTGGAATTTGTTAGTTTCATGTTCTGCTTATTAGCGGAGTTTACTGCATGAGAAGGTTTCTTTTTTCTGCACTCATTTTTTCTACCGCATAACGATAAGATGCTCTTGGCATAATTGCTTTGTTCTTCATCAAATAATCAAAAACAAGCCCCGGTTCTTTGACCGATAAGATTTAAAGTATCCATCCGTATCCTTTGCGAACTAAATCCATGCTCGTCCTGCATAAGAATATCTGCTACCTGTAACGGTTTGGTTTCCATATATTTGTCATGTCTTATTGAGGGGATAAGGACAACAGCAGAAGCTCGACGCATCCAAAACTCATCCCGTTGTGCCCACAAAACAGTTTTCCTAGATAGTTCGGTATATTGGCGGATTAGCTCTCCGAACGCATGGGTACAGAAATCGTCGCAATCACCCCATCCTCGAACATACCGCTCAAGCCAGAAAAGATATACGTCCCAAATTGCTTTTACCGAGATACTAAAAGAGTTGCAAGAACTGTTCCGTTGTTGTATGATTTCTACAAACAAATAAAAACCAGGAGGTTAAGTTCATGTTTTTCACGCAGTACAATCCCATGACCACCGAAGAGGTCAACGCGAAGGTAGAAGCCCAGCGCAAGGCTGTCGGTGAATCCTGCACCTGCCTCGCCGGAATGTCTTTCAAGGCGATGCTGGAAGGCGAATTAGCCCCTAAGCAGTTGGACTACAAGTTCCTCGATGCGGACACGCTGGAATTCACCGAAAACGGTGAGACCTTCACTGCACCCTACACGGCCATCAGCTACGGCAAGATAGTCCTTTTCACACATCTGGTGCCCGGCACCACCCGCGGCTGGCATGTGGTTCTGGACAAGACGACCAAGGCAATCACCGTCTTTGAGACCTGGTTTGGCATCACCGTGCCCGTGGGCATGGACTTGTCCGGTAAGACCCCCCCCATGTACTACCGTGATATTCCCCGCGAGATACAGCGTGAATACTACTTCGGCTGGGCCGATTTTGCAGACAACGAGAAGCCCGAGAAGCTGCACACCAACACAAACCGTCTGGAAGGCCGCGGCCTCCACTGGGATTTCTCCACCGGTTATGAGATTCTGACTTTCTTCCCCAGCCTCTGTAGCTCCACCGTTGTGGAACTGGGCAAAAAGATGGGGGGCATTACCATGGCCAACGGCTCCGACTACATCCGCATCGATGATGAGTTCTATATCTTCACCCGCTGGGAAGTAGAATTTGGCGGTAAGATGTGGCTGGAAGTGCTGAACTTCTATGACAATCTGGCGGTCGGTATGGAGTTCGGCTTCAATGAGGATGACAGTCTGGTGTACGCCAGCCATACCGCGAAGTTAGAGATCACCGGTGACGCGGCTCATCTGGAAAGCATCTACGATCTGGGCGACAAGAAGCGGCCCATGGTCCGCTCCAACGTCAAGGGCAGCCGCTACGCTTACCGCCCCATGGATATTGATCCGCCCATGAGTCACGAAGAAGCCCTACAGCATGCAGCAGAATCACAGCGCATCTTCGAAGTGGACGGCCCCAACATCATGGCCTCCAAGAACAACCTGCCTTTTTCCGAGTTCCTTGTGGGCAAGCAGTTCAAGATCAAGCTGGACAACGAAAAGCACGCTATTGCCCCCTGGACGGGCAAGGACGGCACCGTTTTCGAATATGACGTACTCACCAATCGGAAGCTGCGCTGGCGTGAGTCCGGCGGCGAATGGCAGGAAGAGAAGTACATCTGCTATGAGCCCGCGAGAGACATCTATTTCTTCTCCCATATGATCACCGGTGATCCCGACTATGCCAATCTGACCCAGGCCATCGACTTCTCCACCGGCCTTGCCACCACCATCCGCGCCCAAATCGGCAACTGGCACAGTGAATGGGAGATCGGCTCTCAGGTAAAGTTCGGTGTTCTGGAATATGGCGACATCGAGCCGCCCTTTGCCCACCGTCACCACTTCACCGATGATCTCGTGGGCAAGTGCTACAGTTGGACTTACAGTGAGAAAATGAGCTCCATCCATGTGTATTCATCCCCCGCAAGCTCCAGCTGGACGATCTTCTCCGAAGACAACAGCGGCGGCGCCACCTGGTCCAGCCCCTGCTATTACATCAAGCTCCGCGATGATGCCTACATTTTCGAATGGGTCGAGGAGAACTGCAACGGTATGCAGGGCCTTGTGGTCATCAATCCCCGCATCCTGCATGACGGTGGCTTCTTCTTCGGCGTAGGCCGCAACGGTCTGAGCCTGAACATCACCGGTGCTTTCGGTCGCAATCTGGGCACCTTCAATATCAAGAAGTATTTCAAGCCCATCGGGAATCTGTAAGTATGTGTAGGAATCATCGGGATAGCAGGTTTCACGCCCCTGTGAGCAGTAACAGAAAGGCGGTAACGCATGGAACCGAAACTGAAAAAAGCATTTGAAATCCGCTGCAGCGTGGCTAAGCCGACTTTTATCGGACAGGACAGCAAGGCCGGCCGCCGCCAGCTCATTGCCATCACCGGGGGTGAGCTTATCGGTTTTGCCCTGCCTTGGCATGGTACCGTACTTCCCTGCGGGGTGGACAGTCAGGTTGTGCGTCCCAACGGTAGAGCAGAGCTTTCCGCCCGCTACGGCGTAAAGCTGGATGACGGCAGGAGCTTCTATATCCAGAATGACGGCATTCGTACGGTACCCGCCGAATATGTGGAGACCGTTCTTTCCGGCGGCATCGCACCCGCCGAGGTCTACTACTGCGTCACAAAACCGGAGTTTGAGATCTATGACGACACACTGAGCATTCTGAACGAAAAGCTTTTCATCGTGAACGCCACCCGATTCCCGGACTCCATTCTCCTGGAGTATTACATGGTAGAGATCGGCTGATTTTATCGGTTCTATAAAGTGACAAAAAGACAAAGGGACGGATCATTCGTCTTGTTCTATTAGCAGTATGGGGCATATTTTCATGAAATGCTAACAACCATAATAACCCAACAATTGCAGAAATCGGATGAACCCCATTGCAGTATCAGGAGAGACGCGCTATACTGGAAACAAGGCCGAGGGACGGTTTGCAGATCAGGATGCGTACTTACTAACATGGCTTATGCAGTCCTCGGGTACAGATATTTGCGTCTCGAACGCGTGTGGAAAACTTCGCTTTTTCGGACTGCGCCACGCCTTTCTTTTGCGGCTTGAGCACCTTGGCAGATGTTACTTTCCAGTCTGAGCGTAGCCTTTCTTCGTTGATATCATTTTTTGCGCAGTTTTAGCTGGGTTTTGGTTTTTTGTACGCTTTTTCAAGATGGGTACGTGGAAACCGTCCCCTTTGTCCTCACTACATGTTTTTCAATTACTTAAAACTTTTTCCTGATATCCTTCTTTACCTTTATAATACTTATACATCTTTAATATTGATTAGTTTTAACAACCTCGAATGGGCCAACGATAAAAATTCGATAGCTGTTAAATCACTATATATTTGACTGTTTTTGTGGTTGCGATTAAAATCTGCCTCCAAAGTGAGGTAACGCACTTCTTTGCATCTCTTGAGGTTTAACATAACTTTGTTCCAATTAATAGCACTGTCAAAAGGAAGCAAATGTGCATCATCGTCACCAAAATTGTCCGCAAGGTGAACAGCGAAAAGTTTTTTTCCATATCGGGACAAGCAGTCTGCATTTGGATGGTTGCAAAATTCATGTCCACTGTCATAACAAAATCCAAGTTGCTTTGATTGTATATTTTCAAAAATGAAATCTAAATGTGGTATGCTGTTCATATTCTCAAGTGCAACAAAAACTTGCTTCTTTTCCGCATAGTCTACAAGTTTTTTAATACGATTTAGACCAGTTTCAGAAACTGAAGGTCTTGAAGACAGACGTGTGATATGTGCTACTACAGTGTTAATATCATGTTTGGAGCAATCGTCAATACATGATATTAACAAGTTATGATAATCATCTCCGTTTATTCCGTCATACCATAAATCATTGCAATTGTTGCCCGGTGCATGAATATAATCAATATCTAACCCAATTCTCCGTGCAAACTCTGGCTGACTGTTTTTATCATCATTAGGTTCATCACCCCACCAAAGACTCGTGGCATTAAATCCGACATTTTTAATTAATTCAAGTCTTACTTGTATTGGCAGTTGATAACTAAACCACGAAAATATGCCTAACCCCGGCATCTCATCACACCTGACATAAAATAAACAATCTGAAAGACAGGGACGGCTCGTGTGTCCGACAGGACAGATGAACCGTCCCCCTCTGTCTTTTCTACGGAAACTCAAGTCTCTGAATCCTATTGACAAAAGCAAAATAATCATTTACTTTATAAACAGTTGAATGTTCAACTGTTTATATGCCAACTGAAGGGAGTAGAAAATGGATTTTGATACAATCAGTTTACTGTTAAAATACGCAAAAAGATATGGTCACGCGAAAATACGTGAAGCGGGAGTAACCGATACCGAGCATAAAATATGCACATTTCTCTACTTCCACAGTGATGCATATCAGGATATGATTGCAAATTCCCTTTTGCTGGATAAGACCACGGTAGCTAAGGCTATTTTGTCCCTTGAAGAACGCGGGCTTATCAAGCGTATACAAAACCCTGATAACAGGCGCAAAAACATTCTGAATATTACCGACGCGGGTAAGCAAACGATTGCGGATGTTGTGGGTGTTTACGACGAATGGCTAGCAAACATAGAATCTTGTCTGTCGAATGAAGAAAAAGAACAGTTTCGCAGCTTTTGTAAACGATTGCTGGAGCAAGCAAAAGTGTTTAGTGAGAAATGAGGATTAATCAATGACACAAAATAAGCAAACAGAGCTAATGGCCAACACACCGGTACCGAAAGCAATACTGAAAATGTCTATCCCCGTTGTGCTCGGGATGATGGTACAGGTACTTTATAATCTTGTCGACACGTTCTTTATCGGTAAGCTGAACGACCCGAATCAGCTTGCAGCCGCGAATATAACAACTCCGATTTTCATGCTGATGATGGCGATTGTTACAATCGTCAGCACAGGCGCATCTTCCTATATCTCTCGCTGCCTCGGCCAAAAGGATTCACAATCCGCAAACAAAACGCTGTCAACGGGAATAGCCATTTCCACAGGGCTTGGATGTCTGGTGATGGCTGTGGGGCTCATATTTCTGAAGCCCTTTATTACTTTGCTGGGTGCAACAGAAGCGGTGTATCCCTATGCCTACAGTTATGCCTCAATCATGTTTATAGGTACGCTGCCTGTTATGCTCAACTATGCCGGCGGCCAGCTTATTCGCAGCGAGGGGTCAATAATGCCGTCGATAATCGGAATGATGATAGGAACTGTGGTCAATGTCATTCTTGATCCAATATTTATCTTCAGTTTTGATATGGGTATCAAAGGTGCTGCAATCGCCACGGTTCTGGGCAATGTTGCTGCACTCGGATATTATATTTACTATTATTTATCAGGTAAATCTCTCGTGAAATTTAAGCCGAAATTCATTTCAGCTGAAAAGAAAATATGGGGAGAAACTTTCGGCATCGGTATCCCGGCTGCACTAAGTCAGTTCTTAATGAGCGGGGCACTGATCGTCTGCAATAACCTCGCCAAGCCATTTGGAGAAAATGCAGTAGCCGGTATGGGCATCGCGGCAAAGCTGATGTATATCGGGACATTCATTTTTATGGGCTTTGCTGCAGGCTGCCAGCCACTTGTCGGATATAATTATGGCGCAAAGAATATCGCACGTGTGAAGACGATCATAAAAACCGGTATGCTTATGACAGCAGGCATAGGAATCGTGCTGACCATGATATTCGGGATATTTGCAAAGGGTCTGATTAGCATCTTTACCCCGCTGCCGGAAGTCATAGCTGAAGGTGTTACCGTTCTGACAACCTATATGTGGTCATTCATTGTCCTCGGCCCTCAGATGCTTGCTTCGACTGCCATTCAGGCTTTCGGAAAGGCAAAAGCATCTCTGCTGTTGTCAACCGCCCGCCAGGGGCTGTTCTACATTCCGCTTTTATTTCTGCTCAACAACTGTTTTTCATTCAAGGGTTTACTTTGGGCACAGCCTGTATCGGATGCGCTAACCCTCTCACTCGCGTTGGTGCTGCTTGTACTTATTATAAAAAAACTTCGACATGGTAATAAAGAAGAGAATACGATATCAGATTCTCACCTATAAAAACGCCTAAAAATATACAAGGCACTCTCCAAAAGTGCCAAGGGGACGGGGATTTGACAACCACGCTATGCCTTCTGCACTAACCCTCTGTTATCCCGGTCAGTCTTTCGATTTGCCTGACGGACAACCTCTTTGCTTTGAGTTCAGACAGAAATTCGTTTCTTATGTCGCGCAGCAACGTCTGAAATTGAGAAGCATTGTTGCACTTGCTGATTTCTCGGATTATCGCTTGTGCCTCGTTGTCATTTACCTTTAGAATTTCCTGAGTATTCAGACACTTAGCTTGGCTCCAAAGCGCTTTTTCTCTGCGCGCATTTTGCATGAGTGCCTTTTGTCACAGTTTAGGTTCTATCGAATCAGACTATCTTTTGTAGGGCACACGCCACTTTCGCTTAACGCAATGCCGCATAGTGGGCAACGGTCTAAACCATTTTGGGGCTTGTATTCTTCTGTAGCGCCATTAACTCCACTTGTGAACGTGAGCTTCACAATGTTCAGAGTAAATCGTATACGGTTCTAATCATGCCTTCAACTGTCATCGTTTCTTTTGTGACGACCAAACGACATTCCGGGTATGCTGTAGCAAGTTCTATCTTAAAAGCAGGGCCTTTTTGCTGCACCGTCCTTGATGCCTCGTGCTTCGAAAACGCTTAGAATCGCAGGAAGCAACGGATCATCTTATCTTAAAACCAACGCATGGTCGAAGTTTTGTAAAACACCCAAGCAAATTTCTTGATTTCATTACATGGAAATACCATATTGACTCCCATGTTGACAGTATCTTCAACCTCAATCGTCAGTATTCCCGTATGTCCGTGCAAGTAATGTGCTTCGCCTTTGAATCCATAGAACCTGTGTGTATATTGAAGGTCTTATGTTGTGAGACTTCTCATGATAATGCTCCTCATTTTTTGCGTTTACGGGTAGTTTGCTCCCGTATGCGCCCAAAATTAAGTTTGTCGAGTTGCCTGTGACCGATTTTATTCTTTTCGTTGTTTAGTAACAAAGCCCAAAAAAGCATTTGCCTGCTTTTCTAAATAAGGATAGCTTGCTGTAAGTGCCAGTTTGCCATCACGATCAAGTTGTTGCATTGCGTTTGGTATGGTAAGCCGCGGCACATTCATAACATTCATGTTCAAAAAACTGATAAGTGTGACAAGATGGTCCTGGGCTAAGCTTGTCCCGGCCATAGCCGGAGTAATCCCACTTATGGCGGCAGGCTTTCCTGCAAGAACCTGCGGCTCTTTATCATTGATCGGACGGGACAGCCAGTCAATGAGATTCTTTAGAACGCCCGGAAAAAAGTGATTGTACTCAGGCGTGAAGAACCATATCCCATCTGAAGATTTTACTTCCTCTCGAACGCGTTTAATAGCCTCAGGTGTCGGAAATTCAATATCCTGATTCATCAGAGGAATGTCCTGATACTCGAGTAAGTTAAAAACAGCCCGATCACCAATAAGTTCTTTTGCGGTCAGGGCTAATTGTCGATTATAGGAATCTTTTCGCAAAGAACCTACAATAGCCAGTATCTTAATTTTCTCCATAATGATGACCTCTTTTTCCTTGTGTTATATTTATCAGTAAGATATTGTATTCTGTATAAATGTGCCTTTTTTCAAATCATCAAAAGCTTTATTCAATTCTTCCTTGGTGTTCATTACAATAGGACCGCCCCAAACTACCTGTTCGTTCAAAAGTGTCGAACTAATGAACAGTACTTGGGCATTTTTATCTGTAGACTTTATCTCTACTTGGTCACCGGAGGTAAGTTTTACCGCCGTCTTTTCCTTTACCAGCTCATCCCCGATATAAGCATCTCCTAAAAGAGTAAACACCATGACAGAGCGTTCACTTTCTGTATTCATTATAACAGATTCTTTTGCGTTTAGATGTAAATCGTAATAGTTAAGAGGAAGATATTTGCTCATATATCCTTTTCTTCCTTCGAACTCACCTGCCAGAAGTCTTAACTTGCCCCAATTAAACGCTATTTCCTCAATGTCTGAGTTTTTGATGCTGCGATAAGCTGGCGGAGCCATTTTGTCTTTTGCGGGAAGGTTAAGCCAGAGCTGCACGCCCAATAGCCTGTCGGCTGCCGGAAGTTTTTCTTCATGCATAATACCTGAACCCGCTGTCATCCATTGGACCTCTCCGTCACCAATTGTATCCTCATTCCCTAAACTGTCCTTATGAGTCATAAATCCGCGATACACATAACTGATTGTCTCGATACCTCTGTGCGGATGCATTGGAAACCCCGCCGTGTAATCATCCGGATTCGTGCTGTCAAAGGAATCGAGCATTAAAATCGGATCATATTTCTGAACAGTTTGGTTTCCCAATACTCTTACCAAACTTACTCCGGCTCCGTCCTTAGTTCTATAACCTCTAACTTGTTGACTAATTTTTCGTTCCATATAGATGGCCTCCTTCTGTTAAATTTACGCACATATGTTACTCTGTTTTTACTGCAAAATACGGTTTTTTAACATATTAAACATCCAACCTGACCACACGACGAGAAGTCAACGGTTTTTCGGACAATAAGTTAAGCACTACATTGTAAGACTGGATTATTCCAAGTAATGAGGAACTGGATTGGGCTAAGATAGCCTGGCCGTTTCTGAACCCGTTGTCTGTTGTAAAAACCCTCAATATATTCGAATATGGCTTGTCGTGCAGCCTCCCGAGTCGGATAAAAACACCAGTGGACAATCTCCTTTTTCAGAATAGAAAAGAAGCTCTCGCTCCAAGCGTTGTCACCCGGTTTCCCGACGGCTGAAAAACTCTGTTTCCAGCCGTAAGAAGCTACCTTCTCCATCACGTCGCTCGAGGTGTATTGGCTGCCTCGGTCGCTGTGAAAGATTACGCCCATAGGCAGATGCCGGCGGTCCCGAGCAGCTTTCAGTGTTTTCAGGACAAGCTCTTTTTTCATATTCTCCGCCTGACAGGACGCCAGAACAGTATTTGTCATAACATCGCGAATCTGGCAAAGGTAGTCAAATCCTTCGCCAGTGCGGATATAACTGATATCGCTGGGTATAACCTGAAACGGTTTTGTTATTTCGATATCTTTTGTCAGGTTCTTGTATTCATCTCCACGAGCCTTTTTGCTGTCTGTCAAAGAACGCTGCCTGCGCCTGCCATGGCAAGACTTCAAACCTTCCTGACCCATTATTCGTTTTACTACCGGATAGGATACTGAATCCCCGTCACGCCTGATAATCCCGCAGATACGGTCAACGCCATAAACCCCACAGCCTTCATTGAACACAGCTATGACCTTCTCACGCCGGGTCTCATCGGCAGTCTTACGACGTTCCCGCTCATTGAGCCATGCGTAATATCCCGATGTGGAAACGCCAGGTTTTTCACCCCACTTCGCCTTGGCATATTGGGTCTCAGTATTTATCAGGCCGTAATAATCCATTGTTTTTACTTCTGATTTTTTGCGAAGAAGGCTGACGCTTTTTTTAATATGTAATTCTCCTCTTCCAAGTCAGCTATCCTTCTGCGAAGTGCACTGAGCTCGTCCTGTTGCTGCGCTGGCTGCGTCTTTTCACCCTCTGGCGTGTATTT
>LSQX01056988.1_pt1 | contig 18099 bp, 18 predicted proteins | sample 654561 | NCBI WGS metagenome assembly LSQX01 (sample SAMN04489861, study PRJNA283612) | anaerobic digester metagenome | isolation source: 4 biogas reactors fed with cattle manure at either 37C or 55C with and... | place: Denmark: Kongens Lyngby | collected 2014
CAGTAAATATAAGTCCTATTACTGTAAAAAAGAGAAAAGGAGAGTTGTGATGGAAAATATGAAACAACTTCAAGAAGAAAGAGCCCAATTATTTAAAGATGTGTATGATGGGAAAATTCCGAAAAGAGTGCCGATGGAAATATCGATCACTTGGGATGCTGCCATAGAATACGCAGGATTGGATTTAAAGGAAGCGCAATACAATCCCGAAATGTTTCCAATTTTTTTCGACAAGGTTGCCAAGGATTTTCAAACGGATAAAAGCCCCATTGCGCCTACGTTGAGACCACCGGCATTTTACAACATTTTAGGTTCTGTCGGTATTGTCATGAGTAATACGGGAAGCATGCAGCACCCGGAAGTTCACTCCCTAGAAGTCGATGAGTACGACGAATTCATCGAAGATCCCTACAAATGTATGGTCGAAACGTGCTTGCCGAGAATCTACAAAGCATTGGATGCCAGCCCCGGCGAAGCAGCATTGGCTTTAGCTAAAGCTTTTAAAGCAAAGAATGATTACGATGCCATTGCAGGTAAAATAGCAGTCGAAACCTGTGAAAAATATGGCTATCCTATGTTCCCGAGAGGTGGCTTTACCGAAGCACCCATGGACTTTATCGCCGACTTCCTACGCTCCTTTACCGGTGCTGTTATGGATATGCGCAGAAACAAAGAAAAACTTTTAGGCGCTATCGAAGCGATAACCCCCCACATGAAAAAGATCGGTATTGCACCGACTTCCAGCCGTTATGCTAGAACTTTTATCCCGTTACATATGGCACCTTTCATGCGTGAAAAGCAATTTGCAGAATTCTGGTGGCCGTCCTTCAAAGAATTGATGGATCACTTAAGAGATAATGACGCCGGCGTGCGTATTTTCGTAGAAGGCGACTGGATGGATAAAATCGATTATTTGGCGACCTTAGACAATCGCGTAGAAATGCAATTTGAATTTGGTGACCCGAAATTAGCTAAAGAAAAAGTCGGTAAAGATCATATTATTTCCGGTTTCTTCCCCATCACCATGTTACAAACCAACACCAAACAAGAATGTGTCGACAAAGCAAGAGAATTAATCGACACATTGGCACCGGGCGGTGGTTATATCTTTAATACAGATAAGAGTCTTTATTCCTTAGAAGGTCCAATAGCTGAAAACTTACAAGCAGTTCTTGAAGTAGTCAGAACTGAAGCGGTTTATTAAGAAAAAGAAAACACTGAAGGAGAAAACCATGAAAAGTGAATATTTTAAAACATGGGAAGATTATGTCGAAACTCATCCCGAATTAAACGATATAGAATCGGCAGAAGCCGGCATTCAACCTTACGAAGAGGAAATGTACGCTTTCATTATGAAGCTATTCTTATAAAATGAAACAAAAAAACATCGATACTTATATCGATGTTTTTTTAATTGATACTTCTTTTTTAACTTCTAAGGATTCGGATTGATCGATAGAGCGGTTGTATTGAAACAACAAAATGGCCGCACCGATGATGATCAAATAACCGATCACATTGCTGAAACCCGGGACGACACCAAAAACCGCAAAATCCAAGAGTGCAGCATAGAGTACAATGGAGTAGTCGTAGACGGATATTTCCTTGGCCGGTGCATGGGTATAGGCTGCGGTAATACCGAACTGCCCAATGGATGCGAAAACACCTGCCATGACCAAAATAGCGGTTTGGTAAAAAGTCATAGGGTGGTAGCGAAAAACCAAAAAGGGCAAGGTCACCACGGACGAAAATAAGGAAAAGAAGGCTATAATCACAGGGCCTTTTTCACCGTGGTTTCCCAGATACCGCACACAGGTGTAGGCGGCGCCGGCGGTCATGGCCCCCAACAGGGAAACGATGGCAGGCAGGGATACCAGTGTCTGAAAATCCGGTCGGATGACAAATATTGTTCCGATAAAAGCAATTACAATGGCTGATACTTGTACCCAAGTGACCTTTTCCTTTAAAAAGAAATAGGAAAAGATGATGACAAAAAAAGGGCTCAACTTATTGAGAACATTGGCATCAGCCAAGCTCATTTTGGATATGGCATAAAAATTAAATAAAATACCCAAGGTACCCATGGTTGCCCTTAAAATCATAATGCCCATGTTCTTTCTTTGTACTCTAAAAGGTTCGCCGGATTTGATCAAGACAAAGAATGCGGCAAAAAATGCAATCAGATTTCTAAAAAAAGATTTTTGTATCGTAGGGATTTCCGGCCCTGCAAATTGCACACAAAAACTCATCAGGGCGAAACCCATAGCGGAGATAAGAATATAGACGATGCCTTTAAGTCGATTGTTTTGTAACATAAGATGCCTTTCTTTTAAAATGAAAATATAATCGTACACGACCCGGACGGAATGCTTATGGATTGGCCCGGTTGTGGACAGAATTCTAAAATTTACCAAAAAACGATTGCGTACTCTAAAAAACAATCAAGCAATCCATTCGAAAACCGGATTGCTTGATTGCAGAGAATTTAAATACTGGTGGGCGAAACCCAATGGAATTTGTCATGAGGGGAGGGTTTGATCCAACTCTTTTAATTTTTTCTCGATATATCGGACCACATCGGTTTTTCCAACACGGTTGATGCCGCTGTGTTCGATATCAAAACTCGGATCAATATCATAGCCCAACACATCGGACATCACTTCCGCTACCCTGGGTCTACAAAATTCTCCTTGGCAAAAACCCATTCCGGCTCGGGTTCTACGTTTAATACCGTCGATGGTGGTAACCTTGATGCCACGGTTCATAGCATCTCTGATGGTTTTTTCGGACACCTGTTCACATCTGCAAACAAAGCGATTCTCCTGACCAAAGGGTAAATCGACGAAAGCTTGAGCCTTTGAAGCGGGGATCAAATCTTTACGCCGGATAATCGGCTTTCTATACGGATTAAAGTTCTCTTTTTCCGTCAAGGCGATGCCCATATCCCTTAGAATATCCACGACTAAATCTGCAATGGCAGGGGAAGAGGTCATGCCTGGAGATTGTATGCCCGCCACGTTGATGAAGCCTCGGACCGTTTCGGATTCTTGTATGATAAAATCGTCCGTACTGGAGACAGAACGCAGTCCGGTAAAGGAACGAATAAATTTTTTAATATTCAACTGATCTGTTGTCAACATAGCTTCATGAAAAATCTTCCACAATCGTTCCACGTGGGTATCCAGATCGCTGATTTCTTCGTTGATGGCATCCGGTCCTATTAATAAATTGCCGTGGTAAGTCGGGGTGACCAGTATGCCCTTACCCATTTTGGTGGGCATTTGAAAAAGCACCGTATTCACCAAGGACCCGGATCCGCGCACCATGACCAAATATTCTCCGGAGCGCGGCGCGATGGAAAAAGAATCGTCGCCGGCTAGGGCGGAGATGGTACCGGCGTGTAAACCGGCAGCGTTGATGATGGTTCTCGTGCTGAAACATTGATTTTCCGTGGTGTTGATTACAAAATGCTTCTCTTGTTTTTGTATGGCGGTAACTTCCGATTGTAGATAGAGGTCAAGGCCATTTTCTACGGCATTTTCCGCCAGAGCAATGGTCATTTCGTAGGGAGAACAAACACCGGCACCTTTGCAATACAAAGCATATTGAACGTCTGGGTTGATATTGGGCTCCAATGTCATAATGTCATCGTGACCGATGATGGACAAATCATCCAAACCATTGAGTTTTCCATTTTTATAAAGGTCTTCTAAACCTTTTTTCTGTTCTTCATTGAAGGCAATGACCAAAGAACCAATGGGGTCAAACCCGAAATTAAGCTCTTGATCCAATTGCGCAAATTGTTTTCGTCCTTGGTAACACAAACGTCCCTTTAATTTATCGTGGGATTCCGCGTAGCCACCGTGGACGATGGCGGAGTTTGCCTTGGACGCTCCCATGGACACGTCGTTCTCTTTTTCCAAGAGGGCAACTCTTAATTGATATCGGCTTAATTGACGTGCGATTGAAGTACCGACGATGCCTCCACCAATAATGATGATGTCGTACATAACACAATCCTTTCCCGTACTTTATTTACATTCATTTTACACTGGAATCCAATAAAATAAAAGCCCTTCCTAAAAATGAGGTGGTAGAACTTCAAAATAAAGGCATTGGGTTGCTCTTTCCTTTAAATGGTTTGGCTCGGTAGCAGCACAATAATACAACTTTGCCAATGCTGCTTCCGGGCAGATATTTTGAAGGGGAATGCCACCCGCTTCTATCAATCGGTGACTGGAGTCGTATAGCGCTTGATCACTGTGTTTAAAAGAAAGCAAAAAATGTGGCACGGTTGGATGTTTCTTTATAAAATGCATTAAAGACAAAGGGGTGCCTTCGGTCGTATTGGCGGTAGCCGAATGGTATAGGATGTGTAAAAAAGCCGTCGGCGGTTCTTCACAATGAAGATTGGCGTAACGCAACCCGGGGTGGGTGCGAAGGGCTAAAATGTCGATACCTTTAAAACACGGTGCTGGCGTAAACTCTTTTCGTTTGGGGAAATCCTTTAAAGATTCTGCCAAACTTAGATTCAAACCGATGTCGCTGCGATAGACGACACCGTCTCCAAAGGAATTAAAGTCGTCGTAATACCAGTCGGACGCCATCAAACGACTGCCCAAGTGAACACTTATTTTCCCATCATGATTTTGATAAGTGACAAAAACACCGGGCAAGGGCGTGTCGCAAATAAAATCCACTGCTTTGGAAAAATTGATCATTCCATTGGAGTGAGGCGTATCGATGGGCTTGTTGGCACACACCAAAATGAGAGGTATCGAGATACCTCTAAAATGGTAAGCTAATAATGCGGCTGTATAAGGCAAGGTATCGGATCCGTGGGTCAATAAAATACCGTCGTAAAGGTCCAATGCTTGCGACTGTATAAAGTTTATTAACTGTTGCCAATGTCGGGGTTCTAAATTCTCTGAAAGAATATGAAAGGGTGTGTGGAGGTCGAAAACAACATTCCGCCCTCCACCTTTCAGGTACACCTCACTTAAAGGGATAACTTGGTCTCTAACATTGATGTTTTTATCAATTGTCGTAGAACCGATGGTTCCGCCGGTTTGTATCAACAGAATTCGCTTCATGCATCTACCATAAAGGATGATCAGTTGGATGCTTTGCCATTTAAGGTTACAACCTGACCGTTACCGACATCGGATACTGTTATTTCTCCTTTTTTTTGCAAATCATCGAGGATAGGATCCAAACTCTTTTCGTCCATGACAAAACTGGAGATGATTTCTTGAGGGTACAGCTTGTAGTGTTCTTTGATAAATTTTGAAATTTCCGTGGCGGTTCCTTTTTTGTTTAAAGGAGATAGTTCCCCAAGGGTTAACATATCAAAGTATTCTTGGAATTGTTCCACGGATTGAGAACCCGTCAACACCATTTCTTTACCGTCATACACCAATAAGTAGCTGGGGAAAACTGTGATCTTATACTTTTTAACCAAGGCTTGATCTTCCTCATAAAAGAGTTTTTCTGCAGAGCCATCGGTCATGGCTGTATAAAAAGCATGGCCGTCCAACCCAACTTCCTTTGCCAGATCCGTCAAAACGTTTATATCCCCGGTAACAGCACCTTCCAAAGCAGTGGCCTCTCTCATTCTGCGTAAAAATGGTTTTGCCAATGATGGGTTGACCAATTTAGCTGCTCGATAAGCGATATTTTGGGGATAGGTGGAGGGAAAATTCCGGCTGAACAAATTCATATTGGTGGAATTCGTCGGCATTTTATGCATAGCCGATGCTTTCTCCCAATGGGATGCAATGGTTTCATTGACCTTGTCGAAATTATCGTCCTGCGCACCGCCGATACCGTTGTCGCTATCGTGAAAGCGGTGCATATCTTCTACCAAACCACCCATAATAAAGTCGATCTCGATTTGATCTCGATAAAGATGTTGTAAAGCGATTAAAATGGGTTCTGCCCCCCAGCACCAAGTGCAAGCGGGGTCTGTAAACTGATATATGTTTAATTTTTTCATAGTTTGCCTCATTAACAAATTTAAAATAAGATAAATAATGTCTATTTATCTTACAGTATGGAATTTTAATATAAAAAAAAGAATTACGCAAATAATCATTTCAAAATAACAGTTTAATTTAAGCTTTAAGAGATTAAGAATACTGGGAAAAGGAGCGGATTTCTTGTAATAGAAAAAAAATTAAAGTATAATAGGTAAGTTACTTTAAAAGTTATTGGCCCTTGAGTCAAGGACGATATGAAATATGTAGAAAGGAAGTTATGAAGGATAGCAAATTAAAAGGAATCATCAATATCGCAGTGATTGCCCACGTCGATGCGGGAAAATCGACATTGGTGGATGCTTTTCTCAACCAAAGCGGTGTTTTTAGAGAAAATCAAGACGTTGTAGACTGTGTGATGGACAGCAACGCTCTGGAACGAGAAAGAGGCATTACCATCTACTCTAAAAACTGTTCGGTGATGCACGATGGCTACAAAATTAATATCGTGGACACCCCGGGACACGCAGACTTTTCATCAGAAGTTGAGCGTATCCTAAAAACGGTGGATACCGTTATCTTGTTGGTAGATTCCTCAGAAGGACCGATGCCACAAACCCGATTTGTGTTGAACAAATCCCTAGAGCAGGGCTTACGTCCGATTTTACTCATCAATAAAATAGATAAAAAAGACCAACGAGCTGAAGAAGTGGTCGACGAAGTTTTCGATTTATTTGTAGAGCTGGACGCCAACGACGCACAACTGGATTTTCCAATTTTATACGGCGTTGCCAAAGAGGGTATTGTTAAAAGGGAGCTGGATGATGATAACAACGACTTGACCCCTTTGTTTGAAACCATCATCGAGATGATTGGTCAAAAGGAAGACTTAAGCCTCGAACCCTTACAATTGCAAATATCGACACTGGCCTACGACGATTACATCGGACGCTTGGGAATCGGAAAAATCAGTACCGGTACCATTTACCCGGGTCAAAATTTAGAAGTCAGCAAAGCGGACGGAAGCTTTAAAAAAGTGAAGACCGGACAAATCTTCGTATATAAAGGATTGTCTCGGGTGGAGGTAAAGGAAGCTAAAGCCGGCGATATCGTGGTGGTATCCGGCATAGCAGATATTTCCATTGGAGAAACTATCGGTGAGATCAACCAAGTACAACCCATGGAACTGATTCGAATTGAAGAGCCGACATTGTCTATGAACTTTATGGTCAACACCTCTCCCTTTGCAGGACAATCGGGTAAATTTTTAACCACACGTCACTTAAAAGCACGATTGGAGAAAGAACTGGAAGTCAATGTCGGGCTGACGGTTGAACCCTTGCCGGACACCACCGATGGTTTTAAGGTTTCAGGTAGAGGTGAGCTGCATTTGTCAATCCTGTTGGAAAACATGCGCCGGGAAGGCTACGAAATCGGAGTATCCCGTCCGGAAGTCATCATTAAAAAAGATGAAAAAGGAAAAACCTTGGAACCGGTGGAAAAAGTGTACGTCAATGTACCTGAAAAATATTCAGGTACGGTTATATCCGATTTGAATCAAAGAAAAGGCGAGATGGTTGCCATGAGCACCGCCGACAATTGGTGTGATATCGAATACTTCGTACCCACCCGAGGCTTATTGGGTTACCACTCGGAATTTATCAACGATACCCGAGGCGAAGGCACCATGGTGCGACAATTCCATGCCTTTGAACCTTATAAAGGGGATCTACCCCTTCGCCAAAACGGTGTTCTGGTTTCCTCGGAAAACGGAGAGACCATGGCTTACGCTCTATTCAATTTAAATGAAAGGGGAACGATGATTGTTGAACCCCAAACCAAAGTTTACGAAGGCATGATTGTGGGCATCAACCATCGTTCCGACGATATGGTTGTCAATCCCATCAGAAATAAAAAAATGACCAACGTACGAGCAGCAGGATCGGACGAAGCGCTTAAATTGGAAGATCCAAAAATATTTACCATGGAAGAAGCCTTGGAATTTATTGAAGAAGATGAATTGGTAGAAATTACACCGGATGCGATTCGTTTGCGGAAAAAAATATTAAAAGAAATCGACCGTAGAAGAAATAGAAGGCAACATTAAAGCTCAAACAGGGTGCACTTTAAGGAAAACTTATAATCTATGTGCTATCTTGAAAAGAGTATGAAATTATTACGAATTGGAGAGGAAATATGAAAAGAATACTGGCGATACTTTTGGCGCTGTCCATCATATTGTTAGCCGGATGTGGAGCTAAAAAATCCGGCATGGCAAACGACGATTTCAAAGCGCAGATGTTAGAGAAAGGCTACGAAATTGTCGATGCAACTGACAAAGTAAACCCCAATACCATTGGTGCTGTCAGCATAGCCATCAAGGACGGATACCAAATCGAATATTATGTCGCTCATTCTGTGGACAAGGCACAAACCGTTTATGATTTGAATGTATCGAGTTTTAAGGAAGTAGATGGTGAAGAGAATAATTCTCAAAAAGGGAACTATTCATCCTATGAAAAAACCTCTGCAGATACTTTTTATACCATTTCTAAGGTTGACAACACCTTTATTTATTCCGTTGCACCGGTAGAATATAAGGACGAAATAAAACAAGTGATCAAAGACTTGGGCTATTAAAAAAGCAAGAGGCTAACAGCCTCTTTTTTTATATCTAAAAGCCGCCTTCATAGAATGGATGTCTTTGAGATATCCGGACAATCGATGCATTGAATAGTTTGTAATTTTATTTAAAAATGATAAAATAAAACTTAATCGCAAAATTAAAATGGTCGGTGACCAGACAATACGAAATCAATAAAGTGGAGAGAATCAGCGTGAAGAGAAATTATAGAAAAGCGGCTTTTATAGTGAGCCTTATATTCTGTTTAATGTGCCTGCCCGGCATACAAATTTTAGCCGAAACCACGGGCATCCATTGGAAACGTGTTTACGATATTGAGAACACGGAAACTTTTTTCGACAACGATGACGCCGTCCCTCAACTGGAAGGCTACGACTTGGTATTCAGCCATAGCGGAGATTTTGACAAAGACGGTTCCGAAGAAACCTACTTCGCTACCGGCACCCGTACATGGGGCGCAACTTACTCCCAGTACACGAACTTAGTTATTTGGTATCAAAAAGGCGAAGAGATCCAATTGGTCGAAGAAATAGACTTTGGGGATATCAAGGGCATCGTCAATTACTACGGTAGGCAGTTTTTAGTCATCAATCGCAATTACGGCGAAGGTCGTACCTGGAGTCGGCTATACGGTGTCCGGAATGGCGAAGCCTATGCACCGGATATTAACGGCACCTACAACGACATAACCGTTCATGACAATAAAATATTTGCCGTTTTATCTTTGGATAGAGACCCTGCGAGTGAAATACCCTTGGCCATCGAACCGGACACCATGGTGTTTTATGAAACAACGATAGAGGCATACCCTATCGAAAACCCCTTTGGGGATAATCTTGAACCCTCGACGGTTAAGGAAGAGAAGAAAGATGTTTGGACTGAAAAACACGCTGCACCGGTCATCGTAGAGTACGATAACAATTTATCGGAAGGACGCAATTACGTTTTCAGCGTCAGGGCAAAAGACCATGGGGAGGGGGAAAAAATAAAAATTCGCTACGATAAAGGCGTTTTAAGCCCTTATGGCAAAACCTCGGAGGCGGATCGGCTCCTCTTAACAACGGAGGGCATTCATTTAGTTTATCGAAAACCCCCATGGTACGACTTGCGCCAATGGTTTGGCGGACAGAAGGCAACGGACCCCATTCGTCTTTCCGTTTGCAACGAGGACGACAAAATCTATTCGATTATCGAGTTTACACCGGAGGGAAAAAAGAAAAGTGCTTTGAAAGAATAACGATGGACTGCAAATGAATGCAGGTCAGAGAGATAGAAACGATAAACGCCCCGGACAGGTCCTTGTGGACCCTCCGGGGCGTTTTGTATTGTTTAGATTTCGTAAGTGGACTCATGTTTCGTCGCTGTTGCTTGTCGAATTTCTGAATCCAAGCAATGAATGCTTTTCTCCATGAGCTCCCACAGGCGGTGGGTTTGGTTGGTGAGTTTTAAATAACCCAACAAGCATTCAAACCCCGTAGCGCGGCGATAGTCGATCACCTTGGCATTTTTTGGTGGCTGAGAGGAGGTGTTGCGCCCTCTTTTTAAAAAATAGCGTTCTATTTCCGTCAGTTCGGGCAGTAAAGATACTGCCATTTGTGCTTGAGAACGGGCATTTTCGTAACGATTGGAAGACTTCGTCAATTGATGCACCGATTGCTTGCCGCTTAACACCAACTTTTCTCGAACAAAGTAAGAAAATATCGCATCTCCGATATAGGCTAGTGTCAAGGGATTTAACCGTTTGGCTTCTTCAATCGTCATGGGGGTTATACTCTCTTCCATTTAACGCCTTCCCGGGTATCTTCCAGCACGATACCCTGTGCGGTCAACTGATCTCTGATTTCGTCTGCCCGAGCAAAGTCTTTATTTTTACGGGCTTCTTGCCGTTCAGCGATCAAAGCTTCGATGGCATCATCTAAATTGGTCTCTCTTTCTTTTACAACCAAACCCAAGACATCCGTCAGTTCGGTAAAGAGAGAATAGGCAGCTTCGATGGTTTTCTTTGCGGAACTTTCATTTAAATGAGAGTTGATATCCCGTACCAATTCAAAAATCGTGGCGATGCCGTCGGCCGTATTTAAATCGTCCTTTAAATCGGCTATAAACTGCTCTTTATAGTTGGCAAGCTCGGAGACCCAAATCTTTTCCTCTTCGCTCGGCTCATGGTCATCGACGTTATCCAGCAAAAAGAGCATTTGATCCCTGACGGTATACATCCGTTCCAATGCGGATCCCGCTGCGGTTAACAATTTGTCGTTGAAGTCGATGGGGCTTCTGTAATGCGCCATCAGCATAAACATGCGCACGACCTCTAAATCGTAGTGCTTGGAGATATCCCGTATGGTTTTAAAATTACCCAAGGATTTGGACATTTTAGCCCCGTCGATTTGTATATAGCCGTTGTGCACCCAGTAATTGGCAAAGGTGCAACCACAGGCGCCTTCGCTTTGGGCGATCTCGTTTTCGTGGTGGGGAAAGACCAAATCCTTGCCGCCACCGTGAATATCAATGGTATCTCCTAAATATTTTCTGGACATGGCGGAGCATTCGATGTGCCAACCCGGACGTCCCGGACTCCAAGGGCTATCCCAATAGGGTTCCCCTTCCTTTTTGCGTTTCCAAAGGGCAAAATCCAAGGGGCTTTCCTTTTCGTCATTGACATCAATGCGGGCGCCGCATTTTAAATCGTCAATGGATTGACCGGATAATTTTCCGTAATCTTCAAAACTGGCAACTCTGTAGTAGACGTTGCCGTTCACCTGATAGGCATGGCCCTTGTCCACCAAAATGGAAATCAATTCAATAATTTCGGGCATATTCTCCGAAACCCGTGGGTGGACATCCGCACGGCGAATGCCGAGAGCATCGGCATCTGTGAAATACTCTTCGATATAGGTTTCGGCAACCTCCTGAGGGCTCCGTCCTTCCTCGTGGCTTCTGTTGATGATTTTATCGTCGACATCGGTAAAGTTCTGAACAAAGGTTACCTCGTAACCGATGTACTCAAAAAAACGACGCAACACATCGAAGACGATAAAGGGACGAGCATTACCGATATGGAAGAAATCGTATACGGTTGGTCCACAGGCGTAGATGTTGACCTTTCCCGGTTGTATCGGTACAAACTCTTCCTTTCGTTGATGCATGGTATTGTATAATTTCATCCTCTATCCTCGTTTCATTTCAATTAGATTTAAATTGTTATTTAACTTGATAATATTCATTATTCTACCATAAACGATAGGGGTTGGCTATACGATATCTAAGAGTGTGGGGGCAGTTTGCATAAAAAACTTGCTCCGGCAAAAGCGCATCGTCGGGCAATACCTTTTATTCGACTAAAGTGCATGCTATAATGAAGGATAATAACTGTAGAAATCGATACAAAGTAAAGATTAAGATTGATAAAAGATAATATAGTTTTAAGGAGTTGACCAATGGATAATAGAAAGAGAAATTTGGCCGAGGCCTTCATCGCCTTGGAGAGCATAGAAGAATGCGAAGCGCTCCTCAGTGATCTTTGCACGATAAAAGAAATAGAAGATATGGCCAATCGCTTTCAAATTGCCCTGTTGCTGCAACAAGGTCATACCTTCATTGATGTGGAAAAAGCTACCGGTGCCAGCTCCGCGACCATCTCCCGCGTTAATCGCTGTTTAAAACACGGCAAAGGCTACAATCACATCATAGAAAAACTAAACCTAAACGACAAGGAAGGCTTTAAAAGATGAAGACCATTAAAAAATCAACAAAATTAGATAATGTATGCTACGACATTCGCGGCCCTATCGTAGATGAAGCAAACCGCATGCTGGACGAAGGGATCGATATCATCATGCTGAATACCGGAAACCCTCCGGAATTCGACCTCCATGCCCCGGACGAAATCATCCGAGATATTCGTTACAATATTCGCGAGGCAGAGGGATACAGCCATTCTAAGGGTATCTTTCCGGCGCGAAAGGCAATCGTTCAATACTACCAAACCAAAGGCCTGATGAACATCACGGAAGAGGATGTTTATATCGGCAACGGCTCCAGCGAGCTGGTTCAGTTTTGCGTGCAAGCCCTGATGAACGATGGCGATGAATTGCTGATTCCGAAACCGGATTACCCCCTATGGACCGCCAGCGTTACCATAGCCGGGGGCAAAGCCGTACACTACCTTTGCGACGAGGAGTCCAATTGGTATCCGGACATCGAAGATATTCGAAAAAAAGTCAACGACAAAACCAAGGGTATTGTGGTTGTCAATCCCAATAACCCCACCGGTGCTCTGTATCCCAAAGAGATTCTAGAAGAGATCGTTCAAATTGCGGAAGAAAACAATCTGATCATCTTTGCAGACGAAATTTACGACCAGGTCTTGTACGACGATGCCGTGCATATTCCCTTGGCATCTCTCACAGAAGATGTTTTGGTGATCACCTTGAACGGACTTTCCAAATCGCACCGCATTCCGGGATTTCGCGTCGGTTGGATGGTCATCAGCGGCAATCGCAAAAACGCCAAGGATTATATCGAAGGCATCGACATCATGACGTCCATGCGTTTGTGTTCCAATGTTCCGGCGCAATACACCATCCAAACATCCCTGGGGGGTTATCAAAGCATTTACGATTTGACCCGATCCGGCGGGAGGCTTTGGAAACAACGCAATATCGTCTATCAAAGACTCAATGAAATACCGGGTATTTCTTGTACAAAACCGGAAGGCGCCATGTATTGCTTTCCTAAAATAGATGTTAAAAGGTTTAACATTACCGACGACGTTCAATTTGTATTGGATTTCTTAAAACAGGAACGGGTGTTACTGGTTCAAGGAACCGGTTTTAATTGGCACGCTCCGGATCATTTCAGAGTCGTGTTCTTACCGGCTCCCACCATGTTGACGGAAACCATGGATCGGCTACAACGTTTTATGGGAGGGTACATTCAAAAGTAAATGAAAAATAAACGATTGGTACGGAATAAAAAACGGGGCTTGATCTCCGGTGTTTGTCAAGGGTTGGGAGAATATTTTAATCTTTCGCCCTTTATTTTTAGAGGCGTCTTTTTAGCACCTTTTTTACTGTGGTTTTCCATCGGGTTTTTGAGTTTGTTCAGCGCTGGCATTTACATACTTTTGTCAAGCGTTTTACCCGATATCGAGGATATTGACGCCAACGCCATAGAAAATGTGGAATACGAAGTATTGAAAGATGACGATGAACAATAATTTTCAAACTTTTTATAGCGAAAATGCCTATGCTACCTATGCTTTAGGAATCGAAATCGGTAGAAACCTGACCGATCACATCGTCCTTTTAAAAGGCGATATGGGTGTGGGGAAAACCTTGTTGACCAAGGGTATCGTCAAAGGCTTGGAATTAACCGACGACGTGACAAGCCCCACCTTCGCTTTGGTCAATGTCTACGATCAGGGCGCCAAACAGGTGTATCATTTCGATTTATACCGTCTAACGGATCTCGACGAATTGTATGAAATAGGTTTTGATGACTACTTAAAGGGCGATGGCATCGTCATCATCGAATGGCCGGAACCGGTGGAGCCTTATCTGGAACCGCCCTTGTTGTGCATTGAAATCGAAAACCCCGACCATCAGGATACACGGCGCATCACATTGAAGGGAATGAATCTTTAAAATATGAAAGAACCGTTTATCAGTGTGATTATTCCCGCAGCCGGACAGAGTAGTCGCATGCAAACCGCTATCAACAAACAATACCTATCCGTTAAAGGCCGCCCCCTGCTTTATTATACGTTAAAGCCCTTCGAAGCCATTAAGGGGATCGATGAGATCATCGTTGTCACCGGCAAAAGAGAACAGAAATTTTGTCAGAAAAATGTGATCAACCGTTACCGTTTTAAAAAAGTCAAAACGGTTCTGGGTGGCAACACCAGACAGGCATCGGTGTATGCGGGGTTAAAGGCTGTGGATCCACGATGCCAAATGGTCGTCATCCATGACGGTGCGCGCCCTTTGGTAACGGAAAAAATAATTGTGGACAGCATCGAAGCGACCAAAATTCACAAAGCGACCATTGTGGCTGTACCGGCTAAAAATACCATTAAAATGATTAAGCGAGAGAACTTGGTGGACTACACCCCTAATCGGAATTTGATGATAGAGGTGCAAACCCCCCAAACCTTTGACTATTCATTGATACGCCATGCCCATGAAAAAGGATTGGAGGAAGGTACTGTAGCCACAGACGATGCCTTTCTTTTAGAGCGCTTAGGCTATCCGATTAAAATAGTCCGCGGTCATTACAACAACATCAAAATTACCACACCGGAGGACTTGCTCGTGTTGGAAGCCATGATCGATTTGAAAGGAAATCCGTAAACGTGGCATCAACCGTCGAAGGAGGACAAAACCATTGAAAAAAAACCAAAACGTGGCGTATTTTAAAATCAGTAAAAAACCCACAGACATAAGAATCGCCGCCGGAAAAATCATCAAAAATGACATTCCACAAAGAAAAATCTTTGTATCTGAAAATCTCACAAATATGGCATCAGCCTCCGGGGACGACAGCATGATGACCAGCACCGAACAATCTCTGAGAGAGTTGGTGGAAGACCTGAAGAGATTGGATGAACAGGAGACAGGGTTTGATTTAAAGACCTATAGCGACGTTCACATCTCTCCCTTGGCGAAAAAAATTGCGGAAGTTGAAGGATTGGCATTGGAGGATATCCCCTTAACCTCAGGGAGAATCGAAAAAAAAGATGTGCTCCGGGTGCTGGAGCTGAGGGAGGCCGGTCTGCTCAGTGAAAAACAAGAAGCCGGCAATGCGTTAGAACCGGAATCGCTTTTGCCATTAAAGGCAAAACCGGCAACGCCGCCGATGGTTCAGCCGGAAAAACAACCGGAAGAGCCTGTTCAATCAACCGGAGAAGTGAGCGGCAGCTCCATCCAAGAGCCAACTCAGAACAGCGAAGAAAAGAGCAGCTCCCCTCGGCATGCGTCGGAGTCTCTAAAAAAAACAGATGCGCAACCCCAAGCGGTCCAAGAGAATAAAAAGCTTGACCGCACCGATTCTATTGCCGAAGAGACACAACCGGAACCGGAGCACACCGCTCCCACAGAAAAGGCAAAAGAGGATGGGTGCTTACGGAATGTGCAAGGATACAACGAGAAGAACTTGGAGGAAAAAACCATGCTTGAAGCCCAGTCGCCTATCATTCGATTGATGACGGAAGTGGACATGACGGAAATCAAAGAATTGCGCAAACGCATTTCCAAAAAAATAGAGGTAGAAACCGGTGTCAAATGTACCTTTACCGATTTTTTGTTGATGAGCGTGGCAAAGGCTTTAGTCGAAAACCCTCAGCTCAACGGTTATTATGACGATTTTCAAGAACAAATCGTTCTATATGAAGGCGTTCAACTGGGTTTGTCAGCCTTAGGAGACAAGGGCAATACGATTTTCCCGACGATCAAAAACGCAGAGGATTTAAGTTTTACGCAAATGATCATAGCTCGCAACGACTTATTGTGGCGAGCTAAAAAAGGTGAACTCGCTGAAACAGAACAAGACCCGAGCTTTGCCATTGTCAACTTAGGCATGTACGGAATACTGGAGTTTTCATCCAGAATACAGGATGGTAATGCCGCCGTACTTTCTGTAGGAAAGGTGGTCGATCGCATTCGCATGGTTGGCAATGAAGAATCTCTCCGGGCGATTATGCGATTGAATTTCAATTTGGATACCAGAGTCTGCGACGGCATCATCGGTGCGCAGTTTTTAAAAACCGTCGTCGACACTATGGAAAACCCTGCGGTTCTCCTGTTTTAGAATGTGGAGATAAAAATGCAAGTAAGTCGAAAAAAATACGATGTCGTTGTTATCGGTGGTGGCATCGCCGGTATTTATACCGCTATCTCCGTAGCGGAAAATGGATTTTCCGTGCTCATCGTAGAAGAAAACCCGTTGAGTGAAGGCAATTTTTTAAACAAAGAATACGATTTTCAGTATTTATATGACCTGACTTTAACCCTCAGCGACGTACAAAACAAAAAGCGGGACGGCATTCAACTCAAAGAAATGTCGCTGCGCTTTGATAAATTGGCGGAAAACAAAAAAGCAAAAAAAGAAGCTTTGATCGCGGCGATACGCGATCGACTGGCTTCTCTGGGTGTGGAAGTCCTTCAAGGCTTTGCTCAAATGCTGGATAATTCTCGTATTGACGTGCACCACCAAGGTCGGTCCACAGGGCTTTACGCAAACAATGTCGTCATCGCTACGGGTTGCAAATCTGTTCTTAAGGAACAATTTGCCGCTGTACCGGGCCTGACGACATTAGAAGAACTATTTTCCATGATGAAAATACCCGGAGAGTTGCTTCTCATCGGTGGTGGGATTAAAGCCTACGAAATTGCCGGTGTCTACAGTTTTTTTGGCTCCCGTGTGACCATCGTACAACCGAATAAAACGGAAATGGTTTTGCTGGAGGACGGCCAACTTCAACAAATAGAAGATCGTTTGCGCTTGCAAGGTGTTTCACACTATCCTTATTCCAAAATTCAGGATATTTATAGAGATTCTTCCGGGAACTATCATTTAGAAATTTGGCAGGAAGGAGAGATCGACTCCAAGCACCTGCGAACGGAAGTCTTGACTGCATTACCGGAAGACAGCAGCCGATTGGAAGGCCTTCTGGGCATTCAACCCGATATGACAGGCCAACACCTGTTTGTAAACAATCGTATGCAGACCTCTGTAGAAAACGTCTATGCCATTGGCTCAGTCATAGGAAAAGGCGAAAATTTGGAGATGATGGCGGAAATGGCACAGGTAATTGCTGAAAACATAAGCGGCAACCCTAAGGAAATAGACTACCAAAACCAAGTGTTCAGCACTAAGACTTTGCCCCAAACCGCACTTGTCGGATTGACGGAGACGCAAGCCCGTAACTTTTGCGAAGATGTTGTGATAGAAAAGTATCCGACCGAAAAGGTAGGGGAAGACTTGCAAGTCCAATTGGTGTCGGATAAAAAGTACGGAGAAATTTTAGGTGTCTCGGCCAGCGGCAAAGGTGCAGAGGCAATCATCAAAATTGCTAAAGCCTACAAGGAATTGGAGTATACGCGAAGGGAGCTGTTACCCCATTTACTGGGAGTACTTTTCGCATAGACATTGGTATTAACAGCATATATTTTATTAAATCGAGGCTTTTTACCTAAAACAGAACATAGCCTCGATTTTTTTATCTTTAATATGTAATAGAATGTAAATTAAAAACATTATATATTAAGCACGAAAAATATTTAAAAGATTAGAGTCATTATAAAAAAAACATCAAAAGACATGTCAAGTCTTCAATGAAAAACGAGGGGCAAACGGTAAAAACAGCCCTGAATATGAGCAAATAATTAAGAAACATTTAAGGAATATTCGGAAATTAGGCTATAATACAAATGAAAACGTTACAGAGGCACCTCGGAAGCATTTCTTGAAAATATTACATTA
>LSQX01013111.1_pt1 | contig 18096 bp, 19 predicted proteins | sample 654561 | NCBI WGS metagenome assembly LSQX01 (sample SAMN04489861, study PRJNA283612) | anaerobic digester metagenome | isolation source: 4 biogas reactors fed with cattle manure at either 37C or 55C with and... | place: Denmark: Kongens Lyngby | collected 2014
ATGTTGAACCATCTTGAATGCCTCTTGTAGTACTTACCATATCCCATGCCCTGTGTGAAGAAGTTTTGTACACCTGAGTAATCCTAGCTCCATCTAATGGGGATAAATATACCTTACTTGATACATAGGACCAATATGTTCCACCATTTAAATAAAGAGAGGGATCTTGTTTAGTATTGTTTTTATTTCTGATTTCAAAGTGCAAGTGGGAACCAAAGGAACAGCCTGTATGGCCTTGATAGCCGATAATACTTCCAGCCGATACAGAGGTACCATTTCCTAGTCCTCCCGAATTAAATAGAGCAATAACTAGGTCAGAGATTTTTTCATCCATTTCAGAAATCATTGCAGTAGTTTCAGCAAGCTCTTTTCTATATGCTTCTTCTCTTCTTTTTGATTCAGCCAATAAATTATTTTTCTCAATCTGCTGTTGATCAAGGTATGCTTTCTCCTCAACTAGTCGCTCTTTCTCTTCTTCCAATTCATTCCTTTTCTTTTGTAACTCTGCTTTTTTACTTGCTAATATTAGCTCTTCATCCTCCAGAGAATCCATTTTTACTGAATATTGATTAAGAGAGTTTTTATCATTAATTCTTGTTTCTATTAGATATTTTACCTTTCTTAAAATAGAATCAAGGTTTTTTACATCAAAAAGGTATTCGAAAGGGCTAACATGAGAGAATTTATATGACTGAGTAACTCTCTCATTTACCGTTTGTTCAAGTATATTTATTTCTTGATTCAACAAACTAATATCATTCTCTTTAATTTCAATTTCATCAGCTAATATCTTAATCTCTATATCCTGAGCAAGAACTTCAATACCTAATGTGTTAATAACATTTTCAGTTTGTGCAATCTCAGTGGTAATATATTTTAACTTTTCACTTAGGGATAATTGTTGATAGTCTTCGTTTTTTAATTTCTTTTGTAATGAGCCTTGACTACTTTCTAATTTGTTTAGTTCCTTTTGTAAACAGATATACCTTTCTTGAGCAGGCATACTCTCAGGACAGGTTTCTACGGCATAAACATTGCTTACCTTCAAAAAGAATCCCAAGGTAAAAATAAAGAGGATTGTAAGTATACTTATATATCTTTTCATATTTAATCTTTTAAATATTTCTTAACTGCACTCAGACTACTAAGTAATCCTATTATTGATCCAGCAATTAAATGTATAAAGAGATATATTGGGATAAATGTAATATCTGGTTTTAAGACATATGAAAGGTTAATATCTTTAAACATTTCAGTAATCCAAGTTGAAAATTCAGTACCATTTGAATATATATTTGCAGAATACCAAGGAATTAAAATAATTATCGTTGCAAGTAAAGCTCCTACAAATCCATAGATAGTACCCTCTAATATAAAGGGAGTACGTATAAATTTATCTGGACTACCAACTAAATGCATAATTTCAATTTCCTCTTGGTGAATCTTAATATTAAAGCCAATGGTAACTCTTATAAGGGCAATGGTAATAAGTATCATTGAAGATATTAAGGCAATACCTCCTACATTAATGATATTAGATAAGGTCTTTATATTATTAACTACATCTTTAAAATACATTACATCGTCAATATTTGGATTGCTTTCCTTAGCAATATTAATATCTTCGATTATAGTAAGTAGTGAATCAATACTCTTAGCTCTTATCTCTAAACTTGGGGGAAGTGAATCCGCGGTAACTGTGGAGATTAGCTCTGGATTATCCGCAAAATCTTGCTTATACACCTCTAAGGCCTCCTCTTGGGAGATATAAAGGAGTTCATCAATAATTTCTGGGTTATTTATCTGTTCTCTAAATTTGAATATTTCACTTTCCTCTGTTCCCTTTTTAAAAAATACTATTACCTGTGCTCTCTGCTCATAGTAATCTACAGTTTTAGAGAGTATTAAAGAGGCAGATATAAAAACGGATGTTAATGTAAATACTATAGCTGAAACTAAAATAGTTGATATTGTTAACCATTTGTTTCTCTTTATATTTTTAGTTGTTACACTAAATACTCTTGTATTATTCATCTTTTTTTTGACTTAAATATTTTTTTACATAAGTTGCTAATTCTTTGTTCTCTTTCTTACTTAATTTCATCTCTTTTAAATCTTGAGTAGTAATATTTATGAGTACTTCGGGTGATTTTATTGCATATTTTTTAAGTTTCTCTTTTAATGTTTTTGAAAAATCATCAAACTCCTTGGAAATTTCAATTTCTTTTTTATCTTCAACTTTAACTTCCTCTTTTGTACTATCTTTTTCTTTATTTTTTACAACCTCTTTGGGTGCTGTATCTGAATTAAGCTTTCCATCTTTTATATTTATTGTTCTGTCCGATGTATTATTTATTAGATTTAAGTCATGAGATATAACCATTACTGTTGTACCACTTTTGTTAATTCTTTTAAGAATATCTAATATCTGAATTGCATTTTGAGAATCTAGGTTACCTGTGGGTTCGTCAGCAATGAAAAGATCTGGTTTGTTAGCTAGGGCTCTTGCAATTGCACCTCTCTGTTGCTCTCCTCCAGAGAGTTCATTAGGAAAGAGCATTCTTCTCTCTCTTAAGCCAACTAAATCGAGGAGATAGTCTGTTGTATCTTTAATTTCTTTATTACTTTTATCCAAAATCTCTAGTGCAAAAGAGATATTTTCCTCTAATGTTTTAGTACTTAGAAGTTTAATATCTTGAAAAACTACTCCTAATTTCTGTCTATATGCTGGAAGTAACCTTCTATTTAGTTTGGGTACTTCGATTTCGTTGAAAAAAATGCTTCCAGAAGTAGGGACCTCTTCCCTAATTAAAAGTTTCATTATTGTTGATTTGCCAGCACCCGAAGGACCAATTATAAAGCAAAATTCTCCGGGGTCAATTTTAAATGTGACATCAGAAAGTGCTGTAATGTCTTCTTTATATTTCTTTGTTACGGTATCAAAGAGTATCATGAGCAGTTTATGAGCAGATTAAGTTACTGTATATATTACTGTATTCTGAGTTGCGCTTCAAGGAATTTGTCAATATCCCCATCTAGGATACTTTCAGGATTGCTACTTTCTAAATTACTTCTTAAATCTTTAACTAATTTATATGGATGTAGTATGTAATTTCTAATTTGGTTTCCCCATCCAGCTAATTTATAATCTCCTTTAATTTCAGATATCTCTTTTAATCTATTCTCTTCTAATATCCTCCAAAGTTTACCTTTTAATATCTCCATTGCTTTCTCTCGGTTTTGTAATTGACTTCTTTCTTGTGAGCAAGTTACTGTTATCCCCGATGGAATGTGTGTAATCTCTACGGCAGATGATGTTTTATTTACATTTTGTCCCCCTGGGCCTCCCGATTTTGTTGCTTTAAACTCAATATCTGTTTCTGGTATCTCTATATCTTTTTCAAGCTCAGCAAGTATTGGTATAACTTCTACACCAGCAAAGGATGTTTGTCTAAGATTTTGAGCATTAAAGGGAGAGAGTCTAACTAATCTGTGTGTCCCATGTTCTTTTTTTAATAGACCGTATGAATACTTACCAGTAATATCAATAGTGACAGTAGCTATTCCTACCTCGTTTCCCTTAAGAATGTTAGTTATATTGTATTTCCAACCTTTTTTTTCAAAAAATCTGGTATACATTCTAAAAAGCATTTCACACCAATCTTGAGCTTCAACACCACCCTGTCCTGCGTGTATTGAAAGGGTAGTATTACAAGAGTCATATCTTCCAGAGAGAAATTTAAGTGACTCAAATTGATTAATTTCCTCCTCTATTTTTTGAAAATCTTCATAAAGAATATCTTGCTCTTGCTCTTTAGTATCATCAATAATTGAGAGTAGGGAGTTTAAACTGTTTTTGATTGACTCTATTTTCTCTGTCTCCTGTTTAATATCAGAAATCTGTATCATTACATCCTGTGCATGTTTTGGATTTTCCCAAAATGACTTACTTCTACTCTCTTCTTCTAGTGATTTAAGAATTTCTCTTTTAGAATCTATCCCTAAAGATGCCTCTATTTCTAGGACTTTCTCTAATAGTTGCTCTGTATCTCTTTTACTAATATTTCCCATTCTTGTATATTATACTATCCTAATTCTAAAAATATACAATTAAAATGTTTGGACTATTTGAAAAAAAGAAAAGAACAGGTGCAAGTGACGAAAAAAACCAAAATGCAAGTAAATTTGTAGTACTTTTAATACTTGATGGCTTTGGTGTTCACCCAGATCCAGAAGGGAATGCAGTTTTAGGTGCAAGAACTCCATTTCTGGATACTGCTTGGACATATGGGAAATCTACTCTTCTAAATGCCTCTGGAACGTATGTGGGGCTTCCTTCAGAGGAGGCAGGAAACTCGGAGGTAGGTCATCTTAATTTAGGTGCTGGACAGGTAGTATATCAATCCTATCCAAGAATTAATGATGCAATTACAACTCATGAACTAGACCGTAATGTTGTTTTGAGAGATGCTTTCTCCGAAGTTAAGAGCAGAGGCTCAAATGTTCATCTTGCTGGTGTGTTAAGTCCTGCAGGTGTACACGGTCATATTAAGCATCTATTTTCATTAATGGATATTTGTAAAGCTAATGGACTTAATCCATATATTCACATTTTTTTTGATGGAAGAGATACTCCTCCTAAAGATGGTTTTTTGTATCTTAACAAATTAAATGAAAAGATTAGAGAGCTTGGTGTAGGTAAAATTGCTTCTATTCAGGGAAGATTTTATGCTATGGATAGGGATAACAGATGGGAAAGAATTAAGTTAGCATATGATGCTATGGTAGGGTTGTCTCCAGAAACTTTTCTAGATCCAGTGGTAGCTCTCCAGAGTTCATATGCTAACAACATTACAGATGAATTTGTAAAACCTGCAACTGCAATAGATTCTCAAGGGGTACCTATTGGGGCAGTAAAACCTAATGATATTTTACTTTTGTGGAATTTCAGAGAGGATCGTGCAAGAGAATTAAGTAAGGCATTTATATCAAAGGAATTTGAGCACTTTGTTAGAAGAAACTATCCCGAGAATTTGTATCTTGTAACAATGACAGGGTATGAAGAGGGGATTGATGCTCACGTTATTTTCCCACCTAGAGAAATTAAACTCCCTCTTGCAGAATATCTTTCTAATTTAGGTTTTAATCAATTACATATTTCAGAAACAGAAAAAAATATGCATGTAACATATTTCTTTAATGGTGGTGTAGAACAGAGTCATCCTGGTGAGGACTTTTTTAACATACCTTCTCAAAGAGTAGAAAATTACGCTACTGTTCCTCAAATGAGTTCCCCAATTATTAGAGATGAGGTAGTAAAAAGAATCAAGGCGTATGATACATACAAATACAAATTTATAGTTATTAATTTTGCTAACCCAGATATGTTAGGACATACAGGGGATTACAATGCAACAGTAATGGGAAATGAGATTTGTGATCAATTAGCAGCAGATATTGCAAAAGTAACATTATCTATGGGAGGAGCTTTAGTAATTACCGCTGACCATGGTAATTGTGAGAGTATGATAAATAGGGTAACAAAGGAGGTAGATATAGCTCATACTAACAATCCAGTGCCTCTTATTGTTTTATCTAATACTGACGAAATAACAGCTAAGCCAGGGGATAAGATGGTAAAAGTTGGTACTGGTAAAAATGCTCATACAACGGGACTTCTAGCAGACATTGCTCCCACCTGTCTTGGGCTAATAGGACTTGATATCCCAGACAGCATGACTGGAGTGGATCTAAGAAATATTTTTTAAAGCTGTAGGAAAAGTAAAAGTATTCCCAAGAGTATCCTATATATTCCAAACAGGGTTAACCAATTCTTCTTACTATACTTTTTCAATACTATTAATCCTAGATATGTAATTATTCCTGCTATCAATATCCCAAATACATCTTTAATATTAAGAACTCTTTGTGGATACTCTTTATAAATTTGATAAAGAGGAGCAGCAAGAAGCAGAGGTAGGCCTAAAAGGAAGGAGTATTGGATTGCAGTATATTTATTTAAACCTGTAAACATTCCAAAAATTGTAGATATCCCTGATCTAGAACCTCCTGGAATAAGGGCAAATATTTGGCTTAATCCCATTGCTAGTGATTGTCTCCAAGTAATCTCTTCAAATTCCTTTTCATTCGGCTCTCTCCTTCTTTCAATTAACACCATAACAATTCCCCAAAGTATTAAGGAAATAGCTATAAAGATGTTTCCTCTTAGCTTCTCTTCAATTATCGATTCAAAAAACAGACCTACTATCCCTGCAGGTATTGTTGATATTAATATTTTTAAATATATTGATATTTTCTTTTTTGTAAAAATTTCTTTAAAGAGAAAGTTATAAAAATATATTATTAATGCAAGAGTTGTTCCTAGATGTAGTACTGAAAGAAGATAGGTATCCATCTCTATATCAAGTAATTTTGAAGATAGGATTAGGTGAGCACTACTTGATATTGGAAGCAATTCAGTAAACCCCTGTATAAATCCTAATAATGCAATTTTTAGTGTATCCATTATTTTAATATGATATATTATTTACATATGACATATTCTACTCATATGAAACAAAAAAAGATAGTTGGATACTTTCTCTGTTTATTAATATTAATATCATCTTCTATTAAAGCCTCTGCTTCATCTCCCTCTTTTACCTTTTATCCATCTTCAGGAGTTGTGCAAGATGCACAGGAGGGTTTTACAGTGGATGTGTTAATAGATTCAGGTAGTTATGAACTGAGTAAAGCTAGGGCTATGATTAAATTTGATCCGAAAGTAATTAAACTTGTAAGAGCATCTAAAAACTCATCTCTGTTTGAACAGTGGCCATTAGAGCAGAGTAGTACAGACAATATTAATGGTGTAGTAATTTTAACTGGAGTCACTCAAGTGGATAGCCAAGAAGGTACTCCTTTTTACTTAACAGATACAAGTCCTGATGTTTTTATTAGATTAGAGTTTGATGTAATTACTACTAAAGAGGAAGATATCGTTCTAAGCTTTGAATATAGTGGTCAAGACGATGATTTTATGTCTGTACTAATTGATAGTGACACACAAAATAATGTACTTGGAGTTAAGCCACAATCAGCAACATTTTCTTTAAATCCACAAAATATTCCACAAACAGGATTAAATCCAAGTGCTATTGGTGCAGTAATAGGAATAATATTAATCCTTGCGGGAGGATATATTAGATCTACTGGTAGTATTTACTTTAGAAAACGAACTGGTACTATAGTTCTTTCTGATTAATATATTGATTAGAAAGTAGATATCTGATATCATTTTTTATATATTCTGCCGAGATAGCTCAGTTGGTAGAGCATCTGTCTGAAGAACAGAGGGTCCCCAGTCCGAATCTGGGTCTCGGCATATGCGAGAGTAGTTCAGTTGGCTAGAACGACACATTGCCAATGTGTAGGTCGCGGGTTCGAACCCCGTCTCTCGCTTTCCAATTATTGAAAATATTTCTTAAGAGTTTTTAGATATTTAAATACCTCTTTTTTGTATTTAATAACTATTTTTATCAAAATGTAGAGGATTACAACGGCAAGGATCCATTTATTAAAAAGATTTACATTTCTTTTAATAGTTTCTAAATCACCTCCAACCATTAATCCCATATATGCTATTAGAAGTGAATATACATAAGAACCTAAAAATACACTAGCAGAGAAAAAAAATATATTAATTTCCAAGAAACCAGCAGCAAGACCTGATACAACCCTTAAATATGGAACAAATCGTGAAAAGAAAATATAGATATGGCCGTACTTTGTAATCTTTTTAGTGCTGTTGTCAAAACTCGCATCGTTAATTTTTAAAAATTTCCCTCTTCCGTTTAACCATTTGTTAATATTTTTACCTGAAAAAATTTTACCTACCAGATAGGTTGGAAATGCACCAACAAATTCTCCTGCTGCTGAAGCGAAAGCAATAGACCATATGCTGTACTCTTTGCTTGCAGCAAGAATTGCAATTACTATCTCTGTAGGGAATATACCAACAGCTGATACAAATACGCCCCAATTTCCAATTCTAATAAGTAATTCAAATACTTTTGTTATTAAAAGGTCTATCATGTTTATATATAGAATGTTATCAGAAAATAATATAACATAAAAATATCTTTAAAAAATATCTTCAATACGATACACTTTGTTTATGAATGATAATTTAAAAAGAAGAAGTGTAGTAATTAATAGGGTAAAAAGAATTCCTTTTGTAGTACTGCTCAGAAGATTTCTCCCATTCTTTATATTTATATTTATTATTCTATTAACTTTTCTGTTTGGTTTATGGAATATTAAGAATTTACAATACAATACGAAAGATCTAAAAAATGTTACATCTTCTGAATTAGATTCCTCTTTATCCAATTACATTGGAAGAAATATTTTTGCTACTAACCCTAATGATTTAATTGCAGAAATTACAACTAATATTGGTTATGTAAAAGAAGCTTCAGTAAAAAAGATATTACCTAATACGCTTAGGATAGATATAAAAGAACATACTCCTCTCTATATCGGTTATTCATCAAATAAATGTCTTCTTTTTTCTGATACTGGAGAATTAATTAATGAGATTTGTAAGGATTGCCAAGCTGAGTGTACAGTTGAGGTATCAGATCTGGTATATATTAATTCAAATACTGTTATAGAGAGTAATGGTAAATTAATATTTTTTGAAGAGATATTTAAGGTTAACCAACTTCTTTTAGAATTTAACTACGAGATATCATCTTTAAATATACAAGATGGTATTGCACTTTTTAGGGATACATTGGGACACTCTTTTACTTTTGACCTTTCTAACCAATTAGAGGATCAATTAGCAAGGATGTATTTAATTGGGTCAAAAATTAACAAGGATATGATAGAATATACTACTTTGGACCTGAGATTTGAGAGACCTGTTATGAATATTAAGTAGATATTTATTGACTTTATAATAATACTTTGTGAGAATTGTAATTGGTTCTTGCTAAGTGTGTTCTTTTTGACTATATTATATACAACAAGATATTAAATTAAGTAAAATTTGACTGCTCTTAAATATATGGCACGGAAAACAATAACAGCAATAGATGTAGGCTCATCTAAGATTACAACAGTAATCTCTTCAGTAGAAGATAATCAAACGCCTTCTGTAATAGGAGTGTGTTCATATCCAAGTAAGGGTATTAAAAAGGGAGTAGTAGTAAATATAGATGATGCTACAAATGCTATTTCTGAAAGTGTAATGGCTGCAGAGAGAATGGCAGGTGTAACTGTATCAGATGTATATGTTTCCATAAATGGTGAGTTAGTCACTAGTTTAAATAATAAGGGAGTAGTAGCTGTAGCTAGTTCAGAAATTACTGTAGATGATACTTTCAGAGCTATTGAAAATGCTAGAACTCTATCTCTTCCTGATAATCTAAACCCTATACATATAATCCCCAGAGAGTTTGTAGTTGATAATCAGGGTGGTATTAGATATCCAATTGGAATGTCTGGGACTAGACTTGAGGTTGAAACTCATATTATCACAGCTCCAAATTCATATTGGCAAAATCTAAAAAAATGTGTTGAGCAGTTAGGTTTAAATGTTTTTGATGTTGTCTTTACTGGTTGGGCATCATCTCTGTCTGTTCTTACTGATACTGAGAAGGAATTAGGTGTAACTCTTTTAGATATCGGAGCAGGGACAACAAGTATTTCAATATTTGAGGAGGGTTCAGTAATATATAGTGGGACTATTCCATTAGGAGGTATCAATGTTACAAGTGATATCGCTATTGGATTACAAGTGTCTTTAGAGGAAGCGGAAAAGATTAAAGTACATATGAATGATCTTTTAGAAAACAAGAGTAAAGCTAAAAAAGCTTCATCTGATTCTACGCCTGCACTACTTAGAAAGATTGAAGAGGAAGAACCAAAATTAAAAAAGGGCGATGAGATTGATCTTTCAGTTTTAGACATTAGTGAAAAGAAAGTATCTAAAGATTTGTTAAAGAATATAATTGAGGCTAGATGTGAAGAGATATTTGAGATGGCGAAGGAGAATGTAGAGAGAGCTGGTTTTAAAATTAATATGCCAGCAGGTATTGTTCTTACAGGGGGTTCTTCATTACTAAAAGACCTTTCCAAATTTACCCAGGGTATATTTGGTGTTGCTTGTAGAATAGGGTATCCTTCAGGTCTAAATGGTATGATTGAAGAGATTTCTGATCCTTCCTTTGCTACCGTTCAGGGCTTAGTCAAGTATGCAATAGAGGATGATGGAGATTCTGAAACAATTAAGACAAAAAGTAGTAGCACTTTTAAGAATAGAGTAGTAGAATGGTTTAAATCATTAATTCCGTAAACTGCCTAGAATATAAAATGTAAGGTTAATTTAGAGTATGTTAGTCACAACAAATGTAGACCCTGTAGCCAAGATTAAGGTAATTGGTGTCGGAGGGGGAGGATGCAATGCAATAAATACAATGTTAACAGATTATGAAATCCCAGGAGTTGAGTTCATGGCTTTTAATACTGATGCTCAAACCTTAAAGCTTTCAAAAGCACCTGTTACATTACAATTAGGTGAAAACCTGACTAAAGGTCTTGGAGTAGGTGGTAATCAGGAGCTAGGAGCTCAAGCAGCAGAGGAGAGTTTAGATCAGATTCAAGAACACTTAGAGGGTGCAGATATGGTCTTTATAACTGCAGGAATGGGTGGAGGAACTGGAACAGGAGCTGCCCCTATTATCGCTGGTGTAGCAAAAAATATGGGTGCCTTAACAGTAGCTGTTGTAACAAAACCATTTGATTTTGAAGGAAATAGAAGAAGAGAGATAGCTGAAGAGGGAATTAATACACTTAGAGATAAGGTAGATACATTAATTGTTGTCCCTAATCAAAGACTTTTAGAAATTGCTGATGCAAATATCTCCTTTATTGAAGCAATGAAAATGGTTGATTCTGTACTCGCTGAGGGAGTAAATAGTATTTCTACTTTGATAAGTCAGACAGGATATATTAATGCTGACTTTAATGATGCTAAATCAGTTATGCAAGATGCAGGTACCGCTTTAATGGGTATAGGTAGGGCAAGTGGAGAAAAGAGAGCAGAGTTGGCTGCAAGAGAAGCAACCTCTTCTCCTCTTTTGGATATGTCTATAGAGGGTGCAACAGGAGTTCTTTACAATATTGTAGGTGGAGATTTAACTCTTCCTGAGATTAGTTTAGTATCAGAATTAATTCAAGAAGCAGTTGATCCATCAGCAAATATTAAATTTGGAGCTCAAATTGATACTTCATTAGGTGAGGAAATTGTAATAACAATTGTAGCTACAGGGTTTGATGAAAAGAAGCAGGTATTTACAAAACAACAGAAGGGCGATGAAGATGATTCTGATATATTTGGACTGGGAGCCACTTCTGACACCATAAACTCATTTGAAGAAGAGAAAGAGGAAAAGAGCGATGAAAAAATATTTAAGACATTAAGTGATGAGATCGAGACAGAGGATGATTCCGAGTCAGAGTCCTTTAAAGGAGCTCCTAAAAAGATTGATATTTCCTCAGACGATGATTTTGATGATCCACTAGACAAGCCTGCTTTTATGAGGAAGATGTTTACAGGAAAGAAGAAATAGTACTGTGATTATTGAAGTCTCTGTTAAAACTTCTGCTAAGGTAAGTAGTATTAGAAAAGATGGAGATATCTATTATATTTCTTTAAAGAGTAAACCTTTTCATAATAGCGCTAATATTGAACTAATTGATTATCTCTCTTTGCATTTTAATGTAATAAAATCATCTGTAGTTATTCTTAAAGGTTTTAAAAGTAAGAAAAAGTTAATTGAAATCAAGGGAATATGAATCTAATAAAAAAAGGAAAAAAAGGTTTTAAATTAGATCTGTATATCTTTATTCCAACTGTAATTATTTCAATAATAGGTTTAATTACACTACTATCAACTACAATAGAAAGTAATGGTCAATTTGGTGATTTAGATATTTTTAGAAAGCAAGTTATTTTTTTTGTACTAGGATATATTCTTTTCTATCTTGCTACTCTTATTGATGTGTCACTTCTTAAATATCCTCAGGTAGTAATTCCTGTTTACCTATTGACTATAATCCTTTTAGTTTTAGTATTTTTCATAGGTCCAGTTATTAACAATGTACAAAGATGGTTAGTAATTGGCGGCATACAGATACAACCATCGGAGATTGCTAAGATAAGTGTAATTTTAGTTACAGCGAGTATATTTTCATTTAAGGATAAGTACAACGAATGGATTTTACTACTATTCTCTTTCTTACTAGTTCTTCCTATATTTCTACTAATATATTTCGAACCAGCGGGAAGTATGTCTTTTCTTACCCTCTTTATTTGGTTTATTGTTGCCTTTACAGGATTAAGTAATCAATTAAGGAATAGTGTTGCTTTATTAATAATTGGATTAATTTCTTCTTCAATGTTTTTAATTAGTTTTACGGGTAATTGGATATATATTTTACTTTCAGTACTATCCTTAATAATTTCAGTATTTGGTTTCTATTATCGTAAAAGTTGGAAAATTGTTGTTGCTGTTAGTTTGGTAATTGGTTTACTACTTGGCTCATTTTCAATACTACTATACTCAAACATACTAAAAGATTATCAAAAGGAAAGAATAGAAGCATTCTTAAATCCTACTCAAAGTACACAAGATATTGGATTTAATGTTAATCAATCTAGAATAGCTATTGGATCTGGTCAACTATTTGGAAAAGGTTTTGGTAATGGAACACAAAGTAAAAGGGATTTCTTACCAGAGCATCAAACGGATTTTATCTTTGCATCATTCGCTGAAGAGTATGGACTATTGGGCTCTCTTCTTTTAATTGCACTCTTTGGTATTGTTATAGTTCGTATATTAGTTATTTCTTTGGATAAATCGGGTAATACTCTCTATTCAATAATCTTGGTAGGAATTGCATTAAAAATATTGGTTGAAATATTTGTTAATATTGGTACTAATCTTGGAGTAATTCCTGCTACAGGTATCCCTCTTCCCTTAGTTAGTGCTGGAGGTACGATTACTTTAGTAACGCTCTTTTCTTTAGGGGTAGTTCAAAGTATAATAAATAGAAGTCCTACTCAATTATCTAGTAAGAGTATAATTGACAATTATTGATTTATAACTTAAAATCCTTTGGTCATGAATAAAACAGAAAAAAAAGAAAAATTTGCAGTAATAAAGATTTCTGGTATACAGTTAAAAGTATATGAAGGAATTGAGTACGAGATAAACAAGCTTGAGGGTAAGAAGGGTGATAAGTTAGATATTACAGATGTTTTACTTGTTGTAGATGGAGATGATGTTAAGTTAGGTAATCCATTAGTTGAGGGTAGTAAGGTTACATTAGAGATTACTTCACAAAAGAAAGATAAAAAAGTAGATGTATTTAAATATAAAGCTAAATCTAGGTATAGAAGAAGTTTTGGGTATAGAGCATTAATTAGTAGAGTATTAGTAAAAAAGATAGTCTAATGCGATATTTTTTTGAGTGTGGTAGTTTCTTTGATTTCTCTCATGCAGAGCTTTCTGCGGTATTTGAATCTTTTGATATCTCAAAAGATAGTATCCATAAAATTAGTAATACAATTCTTTTAGTAGAGAACAATAGAATTAAACAATCTCAATTAAAAGAGATATTTGATAGATTAGGTGGTTTTATTAGATACGGTGAAATTATAGATGACCTAGATTCATTCTTAACTCCATATTTTGAAAGTAAAAAAGTTACCTACGGTATTTCAATTCTGGGGCAAAGTAATTTTAGTATAAAAGATATCCAAAGGCTAGCTAATGAAATTAAAAGAGGTTTTAGAGCTAGTAAGATAGGGGTGAGATTTATTCTGCCGAAACAAAGAGAGTTAAATGCAGCTCAGATATTTAATAATAAAATTTTAGAAAACGGTTTTGAACTATGTATTTTTCAAAATAATAATGAAAATATGTATGGTAAAACCTTAGGGATTCAAGACATATACTCTTTTGTTAAAAGAGATACACAAAGACCTGGAGTTGATTATGAAATGGGGGTTTTGCCTCAGAAACTTGCTAGAATTATGTGTAATTTAACAGCTCTTCGCGAGGGTATAATATGGGATCCTTTTTGTGGAAGTGGAACAATATTAATGGAAGCTGCTGTTTTAGGATTTGATATCTTAGGTACAGATATAGACTTAATGGCGCTAGATTCTCTTTCTAAAAATATTCAATGGTTATCAAAAGAAAACATAATTAAGGATACTAAATACAATGTATTTCAATTAGATATTAATAAGGTTGAAAGAAAAGTTCTTAAGGATTTAAAAAGGACTCCAATTAATGCAATTGTATGTGAACCTTTCATGGGACCACCCCAAAAGAAGCTTCTAACCGAGTTTCAAGCAAAAGAATTGATCACTGATGTTACTAAGCTTTTTAATAGTTTTTTTGATGTTATAAATCAGATTGCTAAGAAAGGGTTTAAAATTGTTTTAATATTACCTTCATACAGAACAAAAAAAGGTTGGGTAGATATAAATATATCCCAATTTATAGATAAAAAATGGGAGGTCTTAAATAGAAAATATAGTAAAGGGGACTTGAAATGGAAGAGGATAAATAGTATTATTGCAAGGAATATTTTCATACTCGAAAAGAGGTAGTTAAATTAAGTAATATTGAGAAATGTCACATGTAGTAGGAGCAGGTAGTGTAACAATGAGAGGGAATGTTGCAGGAAAGAGACTTGGTGTTAAAAAATATGAGGGTGAGTTAGTTTCAGCTGGTAATATAATACTTAAGCAAAGAGGATCTGTATATCATCCTGGTAAAAATACATACTCTTCAAAAGATTACTCTATTCATGCTAAAACAGACGGTACTGTAAAATTTAGAAGAATGAGTGGATTTAAGAGAGGTCAATACTTCGTAGATGTGGTAGAATCTCTAAAGTAGAGATGAGTAAAGAACGATTTATCCAAATAGAGAGTAAGAATGCACTGTTAGAACTACTAAGAGAGGGTAGGGAATTTGAACGTATATACCTTGCAAGTAGCGCATATAGAGATGAGAAGACTAAAGAGATAGTACAGTTAGCTACTGATAAACATATTCCAATTCTAAGAGTTCCTAAAAAAACCTTAATGAGAAGGCTAAAGTCTTCCAAATATGAAAGTGTTGTAGGTATGATGCTTTCTGGGAATCAATGGGATTTAGATGATCTTTTAAAAAGTATTTATGCAGAGAAAAAGATGCCCTTCTTTATTATCCTAGATGATGTTAAATATACACAAAATATTGCAGCAATAATGAGAACTGCTTTTGCTACAGGTGTTAATGGAATAATTACTCATCCTAGTGAAGTCAATTTAATTACTGATGAAACAATTAGAATCTCTATGGGAGCAGCTGAGAGAATTCCTTTAGTAGAAATGAATCTCTTTTCTGCAGTAAAACAGTTAAAGAAAGAGGGATTAAAAATATTTGGGGTACACATGGATGGAGATTCTTACTTTAATGTTGATTTGACTGGCCCCTGTGCCTTTATATTAGGTTCTGAAGATACAGGTATTTCAACAGGTATGCTTGAGCGAGTTGATCAGAAAGTATCAATACCAATGAGAGAGGGAATTGGTTCACTTAATGTTAGCGTTAGTGCTGGTGTATTAATGTATGACAAACTAAGACAAGAGGTTAGTTAAAACTCATCAAAGTTTTCTAATCCTAGTTTTCTAAGTAAATCCTCTAAGTCATTTTTACTTAAAAATCTAATTATTACCCTTCCTCCCTTACTAAGTCTTCTTACGCTAGTACTGTATCCGATTTTTTTAGTAAGCTCCTCTCCATATCGCAGTAGATCTGGATAATCTGTTTGTAATGTTTTGTATTTAGCACTTTTACCATAATTGATTTTTCTAACTAAAGATTCTGTTTGTCTTACACTTAATCCTCTTTTTATTACAATATCTGTTGCTGCTACCAAAGACTCTTCGTCCTTAATACCCAACAATGCTCTAGCGTGGCCCTCTGATATGGTTTCATTGAGTACAACCTCTTTAACAGGCTCAGGGAGCTTTAGAAGCCTCATTTTGTTAGATATTGTTACTCTATTAAGTCCTACTTTTGTAGCTATCTCATCTTGAGGTAATCCAAACTCATCTTGAAGTTGCGTAAAAGCAAATGCCTCTTCAATTGGATTTAAATCTTGTCTTTGGATGTTTTCAATTAGAGCTAACTCTAACATCTGTTGAGGAGAAGACTCCTTGATAACTATTGGGACATATTTAAGTCCTGCTAGTTGTGCTGCTCTAAATCTTCTTTCTCCAGCAATAATGAGATATTTATCTGAATTTTTGTCTTTAGTAACTATTAAAGGTTGGATTACACCACTTTCTCTAATAGAGTCGGCTAAGCCAATTAATTCATTAGGTTCAATTCTCATTCTAGGTTGGAATGGATTTGGTAATATCTTTGTAATATCAAATTTCTCCCTATATGAACTAGAAGAGTTATCAATCTCTTTTGAATCAATTAATGCAGCTAATCCTTTTCCTAATCTGTTCTCTTCCATTTTAAAAAAGTAATAATTTAAAGAAATCTATTAATAAATTCTTTTGCTAAATTGTTGTAAGCTATTGCTCCTGAGGACTTTCTGTCATATTGAAATATTGTTTTACCATATGAAGGAGCTTCAGAAAGTCTTACATTTCTAGGAACTATCGAGTCAAAAGCTAACTCTTTAAAGAAATCCCTAACATCTTTTACAACATTGGATGAAAGTCTTGTTCTACTATCAAACATAGTAAGAATAACGCCTCCCAATTTAAGATCTGGATTAACTCCTTTAATTAGTTTCATAGTATTAATTAACTGCCCTAATCCTTCTAATGCAAAGTATTCACACTGTATTGGTATAACAAGGTTTTCAGCAGCACTTAATGCGTTAATTGTTAGTAAACCTAATGAGGGTGGACAATCTATTATTACAGCATCAAAATCATCATTAACCTCTGCTAATGCCTTTTTTAAAAGTGTTTCCCTAGATATCATACTTACCATCTCTATTTCAGCTCCAGCAAGCGAAAGATGAGAGGGTACTAAAAAAAGATTAGGTGTAGAGGTTGATACAAATACTGAACGAATAGGGGTAGAGTTAATGATAACATCGTATATATTTTTGTATGGAGCTTGTTGCTCTGTATTCCAACTCTCTTTATCAAACTGTTGAGTAAATCCAATTCCTGATGAAAGATTAGCTTGTGGATCTAAGTCAATTAGTAAAACCTTTTTTCCTTTCTTTGCAATTCCAGCACCTAGATTTAGAGTGGTTGTAGTTTTACCTACACCACCTTTTTGATTAGCAATAACAAAAATTTCCATATAGATAATTTACCATGTTTCACAGATGTAGTCCAATACTAATAGGATTCATGTTGTACTATTCTAAACTCACTAAATGGGAAGTATACAATCCAAGCTTTACCTTTAATTGCTTCTTTTTCTATTGGCCCAAATACTCTAGAATCTGAACTATTTGTTCTATTATCTCCACATACAAAGTATTTCCCTTGCTCAATTGTAATAGATTGTCCTTCGTGAAGGTATTCACCCCCATTGGTAATTACTGAAGAGCTTAGATAGTTAGATTCGTCTAACATTTCACCATTTATATATATTTTCCCATCTTTAATCATTACTTCATCACCTGGGATGCCTATTACTCGTTTAATAAAGTCTTGGGTATCTGAGAATTTAAAAATTATTACATCACCTCTTTTAGGTTCTGAAATTCTGTATGTAATCTTATTAGCCATTAGAAACTCCCCATTTTTGTATGTAGGATGCATTGAATTACCAACGACTTCATGAGGTGTCATTATAAACAGGTACAGTACTATTGCTAATACTAAAGCAACTAATATTGTTTCAATTAGAGAATATATAGCTTTTCCTATAGAGCCAATAAACTCAGTTGCTTTCCTTTGTGGATTTACCTCTTCTGTTGCTAATTCGTACATTAAATTGGGGCATTAAAATTATATTTACCGCTACGGGGAATCGAACCCCG
>LSQX01059963.1_pt1 | contig 18095 bp, 6 predicted proteins | sample 654561 | NCBI WGS metagenome assembly LSQX01 (sample SAMN04489861, study PRJNA283612) | anaerobic digester metagenome | isolation source: 4 biogas reactors fed with cattle manure at either 37C or 55C with and... | place: Denmark: Kongens Lyngby | collected 2014
GAAACCAAGCTCCATTATTTTGCCAACCGGATTAATCATTTTGAAATCCTTGCTACAATTAAAGCCAAATTGTCACAAGAGGATTCGAGGGTGATTAGCTTGATGATGCCCGATGGTTCAATAAGACGTACAGTAATTACAAACTCAGATAAAAATCAAAAAGAAAAAAAGAAGGCTAAAGCTATTGTATCTAAATACAGTCAAGATAAAGCCCAGGCGATGTTACTAGCTCTTGCTGAAAAGCTTTTGGATGGTGCTGATAATGAGTAATAGAATACAAGAACGTCACATTCTGGCTCTCTCAGGCGGCAAAGTCAGCGCAGCACTGGCAGTATACATGCGCGATCAATATCCTGAACTGGAATTGGAATATGTTTTTACAGATAGCGGTTGTGAGCTTCCAGAAACTTATGAGTATCTAGATAGGATCAGGGCTATTTTGAATATTGATATAACAGTGGTGAAGTCTGAAAAGGACTTTGATTACTGGCTAAAATACTATAATGGTGTTTTGCCATCTCCCCAAAACAGATGGTGTACTCGTCAGTTAAAGCTTAGGCCTTATGAGTCATACATCGGTTCTGATAAAACTTTTAGTTATGTTGCAATCAGGGCAGATGAGGATAGAGAAGGTTACATAAACAAAAAAGGGAATATAATACCTAAACATCCTTTTGTTGAAGATGGCATTGTGCTTGAGGATGTAATCAACATCTTAGAAACATCTGGGTTAGGCCTACCACAGTATTACAAATGGCGGAAACGATCAGGATGTTATTTTTGTTTTTACCAAACAGAAGATGAATGGAGAGGATTAAAAAAATATCACCCTGCAGAGTTTGAAAAAGCTTGTCAGTATGAAGAAAATCATTCTGACGGAAGGACTTATACTTGGAGAGGTAAACGGGGGGGCAAGCCATTATTTCTTCGAGATATCGAAGATAATATATCGGTTGAGAAACAAAAAACAATACAAACTCCAAATAATAAATTATGCTATCTCCTTAATGACATTAATGTGATTGGATTAGATAATAGCGATTTCCTCAAGTAGAGGTGATGATTGATATGATTGAGAAAGACAATTCACTAGAACATAATATTAGGCAGTTTCTTGAAAGGATAAGGGTTTCGAAGCGAGGAGATGAGGTTAATCCAAAAAAATACCTGCTGCTCTTATCGATTATTACATTGTTCGATATTTACGATCATCATGATAATCGTTTTACTTTTAATGAGTTAGAACCAGTTTATCTAACATATTATAATCGTTTCTTTCCTGATATATCTACTGATAGAAAAAAGCTAGAATACCCATTCTTTTACATGCAAAATGATGATTTTTGGTTTTTAAAAATAATAGAAGGAAAAGAAAAGATATATCAGTTGTGTAAAGAAACACGACCGACAAAAAAGAGATTATTAGAATGTGTAGAATACGCATATTTAGATAATGAATTATATGAGTTAATATGTAATCAGGATTATCGGAGACTTTTTAAACGAGAGATTGCTAAGTTACTAGGTGCTGACGATTATAAAGAATTACAGTATACAATTGACATTGTTGATGATGTAACTGTAGGAGAAGGGGTTAGTCTCTTTGAACATGAACAGATAGCAATTGAGATAATAAAAAAAAGTATCAGTAGATACCAAATTGGTCAGTTATTAAGTAATACTTTTTTATATGATAAACAATCCAATAACTATTATGAATATGACATTATTTTGGTTGCTCATTCGGGAATATATGTAATTGAGCTTAAGCATTGGTCAGGGCATATACGTATCGAACCTTATAATTGGATAATTAATAATACTCAAACCAGAACTGATCCACACAAAAATAATGGTTTTAAATGCAAGGTTTTAAAAGGCATTTACCAACATAATTTTAAGACATACCCGAATATATGGGTAAAATCTGTAGTGGTCTTAACAAATCCTGACAGTAATGTTGATGGTGCTTCATCTCCCAGAATCGCAGCTGAGCAAGATATCAACAACCCTACTTTTGCATCCATTCAAGACCTCATAACCTATCTAAAGAAAAAAGAAACTTCACTCCAAGAGCAATTACTTGATGACCAGCAAATCAGTTCTATTATCAGTTATTTAACAAACCTTAATACTCCCCGGCAGATGGTAAAGTATGCAGTTCCCGGTTATGAAACTGTTGAATACCTTTCGCAAAAACCAGAGTGTATTGAATTAATTGCTAGACCTATGGATGGTCGTGCTAAAGGCTTAAATCGTTTTAGAATTTTCCGGACACCGCTTTATACAACAGCAATACAAAAAAAACGTTTTATGAAGAGGGCATATAATACTTTAAAGACTGTATCTGAAATTGGGGATCATCCTCACATTCAAAAGGTATGGGTGTTCGAAAATGATAATGGCGATATCATTGAAGGTTCTGATTGGTCGGAAACTGGAACACTGAACGATTATATACACCAGCAGGAGCGGTCAATTTCCATCGAAGATGCTTTTAGAATATGTAGGGGGATTTTGCTCGGTCTGAACACTGCACATCAATTGGGTGTTATACACCGGGCAGTGAAACCGGAAAATATTCTTATGTTTAATGGCATTCCAAAACTGATTAATTTTGACCTGGCTTATCAGGTGGAGGATAACCGTATCACTGTGATCCCCGATGCCTCAAAACTTAAAGATGACGGGTATACTGCTCCGGAAGTGATTCATGGTGAGGATATTGATGAAAGTACTGATTTTTTTAGTGTAGGTGTTATTGCTTTTGAAATGCTTGCCGGGGATAAACCGTTTAAAACTGTTAGAGAATTTATTACCAAAGGTGGTCATTTTGATGAGCGCATGCAACAGAAGCTAGAGCAAGCAGGTGTACCAGAAAAAAGCATTGAGGTAATAAAGGGATTACTTGTTGCTGATAGAGCAAAGCGTTTGAAAGATGTTGAAAAAATTATTGCTGCTTTTGATATAGAAACCGAAGAAAGCCGGCGAACAACTGAAACGCTAGCCGTGAATGCTAGACTTGAGCCGGGTGATAAATATGATGTTTATGAGATCATTGAGCAAATTGGTCAAGGACGAGAAGCGCAGATATATAAAGCAAAAACATTAGGAGGACGACATGTAGTTATAAAACTATTTAATAGTGAAGTTCCTCAGGAACGGATTCTTAGAGAAGGTGAGATTACCAGTGCTATAAATTCCAGTTATGTTGTTAAGTGTAACAACAAAATTGGGCACTGGAAAGGGGAACGTTTCTTTTTGGAATTGGATTATGTAGAAGGTAATAGTCTGCGTGAAAAAATAGATAGCAAGGAAAAGCCGGATATTGAAACTTTTCGTAGTGTTGCTTTTTGCTTAATGGAAGCAATAAGGTCCTTTCATGAACATCAAGATGAAGAGGGCAATCCCAAACCATATTTGCACAGCGATGTTAAACCGGATAATGTTATCATTACACCAAAACCTGACAACAAAGCTGTTCTCATTGATTTTGGTATAGCAGGGGAGCCTAGGGTTGATGTTTTCCAGGGGACAAATGGTTATGTACCACCAGACAGCATCAGAGGCACAGATATGGAATTTTCCGTTAGTGGTGATATTTTTGCACTGGGTGTGACCTTATGGGAGTGGCTATTTGGTGAGAAGCCATATAAAGCCCCTGCTGTAGGAGATGTCCCGTGTTTACCAGAAGAACTCAGTGATGAAGTTAAAATCTACATACCCTGGCTAATGAAAGCAGTTGCAACAGAAGCAGATAAACGGTTTGCTAGCATTCAGGAAATGCAAAATGCTTTCATCGAGTGTAGCACATCGGAAGAAAGCGCTGCTCAATCAGACATAGTTGAGGTTGATGAAGTTGCAACCCAGGAGCAAGTAACAAAAACAGTAAAAATAATCACTGAAGATGAGTTTGAGAAAGGCAATCCTTTTGTAAAGTATTTGAATTCCCTTTCTGAAGCATCAGCAGGTAATGAGAATGCGACTGCTGAGTCGCAATTAACCAGTGATTATTTTGACAGGATATTAGTAACGAACCCATTAACTGATTATGTCTTTGAAAAACTTGTTAACGATAAAATAAATGTTATTCTTACCGGTAATGCCGGAGATGGCAAGACAACCATTGCTGCTGAAATCTACCAAAGAGTAACTGGTCACCACCCACAAATTTTACACCCAATTACCCACGCTGGAGATATTATCATTGTCAAAGATATGAGCGAGCTGCGTCATCACGACCAACGCACTGATATTATTAAAGATGCACTGAATAATTCATCTAATAGATATCTTATAGTGTCAAATACAGGCGCATTATTGGAGTGTTTTCGTGATTTAAAAAATAAAAATGACATAAAAGCTGATGTAAGTGAACTATTAAATGCGTTAGAAGCAGATGAACCTCAAAATATACTTAATGATAAGTTTATGCTTATCAACATTGCTAATATGGGTAGCATTGACACTGCAAGCCAAGTTTTTAAACGCATACTGGAAACAGATAATTGGTTAGCGTGTCAGAAATGCAAATTTGATGAAAATTGCCCGATCTTCAGAAATGTAAGACTTCTCCAGGATGAACTACAAACAGTAACAGAGAGGGTAACGCTTTTATATAAGCGCTTATATGAATATGATGTGCGCCTCACTATGCGCCAGATGACTGGCCATTTGGCATATGCAATCACTGCAGGGAAAAATTGCGCTGATATTCATGCAATGTCAATAATAGCTTTGCAGAACACTTTTAATTGCTTTTTATTCTTTAATCGTTTTTTCGGGGATGATGGGAGTGAAGTTGCCCCTGAGGCATTGCAATTGCTACCGGTGCGAAAAATTCAGGAAACAGAATTTGGAATACACCTTGACCCCTATTTTGAAAGAAAAGCTTGGGCCAAAAATAATACTGAATTACCACTAACAGGAGAAGCGCTGAGGGTCGGCCATACCCTTTTAAAAAGTAAAAACCAGAATGATCCGTCTATTCGCAGACAAGTGCGTCGTCTTGTTTATTTTTTTGGCTCTCTAGATGATGAGACTGGAAAACGTTATCTTTCTACTTTTTTGCGGACACCAATGTTGATTAAATATATAGAATATTCACAAGGGCGCACTTTAGATAGAATGACGGAGGAAAAATACAGACATCAAATTTTGCATGTATTGCAGGAATATTTTACAGGGGTGCGTTTGCCGGAGGAAACCTGGCAAGTAAAAGATTTATATATTACCCTGAGACCATATGAAAACAGTACTGGAACGCAGATGGTCCTGGCATCTTTTAGGGAAGAAGACTTTGAATTGACTTTAAAAGATAGATTTAGGGTGGGGAAAAATGACAGCAAAGTATTAGCCTTATGCCTTAAGGATAGTGATGTTGAGATGAAGCTTGAACTTCCTTTTCTAGATTTTATAGCTCGCAGATATCAAGGGAATGTAGCTGAAGAGCTTTCTGCACACTACGCTAATCGTCTGGAACAGTTTAAAGTCAAACTACTTGCTGCTAGCGAGCAAAAAGATGATTATTTGACTCTACTTCGCATCAGATATGGCGGTAGTTTTGACGTTATTAAAATACATGTTTCAGATGATTCATTGGAGGTATTCTCATGAGTTTACCAGAGCCCTTTCCACAAATAAAAATAAAGCATTATAACCCGGCGATAAGGTTATTTGGTAATCGATTTTTCAAAGATCAGACCGTTTTAGAATATTTAGCTGAATTCTTGGCTGTGGTTTTTTCAGAGAAGCGGATCGGTGATGATGGTGAAGCATTTTTGTCGCCTTTACCTTCAATTAAAGAATTAAATGAGTGGCCAACCTCTAAACCTCTTTGTTATAGACCTCCTGTAAAACTAAATCTAAAGCTTTTTGCGTTTTTGAGCTGTTCCCGGGCTGATTCAAGAGACGAATCACATACAGAACATTATAAACAATTGGTTAAAAAATTGGAAGCAAGCATTAGGACGAGCAATAGAAGCGTACAGGATGTCAGAGATTGGCTGGAGGAATTTCTGCGCTGTTTCCAAGGGGTTGGATTAAATAGGACATGGTGTGCACAGACATTTTTCCCTGTGTCTTCGAATTTAGTTACACAAGAAACTATTTGGAATGAATCCCAGGCTAAAAGAAACAATATCACAAGCTGGGAAGAGGCAATAAAAGATTTTAATTCATATTATGGTTCAAAGCGAATTTTTTTCGCTAGAGGCGGCGAATTATTATATCTACAATTATGCAATCTTTTTACAATTGAAAAATCAAAGATCAGCGAGTTTGCGAAAGAGATGCAAATTGAAGATGGTAATGAAATAGACATGGATAAACTGCATCGCTCACTGCAGGATGGTTTGCGAAAATTAAGGGGCCAGAACATGCAGCATTTTAATAAGTTGGTTGATTATATAGAGTTCTTGGATAAAAACACCCATAGCCTGATAAACAATGAAACAAAGTATGTAGCCAGTGAATGGTGCCCTAGGGATAGCTGGCAAGAGGCCTACCTATTTGCTATTGAAATTAATAGATTGTTGGCTGCTTCATTAGAACCAATTGAGCGGCTAGAGTTGTTAATGACTGGCTGTTCTCTGCAGGTGCTGCGCAGTTTATGTGCCCAAAGTGTAAGGTATGCTAAAGGATTTAACACAACAGGGACCGGTGGGAAGTTAGGGTACGCGTGGATATTTTCTTCCTTGGGTTTATCCTCTCGTCAGCAGCGCCTCACTGCACAGCGAAATTTGAATTATATTCAAGGAATCATTCAAAAAGCACTGCGTAATGATGAACTGCATAAAAATGCTGAGCGACATCCACGTAAAACGGTTGAACAGCTTTACCGCGAGGCAGATGATAGATATGGACATAAGTTATTAATTTCTCTTGGTAAAAGATTGGGTATAATCATTCCAAAAACAGGTGCTCAGGCCAGGTTTGTTATGACCGATAGACTTCTTCGCTATTTGGTGCTTGTTTTATTAAAGCCTGGAGAAAAATGTACTGACGATGAATTTCGGCAGAGGCTTTATCGCCATTATGGCATAGCTGTGGAGGGAAAGGAACTTGAAGATGCCGTACTTTGGACAGGTTTACCTGCCAACAGTTCTATACAGCCTCAAGAGTCATGGTTAACGGAGATGCTCAGGGCTGGTGGTTTTTTGACAGAGCTTTCTGATGCGTGTTCTATTGTTAAGAATGATTTTAAATAAAAAATAATAGAACAGGGGTAAATATTATGAAATACATGGCTGATACAATAGTTAACTATATACTGGGAGAAGCTAAACGTTATACCGGTGTGTTGAGGTTTGTAATGCCTTCCTATCCATCTGATCTTCTCTTAGCTATTGGTTCTGGACTTGAAGAGCAGTTCAGAAGAATTCTGGAGCGCCGTGTCGTCTTGAAATATGGGATAGCTTATCGTTTAGGCAAAGAGTGGTCGGTGATTGGTACTGATACCGATCGCTGGAGCTTTGACAAAATCAAAAAAAAGGGTTGGTATAATGAAGATGATAACCTTACCAGTCTAAGAAATACAGTAAAAGATCCTGATATTGATTGTTTAGTAATTTTGTTAGCTGGTTACGATCATATAAATGACCGTGCAAGTTTAAGAGATTTTTTTCATCTGGATCAAGAAACAGTATGGAGACTGTGTCTGAATAAGTCGTTTTCAGACTGGGTGGAAACTTGTTTAAAAGATTTTGTTAACCCAGATGGAAGCGAAGAAGATATTAAGAAGATAGCAGAGATATTTAAATCACTTTACGATTATGGTTTGACAGATATGTTAGGAGTTAGTAGCTATTTAGAAAGGTTGGATCTATCAGATGTTATGACCGGTAGTGACGCATACCATCTGATCCTTAGTAATTTATTGCCTTTTAAATTACCGTGCATGAATGGACTGGCTGGACGTTTTAGATCAAGGAAGTCTTTTTCTAGCTATATTAACCCTGCACAGAATTTTTTTAATTACAGTATGTTTCTTAGTTCTTCTGATAGAAAGAGGGCTTTAGAAAAAATAGAAAAATTCAGAAATGAGCACGGGGATGACCAATTAGAGAGTGATACTCTTGGATCTTTTAGCTCACTAGGGCAACTGCTCGATGCCCTGGATGAATATATCAGAAACAGGAATGAATCAGCCCGCGTTGAGCTTATGCATGCTGACTTCGTCTATATTTACGATAAAATTTTAAAATACAAGAAAAAGAATAATCAGCCACCTAAGCCCCCAACAGTTAGAAAGTTGTATGGTTTGCCACCAGAAGTTTTCCTGCGGGCGTTGTGGATCACCCTTGGGGAATTTAAAAAGGAGTCTGAAAACCCACTACTTGTACCAGGGAATTTATCTTCAATATCTTTAAAGAGTATTTCTTTTAAACATGATTTCGATGAGGCAGATGAGGAAGGGAATGAAAGTGCAAGAGCAAGATCCTTTCTTCATCAAGTATTGGGCGGAATTGATGGCTTTTTTGAGAGCCAATTGCACGATTTAGGTGACACCGATATTCCAAAACGATTTAATGTCGGTGTGACTTCTAAGCTATGTCCGTGTACAGATGGCTCCTCTGATGAGATTTTATACGAAAGTACCAAAACGGCGGAACCATATTTAAAATTTAAGGTAATCATTACCCCTCGTGAAGGTGAATCCTGTCAGCGTGAGTTTGCCTGGGCACTACCCCCACACCATCAGAGCCGTCTTTTGATTGATCTTTATCATTGGACGATAAAGAAATATAAAGAGTGTGGTAATGCTTTTCCGGTCTTTACTTTACCATATATACCAGAGCTTTTTATGGCTTCTGACGAAGAGACTGTTAACCGTCTTATGGATACAGCTCTACAGAGTACAGAGTTTGCTATGATTAATTTGCTTAATGCCGAGGGTTTCGATAAATCAGATCCTGTTAAACCTTTGTTAGATGATCTATCCATTTCTTATCAGAGCTTTCTCATGGAATTTGAGACTAATGGCTTTTTTAGTGCACTTAATAATAAATATGATGCCCTACGCAGAGCGTATTGTGCTGCTTATCAAAAATACCTCGAAAATAGCGATCAAAGCAGTTTAGGTCCACTTCTTTTAAAGGCTTTTGCGATTACATCAGATAATACTGCGGACCGATCTTGGCTTTGGAATGATTATCAGGATTGTATGGTGATCACCCCTTTACATCCTGCTTTGTTGGAAATGATTCATAACAGAAATGCATTTTTGTGTGAGTGTTTTTGTTTTTATGCTAGAAAAGGTTTAGAAGAAATCGGAGAAAAATTTAATGAGAAAATATGGGATAAACTCGCTGATCTTTCCAGAATAAAGAGACCTGTTGTTGGTACTTTAAAAAATAGTGACTTGATCCTTGACACAAATGTGCGCAGTTATGGTTACATTCATTTGGTTGGGGAGTGTGATGGTGATCCGACCTCGATTAATGCCCGTCTGCTGCTGGAATATGAGGATGACGATGAGGAAATTTCAACTGCAGATCTATTTAGAGAAACTCGTGCATCAATTCTGATTAAAAATATATTAGAAGATTATCATGAACTTCATCGTTATGCTGATGATGGCATCAGTATTGCTGCCTATTGTGGAGATGCAATTCAACCATTTATTGCGGGGATTGACAGTTACTTATCTTCGATTCTAAAAGAACGGGATGAACGAAAATATTCTCTCCGCTTAACTGTTTTTTCAGATAGCGGTGATGACTCTTCTATTATGAAGTGGATTAATGCTTGGAAAGAAAGATGGCAGGAATCAGAAACAGGATCCAAAGCTCATTATAGCCACTGTGAACTATCAATCGCTTACCGCGTTGTATCCAGAGAAAAAGATTACGACCAATTCTGTAAACTGCTACAGGGAATAGAAGTGGATATTATGTTTTTTATAGACTTTATTAAATCAGGGTCCAGCCAATTTAGGTTGATAACAACTTATGTGGATGACCAGAGCTATCGCAAGTATCCGATACTGGAAAAGATATGCTGTCCAGTAAAAGGAGGGGGCAGCTATAATAAACGGGAGAGAATTTTAAGTAACTACCGCTTTAGAATGAGTACTTTACATACAGAGGTTATGGCCCATCTTAAACAAGGGCATTCAACCCCTGAAAAAAAACACATAGTCGCAAGTATCAGCAATTTTCAGCAATGGTCATCTGTAATAGACACCGCCCATCAGCACAGCGCATGGGTGGTTTGTATAGATCCCGCTGTTGATGAACAGCTGCTGCGGAAGGTTGGAACAGATGGTTCTAACCAACGGGAGATCATCGGTTTTGGTACCGGAGTCGGATCGCATGGAGAAAACAACTATACTGTCTCTACTGAACAGTTTTCATTGGTTGATATATCAAATAAGATCGGGGAACAGATATCAAAGCTGTTTGAACTTATAGATCGAGATGTTACCAAACGTATAGCAGAAAGCCTGATTCGTGAAGCGTCAAACATTGGAGGCCTATCGATAGTTAAGGCAACTGGTCCATCTGAATATGTGAGGGATTATATTGCATATGCTATGGTACGAAAATTGCTTCCAGCTGATGACAGTGCTTTTTGTGATGAGATCATTTCTTTAGATGCCTTCCGCCACTGGTTCAATGATTCTGCTGATCAACAGCGCCCTGATATTTTGAGATTACAGGCTGATATTGTAGATGGTTACTTTAATATCAAAGCTCAAGTCATAGAATGCAAACTATGTCAGCAGTCGGAAGGGCGTCTTGAAAAAGCCCGCCAACAAATAGAAAACGGTTTGAAGCAGCTTGTTACCTTTTTCATCCCTCGTCAAGACCGAGAGGTGAGGGAGGGCATTAATGACAGGCCAGATCAACGCTATTGGTGGATGCAGCTGCATCGCTTAATTGCAAGTAAAGGGGAAACAAGTCATGCTATGTATAATGAAACACTTCAGGCATTAGAGCGATTGAGTGAAGGATACTTTAATATCACCTGGCAGGCTGCAGCGGTAGCCTTTTGGACTGATGTTGAAGGAGATAAGATGCAGTGTAAAAGCGAATGGAACATTATGATAGATGAGAAGGATATAGCACTGTCTGTAGCTACTTCAGGCAGGAATTTTATAAAAAAGGTATGTCTTGACGGTGAGAGGGGAGATATTTTCTGCTGCAGTTCCGAATTAACTTATTCTTTTAATAAAATAGACGAGATGGCAGAGCCTGATGCCGACATCGATAATAGGGAACAAACACCAGGAGTAAAGACTTCTGATGAAGATAGTATTCCAGTAGTGGATAAAAAGGATAGCGATGAGATAGTTCCTGATCCAAGTGATGGCAGTATAAAAAAAATATCAATAGTGCCACATGTACCTGAGCGTGTTCTTTTAGGAAGTGGAACTATGGGGGGTAAGGATGCCTACTGGGAGTTTGGACATCCCGCTCTTACTAACAGGCATATACTTGTTTTCGGAGCTTCTGGTACAGGGAAAACATATACCATTCAGGCCATATTGTGTGAACTGAGCAAATCAGGTCAAAACAGCTTGATTGTGGATTATACAAATGGGTTCACTCCTAGTCAGCTGGAAAATATAGTTGTAGAAAAGTTAAAACCAAAACAGCATATAGTACGAAATGAACCGCTTCCAATAAACCCATTCCGCCAACAGTGTGAGTTTATTGATGATATCGAGCTTAAAGAGGATTCAGCAATAACGGCTAGAAGGGTACGTGACTTGTTCGCAGAGGTTTATCATTTAGGTGATCAGCAGCAATCAGCTCTTTATAATGCAATTCGAGATGGTGTAGAGCAAGAAGGGGACAACTTTAATCTAGACGGATTGATTAAAAGGTTGGAGGAGATTCAACATAGGGGAGGCCCTACTGCTAGCTCTGCTGCCAGTGTAATCAGCAAAATTCAGCCGTTTGTAGATCTAAATCCATTCGGTAAAGAGGATGTGCACAGTTGGGAACGGCTTTTTACAGATACCGAATCTAGATGTCATATAATTCAACTAGCTGGCTTTACGAGAGATACCGCCCAGTTAATTACCGAGTTTTCTCTTTATGATCTGTATTGGTATTACCGTGCTAATGGAAATAAAGATAACCCAAAGATTATAGTACTTGACGAAATACAAAACCTTGATCACCGGCTGGATAGTCCTTTAGGAAAGATGCTCACAGAGGGCCGCAAGTTCGGTATTTCGTTGATACTTGCTACCCAAACTTTAAGTAATTTATCAAGGGATGAAAGGGATAGACTTTTTCAGGCCAGCCATAAGCTTTTCTTCAAGCCAGCTGATACAGAGGTCAGAACATTTGCCAATATTTTAGCAGATGCGACCAATACACGGAGCGATGAGTGGATTAACCGCTTATCTTCTCTGAAGAGGGGTGAATGCTATTCATTAGGACCCGCTCTTAACCCATCAACTAATAAATTAGAAATTGGCAAATACTTTAAGATACGCATTACTCCTTTGGAGCAAAGGTTTTAGGGGGTAACAATATTAATGCTACCGCTTAATTTTCATAAAACATTTATTCCTGAAAGGCGTTTAATAGCTGCATTACTTGAATACGCTGCTCTAAATAAACAAGGTAGTTACCAGGATATAGCTTCGGAAACCAGCATACCCATGGGTAAATCGAGCGGTAAGGTACCAGCTATTCTGAATTATGCTAGAGGGATGGGGCTCGTAGAACTTTCAAGTGAAAAAGCAAGTTCTATTAAAAAACCTGTGCTTACCCCCTTTGGAAAAGTTGTTTATTTGGAGGAAAAATATTTAGGTGACCGAATGCTGCAATGGCTGGTTCATATGAATTTATGCCGCAGTGACATCGGAGCAAGAACCTGGTATGAGGTTTTTGCGAAAGGGCGAGGTATTATAGGAACTGTGTTTACCAAACAACAATTAGAAGATTATCTGGTCGGAATTTTTGGCCCTGAGAATAACAGAACAGGCCCTATGGTATTGACCTATACCGAAGACGCTGCTCTTGGTAGATCCGGAGTATTAACTGTCGATAAAGATACTATTAAACGGCATAAGGCTCCAGTTATAGAAGCTTATGCTATACCTTATTCCGCATATATCCTTAACCTTATGGAAGTATTTTTCCCAGGGGAAAGCCAGGTTGCCTTATCTGATTTTCAAAGAAAAACACTTTGGTTTGATATTAATCTTTGGGGTCCGTCAGATATTGAGTATGTGCTGTCATTGGTAGAGCAGAAAGGCTATCTATCTATTGATCGCCAGATGCAACCATGGATACTAGAAAAAAAAGCCATGTCTACTGACGTATGGCCGCATATTTTTGATGATATGGCATAGTACAGGGGGCTGGGGGAGGATGAAACTTGCTGAAATTGTATCATTCCGGAAAGACTTGTTGTTTAATGGAGCGGTTCAATTAAGTTGGTTTGAAAAGGATAGGAAGCAAGCTGAGAAAGCTGCGGAGCACTTTGTTTTCCATGGTCCAAATTATCATGGAGTCGTTGAGGAAGATTTTGAGAGTAGCCATAAACTAATCGATACCGCAAGTTTTGCTTTGGAGATTTTAAAACGGATGACCGGGGAAACTGCCGATGAGCCGTTTACTTTAGCCGTTGCAGGTTATGGTTCAGGAAAATCACATCTCGCTATTACTCTTGCCTCTTTGTTAAGCAATCCAAAAAGTGAGGTTGCCCAGAAAATTTTGAGCAATCTTAATATGGCTGATGCTTCTATTGGTAAGCGTGTTCAGCAAATCGTCGCAAAAATCTCTGAGCAACCTTATATAGTTGTTGCTATTAACGGTATGCAGGATTTTGATTTATGTAGTGAGATAATAAGACAAGTTCTTTTTGTATTAAAGCAGCATAGATTGGATACAACAGTTTTGGAAAACTTGCGCCCGCGTTTCAATTCAGCTATTAAATTTACCGAATCGTTTTTTTTATCCTTAAAAGAAGATTTTGAAGAGCGATTTGGTAAAGGGTGTAAGATGGAGGATATAATCAATCGCCTAAAATATCAGGATGAAGATACATTTAGCAATGTAAGCTATATTTATGAACAAAAAATGGGCTCTCCAATCCATGCCGTTGGACAGGAATCAATCCATGATTTTATTCGAATTACTAAAGAAACCTACTGTGGTCCTGGCAAGCCTTTTTCCGGTACCTTTATTCTATTTGATGAGTTCGGCCGGTATATGGAGTTTGCAGTTCAGAGACCCCATATCGCTGGTTCAGGGGCACTCCAACAGCTGTTTGAAGCTGTACAAGCAAATGGAGATAGAGTATTTCTTTTATGTTTTATCCAATATGAGCTAAAGGCTTATATATCTAGGGTTGCACCTGAACTTCGTGAGGATTTAAACAGGTATGTTACCCGCTACGATAGTGTCCATAAGGTTAGATTATCCACTAACCTAGAAACACTAATGGCAAATCTATTAGAAAAGAAAAATCCTGATGAAATAGATCGACAGCTTTCGAATATGGACATGTCTGTTGATACGATTCAAATGACCATGAAAAGTTGTTTCCCTGACATTAAAAATCATGCGTTATGGTTAGATGAAAACAGGTTCCGACAAGTTATATTTAAAGGATGCTGGCCTCTGCATCCTTTATCAACTTGGGTATTGTACAAACTGACATCTGTCGGAAAGTCTCTTCAACAGCGTTCTGCTTTTTCTCTTCTGGCAGATGTTTACGATGCTTTTAAGCAAGTAGAATTTACTCCAGGAAGAACTATCAGACCAGTAGATATATGTGGTGAAGCATTAATCAATGAATTTCTAGCTTCTGAGCGATATGGTCAGCAGGGTGCTACAGCGCAGTCATATATGAGTGTTTTGAAGAAATATCAGCATGAGTTGACACCATCTGAAAAGGTTGTATTAAAAGCGGTGTTATTAGCTGCTAAAACCGGGGTAAAGGTTGGGTCCAAAGAGGATTATCTGCAGGTGCTGGCGATGTTTGGTGGTATTGAAGATGAGGAACTTGTACATGCCGTGCACATGCTTGAATATGAATACGCGGTTCTGGAGTGGAACGATCTCCTCAACCAGTATGAAATTGCTGGAGATGCAGTTCCCAGAAGGGCATTTCTTGATAATCTGAAAGCAAAGGTTTCAGAAATAGATTCTCAGAAGCGCGCTCTTATATTTCGCCAAAATTATAAGAAATGGTTCCAGATAGATATATACCCTACTGATTTTGGTAATCAAAATAATATTACCACGAGGGAGTGGAACTATAAGGTTTACTTTACTGATGTATCTATGTTAGGTGAGCAAATAGATTATGCATTAGGTATCTGGCGGGATTCAATTAGTGTTGATGAAGAAAAGGGGCAGCTGATTTATTGTTATGTTGGTCCTGAAAGCAGGTTGGACACTGTTCGAGAAAGTGCTTTAAAAATGATTAAAGCGAGCATGGAGAAGCGTAACATTGATTGGAATTCTGGGGCACCACTCGCTGTGATATTTCTCAATGATGCAGAAGGAACTTTTGGCTCTAAGATTGCTGAATACTGGGTATTACAAGAGCAGATGAACGAGGAAGAATCACAGAAATACATAAATTTTATACATGACAGGATAAGCAGCCTAGAACAGGAATTACAGAACCAGTTTTTTGAATTGGAACGGGAAAGGCAAATTATTTTTGCGACTGACAAACAGATAACTGCCTCTCGTATAAAAAATATGTTAACACAGTTATTTGAAGTTATATACCCTAAACTGATACCCTTTCCCTTTGACGGTTTCCATACTGCTAGAGGTAATGCTGCGAAAGACTGCCAGATTTTCACCAAAGAATTATTCCTGGGTAACTTGGATAGGGACTGGTTAGCCGCCAGAAGTCCTCAGCAGCTAAATCGAGGCGATAGTGTTCTGGTCCGATCTTGGGGAGCTTTGGGTGAAGATGGCTCTGTGAGATTGATACCGTCAAATGAAATGGTGCGCGGGATAATTGAGTTAATGGACTCAAAATTGCAAGATGTGGAAGCATCAGAAAAGCCCAAGGCGATGAACATGGGTGAGGTTACACGGATCCTATGTATGCCACCTTATGGCTGCAATATTGCATCTGCAGGCCTTTTATTGGCGCTGTTTATTGGACGCCGTAAAAAAGTGTTAAATTTGATGAAAGATAATGAGATGATCAGTTATGAGAATTGGCTTCAGGAAGCAATGCCTGGCAATTTTTTTAACCTCTCAACCCTAGATGATACATATGTTGTGCATGTTTCGGAAGAAAGTCTATCTGAGTGGGAAGTTTTACTTGAAGAATGGGATTTGGAACAAACATATGTTGGAAAAGTAAAGTTTCGTAATGAAGCACTGAAATTGAAAGAGCGTATTCCTGTACCACAAATCTATCATTATAAGTATAAGTATCTCCATGAATATGCAAATGAGGCTCTCCATAAACTAAATGCTGTTAATAACGATATCACTCTTGCTTTGGAAAAAGTAGAAATAGGCACAGAGAATGAAGACGCAGGTACGCTTTCATGGGGCGCTGCAATATTGAATAAGGTATATAACTCAATGCAAAATGATGATAAGAAATGGACACAAGAACAAATACATGAGGTTGCAGAACACCTGGCACATGCTCGCACGCATACTCAACAGTGTTTCCCGAAGTGGTTGAAACGCCAAACTGCGAACAGTATTGCAAATTTAAGCAAGTTTAAGCATTATATGTTGAAAAATGTAGGCAGCAATTTACTTGAACTAGGTTTTGATGAGGAGAAGAAACAGTTGGAAAGCCATGTGGATAAAGTAGCAGAGCGTATAGAATTTATTGAAGAAGTGAAAAGGACGACTTCTGATGTTAATAACATAGTTCAAACCAATAAAATTACTGACTTTACACCGGTGGTAGAATTAAACGCTTGGTTAGAGCAGGTGAAAGATTTTGAAGAGCGTTTAGAAAAGGCAAAGTTGAGAGCAGATATCACTAAAGAAGAAATAGATACTGCGGTTAGAAAACTCACGAACTTCAAAAATGACTGTCAAAAACAGCTTGAGCTATATAAGGAAAGGGCAGCTGCTGTATTTAATATCAGTGAAATAAGCACTTTAACCGATATAACAAATTGGCAAAATGAGATTGCGTCACTCTTAACGATTTATGATGGTCAAGAAAGAGATGTGGAAGACTTAAAGCTTGTACAAAAGCAACTTAGTATAATAGAAAGACATTATCAACAACTAGACAATGATATGCTAACCGAGGAGGAGTTTGAGGCTGTCTGTAGGCGGTATAAAGAGGAAAATGATAATGCTTTTGGGGATGATGCTCCTCCGCTGGATAATGAGATAATTTACAATAGCATCAAAAAGTGTATTGCTGAGAAAAGAGAAAGAACATCCTCCGAATGGATGCTGCGTAATGCCATCGATATTAATGAAATATATAAACTCGACGCTGCGAGAGCTCTACAGTGTAAAACCCGCCTACAGAAAATACCACCGTTTCTATCTGATCAGCAAGTGAAAGCTGTTAATGAGATGATTAAAGCCTGTGACAAGCGTCTTGATGAACTTGAAGTAGAAGGCTTGGTAGAAAAATTCAATGCTATGTCTGAGGATAATAAAAGGAACTTCTTGAGAAAAATTGCTGATTATATAGATAGTTGTGGCTTCAAGCTCTGTTGATCCTCTTGCGGTTTCTTGTCAGGCAAACAGGTGTATTATCAACCAATGGCCTTTATTAAAACCTCCAGCCCTTTCTCGACACTTTCTGCACACCACTTTTCGAAATTAATTACTTTTACTCAAATTTAACACCAAGCACATAAAAAACCCCGTTGAATCAACGGTTTCAGGGTATATGGCACCTACGTACCACAACATATTTATCAACGATTAAGTTAGGATGATGGCATAACTTCAAGAACCTTGTTCGGTGGTCTCAAACCTACCGCCTTGAACAAATCATAGGCTTTTCCTGTGAGATCTGTTCTGGCCAGGTAGGTCTGGTTGCCAACAACAATCTCCACTGCCTTTAGTTGCTCAAGATCTGTCATCAGGTTTTGGTATGGTTCATCACAGCCGAACTCTTTAAGTTTCTTGCGCAGTGATACGGGTCGGTGCTATAATTTCGGA
>LSQX01251132.1_pt4 | contig 18093 bp, 17 predicted proteins | sample 654561 | NCBI WGS metagenome assembly LSQX01 (sample SAMN04489861, study PRJNA283612) | anaerobic digester metagenome | isolation source: 4 biogas reactors fed with cattle manure at either 37C or 55C with and... | place: Denmark: Kongens Lyngby | collected 2014
TCTCTATTGTATTATATCATTATAGGCAACCCTCCACAAAAGCGTCGCGATTCATCGCCACAATGCCGTCTTGACAAGCCTCTTGATGCGCCATACACTGATTGTGTCAGAACTATTTTACTAATTGTTATATATCATTGATGGATAAGAAGATGGATCAGGCAACAAAGAAAATTGTTATGGGCGTCATCGGGTCGGATGTGCATGCCGTAGGCAACCGTATCCTGGCCTATGCCCTGGAGCAGGCCGGCTTCGAGGTGATCAACCTCGGTGTGATGGTCTCGCAGGAGGAATTCATCGCCGCGGCCATCGAGACGGCGGCCGACGCCATCCTGGTTTCCTCGCTGTACGGTCACGGCGAACTGGACTGCCGCGGCTTGCGCGCCCGCTGCGACGAAGCGGGGCTGGACGGCATCCCGCTTCTGATCGGCGGCAACCTCGTCGTGGGCAAACAGGCGTTCTCCGACGTAGCCGCGCGTTTCAAGGCGATGGGGTTCGACCGGGTCTACCCGCCCGGCACATCGCCGGAGACGGCGGTTAAGGCGCTGCGTGAAATCCTGCACATGGAGGCCGATGGCGATGCTTACCCCCATGATCCTGATTGATTTTGGCTCCACCTGGACCAAGGTCTGTGCCGTCGACCGGCAGTCGCCGACGCTGCTCGGTACGGCGGCCGCGCCGACCACCGCCGCCAGCGACGTCATGGAGGGGCTGCGGGCGGCGCTGGCCCTGCTGCCGCCCGAACTGGCGGATGCGCCCCGGCGGGCCTGTTCCAGCGCCGCCGGAGGACTCAAAATGGTCGCCATCGGGCTGGTCCCCGAACTGACCGCCGCCGCGGCCCGCATGGCCGCCCTGGGCGCCGGAGCCAAGCTGATCAAGACCTACAGCTACCAGCTGACCCCCGCGGACATCGGCGATATCGACGCGATCCGGCCGGACATCGTCCTGCTGACCGGCGGGACGGACGGCGGCAACACGGCCTGCATCGAGCACAACGCACGCAGCCTGGCGTCCTGCCAGGCGCGTTTCCCGATCCTGGTTGCCGGCAACCGGAACGCCCGGGAATCCTGCCTGCAGCTTCTCGCCGGCCGCGAAGCCTATGTCTGCCCCAACGTCATGCCGCGCCTCGACCGGCTCGAGACCGCTCCGGCAAAGGAGAAGATCCGCAGCTTGTTCCTGGAGCGGATCATCCGGGCCAAGGGCCTGTCCCAGGCATCCGGCCTGCTGGACAGCATCCTGATGCCGACACCGGCCGCCGTTTTAACATCCCTGACCCTGCTGGCCGACGGAACGAGCGGCCAGGCCGGGCTGGGCGATTTAGTCGCCCTCGATCTGGGCGGCGCAACCTGCGATGTCTATTCGATCGCCTCCGGACAGCCGCGCGGCAGCCAGGTGATGCTCAAGGGCCTTCCCGAACCCTACGCCAAGCGAACCGTGGAAGGCGACCTCGGCGTCCGCCACAACATCGACGGCATCATCGAGACCGCCGGCCTGGACGCGATCACGAGCCTTTCCGGCCTGGACGTCGCTCAAGTCACATGGCTGACGGCGCAGCTGTCCCGCGCCCCCGGCAGCCTGACTGACAGCAAGGACGCGGCGCGCTTCGAATTCGCCCTGGCCGCCAGCGCCATCGAGCACGCCACGCTGCGCCATGCCGGGCGATTGGAAACGGTGTACACCCCGCAAGGACCGGTCATGCTGCAGACCGGCAAGGACCTGACCGGCGTAAAGACCCTGATCCTGAGCGGCGGACCCCTCATCCACGCCGCCGACCCCCTCGCCCTGGCCCGTTTCGCGCTCTGCTCGCCGAAATGGCCGCTCATCCTGAAACCCCGAGACGTCCGGGTCCTGCTCGATCGGTCTGCCATCCTGCCCGCCATGGGCCTGTTGGCCGGGACCGACCCCGACGCGGCGCTGACCTTGCTGAAAAAGGAGTTGATGTTCGTTGGAACTGTCCAACAGGAAGCTGGACCTTGACCGCTTCCACCAGGTCCGGACCGATGTGCTCCAGCAGTGGCCGACCGGCCGGGAAGTGCGCCTGGAAGAGGCATTTTCCTGCCAGCAGTCCCTGCCGCAAACCAAACGTTTCGCCGACCGGCTGACCCAGGCGCTCAAGACCGGCCGAACCCTGGTCCAGCCGCGGGCCGGCGTCGCCCTGGTCGCCGACCAGATCAAGCTGCTGCTCTACTTGCAAAACGAGGGCGAAGCCGACTTGCTGCCGCTGACGATCGACAGCTACACGCGCCAGAACCACTACCAGCGCGCCGAAGACGGCATCGCGGAGTCGCTTCGCTCCGGCAAGTCGATGCTGAACGGGTTCCCGGCGGTCAACCACGGCGTGTCGGGCTGCCGTCAGCTGGTCGATGCGCTGGATACGCCGATCCAGGTGCGCCACGGCACGCCCGACGCCCGGCTGCTGGCCGAAATCTGCTATGCGGGCGGCCTGACCAGTTTCGAGGGCGGCGGCATCTCCTACAACATCCCCTACGCCAAGAACGCCGACCTGGCCCGCACGATCCAGGACTGGCAGTACGTGGACCGCCTGACCGGCCTCTACGAAGAAGCGGGTTTTACGATCAACCGCGAGCCGTTCGGCCCGCTGACCGGCACCCTGGTCCCGCCCTGCATCTCGCACGCCGTCGCCATCATCGAAAGCCTGCTGGCTGCCGAGCAGGGGGTGAGAAACATCACCGTCGGCTACGGCCAGTGCGGCCACCTGCTCCAGGACGTCGCCGCGATCCAGTCCCTGCGCGTCCTGTGCGAGGAGTACCTGGCCCGGGCTGGCTTCGGCGACGCCGTCGTCACGACCGTTTTGCACCAGTGGATGGGCGGCTTCCCGCAGGACGAGGCCAAGGCCTTCGCCGTCATCGCCTGGGGCAGCGCCGTTGCCGTGCTCGCCCAGGCGACCAAGGTGATCGTCAAAACGCCGCACGAGGCGCTCGGCGTCCCGACCATGGAAGCCAACGCCCAGGGGCTGCGCTGCACGCGCCAGATGATCGCGATGCTCAAGGACCAGCTGATCCAGACGGGACGGCTGGCCGAGGAGCGCGAGATCATCTACGAAGAGACGCGCTGCATCCTGGACGCGTGCTTCGAGCTCGGTCAGGGCGACATCGCCCGGGGCGCGGTGCGCGCGTTTCAGGCCGGCGTACTCGACATCCCCTTCGCCCCCAGCCGCTTCAACGCCGGCAAGGTTCTGCCCGCGCGCGACAACGAAGGGGCCGTCCGCCTGTTCGATCCCGGCAAGCTGCCGCTTAGCCCGGACCTGTTACGTTTCCACAAGGCCAAGATCGAGGAACGCGCCCGCTACGAGAAGCGGCCGCCGACGTTCCAGATGGTGATCGACGATGTCTACGCGATCAGCAAGGGACAGTTGGTCGGACGGCCGCGCTAAATGGCGCGGTCAGGATGGAGGTTGGCATGAGACTGGTCAAAGGCTGCTGCGCGCCCGGCAAAACAGGTTTCTTTTTTGACGACCAGCGCGCGATCAAGAACGGCGCCGAAGCCGACGGGGCCGCTTACCGCGGCGTTCCCATGACACCTGGCTTTACGGCGGTCCGCCAGGCCGGCGAATCGATCTCGGTCCTGCTGCTGCTGGAAGACGGCCAGATCGCCCACGGCGATTGCGCGGCGGTCCAGTACTCAGGGACGGGCGGCCGCGACCCGCTGTTCCTGGCCCGCGACTTCATCCCGGTCATCGAGCAGACGGTCTTCCCCTGGCTGGCCGGACGCGACCTGTCCGACTTTCGCCGGTTGTCCGATGAGCTGGAACAGCTGACCGTAAACGGGTCCCGATTGCACACGGCAATCCGTTACGGCGTATCCCAGGCCCTGCTCGACGCCGCCGCCAAATCCGCCAAACGCCAGATGTGCCAGGTTCTATCCGACGTGTACGGCCTTGAGCTGGTCGCCCGTCCTGTTCCGATCTTTACCCAGTCCGGCGACGACCGCTACACCAACGCGGACAAGATGATCCTCAAGCAAGCCCAGGTCCTGCCCCATGGCCTGATCAACCAGGTGCGCGGCAAGCTGGGCGAACGTGGCGAAGACCTGCTCGCCTATGTTGCCTGGCTAAGCAACCGCGTCCAGGAACTTCGTCCGGACGACCAGTACAAGCCGGTTTTGCACCTGGACGTCTACGGCACGATCGGGCTGGTGTTCGGGCCGGACAACGACCGGGCTATCGTCGCCTACCTGGAACGGCTGACCGAGGCCGCCCGGCCGTTTCACCTGCGGATCGAAGGTCCGGTCGACCTGGAGGAGCGCGGCCGGCAGATCGATGCGATGCAGCGCCTGACCCGCCGGGTCGACGAGCGGGGCATCCCGGTGGAGCTGGTGGCCGACGAATGGTGCAATACGCTCGAGGATATCCGCCTGTTTGCCCGCGAGAAGGCCGGCCACATGATCCAGATCAAGACACCCGACCTGGGCGGGATCGCCAATTGTGTTGAAGCAGTCCGCTGCTGCCGCCGATCGGGCGTCGGCGCCTACCTGGGCGGCACTTGCAACGAGACTGACCGCTCGGCCCAGGTCTGTGTCCATGTCGCGATGGCCGCCAGGCCAGACCAGATGCTGGCCAAGCCGGGCATGGGCGTCGACGAAGGCTACATGATCGTCTACAACGAGATGCAGCGCATCCTGGCGCTGCTTCAGGCCTGAAGGAGGTTTCTCCATGCGGGAATTTCGGATTTTATCGCCGACCGCCATCCTGGGTTACGGCTTCCCCCTGGCTTCATTCCAGGCCGGTCTGGCCAAAAAGCCGCACCTGATCGCCGTCGATGCCGGCTCGACCGACCCCGGGCCTTATTACCTGGGCGAGGGCGTGTCCTTCACCGACCGTCAGGCCGTCAAACGCGACCTGGCCCTGATGCTCAAGGCCGGCATCCAGAATAAAATTCCCGTGATCGTCGGCAGCGCCGGCGGCAGCGGGGCTGACAGCCACCTGGCCTGGTGCCGGGCGATCGTCGCCGAAATCGTCCGGGAAGAGAGACTGAGCTTCACCATGGCGGTCATCCACGCCGATTTCAAACCGGAAACGGTTCTGGAGGCGCTGCGCCAGGGCCGGATCCGGCCGCTGGATCCGGCACCGCCGTTGGACGAAAATCTGGTCCGGGCCTCCAGCCGCATCGTCGGCCAGATGGGTGTCGAGCCTTTTATCAGGGCCCTGGCGGACAGCCCCGATGTCATCCTGGCCGGCCGCGCCTACGACCCGGCCGTTTTCGCCGCCTTGCCCATCCGGCTGGGCTTCGATCCCGGTCTGGCGCTGCATCTGGGCAAAATCCTCGAGTGCGCCGCGATCTGCGCCACGCCGGGCAGCGGTTCGGACTGCATGTTCGGCACCCTGTACGCGGACCATTTCACGGTCGAACCCCTGAATCCGGAACGGGCCTGCACGCCGTTGTCCGTCGCCGCCCACACCCTTTACGAAAAGAGCAACCCGTCCTTGCTGCCCGGTCCCGGCGGGCGCCTCAACCTGAACGAGGCCCGCTTTGAAGCGGTGTCCGACCGGATCGTCCGGGTCAGCGGGTCGCGCTTCGAGCCGGCGGCCCGCTACACAATCAAGCTGGAGGGCGCCCGCCCGATCGGCTACCGGACCGTGTCGGTCGCCGGCGTGCGCGACCCCTTCATGATCCAGGCCATCGACACGGTGATTGCCGGCGTCCGGGCCCGCGTCGCAGACAACTTCGCCGAACTGGCCGGCCATTACCACCTGCTGTTTCATGTCTACGGCCGGGACGGGGTCATGGGCCCTCTGGAACCGACGCCCGGTCTGGACGGGGCGCACGAGCTGGGCCTTTTGATCGAAGCGACGGCCGACACCCAGGCACAGGCCGACACGATCTGCGGCTTTGCCCGTTCGACCATGCTCCATTTCGGCTATCCGGGGCGGCGCGCGACGGCGGGCAACCTGGCCTTCCCGTATTCGCCCAGCGACCTGCACGCCGGACGAGCCTATGTCTTTTCGCTTTACCACCTGCTGGAGGTGGACGATCCGGCCGGCCCGTTCGCCTGCGAATGGGTCCGCTGCGAGGAGGGACAGCCATGCGCGTGACACTCGCCTCGATCACCGACGTGATCCGCTCCAAGAACGCCGGTCCCTACGAGCTGACCTTCGACATCATGTTCACGACCCGTGCATGGTTTGAGCGCGCCGTGGCAGCCGGCGTGTTGCACACGGACCTGGTCTGCCAGCTCTACCGGATCCCGCCATGCGATGTGCTCGGCATCCTCGCCTACCCGCCGGCCAAGGCGATCAAAATCACGATCCGGCGGCCGCTGTGCTCGGGCGACATCGGCGAAACCGACGTCTACGGCGCCCAGCAGCACGCGCCTTTGCTGGACCTGGTCTTCGACCTGTAGTTCCGGATTCTGCTATACTTTAAACCAGGAAATCAGTACGGAAAGGACCGACTGCCATGGCCTATTCGGACCGCATGCAGAAAAGCCACCTCTACTCCGTCTATTTCGCCCCCCGGGGTCTGCCCCGCATGGCCGACCTCGGCATGCAGATCGCCCAGCAGTACCTGAGCCCGTTCGACAAGCTGATCGGGCTGGTCGGCGAGGCGGGTTCGGGCAAGAGTATGCTGGTCAAGGGCATGTTCCCCGGCCTGGAACTGACCAACGATGACGACGGCGTCAATGTCCGCCCCTTGCCGCTGCTCGCCGTGGCTGAGGAGTCGTCCGGCTTTTTCAGCCCGCACAGCTACCATGTGGACATCCGCTTCGAATCGGCCTTTACCCAGATGCATGTCCTGGCCGAGGCCATCCTGACGGCCGTCTCCCTGGGCAAGCGGGTGATCGTCGAGCATTTCGAACTGGTCTATCCGTTCCTGAACCGCAACGCCCACCTGATCATCGGGATCGGCGAAGAGCTGATCATCACCCGGCCGACCTTGTTCGGCCCGGAGCCGCAGGACATCGCCGCGATCGTCTTCAAATCGATCCCTTTCCGGCGCATGGCTCATACGGCGGAGGACCTCTGCGCCCACTTCCTGCGCCTGCGCGGCGTCACGGAACATGTTCTGCACGCCGACGTGCGGCACGGCTTCATCCTGAGCTTTGCGCAAAAACCGGATATCGACCTCTACCTGCTCGAACAGCAGGTCAACGACCTGATCCGCCAGGATATCCCGGTCAGCTACCAGGACGATCGCCACATCCGGATCGGCGACATCACCAGCCCCTGTTCCGGGCCGCGCATGCACGTGCGCAGCACCGCGGAAATCAAGCAGCTGACCTTGACCAAGGAACTGCTGGTCGAGCCGATCACCGAACGTTATCTTCTGGTCGGCATCGTCGGTGAATACGGCCAGCAGCGCATCAGCGACCTCAACAAAATCTGAAAAATCAAAACAGGTGCGGCTTACTACGCCAGCAACGCCAGCAGCTGCTCCTCGAAGCTCTTGTCGTCGGCTGTCCTGCGCCGGCGCGGATTGGTGACACGCTGGCCGGCCCGCCGGGCTTTGGCCGACAAGTGCCGCTCAAACAGCAGCCGGTCGATGTTGTCGTCTGTGAAAACACGTCCGCTGGGATGGATGGCGGCGGCGCGCCGGGCCAGGACCAGGGCTGCGAGACCGTAGTCCTGCGTCACCACCAGGTCGCCGTTGGCAACGTCGTTGATCAGGGCCATGTCGACGGCATCGTGCCCCTGGCCGACCTGTTCGACCCGCCCGTACTCCGGGTACAGCTCATGGTTCTCATCGATGTAGAACACCAGGTCGAGGCGGCGGCGCCGGGCCACGCGCTCCAGGGTGAAGCGAACGGCAACCGGGCAGGCGTCGGCATCCACCCGTATCGTCAGCCCGGCCGGTGTCCCGCTCCGGTCAGGCTCAGCAGCTTCTTGCACCATGCATCCACGCTCCGTTCCACGGCTTCATGCTATAATCATAGTCAAAAGCGCGGCAGATTACCAGCCTTCTGTCCGCGTTGGGAGGATCCATGAAAAAGCTGACAAAAATCCCCGGCGCAGTCCTGTCTGACGGTCTGGCCTGGTACGATCCGCAAAATCAGCCTGATCTCATGTTCGGTCTTAACTGGTTTGGCCGGGAACGGCTCTACCGCCGGCTGCCGAAAAACGGCCCCGAGCCGTTGCCCGAGGCCGTCGATCGGCTTGCCTGGCACACGGCAGGCGCCCAGCTTCGTTTCCTGAGCGACAGCCGCAGCCTGACCGTGCGTGTCAGGCTGGCCGGCCCCCCCTCGATGGTCCACATGCCGGCAACCGGGCAGTGCGGCTTTGATTGCTATCTCGACGAAGGGCAAGGCCTCTTCTATTACAGCACCACCAAGTACCCCAGCCAGGATGTGGCGCAGACGGTCAAGCTCTTCCAACTGCCGGACGCGCGGCTCAGGCAGATCGTGGTCCACTTCCCGCTTTACCAGGGCGTCGAGCAGGTGGCCATCGGCATCGACCCGGATGCGACCGTCTTTGAGCCCTGGCCTTTTGCCGCTGACCGGCGCATCGTTTTCTACGGGACCTCGATCACCCAGGGCGGCTGCGCGTCCCGGCCCGGCATGTGCGCCACCAACCTGATCAGCACCGCCTTGAACATGCCCTGCGTCAACCTGGGATTTTCCGGCAGCGGCCGGGGTGAACCGGTTATGGCCCGCCTGATCGCCTCGATGGACAACCTGGCCCTGATCGTGCTGGATTACGAGCCCAATGCCGGCTTTGACGGTTTGCGCCAGACGCTGCCGGCGTTCCTGGATATCCTCCGCCAGGCCCATCCCGACCTGCCGATCCTGGTGCTGTCTAAACCGCGTTATGCCCAGGAGCATGTTGAACCCGCCCTGCGCCGGATCCGGCTGGCAGGCGCTGCCTTTCAGCGCGGCCTGGTGCAGGAGAGACAAGGCCAGGGCGACAGGCAGCTTCACTTTGTCAACGGCGCTCGCTTGCTGGGACGGGATTTCGACCTGTGCAGCGTCGACGGGGTTCACCCGAACGACCTGGGCTTCTGGCGCATGGCCCGGGTCCTGACCCCGGTTATCCGCCGCATCCTGGCCGGCGGCGAGGCTTCCTGACATGCCGGATCGCAACCGGTGCGGCTGTCCGCCCCTGCCGCTTGAAACGCTGTATAACGCCCGGGATCTCGGCGGCTATCCTGTGGCTGGCGGCCGCGCGACCGTCTGCGGCCGTTTTGTCCGCACCGACGCCCCCGTGCGTCTCAGCGACACGGACCGGCTGACGCTGCTGGCCTACCCGGTCAGCCTCGTCGTCGACCTGCGCAGCCGCAGTGAGATCAGTCACTTGCCCCACCAGCTCAAAGGCCAGCCAGGCATTGTCTACCACCACATTCCTCTGCTGGGGGCCGACCTGGAAAGCGACCTGGCGCGGCTGCAGCAGCAAGACGTCTTGAACCGCCTGACCCTGGCGGACCTGTACCGCCACATGCTCGATCAGTCACAGGCGGCGATCGGGGCGGTCATGACGGTTCTGGCCGCTGAAACGACCGGCGCCCGCCTGTTCAACTGCTCGCACGGTAAAGACAGGACCGGCCTGATCGCCGCGCTGCTGCTCGGGCTGGCCGGTGTCCCGCAGGAACAGATTGTCGCCGATTACCAGATCAGTGAAGTCTACCTCAAGCCCTGGTTTCGCCAGTTCATCCGGCAGGTCCCGCGCCACGAGCGGCACTTTTTCCAGACACCGGCCCGCTACATGCAAGACACGCTGGCATACCTGACCCAACGCTACCGGTCGGCAGCGGATTACCTGTCGTGCTGCGGCGTAACCCCGGCCAGCCAAAACCAGCTGGTCGCCCTGCTGACTGAAGAGGCGGGCCGCGTCTGACGGCCGGCTTCAGCCGCCGATCAGTTCGATGCTGCTGATGATGTCGCCGGAAAGGTTGAACCGGATATGAACAGGCCCGGCCGCGCCTGAACCGCGGATGATGTAGCCGGCCTCCTGCGCGAAGGGGTACTGGCGCAAGATATCTTCCACCGAATCGCCCGGACTTAATCCCGAACCGATCCCGCAGGTCTCATCCAGCAGGCGCACCTGGGTCACAACGCCGCTCCAGCGGCTGTGGCGGAAACAGGTTCCCTCGGCGCGCAAAGCCAGCGCCCGATAAGTCAGATTCAGATGCTGCACGCCGTTGGCGGCCGTGGTGCAAACCGTATCGTCATGCCGCTCGGGTGCCCCGATGATGCTTTCCAGGTCATCCGAACGGACTTGGACGGCTTCGCCGTCCGCCACGCGGCCCAGCTCGAAGAGAACCTTGTTCTGGTAGGAAACGACCAGGTCATCGGGCTTGATGACTTCGGGCAGGACGTCTTGGATGAGGAATCGCCCGTCCGGCTGGCTGAGCAGTGCGATGCGCCGGCTGACGGCCTGGCTCTGGTCAGGGTTGATGATCCCGAATTCCTCGAAGCCGATCTTGTCCATGCGGGCTTCCGTCAGCCGAAAATCTCTGGTCTGGGTGGTGATGTTGTTGCGGTAGAAGCCGATCAGGCGCTGCGCCCGGAGGTCAAGGACAGCTTCAGAATAAGGCTGGGTGGCCAGCAGAACAGCCAACGCCTCCGTGTCGGAACGTTCCAGAGCGTCGAAATAAAGCGTCGCCAGGGCCGCCAGATCGAGGACCTCGTTGACCCAGGCCGCAAACAAGTCGGGGGGCTGGTCTTCAACGGCGCGTACATAAATCGCGAATTTGCTTTCTTTACGGCCGATTTCCTGGTAGTGAATCCAGAACCCGGCCAGGGCGCTCAAGTCCTCCGGCTGCTCCGGCAGTTGTGCCTGGATGTCGCTGCGGACCTGGTCGAGCTCCTCACCGGTCATTTCGGAAAAGGATGTGATCGAACCGGACATGCCGCGCACCAGGAAGCGGATATACTGCTGGAACTGGTCCAGGCTCAGCCCGTCGCGCTGCTTGTCCGGAATGCTCGCGTAAACCTGATCGATGTTGCCGCCGTTCTTGACGGCATCCGCAATTTTCTGAACCAGGTGGTGGACGGTCAGGGTGCCCGTGTTGGGCTGACGCTGGCCCCAGGAACGGATCTGGTCAGAAAGGCCGTCGATCATGTTGCTGCCCTGGCTGCTGCAGCCGCTCAGGGCCAGCGCGACAACCAGCAGGATACAGGCCGCAGTCCGGCGCCGCGCGCTCATGTTTCACCACGCGCCGCCTGCTGCCGGCGCTGGCGGTACTGCATGAGCTTGCGCCGCGCCCGGCTCAGCGCGTTGTCGACGGTCTTTTGCGGGACCTCCAGGCAGGCGGCGATCTGCTTATAGGTCAGGCTTTGCAAAAACAGCAGCATCGACTGGCGTTCCAGCTGGCTGAGGTCTTTCTGAATGAACCGCATCAGGTCGGTCAGTTCTTCCTGGTTGAGCAGCACCTGTTCCGGGTTGGCTTCAGGCCGGGCCGGGATAAACGCGGCAGCCGGGACAACCGTACCGTCCGCCGTTTCATGGGCCAGGCTCTGCAGGGAAATCGAGTGCGTCAGCATCTGGTTTTTGAGACGGGCGGCCTTGCGGACGGCATCGGTGATCTGGGACATGATGCAGTAGGCGGCAAACGAAGGAAATGGGACCTCTTTTTCCGGTTTGTAGGCCCGGATGGCCTTGTAAAGGCCGATCATGCCCTCCTGAATGACATCCTCCGCGTCGGCGCCGGCCATGTACATCACGGACGCCTTCTGGCGCACCAGGCTCTTGTAGCGCGTCAGAAGGTGGTCGACCGCCTGGCTGTCGCCCTGGGCAGCCTGGACAAGCAGGACCTGGTCGCTGACCGGCGCTGTCACAAGCGTTCCCTCCTCAACCTGAATGGGCCGGCCGTTTGCCGGCCGCTGCAAAGACGATGATGCCCGCGGCGACGGCCGCGTTCAGAGAATTGACTTTGCCCTGCATGGGAATGGAGACCAGAAAATCGCAGTGTGCCCGCAGTGCCGGGCTGATGCCTTCGCTTTCGCCGCCGACCAGGATCGCCAGCGGTCCGCTCCAGTCGGCCTGCCGATAGTCCAAACTGGCGCCGGCATCGGTTCCGGTGATCCAGAAGCCTTGCTGCTTGAGACGCTCGACCGTCTGGCTGAGGTTGGTCACCCGGCAGACGGGCACATGTTCGATCGCGCCGGCCGATGCCCGCGCGACCGCCGCGTCCAGGCCGACCGAACGCCGCTGCGGGATGATGACGCCGTGGACGCCGGCCGCGTCGGCAATGCGCAGGATCGAGCCCAGGTTGTAGCTTTCCTGGAGCTCGGCCAGCAGCAGCAAGAACGGCACCTCGCCCCGGTCGCGGAGCGACGCAAGGAGCTCGTCCAGATCGGCGTATTCGTGGGCGGCGACCTGGGCGATGATGCCCTGGTGCGCGCGGGTTTCAGACATCTGGTCCAGGACCTGGCGATCCACCTCCAGGATGACCGCGCCGGCCTCCCGGGCCATGGCGATCAGGCGCAGCAGACCGGCGTCCGCCTTTTCCTCCCGCCGGGCGACCCAGACCTTGTTGATCGCGCGCCCGGCCTTTAGCGCCTCCTGCAGCGGGTTGCGCCCTTCCAGGCGGTCCGGCGCGCCCGGCTGGCGTTCGGCCGGCTCCTCCCGGCTCTCCCGGGGCTTGCGCGGCGCGTCGTTTTTCGGGCGGCGTTCCTGCGGCCGGCTGTTCTTGGGCGAATCAGGCTTTCTGTTCATGGTCGTCATCCTCAAGGATTCGTGTCATCAGGTCGTCGAGGCGCTGGTCGTCGTTGCGCAGCGCCAGGTAGCCGATCAGGGCCTCCAGGCCGGTCGCCATCTGGTAGTCTGCCGGATCGGCGTGGCGGGAACGGCTGGACGGCTGGCTGTTGCGGCCGCGCCGGTAAATGGACAGCTCGTCTTCGCCAAGCAGCGGCAGCAGCTTCTGGACGGCCTGAGCCTGGGCTTGGGCCTTGACTTTACTGACAGAACGGCGGTGCAGCTGGCCGGATTTTCCCAGGCAGTCGCGGCAGCTGTGCATGCGGACATAGAGTTCATAGACGGCATCGCCGATATACGCCAAAACGGAAACCGGCACCTCGCGCAGGTCGCGGCCGACGGCGGGCAGTATCACTGGCGGCTCACCTTCGGGCCCTGGGGCGTGTCGGCCACCACGAATCCGCGGGCTTGGATCTGCGCGCGCAGCTCGTCCGCCAGTTTAAAGTTACGCGCCTGCTTGGCCTTGGCGCGGGCTTCGACCAGGGCAAGCACATCCGGCGGCACCGCGTCGCGTTCGTCCAGGCCTTGCGGATCCAGTCCCAGGACATCCAGCAGCTTGAGCAGGGCCGCGGACGCGTTCTCGAGGGACGCAGCCGGCAGGCCGGGGACGGCGGCGGCCGTGTTGGCCGCCCGGACCAGTTCGAAAATCGCCGCCAGAGCGTCGGCCGTATTCAAATCGTCGTCCATGGCGCGGACGAAATCCGCTTCAGCGCGGCGGATGGCCTCAGATAGCTGCTGCGCCGCTTCCGCGGATGCCACGTCTGCTTGACCGGTCGCGTTTTGGGCGACAAAGGCGAGGTTCTCCAGGCAGGTCCGGATCCGGTTCCAGCCGTTTTCGGCCGCCTGGAGCAATTCGGTCGAGAAATTGATCGGCATGCGGTAATGGCTGCCGAGCATGAAAAAGCGCAGCACCAGGTAGGGAAACTGCCCGGCCAGATCGCGGACGGTGAAGAAATTGCCGGTTGATTTGGACATTTTCTCCTGATCCACATTGATGAATCCGTTGTGCAGCCAATAGCGGACAAAAGGCTTGCCGTTGGCCGACTCGCTCTGGGCGATTTCGTTCTCGTGATGCGGAAAGACCAGGTCCTGGCCGCCGCCGTGGATGTCGATCGTGTCGCCCAGGTGCTGCTTGATCATGGCCGAGCACTCGATGTGCCAGCCGGGACGGCCTTCGCCCCAGGGACTGGGCCAGGCCGGTTCGTCTTCCTTTTTCTTTTTCCAGAGGGCAAAGTCCAGCGGGCTGCGCTTGCCGGCCTCGTCGCCGGCCAGTTCGCGGCCGCCGCTGGCCAGCTCGTCCAGGTTGTGGCGCGACAGCTTGCCGTAATCCGGCATGCGCGAGACATCGAAGTAGACGCCGTCTTCCGCCTCGTAGGCGAAGCCCTTGTCCACCAGCGTCTCAATAATCGCGATGATCGTCGGGATCGTCTCGGTGGCCCGGGGATGGATCGAAGCGCGGCGGATGTTCAGGGCGTCGGCATCGATGAAGTACTCGCGGATAAACCGCTCGGCCAATTCGCCGATGCTGGTCTTCTCCGCGCGGGCGCGGTTGATCATCTTGTCGTCGATATCCGTGAAATTCTGGACATAAGTCACCTGGTATCCGGAAAATTCCAGATATCGGCGCAGTGTATCGTAGGTAATGAACGGCCTGGCGTTGCCCAAGTGAAAATAATTGTAGACCGTCGGACCGCAGACATACATCCGGACCTTGCCCTCTTCCAAAGGCAAAAAATCTTGTTTATCGCGGATCTGGGTGTTATACAGGCGCAGCATGGTCATGTCCTCCGGTTGTCTCTTGTGCCGCTTCGTTCGGCGTCGCGTCCGGACAGTTCTTGCGTCTTAAGGGAACAAGCTCCAGATCGAGCTGCTTTTCCAGGGCCATGACCCGGTGCATCAGGCGGCAGATATCCTGTTCGATCGGGTCGGGAGCCCGGTCATGGTCCAGTTCGACGTTGTGGTGAACCGGTTGGCCCTGCTGCTTGATCATACGGCCCGGCACGCCGACGACCGTCGCGCCGTCGGGCACTTCGTGCAGCACAACGGAATTGGCCCCGATCATGGCGTCGTCGCCGACCCGGAACGGGCCGAGGATCTTGGCGCCGGCTCCGACCAGGACCCGGTTGCCCAGGGTCGGGTGGCGCTTGCCCTTGTCTTTGCCGGTTCCGCCCAGCGTCACCCCGTGGTACAGGGTGCAGTCGTCGCCGACCTCGGCGGTTTCCCCGATGACCAAGCCCATGCCGTGGTCGATAAACAGGCGTTTGCCGATTTTGGCACCCGGGTGAATCTCGATCCCGGTCAGCAGCCGGGCCAGTTGGGAAACCCCCCGGGCGAAACAGCGCAGGTGGTGTTTTTGCATCCAGTACGCCAGGCGGTGCATCCGGACCGCATGGAAGCCTGAATATAAGAAAAAAACCTGCCAGACACCGCAGGCAGCCGGATCTCGCTGAGCGATTGACTTGGCATCTTCATACCAGCTAAACAATCTATGTCACCATCCTTGTCATCTGTGTGACAGAATGAAAAGTCAAACAGAATGCCCGGGATGCCGTACCCCCTTTTGACACCCAGCATTTATACTAGGTGGGTGCCCTGCAGTGGTCTTAAGCCTTCCCCTTTCAGACCTCAGTCCGGGGGTATGACCTTATTCCACATTAACCCGAGCTCCCGTTTCTGTCATGAAGGTTCAAAAACGAGGGTAACGAACATTCCAGGCACCTTTAGTATACCGTCTCTTGTGCTTTTTCTCAAGCCGTGCACGATCTAGGCCGTTTCAGCCCAATCCGGCAAGCGTTCCCCTGGCGTTGGACGCGACCACGGCCCCCGTGACCGCAAACCCGGCCCGGCGCAAAGGTTCGGCTGCGGCAGCCAGGGTCGCGCCGGTCGTCAGGACATCGTCAACCAGGACCAGGCGGGCCTGGCTGCCCGCCGGCCAGGCCGCAAGCCATGCCTGCCAGTAAGCCAGGTCGAGGCTAAAAGCCCCGGCCAGGTTGACCCGGCGTTCATGCCGGTCTGCCGTTTCACTCTGGCGCCCGGTTTCCCGGCAGCGCAGCAAACCGGCGGACAGGTCCGGCAGGCCGAGCGCATCGGCCAGTTGACCGGCCAGCAGTCCGGCCTGGTTGTAGCCGCGCTCCCGCAGCCGGCGCCTGTGCAAAGGAACCGCCAGAACCGCGGCCGCATCCGGCACCTGCCGCCGGACCAGCTGGGTCAGCAAACCTGTCAGGGCAATGCTCATTTGGGGCGCGCCGGAAAACTTGAGCCGGAGCAGCAGGTCCCGGACCGGCGGCAGGTAATAGGCCGCGGCGATCACCCCGGACTCGCCGTCCTTTCCGGCAAGGCGCTGCTGCGGACCAAACCGCAAAGGCAGCCGGGCCAGGCACGACCGGCAAATCCCGGGATAATCCGTTACGGGACGGTGGACGCGCCGGCACAAGCAGCAGACCGGCGGCAGAAGCAGGGACGACCAGCTGTCCGGCCGGACGGGCTTCATGACACCGGTTCGCCGGCCGGACTGACGTCGCCTGTCCCGTGCACCAGGTAATCCTTGAGAAAGCTGTAGCGCTGCTGGGCCTGGACATTGGCCAGCATGCGGCCGATCACGCGGCGCGAGGAGACCAGCAGCAGCTTCTGCCGGGCCCGGGTCACCGCCGTGTAGAGCAGGTTGCGGCTCAACAGCTGCGGCGCGCCCGGCGCGATCGCCAGCACCACCACCGGGTACTCGCTGCCCTGGCTCTTGTGGACGGTCAGGGCATAGGCCAGTTCCAGGTCCTCGAGACTGGCCCGGTCGTAAACGACCAGGCGGTCGTCGTCGAACTGGACCTGCAGGCTGTCCGACGCGTCGTCGACGGATACGACCGTGCCGGTTTCGCCGTTGAACACGCCGTTTCCCTCCTGCTGTTCATCGCCGGCCGTCTGCCAGGCCAGGTCGTAGTTGTTGCGCATTTGCATGACCTTGTCGCCCATGCCGAAAAACCGGCCGTGCGAGCGCATGCCCGCGCGCTGTTCGGCAGGCGGCAGCAGGACCTGCTGCAAAACCTGGTTCAGGGCCAGCGTGCCGGCGTTGCCTTTGCGTGATGGTGTCAAAACGAAGACATCCCGCAGCGGATCGAGGCCGTATTGACGGGGCAGAATCTCCTGGGTCAGCCGCACCACGGCCTGGGCCACGCTGTCGGCGTTCTCCTTGGGGATGAACAGGAACTGGCTGTCTTTGCTCTGGTCCAGCTCCGGCCAGAGGCCGTCGTGAATCCGGTGCGCGTTGCGGATGATCAGGCTCTGGGCCGACTGCCTGAAAACCTGGGTCAGGCGGGCGGCGGGCACCCGATCGCTTTCGATCAGGTTGCGCAGGACATCGCCCGGACCGACAGACGGCAGCTGGTCAGCGTCGCCGACCAGCAGCAGGCGGTTGCCCGGCTCGACAGCTTCCAGCAGGCTGCGCAGCAAAAAGACGTCGATCATGGAGGCTTCATCGACGACAACCAAGTCGGCCGATAGCTTTTTTTCGGCCTGGGCCCGGAAGGCCAGGGCCTGGTCGCTGTCGTCTGTTGTGATTTGCAGGTTCAGGAGGCGGTGCAGCGTTTTCGCCGGTCTCCCGGTCGCTTCACCCAGCCGCTTGGCGGCCCGGCCGGTCGGCGCTGCCAGCAGCACCTGGCCGCCATGCGCTTCCAGGCAGTCGCAAAGCAGGCGCAGGATCGTCGTCTTTCCGGTTCCGGGACCGCCGGTCAGGATCATGACCGGTTCCTTGAGCGCCTGGCGCAAGGCATCCTTCTGCTCCGGTGCCAGGACCAGGTCCTGCTTGACGCAGCTGTCCGAGATCGCGGCGTCGGCCAGGCGCGGATCGCACAGGTGGCGGCAGCGGGCCGGCTGGGCGTGCAGCAGCTGGCGCAAGCGGCGGGCCGCCACGTTTTCGGTGTAAAACAGCGAGGCAAGCGCGACCCGGCCGTCGGAGGGATCGCCGAAAATCCGGCCGGAGCGGACCAGCTGATGCTGCTCGCAGCACAGGCGCAAGATGGCCTCCGGGTCGGCAAGATCCTGCTGCAGCAGCGCACCCGCCTGCTGTAGCAGGACGGTCTCGGGCAGATAGGTATGGCCGTTGTAGGCGGCCTGGGTCAGGACGAACTTCAGCGCGCTGCCCAGCCGGGCCGGCGACTGCATGTCGAGCCCCAGGTTGCGGGCCAGGCGGTCGGCTGTCAGGAACCCGATGCCGAACACCTCGTCAGCCAGCCGATAGGGGTTTTCCGAAATCAGGCGAATGGCATCGGCGCCCAACGTGCGGTAAATGCGCAGGGCCTTGCCGGAACCGACCCCCAGGGGGGCCAGCAGCATGACCAGGTCCTGAAAATCTTTCTTTTCGCGCAGCTGGCTGGCGATCAGGTGCGCCTTGTCCAGGCTGATGCCCTTGATCCGGGCCGCCTCTTCAGGCTGCTCGCGCAGAATGTCGAGCGTCTCGG
>LSQX01343889.1_pt1 | contig 18093 bp, 11 predicted proteins | sample 654561 | NCBI WGS metagenome assembly LSQX01 (sample SAMN04489861, study PRJNA283612) | anaerobic digester metagenome | isolation source: 4 biogas reactors fed with cattle manure at either 37C or 55C with and... | place: Denmark: Kongens Lyngby | collected 2014
ATATTACATTTTTATAAATAGACGATATTATTTTAAAAATAATATTTTTTATTTAAGTATAGTTTGTAAACTTGTTCCAAGTTTTTAAAATTAGTAAAAAAGTATAGGAAAGGTATGTCTTCTAATATTAATGATATTGATAGTGAAATCCAAGATATGCTTGGTTCTTTTGTGTCTGAAGCATTCGATTCCTTAGATAGCAACGAGCCACTTGTTGAAAATTTACGGGAAGAGATAAATTCAGAGTCAGTAAATGCAATTTTTCGCGTCTTCCATACCTTGAAGGGGCTTTCCGGCTTTTTCGATATGCAAATAATTAACAAAGTTACACATCAAGCTGAAACTTTGCTTGATATTATAAGAAAACAAGGAAAGGCGCAAAGCGAATCGACTATTACCGTCATTTACCAAACTTTTGATTTCCTGAGAGATTTACTGCAAAGAGTAAATGCTGAATTTACAGACCAAAGCGGAAAAGACGAAGCTGAGGATATGATTCTTATTATTTTGGACACGATAAGCAAAGTCAAAGGCGAGCAAGATGGAATAGAAGATGAGCAAGTTGCAGAAAGCATTTTCGAAGCCGAGTCAAGTCCAATAGCTGAGGAGAAGGCGCCTGAGCCTTTGAAAGATGAAATTCAGCTTGAGCTTGAGGCAGAGCAAGAAATGGAAATTCTTTTAGAAAACCCGGAAATTGCAAGCCAAAGCTCTGAGGAGTTTGGAATTGAGTCCCTTGTTTCTGAAAATATGTTAGAGCAGTTTCTTTCAGGCGCTCAAGAATTTTTAGATTTAACTGAAAAAAACCTCCTTATTTTAGAAAAAGAGCCGGAGCGTGAAAATCTTGTCCGTGAATCTTTTGGGTTTATTCATAGTTTAAAAGGGAATGCCGGGTTTATGGGGCTTAATGAAATTGAAGAAATTAGCTCTGAAATAGAAACTATTCTCGATTCCATTAGAAACAATCAGCTCGATATTGACCAAAATATAGTAACAATTCTTTTAAGCAATATTGAACAAATACGCAACCGTGTTGAAGAAATTTCCGGAAGGCTTGGCAAGTCTGATGAATCAGCTCCCAAAGTCAAAGAGCATATTGTGGAAGAAGCGGTAAAGAAGGAGCCTGAGATTAAAGAAATCAGCTTAGAAAAAGCTCCAGTGAAAGAAGAAAAGCCAAAAGCTGCCCCAGCTGTAAAGGTGAAAGCTCCTCTTCAAATGCAGACCATACAAAGGAAGGACATAAGAGTAGAAACATCGAAGATTGACAAACTATTCGATTTAGTGGGCGAGCTTATAACTATTGAATCTATGGTTACAAATAGTTCTGATTTAATTGGCTTAGAGCTGCAAAATTTCAATAAGTCCGCCAATATGCTAAATAAAATTACGCGCGAGCTGCAAGAAATATCTATGTCTATCCGAATGATGCCTCTGGAAGGACATTTTAATAAAATGAAAAGACTGGTCCGCGATGTTTCTATAAAAATGAATAAAAAGGTAAATTTAATCGTTTCCGGTCAAGAGACAGAGATGGATAAGAACGTAATTGATGAGATTGCCGATCCACTGGTGCATATCTTAAGGAACTCGATTGATCACGGTGTTGAGTCGCCGGAGCAAAGAATTGCAAGTGGGAAAGATGAGGTAGGAAATGTTTCGCTCAGCGCCCGTTACGAAGGGAACGAGATTTTGATCATAGTAGAAGACGATGGGGCTGGCATTTCCCGCGATATTATTTTGAGAAAAGCGCAAGAAAAAGGAATTTTGAAAACTCCACCAGAATCCTTGTCCGATAAAGAGGTCTTTGCTTTGGTCTTTGAGCCGGGCTTTTCAACCTCAAAAACTGTAACCGATATATCTGGACGCGGCGTTGGAATGGACGTTGTAAGAAAGAATATAGAAAAGCTTCGCGGCTCGGTTGACGTTAGTTCTGTAGAAGGCAAAGGCTCAAAGTTTACTTTGCGTATCCCCTTAACTCTTGCAATAATGGAGTCGATGCTGATTAGGGTGGGAGATTCCAAATTTGCGCTTCCCATTTTGGCAATAAGAGAATCTTTTAGGCCCAATCCAAATTCAATTACCGTTACAATGGATGGACTTGAGGTTGCTAAAGTCCGACAAGAAATTTTACCCATTATTAGGATTCATGAGCTTCTTGGCTTAGAATCTGATAGCGAAAAACTTCATGAAGGTATTTTAATTATAATTGAGGCAAGGGAAAGAAAAGTTTGCTTATTCGCAGATGAAATTGTGGGACAGCAGCAAGCAGTAATCAAAGGACTGTCTGATTATATTGGCAAAGTGCCAGGCATAACGGGCTGCATGATTCTCGCTGATGGAGGAATAGGACTTATTTTAGACATAGAAAGTTTGATTGACATGGCTGAAAAGCCAGGTATTATTACTACGCAAGTTTCATAAACAGGCAAGTTTTATAAAAATATAGAGGTGCTATATGGCAAATAATCAAGAAATGCCCGACATTGATGATATTTTTGAAGAAGATGAGGATACGCAGAAAGATAAATATTTGACTTTTAGAATAGCTGATGAAGATTACGCTATAGAAATTAAATATATTATTGAAATTATTGGCATACAAAATATTACCCGTGTCCCAAATGTAAAAAGCTATATAAAAGGAATCATCAATCTACGCGGGATAATTGTTCCAGTTGTTGAGGTTCGCAAGCGATTCGGTCTTTCCCTTGCAGAATATGATGACAGAACTTGTATTATCGTAGTTGATGTGAATAATATCTCGATTGGGCTTATCGTTGATGAGGTTGCCGAGGTTGTTACAATTTCTGAAAACGAAAGGTCGCCTTCTCCTTCTACAAACAAAGGCTCGCATAGCAGATTTATTCAGGCTATTGGGAAAGTGGGGGATCAAGTGAAAATTATCCTTGATATTTATAAATTATTATACGAAGAAAATGCAGGTATTTTTGAGGCTATTGAATAGATTGAAATGAAAAAAGATTTGAGTATTCCAACTAAAGTTGTAAGTCCAGCTTGGATTGAAATTACAGATAAAGAGTTTTCAGCTCTTAGCTCATTAGTTTATAATAAAATTGGTATTAAGCTAACAGAGCAAAAGAAAACTCTATTGATGGGACGATTGCAAAAACTATTAAGAGAATATAAATTCGCAACTTTTCAAGAGTATTATGAATATATTATAAATGAAAAATCTGGCTCCGCCTTGAGCGAGCTTGCCAATTATATATCTACAAATCATACTTTTTTCTATCGAGAGCACGACCATTTTGAATTCTTTTACCAAAAGGCATTGCCCGAAATAGAGCGTAAATTAAAAAGCACTAACACAAAAGACATAAGAATATGGAGCGCCGGCTGTTCAAGTGGAGAAGAGCCATACACTTTAATTATGCTTATGTTAGAGTATTTTGGAAATAATTACTATAATTACCAAGCTGGGATTCTTGCAACTGATATTTCTGAAAAAGCACTTAAATACGCAAACGATGGCATTTATCCAGAAGACAGAGTTCGTCCTCTGCCCGATAAGTTAAAGAAAAAGTATTTTACAAAAGCTGAAAATGGTAATTGGAAAATTGTTGATAAGGTAAAAAAAGAGGTTACCTTTCGTAAATTTAATTTGATAAGCGAAAGATACCCTTTTAAAAAGCACTTTGACATCATATTTTGCAGAAATGTTATGATATATTTCGATGACATTACTCGGGAAAAGCTTGTTGGGAATTTTTACAACTTTACCGTTCCCTCAGGGTATTTATTTATCGGGCATTCGGAAACCTTAAACAGAACGAAAACAAATTATAAATTCATTATGCCGGCTTTATATCAAAAGCAGGTTTAACAAATTGTTGGGAAAGAATGAAGAAGATTAGAGTTTTAATTATAGATGATTCTGCTCTTGTAAGAGATATTTTGGCAAAAGGACTTTCGAGCGATGAAACAATTGAGGTAGTAGGCTCAGCGCCTGATGTGTTCGTTGGGCGCGATATGATTGTAAATTTAAAGCCAGATGTTTTAACTTTGGATATAGAAATGCCGCGAATGGATGGTATTGAGTTTTTGCAACGCTTGATGCCTCAATACCCTATTCCAGTAGTTGTTGTTAGCTCGCTTACTCAGAGAGGAAAATATATAACGCTTCAAGCACTTGAATCGGGGGCGGTGGATTTCGTTCCAAAGCCAGCAATAGACGTTGCCCGCGGTTTAAAGGAGATGATGCTTGAGCTTAGAACAAAAATTAAAATTGCCTCTACCGCCAATGTTTCACATTGGAAAAATAAAAGATTTGATAAAATTCAAAAAGCAGCATATCAAAGCACAAAAGCCCTTGCTGAATCTACTGATAAGGTGATAGCTATTGGTGCTTCTACCGGCGGGACTGAAGCTATCAGAAAAGTAATTACCTCGCTTCCTCCAACTATGCCGGGCATTGTCATAGTCCAGCACATGCCTTCTGGCTTCACAAAAACTTTTGCCGATAGATTGAACGAAATATCTTTAATGCAGGTGAAGGAAGCAGAGACTGGCGACAGAATAATGAATGGCCGCGTTTTAATTGCCCCGGGCGACTTCCACATGAAAGTAATTCGTTCCGGCGGCTATTACCAAGTTGTATGCCAAGGCGGGGAAAAAGTAAATGGACACAGACCCTCTGTTGATCTTCTAATGTTTTCAGTTGCCGAGCACGTGGCATCCAATGCTTATGGGCTAATACTGACTGGAATGGGAAACGATGGTGCTGCTGGACTAAAAGCAATGAAAGAAGCGGGAGCAGCTACACTCGGGCAGGACGAGCAATCGAGTATAGTGTATGGAATGCCAAAAGTTGCTTTTGATATTGGTGCTGTCGATAGGCAATATCCTTTAGATAATATTTCTGCTAATTTGATTAGATTAGTAAGTTTGAAAAAATAGTAAGATTTTTATTAGTGCAATAGCTATTTTATGATAAATAATTTGGACCAGGTAGATAAAAAAACTGAGCTTTCTATTCTGCTTGTGGAGGACGAAGAAATATCGCGAATTTTCCTTGTGAAACTTTTAAGCGGCATGTCAAATAAGGTCTTAACTGCAAGCAATGGCGAGGAAGGCTTAGAAATGTATATTAAGCATAAGCCGGACATAATCGTGTCAGACGTTTCTATGCCATATATGAATGGTATCGAAATGTCCCGCATTATTAAATCGAAAGACCCAAACGCATTAATAATTCTAACAACTGCTTTCAATGACACTCAGCTGCTTATTGATGCAATAGAAATTGGGATAAGCAATTATTTAATTAAGCCAGTAAAAAAAGCGCACTTTATCAGTGCTTTAACAAAAGCTATTGAGACTAAGACAAGGGAAAGGGAATTTGAAGAGCAGAATTTCCATATTAAAAAGCTTTCGCGGGCAGTTGAGCTTAGCCCTTCAATGCTGCTAATTCTTGATAACGATAGAAATATTATTTATGCCAACCCAAAATATATTGAAAGCTCTGGCTTTTCATTGAAAGAAATCACGGAAGGGACTGCAAGCGACTTGGAGGCTGATGCTCTTTTCCCGGAAGATATTAATGAATTATTAGCAAGCGGAACGAGAATTGAAAGAAAGAAAGAGCTAAAAAAGGTTAAAAAGAATGGCGAGGATTACTGGGTTTCTGCAGCATTATCAGCTGTGCAAGACGAAATTGGTGGGCTTAGCAATTTTATTATAACTTTTGAAGATATAACTGAGCTGAAAGCTGCCCACAAGAATTTGGAGAACGCAAACCTCGAGCTTGAAAGTAAAGTGCTTGAAAGAACCGCCGAGCTTAGAAGTGCAAACGAACTGCTTAGCGCTGAGGTGGCTGAAAGAAAAAGAGCAGAGCTTGAAATGCGACAGGCAAAGGAAGTTGCTGAAGCTGCTAATAAAGCAAAGTCCTCTTTTCTTGCGAAAGTTAGCCACGAGCTAAGGACTCCTATGAATGGAATTATTGGAATTGCAAGCGTTTTACTTGATACCGAGTTGAATGAAAAGCAGGGAAAATTCCTCAATTTGGTTAAATCCTCGGCAAATAATTTGCTTAATATTATTAATGATATTCTTGATATTTCAAGAATAGAAGCTGGAAAGATTAAAATAAAAAACCTTTCTTTTAATTTAGAAGAGATTGTTGGGCAAGCTGTTGAGTTGCAAAAGCAACTTGCGAAAAATAAAAATATCGAACTGAATTTAGAATTTATTAAGCCTTTGCCAGATCTCGTTATTGGCGATTATACGCGTTTGCAACAGGTTTTGCATAATCTAATTGGAAACGCGATAAAGTTTACGGAAAAAGGCACTGTCTTGGTTTCCGTTAAGGAAATATATAGAAAAAAGGGAAGAAGCGAAATACGATTTTCTATTAAAGACACCGGGATTGGAATCCCAGAAGACAAAATGAATCTTCTTTTTAAAAGTTTCAGTCAAGTAGAAAATTACCAAACAAGGAAATATGGCGGGGTTGGGCTTGGACTTTCAATTTCCAAAGAATATGTTGAAGCTATGGGAGGAAAGATTTGGGCAGAAAGCAAGCTGCATTACGGCTCTACTTTCCACTTTGCCCTGAATTTTGCTATCGAAGAAAGTCGAGAGCTTGATAGTCAAATCGTTGAGAAAAAAGAAGATGATTTTCAAAAAGAGTTGAGAATCTTAGTTGTTGAGGATAGCGAACCAAGCCAAGAGATTATGAAGGAGGTCCTGCTTTCAAGAAATTATAATGTGATTATCACCTCTACAGGCAAAGACGCCTTGGAAGCAAGTATTTACAGCGAATTCGATCTGATTTTAATTGATATTCAGTTGCCCGATATTGATGGTAGCGAGCTTTTAAAAAGGATTAGAGAAGACGAATCGAGCTTAAATAAAAATACTGCCGCTATAGCCGTAACTGGAAATGCAGACGAGCAAAGCAAAAAAGAATATTTAAATGCTGGCTTTGATTCCCATGTTCCCAAGCCATACAACATAGATTTTCTTTTAGCTGAGATAAAACGATTAGCTAAGGGGCAAGAGAGTGATGAGAGCGATGGAAACGATAAAAATGATGAATATGTTGGATTGAGTAGCAATGATGAAAAAGGAAAAATTGTAAATTTAGAAAAGTTACTGAATACTATCAACAGAAACAAAACTCTTTTAAAACATTTAATTGATTATTATAAAAATAATTATATTAGAGTAATAAATAATATTAACAGAGCAATGGAGTCTGATGATTTGAAAAGCATTAGCCGAGTTGCTCACAAAGCTGTGTCAGAATTAGAGAATTTTGAAGCAGTAAATGCTATTAAAATTGCAAGAGAAATTGAACGTAAAGCTAAAGAAAAAGACAAAGAGCTTGTTAGGAAACTGATTCCAGAACTTGAAATTGAACTTGATGAAGTAGCAAAAGCATTATCTTTTTATGAGATTGATTAATTTTTTAAGGATAGAATATGAAATCTTTAATAATTGAAGATGATTACATAACATCGCAAGTGATGCAAGAAATTCTACTTGCCTTTGGCGAGGCAGATATTGCTGAAGATGGTTTCAAAGGGCTTGAGCTTTTTACTACTGCTCTAGTGGAAAACAAAAAATATGATGTTATTTTTTTGGATATTATGATGCCGGAATTAGATGGGCAGGAGGTTTTAGCTCAAGTAAGAAGAATTGAAGAAGACTATGATATTTATGGACTTGATGGCGTTAAAATTATTATGACAACCGCACTCGATGATTTTGAGAACATAAAAACTGCTTTCAAAAATCAATGTGAAGGCTATATTGTAAAGCCTATAGAAAAAGATAAAATTGTTCAAAAAATCTCGGATTTGGATTTGATATAAAAGATTTTAGATATTATTAATTTGGAATGAGCTGCTCTTAATTTCGCTAAAATTATATTTGCGCAAGGGACTATTCCTCAATATACCTTTCGGCATAATTTATGCCGTCAACTGCTCCTATTTTTTCAATTATTTTGTTTAAATGGGCTGAGCTTTCTGTGGAAAGCAAAATATAGCCTTTGAATCCCTTGTCGTCTGAGTCAAAGTTGAATCCTTTTATACTTGTATTGTCAAGTGAAAGCACCATCGAGCTTATATCGCCAATTAAAGATGGAATTTCCTCTCCCCTAATTGCGATTTTAGAAGTATAAGTCCCTGCTGCTAAGCTGCTCCACTCCAAATTAAAGACAGACGATTTATTTTCGGCTAACTCTGAGCCTGCTTTTTTGCAGTTTTCTCTATGAACAATAATTTCCATTTGCTCGCTTAAAATACCAATAATTTCATCGTCCGGTAAAGGATAGCAGCATTGAGCATATTTTATTGGCAGCGAGCTATCGAAATGAAAACTTTTTGATTTTCTGGAAAAATGAGTTTTCTCTTTTTCTTTCCTTTTGTTTTTTTTCAAAGAAGCGTAATTCGATTCATACCAGTTGCTTATGCTATTGAGAAGTAAAAGTCTGTCAATTTTATTTGAGCCAATATCTAAAAGCATTTCTTCTAAGTTAGAAAAATGCAAGTGCTTAATAAGTAAATCAATTTGATAATCGTTTAAAGAAATATTGAGCGTGTTAAGAGAATCTTTAAACAGCTCACGACCATTTTCAAGGGCTTTTCTTTTTTCGTCATTTATATATTTTTTTATAAAGTTCTGCGCCTTGTCGGTGATTGAGTATTTAAGCCATTCTTTATTTGGCGATTGTGTTTGAGAAGTCAGAATTTCTATTTGGTCGCCGCTTTGCAATTTATAATCCAAAGGAACGATTTTCCCGTTTACTTTTGCGCCTATGCAATGATTCCCAATTTCAGTGTGAATTGAGTATGCAAAGTCAAGCGGATAAGCATCGTTTGGTAAAACTCTAAACTCATTTGTTTTGGTGAAAACGTAAATTTCTTTTTGCAAAAGATTTTTGCGGACGCTTTTAATTAGCTCCTCCGGTGGTTCGTCTCCAATATGCTCAAAAACAAGGCGAACCAAATCGATCCAAGATTGGAATGTGTTGTCATCGAGGACAGATTGGGCTGGTAGTAAGCCACGCTTATAATTAAAATGAGCAGCAACGCCACGCTCGGCAATAAAGTGCATATTCTGTGTTCTTATTTGCACCTCCACCATTTTTTCTGCTTTTCCATAAACAGCAAAGTGAAGGGATTGGTAACCGTTTGGTTTTGGCTCGGCAATATAGTCTTTGTAAGTATCGGGAACAAGCCTATAAAGTTGAGCTATAATCTTATGAATTCTATAGCAAATCTCAGTTTCATCGCTATCAATAATCAGGCGAATTGCTTGCAAATCATAAAGCTCCTCAACAGGTTTGTTCCGCAATATAGTTTTATTGTAAATGGAGTAAATATGCTTTGCACGTCCGGTGATTTCGTATTTTACATTCTTTTTCTTTAAATAGGAATCACTTTCAATGGCGCTGTATATAGGTTTTGTAAAATGCTCAATATACTCCTCGCGCTCTTCGTGGCTAAGAGCCAAGATCTTGTTAATTTTATTATATGTTTCTTTTTCTAAATATTTGAAAGCTAAATCTTCAAATTCCCATTTAAGATTTCCTAATCCAAATCTTTGTGAAAAAGGAGCGTAAATCTCCATCGTTTCTTTTGAAATGCGTTTCTGAGTTTCCTCGTCGAGATAATCTAATGTCCGCATACTGTGAAGTCTATCTGCTAATTTAATAAGTATGATACGAACATCTCGAAACAAGGAAAGTAAAAGCTTCCTGTAATTTTCTAATTGTCTTATACTTTGCTCTTCTATATGCTGGATTTTCACCAAGCCACTTACAATTTCTGCAACCGTTGTTCCAAATTCTGACTGAATGTCTTTTAAAGAGTAGAGTTCGCCAGAGCTTGGTATATTATGCAATAATGCAGAAATTACCGATCGGTCGTCTAATGGAATTTCTTCAGTCAGAATCATAGCAACAGAAAAAGGGTGGCTATAGTATGGCACTCCCGATTTTCGCATCTTATTTTTATGAGCTCTTAGGCACCAATGGAAAGCAGTTGAAACTTGCTGAGTGTTGACATAATGCAAATTCTTTTTGCAAGTTTCGATAAGCAGTTTCAGGTCAGATTTTGGATCTGTTCCAATTAGATGCTTTGGCTGGCTTGGGGCTATTTTCTTTTTTTTCTGCCAAAACTTCATTAAAATATATTTGGATTAATAAATTGGGTTAACAATTAGTATGTATTTTAAAAAGAAAAAATTAAATACTTTTTTTAAACTATTAAGACGATTAAAAAGGCAAAAAATTTCGTTTTCTAATCTAAAAGTAACTGAGATTTCCGTTTTTTTAAACAAAAAAGCCATATCTTTTGGATATGGCTTTAAAATCAAAAAAAAGAAAGTTTTATACCCAGCCGCGTTTTTTGCAAGCGTCAGCGACTCTTTGAATAGAAATGTGATAAGCTGCATCGCGTGGGTAAAGTTTTTTGCTGCGTGCTAGATCTGAAACTGCTTTATAAGCATTGGTCATTTTTGCATCTAATTTAGTAAGGACCTCGTCTTTTTCCCAGAAGAAGTTCATATTGCATTGAACTTGCTCGAAATAGGAACAGGTAACTCCGCCGGCATTAGCTAAAAAGTCTGGGATAACCCAAAGACCTTTTGATTTAATAATTTCATCAGCTTCGGGGGTTGTTGGACCATTTGCGCCCTCAGCAAGCATTTTTACTGCTGGGCTAATTCTTGGAGCTGTGTCAGCATTAATTTGGTTTGCCAAGGCGGCTGGAATTATAATATCAACATCTTGCTCTATCCAAGCTGAGCCAGGGAGAATTTCATATCCAAGATCTTTTGCTTTGTCGGTGTCAATCTGCCCGAATCTATCTGTAATTCCAAGCAATTCTTCTACGTTTATACCATCTTTTTTAAGGTATGTGTAGGCAGTTTTTGCGTTATTATCCCAGCTTGAAATAGCTTTAATTGTCCCGCCATATTGGTCGTAAAGTTTGATTGCGTGCTGGCTTACGTTCCCAAATCCTTGGAAGGAAGCTGTGGTGTTTTTAATGTCAATATTTAATTCTTTTAAAGCCTCGCGGACGCAATAGATGACGCCATAGCCAGTTGCTTCTGTTCTGCCGAGCGAGCCGCCGCTTCCGAGTGGTTTTCCAGTAATAAAGCCTGGGGATTTTTCGCCTACTATTGTTTCGTATTCGTCCAACATCCAAAGCATGTATTGTCCGGTTGTCATAACGTCTGGAGCGGGAACGTCTTGCAAGGGACCAACGTTTTTAACTACTTGTCTTATATAGCCTCTGCAAATTGCCTCTACTTCGCGTGGGGACATTTCACGTGGGTCGCAAATCACTCCACCTTTTCCGCCACCAAGTGGGATATCGACTACTGCTGTTTTCCAGGTCATCCAAGTTGCAAGTGCGCGAACATCGTCCACTGTTTCATGAGGATCGAAACGAATTCCGCCTTTGCCAGGACCGCGTGCATCATTATGAAGGACGCGAAAACCAAAAAATACCTTGTATTTTCCATCGTCCATACGAACAGGAATTGAAAAATGATATTCTCTCATTGGATTGCGAAGCAAATCTTTCGTTGCTTGATCTAAGTCCAATTTGTTTGCTATTGCATCAAATTGCTGTTGTGCCATTTGAAATGCATTAAATCCACTTGACATAACTTTTCTCCTTTTTTTGTTTTTTAATAAGGACTATTTTGTCCAATTTTCTTTTTATTTTTATATACTTATAAATTATGCAAATTAAGAAACAATTAGCATCTTTCAAAATATTTTAAAATAATTCCTCGATTTTCAAGCTATGAATATATCTCAATTATTCATAATATCGTATTTTAAAAATTCGTAATTTTGAATTTTAATTAAGTGTAATAAAAGAAAACATGTTAGATTTAAAATTTATCAGAGAAAACCCAGAAGCAGTAAAGCAAAATATTTTAAATAAAAATGAAAAGTCAAGTGATTTAGTTGACCGAATAATTGCTGTTGATTTGAAAAGACGAGCAGGCTTGCAAGAAGTTGAGCAGCTAAAAAATACGCGAAATGTAGTGTCTAATGAAATAGCCCAATTAAAAAGAAACAAAGAAAACGCAGATGAAAAAATTCAAGCGATGAAAGAATACTCGGATAGAATAAAAATCCTTGATGAAGAACTGCGTGAAATTGAGCAAGAGCTTAACGATTTATTAATCAATGTCCCAAATATGGCTCATCCCAGCGTGCCAATCGGAAGAACTGCCGAAGATAATGTGATTGTCAGAACTTGGGGCAGTCCCAAAGTTGATGGGGATTTTAAAGACCACCTTGCTGTTTCCAAAGAGCTTAATATATTAGATTTTGAGCGTGGCGCTAAGGTGAGCGGCACCGGCTTTGCTTTCTATGTGGGCAAAGGAGCTAAACTTGAGCGCGCCTTAATTAACTATATGCTTGATTTACACATAGAAAAGCACGGCTATACTGAATTAATTGCTCCCCTGCTTGTTAATAGAAGTTCAGTTCTTGGCACAAGCCAAATTCCCAAGCTCGAAGAAGATATGTATTTTATTGAAAAAGATGAGCTTTACTTGATCCCTACAGCCGAGGTGCCGCTAACAAATTTCTTTTCAAATGAAATATTGAAGGGCGAGGAATTTCCTATCAAGGTATGCGGTTTTACTCAATGTTTTCGCCGTGAAGCTGGAAGTTATGGGAAAGAAACCCGCGGCTTTTTACGCGTCCATCAATTTAACAAAGTTGAGTTGGTAAAACTTGCCCTGCCAGAGGAATCGTCCAATGAATTAGAATTGCTTGTGGAGGATGTTGAAATAATTCTTCAATCGCTGCAAATTCCTTATAGAGTGGTTTCGCTTTGCACGGGAGACAGCAGCTTTGCAAGTGCCAAAACTTATGATTTGGACTGTTGGTCGCCAGCTGAAAAGAAATGGCTCGAATGCTCCAGTTGTTCGAATTTTGAAGATTTTCAGGCGAGAAGAGCAAATATTCGTTTTAAAAGAACCCCAAGTTCAAAGCTTGAATTTGTTCATACTTTAAATGGCAGCGGACTTGCAACCTCCCGACTTATTGTGTCGATAATTGAGCAATACTACGAAAATGGAAAAATCCGCATACCAGAGGCTCTCGTTCCATATTGCGGTTTTGAATATATTGATTAAAATGCAAATCCTTGAAATAAAAAAAGTTTTGGGCTGCTTGGAATCTTTTAATGCAAGAGATATTTTTTTGGAAAAGCAAATTGGGATAGCTTTTATTGGGTATCTTGGAAGCTTAGGAAAATTAATTTATTTAAACGAATTGGAAAAACCTTTTTTCAAAGTTATTGTCAAAGGAAAATACACAATCAAAGGAAGTCAATATAACAAAGCAATAAGAGTCGTTTTTTCAAATTCAAATATAAAAGAAAACTTAGAGCAAATCGTTACATTAATAAATGGATACAGAGAGTAGTAAAAAGTAATATGCGAAAGAGTCCTTGCCAAGCAAGGCTGTTTGACCTGACTGATTTATAATAGCTTAGTAGAGCAGGCACCGTTGTCTGTTTGAACATTTATTGTTTTTTATACAAATTCTATTTATAAGAATAATTAAAGATAAACTAAAACATAGAGATGGAAAACCTTGACGAAACATTGCAAGCTAATAAAAAAAAAGTTTTAGTTGTTGAAGACAACAATAGCTTAAGAGAAATAATTGTAAGGAGATTGATTTCAAGCGGCTATAGCGTAATAGCTGTTTCTAGCGGCAAAGATGCAATTAAGCAGTTGCAAGCTAACCCTGATGCAGTGCTTTTGTTGGATATGTTTTTGCCTGATATGACTGGCAGAGATGTTTTAAACCATTTAAAAAAGCTGTCAATCGAAGTTCCTTTTGTTGTAATGACCGGAAAGGGTAACGAAAACCTTGCAGTAGAGATGATGAAGCTCGGCGCGGCTGATTATCTGATTAAAGATACGAAATATTACGAGGTTCTTCCCCGCGTTGTGGAGAAAGTTTTTGAAAACGCTCTGTTTGAAAAAAAGCTGAAAAAAGCCGAGGAGTCCTTAAAAACTTCGGAAGCAAACCTTAACTCCATTTTCAAGGCAATGCAGGACCTTGTTTTGGTTGTTGATTCCAATGGCAACTTCGTTGAGACCTCTTTTTTACCATTAGAAGCAAAAGTTGAAAAGCCAGCTTATTTTCAAGGCAATTCTCTTTTTGAGGTTTTTTCTGAAGACTTAGCAAACAAATATCTCGAAGCTGTAAAAAATACTTTGTCCGCAAAATCGGCTAAGCATCTTGATTACGAAATCGTTAAAGGAAGTGACGCAGCATATTACAGCGCTTCAATTTTTCCTTTTACAGAAAACACAGTCCTGTGGATAGCTCAAGATATAACAAAACGAAGGATAGCTGAAAGGTCTTTAGCAGAGAAAGAAGAGCGATTTAGAAGTATTTTCGAAAGCGCTTCTATCGGTATGTATAGAGCTTTGCCCGATGGTGAAGTTTTAATGGCAAATCCGGCGCTTATCAATCTTTTGGGTCGCGATTCTTTGGAGGAGTTTTTAAGCTTAGATGTTAGGAATGCCATCTACACAAATCCTAATAAAAGAGATGAATTTCTTGATGCAATAAACACAAAAGGAGAAATAAAAGGTTTTGAGTCAGCCCTAATCAAAAAGGACGGGACAAAAGTTTTTATAAGGGAAAGTGCAAAAGCTATTTATGGCGAAGACGGGAAGATGAAATACTTTGAAGGAACTGTCGAAGATATTACCGAGCAAACAGTTGCCAAAAAAGCTCTTTGGGAAAGCGAGGAGGCTTTTAGCAAACTTCTTCAAACTATTCCAGATTTGATTGTAAAAACAGACCTTGAAGGCAATATAACTTTTGCCAATGACGCAAAGGTGCTTACTGATTTGGGTTTAAAAAATGAAAGCATAATTGGTAAAAATATTATCTCTTTTATTTCAGAAAAAGACAAGCAATTTGCTATTAATAATTTAAAACTGATGTTCGAAGGGCTTGTCGGAATTGTAAATGAATATCAGGTTGTTATTGGAGATAATATTCGGATAGATTGCGAAATAAATGGCAATTTAATAGCTGATGAAAATAATCAGCCAGCTTCTATGGTGTTTGTGATAAGAGATATTAGCGAGAGAAAGCAAGTTCAAGAAGAGTACCGCATCCTTTTTGAAAACGCAGGGACATATATTCTTGTTGCCGAAGAAAACAATACCATATCACTTTGTAATGAATCGCTTGCTAAATCAATTGGCTACTCAACTGAAGAAGTTAACGGAAAAATGAAATGGACTGAGTTTGTTTTTGAAGATGATTTAAATGAAATGCAAAGGCAGCATGATCTTAGAAGAGCCCAGCCAGAGTTAGCCAAATCAAATTACGAGTTCAGGTATAAAACAAGAACAGGCGAAATAAGGAATGGCATTCTTAATGCAGCAATGATTCCAGAAACAAAGAAAAGTATAATTTCAATTACCGATATAACAGAAAGAAAACAAGCGGAAGAAATGTATCGGGCGCTTTTTGAGAATACCGGAACAAGCATGGTTGTGCTTGAAGAAGATACCACGATTAGCCTTACTAATGAAACTTACACAAAAGTAACAGGCTACACAAGCGAGGAAACTGATGGAAAAATGAAGTGGACTGATATAGTTTTTAAAGAAGATATTGAAACTATGCTCGAACAACATAAGCTTAGAAGAATTAATCCAGAGATGGCAAAAACAAACTATGAGTTTAGGGTAAAAACAAAATCTGGAGAGATTAAAGATGCTTTGCTGAGCATTACAATGATCCCGGGGACAAAGAAAAGCATTGCCTCCCTTATTGATATTACAGAAAGAAAACAGGCGGAAGAACGATATAAAGTTCTTTTCAACAATACTGGGACAAACACTATCATAGTAGAAGAAGATGGGACAATTTCGCTTTCTAACGATACATTTTTGGAGAACTCGGGTTATAGCAGAGAAGAAATTGATGGCAAGATGAATTGGATCGAACTCGTTTGTGAGGAATATATAAGCGAAATGATAGTGCAACACCAACTAAGAAGGAATCATCCAGAAAAGTCTAAATCAGTTTATGAATTCAAACTTAAAACAAAATCTGGCGAAATAAGAAATGCTATTCTAAACGCAAAAATAATACCAGGAACGAAAAGAAGTATTACCTCTATCATAGATATTACAGAGGTAAGGCAAGCTGAGCAAAAACTTCGAGAACAAGAAACAAAAGTAAGATTGCTAACCCATCACGCTTATGATGCTATAGTTATGATGAACTCTTATGGCGAGACTACTTTTTGGAATCCAAGCGCCGAAAAACTTTTTGGATACAAAAAAGAAGAAGTTCTTGGCAAACGAACTCATTCAATCATTACCCCTGAGCGTTACAGACAAGATTTTCTGAATGCCTTATTAAATTTTAAAGAAACAGGCAAAGGCAAAATAGTTGGGAAAACTACTGAAATTGAAGCTGTAAAAAAAGATGGTAGCGAAATTTCAATTGGATTATCGCTTTCTGCGTTTAAAGTTAATGGGGAATGGAACGCTGTCGCCATTATGCGGGATATCACAGAAAGAAAAAAATATGAAAGGGAAATAAAAGCACTTAATGAATCGCTTGAAATTAAAGTCAAGGAGAGAACAGCAGAGCTTAAAGCCGCCTTAAAAAGAATTGAGGATTCTAATATTGAACTAAAAGAGCTTAACGAGAGCATAGCTCTTGATGCCCGCAAGCTTTATCTTTTAAATGAAAAACTTGCTGCATCGGAAAATGAGCTGAAAATAGCTAATCAAACGAAAGATAAGTTTTTCTCAATTATATCTCACGATTTGAGAAACCCAATTGGCTCGCAGCGGAATTTATTGGAGCTACTCAGTCAGCACTTTGAAGGAATGCCAGGAGAGGAAGTTCTTAAATTGATAAATATGCTTTATGAGTCGTCTAATCATACCGTAGATTTACTTGAAAATCTGCTCCAATGGTCAAGAGTTCAATCTAATAGAATAGAATTTGCTCCTACTAATAATACTTTTTATTATGCTGTAGAAAGGTGTATCAGCTTAGTTAGTCCAGCCGCAAAAGATAAAAATATTAGTTTAAAAAACCTTGTAAGCAAAAGCGTTATAGCATATTACGATAATTTCTTTGTAGAAACAACTTTACGCAATTTGCTTACAAACGCTATAAAATTTACTCATAATGGTGGCGAGGTCGAAGTTGGAGCAAAAGAGATAACAATTAGCAGTTTCAATCAAGAAAGCAACTTTATTGAAGTTTATGTGAAGGATAGCGGGCTTGGGATGAGCAAGGAATTTTTGGAAAAGCTGTTTAGAATTGACGAAAATGTAACTATGCCCGGAACTGCTAAAGAGAAAGGAACTGGGCTTGGGCTTATTCTTTGCAAAGAGTTCGTTGAAAAGCAAGGAGGGCGCATTTGGGTGGAAAGCGAAGAAGGAGTGGGCAGCACATTTTATTTCACTTTACCGGCAGCTGATTAAAAGAAATGAAAATCCCCCGTCCCCCTTTTTCAAGATGGGCTGGGGGGATTTTCTGATTCTTCACCTCCAGACTTCTCTCTTCTTCTTTTTCTCTTCTTCTTTTTCTCTTCTTCTTTTTCTCTTCTTCTTTTTCTCTTCTGCTTTCTCTCTTCTGCTTTCTCTCTTCTTCTTTTTCTCTTCTGCTTTCTCTCTTCTGCTTTCTCTCTTCTGCTTTCTCTCTTCTGCTTTCTGTAAAAGGGGGTCGGGGGGATTTCTTGATTTTTTACCCGCCGCTTTTTCTTGCTTTTTTATATTTTGCTACATTTCGTAAATGCTCGTTATAATTCTCGGCAAAAAGATGTTTGCCGGAATTGTCCCCTTTTGCTACAAAGAACATAAATTTATGCTTATTGGGAAACAAAGCCGCTTTGATAGAAGAAGTTGAAGGCGAGTTAATTGGTCCAGGAGGCAAGCCGTAATTTGTATAAGTATTAAAAGCACTTTCCTTTTTCAAATCCGAGTGGAGTAGCCTGCCTTTCTTGTTTGTAATGTAAGCAACCGTGGGGTCTGCTTCAAGTTTCCAGCCGCGGTTAAGCCTATTATAATAGACCCCGCTCACTGTAAATT
>LSQX01040029.1_pt2 | contig 18089 bp, 9 predicted proteins | sample 654561 | NCBI WGS metagenome assembly LSQX01 (sample SAMN04489861, study PRJNA283612) | anaerobic digester metagenome | isolation source: 4 biogas reactors fed with cattle manure at either 37C or 55C with and... | place: Denmark: Kongens Lyngby | collected 2014
TGAGCAGCGACGCACGACGAACGGCAACGACACAGGCCGGCACGGGGGCCGTCCTCTCCAACGACACGCGCTCCGCCCTGCTGGGCATTGACCTCGGCACGACGGCGGTCAAGGCCGGGGTGTTCGATGCCGCGAGTGGAGAGATGCTGGGCGTCGCACGGTCGGAATACTCCCCCACCTCGCCGCGCGAGGGCTGGCTGGAGCTTGCGGGCGAGGAGTACTGGCGCGCGGTCGTAGAGGCAACCCGAGAGGCGCACCAGTCGGCGGGAAAACCGGAGGTCATCGGCATCGGGCTGTCGAGCCAGGGCGAGACCTTCTTGCCGCTGGGGGCGGATCAGCAGCCGCTGTATCCCGCGATCGTCTGGCTGGACACCCGCGCGGAGGCGGAGGCGCGGCGGCTGAACGAGATGCTTGACGCCGATGAGATGCGCCTGCGGCACGGCTCGGCGATCAACGCCATCGACTCGGCGCCGAAGATCCTGTGGCTGCGAGAGAATGAGCCGCAGGTCTGGGGACTAACGCGGCACATCGTGATGCTGCCGGACTTCATCGGCCTGCGCCTCACGGGCGAATTGCGGCTTGATGTGAGCAATGCTGGCTCCACGGGGATGGTGGACCGCGGCACCGGTCAGTGGTGGCGCGCGGCAGTGGAGGCCGTCGGTGTACCGCAGGAGTGGCTAAGCCCGCTCGGGCAGGCTGGCGAGCCGATCGGCAGGCTGACCGCCACGGCTGCGGCTGAGCTTGGGCTGCAACCGGGCGCGACAGTGGCGCTGGGCTGCAACGATCAGCTTGCCGGGGCGGTGGGCGCCGGGAACGTTGAGCCGGGTATCGCCTCCGGCACCGCGGGAACGGCGATGGCGATCGTCGCTACCACCACCGCCTGCGACGATCTCCCGGAGGGCGTGCTGCATGGGCGTCATGCAGTGCCGGGGCTGCACTACCTGCTGACTTACGCTAAGACCTCGAGCGTAGTGCTGACATGGCTGCGCGATCTAACCGGCGGCGACTACGAGACGCTGCTGACGGAGGCGGCTTCGGTCGCGGATGGCGCGGACGGGCTGATCTGCCTCCCGCACTTCTCCGGCACCGCCACGCCAAGCTTCCGGAGCGATGTGCGCGGCGGTTTCCTCGGCCTGACACTCGGCCACGGGCGGCCGCAGATGGCGCGCGCGGTCGTGGAGGCCGTCTGCTTCTGCGCGCGTGATGCGCTGAGCCTCGCCCGCGAGTGCGGCCAGCAGATCGAGGAACTGCGGATGCTTGGCGGCGCAACGCAGTCGCGGTGGTGGATGCAACTGATGGCGGACGTGACAGACACGAGGCTGACGATCCCCGCCTGCTCGGAGGCGGCGGTGCTGGGGGCGGCGATCTTCGGAGGCGTGGCCGCGGGCGCGCTGGAATCGATCGAGGCGGCGTCGCGCAGCTTCTACCGCAGCGCGGATGCACATGAGCCTGAGCCGAGCCGAGTTGAGGCGTACGATGCCATCTACGCGCGCTATCGAGAGATGATGGAGCGCGTCTACCCGGGGGCTCTGGGATAGCGAAACGGCGGGCACTTGACGCAGGAGGCGATGGAGATGGTCCGACCCACGCAGATCGGTCTGCTGCCGCTCTACCTCGAGCTTTACGACGAGGTGCGCCCCGAGGCCCGGCCGGACATGGAGTCGTTCGCCGCAAGGGTAGCGAGTGTGCTGTCGGGGCTTGGGATGGAGGTCAAGTCCGCCCCGGTCCTCACGAGACATGTCGCCATCCAGCGCGAGGTACAGCGGATGACGGACGATGCGGCGCTGGATGCGCTGGCTACGCTTCATCTGGCCTACTCGCCATCACTTGAGGCCGTCGAAACGCTTGTCGCTTCGGACCGGCCGCTGCTTCTGCTGGACACCACCCCGGCGCCATCGTTCGGGGTGGATGCCGATGCTGAGAGGATGTTCCGCAATCATGGCATCCACGGTGTGCAGGACCTCTCCTGCATGCTCCGGCGGCGCGGAAAGAGTTACCTGCTCTCCGTGGGGCATGTTGACGATGCCCGATTCCACGATGATGTGCGCCTGAACTGCCGTGCAATGCGCGCATCACGGGCGATGAACACGATGCGAGTGCTGTCCATCGGTGAGGCGTTTGGCGGCATGGGCGACTTCTCCGTGGATCGTCACGTTCTCAGCGCGAAGCTGGGCGTTCAGGTTCAGCATGAGACCGTGGACACGCTGGCGGAGTATGCGCGCGAGGTGAATGAGGAGCAGATCAGCCAGGAGGCGCGCGATGACGGCCACCGCTGTGACTGCTCTACGGTGGATGCGAAGGCGCTGGCGAGGACAAACCGGCTGGGGCTGGCGGTGCGGCGCATGATGGCGGCCTCCGGCGCAGGCGCGGTGACCTTCAACTTTGCCTCCTTCACGCGCAATCATGGGGTCGAGACAGTCCCGTTCCTCGAAGCTTCAAAGGTCATGACGCGGGGACAGGGCTACGCCGGCGAGAACGATGTGCTGACGGCGGCGCTGGTTGGCGCGCTCGCTCAGGCCGGGTGCAGGTTGACGTTCACGGAGATGTTCTGCCCCGACTGGGAGGGCAACACGATCTTCATGAGTCACATGGGCGAATGTGGGTTGGATGTCGCCGAGAACGCGGCGCTGGTGGAGAAGACCTACGCCTTCAGCGACGTGTCGAACCCCGTCATCGCCGTGCCGAAGATCAAACCCGGATACGCAACTCTGGTGAATATCGCGCCGGGAGCGCACGACAGCTTCATGCTGATCGGGGCGCGGGTTGAGGTGCTGGATCGCGGGCCCGTTGCAGGCTTCCCGGACGTGCCGCACTTCTGGCTGCGGCCAGCCTCGGGGGACATCCGCGAGTTCCTGCACGCCTACAGCAACATCGGCGGCACGCATCACCTGGCACTGTGTCTCGGGGATGAGACGGAGCTTGTGCAGCGGATGGCGACGGTGATGGGGCTTACCTATCGGGAGATCTGACAATGCCGGGGGCACCATGTTGATGAAGAAGACAATCGTTCTGCTCGCGCTTGTCGCCGCAGCCGGACTCTGCCACGCCGGTCCCGTGGAGGTCACGCAGACGGCTGCGGCGATCGTCCTCAGCAACGGGCTTGCGGAGTATACGCTCGACCCGCGGACGGGCTACTGCCTGACCGGCGCGCGGGTGCTGCCTGAGGGCATCGCCACTCCGCTCACCGAGGCTCAGTTCCTCTACGAGGAGGAGGATCGCTGGGTGCGCGAGGCCGGAGTGCCTGAGCCGGGGCTGGAGAGCGACCGCTTTGTGCATGATGATCTGCAGGTCACCGGGGACGCGGCACGCTCCACGGTGCGGGTGGTGAGGCACAACTCCCGCTTTAGCGTGGAGAAGCAGTTCACTCTCTCGGCGGATGACCCGGTGCTGGATGTGAGCTTCGAGATCACACCAGTTGGCGAACACGCCGCCGGCTGGGGCTACACCACGATGCTCTGGATGAACGAGGCAGAGCGGGAGTGGCTGCGGCCGCAGAACGAGGTGCGCGAGGGACGCGTGGTGCAGGCGGTGGCCGAGGGTCTACCCTCCGGCGGCAAGGTTGGCAACCGGCCGTGGACACTCTGGCCGGACCCGTGGGTGGGGATAGTCGACACGACCAGCGGAGCCGGTCTGGTTCTGCTCAAGGGGCCGGATGAGGCGCTGCCGATACGGGCCGGAGAGCAGGGCGCGCAGGCGTTCATCGGACTGCGGGCGGCCAACTTCCCGGCCTTCGATGTTGATGCGCAACAGCAACGGACGCTGGTCGGCCGCTTCGCGCTGCTCCCGTTCGTCGGCGAGCCTGGCGACGCGCTGGAGCGGACGCTGGCCGAACATGGTCGGGACGACCTCGGCCCGGAGTTCCCGCAGAAGGCCGAGAGCGGCGCCACGCTTGCGCGAACCGATGATCTGACGCTGTGGTGGGACGTGCCGACCTCGAAGGTGTTCCGCGATGAACCCGCGCCGGATGAGACCACTGACGCGGTGCAGCTTCATGCCGCGCGGGGCGAGTTTGAGCCGTTCCAGCTTGTGCTGCAACCGGCGGAGGCGCTGGGGCAGGTGCGGATCGAGTGCGCGGGTCTGTCGGGAACGCAGGGCGAGATCACTGCCGCCGAGATCACGTGGAACGCGCTGGACTACTACTTCAGCGCCGAGCAGGTGAACCCGGGCGGTTTCGTCGGCGAGGTGCCGGACACGCTGCTGGCCGATCGGCTGATCGACCTGCCGGCCGGGGCCAACCAGCCGCTGTGGGTGACGGTGCGTGTGCCGGAGGATGCCGCGCCGGGCGACTACTCCGGCGCTGTGCGGATCATGGCGGGCGACCGGCCGATCGCAGAAGTGCCGGTAAATCTGCATGTGTGGGATTTCGCGCTGCCGCAGCAGCCATCACTGACGGTGTGGTGCCCGGTCTGGGAGAACAACCTGCAGAAGCACTACGGGCCGGAGCAGACGAAGGAGCTTATGCCGGCTTTCCTGCAGAACGTCGCCGATCATCGCGCGGGTCAGATGCGCACAAACGCCAACCCCGCCATCGAGTTTGATGATGAGGGGAACGTGACCCGCGCGAGTTTCGTATCATTTGATGCGGCGCTTGACGAGTTCCTCACGCGCGACAGGCCGCCGATCCTCACGCTCTCTGTCTTCACGATCGGCTACGGGCACCTCCCGCGCGACAACCGCTTCGGCAAGGCGGATGAGATACTGACGCCGCTGTGGAACAAGAAGCTTCAGGGTTATGCCCGCGCTCTATCCGAGCACCTCGAGCAGCGGGGCCTGAACGACCGCATGGTGATGAGCCTCTTCGACGAACCCGACGTGGAGTATTTCCCGATGATCCGCGACGTGATCGCGCTTCTGCGGGAGGTCGAGCCACGCTGGCGGTACACCTACTGGGGCGCGTATGCACCTGCGCTGGAGGGGGCGGTGGATGTCTGGACGATCCCGATGTCGCACTTCACCCCGAGCCTCGCCGAGCGCATCCGCGGCCGTGATGAGGAAGTCTGGGTATACAACCCGCCCGCGTACTACATAGACGACACGGCGATGGCGGTGCGGGCGACGTGGTGGTGGGCGTGGCGGCATGAGATCCCGCTGGTGTATCAGTGGACGATCACGGCATGGATCGAGTGGACCGGGAGCGAGACTCTCTGGGACCCGCATCGCAATGCCTCATGGGTGCTGCCGGGCGAGGATGGGCTGCTGAACACGTTGCGCTTTGAGCTGACGCGGGAGGGGCTGGAGGATTACGAGTACCTGGTGATGCTGGAGCGGTTGGCGGGGAATACGGACGGCGCGGCTGCGGATCGTGCGAGGGAACTGCTGACGCGGGCGGAGGAGATGGCGTGGACGTCGGCGGATGAGAAGCTGGCATTCCTGCACAGCCACGATCAGGCGGAGTTGCACAAGCTTCGGCTTGAGATCGGCGAGTGCATTGAGGAACTGGCGAGGGCGGGGCGGTGAAGGTGACCGCAAGCGGCTGCGGGAACCGGCTGTGCCAGACGCAGCACGACAACGGGGCGACTAACCATGAGTGACGGCAGAGTTTGCGCGGTGCTGACAGGGGACATAGTGTTGTCCAAGCGCTTCACGGAGAAAGGCCCGGCCATCAGCATCACCATCCGGGAAGCTTATCGCGCCGCGGAGGATGCGTTCGAGGATACATTGGTCGGGCTGGATGTCTTCCGGGGCGACTCCTGGCAGATGCTTCTTCGCGCACCGAATAAGGCGCTCCGAATCGCGCTGTTGATGCGGGCCCTGATTCGTTCGCGGAAGGACCTGCCACATGCCGACACGCGCATTGCGATCGGGCTCGGCGAGCTGGCCTTCGTGGATCACCAGAACATTTCGGAGAGTCAGGGGGAGGCATTCACTCTTTCCGGGCAGGCGCTGGAACGGTTGACGGGGGGCGATGTGCGACTGGCGGCTGCGCTGCCGGGATCATTAGCACCACAGGGAACGCAGTTGCTTTCCCCGCAGGAAACGCTCGACACGGTCATGACGCTGCTGGACACGATCTGCGCGGGATGGACGGCTGCGAAGGCGGAGACCGTCGCTGGAGCATTGCGAGGATGGAAGCAGGAGCGAATCGCGGACGAGCGAGGTGTCGCGCAGTCAACGATATCGCGTGTGCTCAGCAGTGCGAACTGGACCGCAATTTGCCAAGCTGTTGAGTGGTGGGAGAGGGCAGTGACATTTACGAACACCGTCAGCAAAAAGGATGACTTGCCAGATGTGGCAGACTGAAATGCTGCGACATACGCACGAGTACTGCCAGAATCAGATTACTCTGGCCGACGCGAAGGCGGCTGGCATACTGGCATGGGACGCAGCGCTCGTCGCACTGATGAGCGTTGCTCCACGTCCAGAGGGACTTGACTTGTTGTATGTTCTCCTGCTCCTTGCCGCCGGGAGTCTTGTCATATCAGTTGTCTTCTGCGCCTCGACGCTGTGGCCACGAATGCCATCGGCCGGAACAGCAAACACGGTGTCCTTTGTAGATGCTGCTTGCTCCTCTGCGGCATCATACTCTGAGAGTGTTCTCGGTTCTACTCAGGAGGAGTTCTGTGACAACCTGTGCAAGCACATCCACCTGCTGGGATCGATCGCCAGGGAGAAGTTCGAACGCATTCGCGTCGCGGTGGCTCTATCAACGACGGCCAGTGGACTTCTGATCCTGTCTCTGTTGGCATAGCTGTCACTGGAGGAAGGCGCAATGTCTGACCCAATCCGTGTCGGCATCATCGGCGCAGTCAAGCGCGGGGGCAGCTTCGTGCGTGCGCTGCGGGCACATCCGCAGGCAGAGCTTGTCGCACTCTGCGACATCCAGGAGGAGAAGCTGCGGGAAGCCGCGGATGACCTGCACCTCTCCCTCACCTTCACCTCCGACGAAACCATGCTCGACTCCGGCGAGATAGACGCCGTGGTGGTAGCCACGCCGATGCCGCTGCATGTGCCGCAGTCGGTAATGGCGCTCGAGCAGGGCATCCACGTGCTCAGCGAGGTGCCTGCGGGCGTCTCATACGAGCAGTGCCGGGAGCTTGTGCGAGCGGCGAAGCGCAGCAGCGCCACATACATGATGGCTGAGAACTACACGTACATGCGGCCGAACGTAATCGTAAAGGAGATCGCCCGGCGGGGGCTTTTCGGCGAGATGTACTTCGGCGAGGGCGCGTATATCCACGAACTGAAGGGCCTGAACGAGATCACCACCTGGCGGCGGCGCTGGCAGACCGGGGTCAACGGGAACACCTACATCACGCACTCGCTCGGACCGGTGCTGCAGTGGATGGACCAGCGCGTGACGGCGGTGCTCTGCGCTGGCTCCGGGCATCACTACACCGACCCGCGCGGCGATCGCTACGAGCTTGAGGACACGGTCGAGACGCTCTGCCGGCTCTCCGGCGGCGGCCTCGCGCGGATCAGGCTGGACATGCTCTCCGACCGCCCGCACAACATGACCTGGTATGCGCTGCAGGGCACTGACGGCGCCTACGAGGCCGGACGCAACAGGGACGAACCGGGGCAGATCTGGCTGCGCAGCCGCTCCGAGGAGCCTGCGTGGGAGCCGATCGAGGACCTCGCGGAGCAGTTCCTGCCGGAGAAGTGGCTCAATCCGCCGGAGGAGGCGCTGCAGGCCGGGCACGGCGGCGGCGACTACTGGGAGATCCACGACTTCGTGGACGCGATCGTTAGCGGAAGTGCGCCGCCAATCGGCATCCATGAGGCGCTGGACATGACGCTCGCTGGCCTTGCGAGCCAGCAGTCGATCGCCGAGCGCGGGCAGTGGGTGGCGGTCGAGGATTCACGGACGTGGTAGCGGTGCACGTTGGGCATGACGAGGGCACGAATGCAGTCGCCGCGACCACTTTTTCGCTTTAAGGTTGCGCGGCATTGTCAGATATGGTAATGTAAGATCAGTGTATCAGGCGGGGAATCCGCCGTCAGGTGCTGATGTTCGAGTCGCAACGGGATTGTCTCCCGGCGGACGAGCAGGGCACTGAGTTCATCTGGCACGGGAGGCAGGACGTATGGCGACCGGCACAGTCAAGTGGTTTGACGACGCGAAGGGCTTTGGGTTCATCGAGCGAGAGGATGGCGAGGACGTTTTCGTGCACTACTCCTCCATCGTCGGCGAGGGCTACAAGAGCCTCGGCGAGGGAGCCAAGGTCGAGTTCGACGTTGAGCAGGATCCGAAGGGCCCGCGTGCGGCCAATGTGGTCGTAATCGGCGAGCCGCCGGCAGCCCGCTCGACCAACATGTGGTAGATCGCAGCACCTGCGAGAAACCAGGCGCCCGGCCCCGCGGTCGGGCGTTCCCCTGTACGAGATTTGCCTTCGCAGGCCCTATCCTCCTGATCTGCCTCCTCAGATGCCCGATGGCTTTCCATTGACTTAACTCAGCCGAGCCATGAAGTTGAAGAGCAGGTGCAGCGGCCTCCCCGGCGAAAGGTCGCGCCGAAGGGACAGATGCCCGAGGAGTGATACCCGATGGCCTACCGCCTCAGCACCCGCATGCTCTTCTGCGACTGGCACATGCCCAACTTCCTCCCCGAGGTCACGCTCGACTTCGACGAATACTTCGAGCAAGTCGAGCGCACCGGCGCCGAGACACTGATCTTCCAGGCGAAGACCGCGCACGGTGGCAGCTTCTTCCCCACCGAGGTCGGCGTCACTAACCCCTCAATGACCGGCGACATCTTCGGCGAAGTCTGCCACCGCACGAAGGCGCTGGGGGTGGAGTTCATCGCGTACTACAACATGGTGCTCAGTTGGGACCTGCAGCGCCTCCACCCGGGCTGGACGCAGATCGGCCGCGACGGCAAGCCGCTGCGCATGTTCCTCTACCCCTGCCAGTGCATGAGCAACGAGCAGTTCGCCGCCTACGTCGCCGAGCACATGGCGGAGGTGACGCGCAAGTACCCCATCGATGGCTGGTTCCTCGACCTGCAGTACTTCTCGCCGCAGGGCTGCTTCTGTGAGGCCTGTCGCACTGGCTTTGCGGAGCAATTCGGGTACGACCTCGCGCCGGACGAGTTCGGCATCGAGCAATGGCTCGACGTCTACGCCTATCAGATCCGTGTGCGCGAAAGCTTCATCCACCAGGCGATGGAGAGATGCAACGAGGAGCGCGAGGGGCTTAGCTGGTCATGGAACGGCTGCGGCAACCCGGTCGCGATGTCCTCGACGCTATACGATGGCGCCGACTACCTCTCCACCGAGGCCCACCCGCCCGCCTACCTGCACGCCGATGTCACCACGCGCTTCTGCGAGGGCCTGGGGCGGCCGTTCACGCTCTTTATGCCCGAGAGCCAGGGGTCATGGGGCGACTGGACGGTGACAACGCCTGAGACGATCAAGGGCCTGTCGGCGATCGCGATGGCGCACGGTGGAGCGCTGAACATCAACCACGTGCCCTACCCCTGCGGCGACTATGCCGGGAAGGTGCCGATGGCCGTCTGGGACACGATCACCGAGGTCTTCGACTGGGTCTCCGAGCGCGAGGAACTGTGTCGCGACCGGCGTCCGGTGCCGGTGGTTGCCACGCTGCACTCGGCCGAGGCGAACCGGCTGCTGGCGGCGATGGCGCAGACGCCCGACTATGCGCACATGCGCGGCGAGCAGCAGTCGAACGAGGAGGCGCTGGCGCAACTGCTGGTGGAGACGCACACGCCGTGGGAGATGCGCACGGTGGATATGCCGCTTGAGGAGATGCAGCGCTACGAGATGCTGGTGATCCCATTCCTGCCGCACGTGGATGACGACCTCGCGGGACGGCTGCGGGAGTACGTGCGCGGCGGCGGGATACTGCTGGCCGCATGGAAGACCTCGTTATTTGGAGCACAGGGTGAGCGCTTGGAGAACCTCGCCCTGGCCGATCTCTTCGGCGTGGACCTGGTGAGCGAGTCGGAGTTCAGCATCAGCTACCTCGATGGCTTTGACCCGGCCCTCGGGCAGGAGGGGCGGGGGATGCCGCTGCTGATCAAGGATGAGGCGAGCGACCGGATGAACCCGAAGAACCACGCGCTCTACTGCGAGGCGCGGGAATGCTCTCAGCCGCTGGCGTGGCTGATGGACCCGGTGGTGGAGAGCGACTTCGAGGGCGGGCGCTACGTCTATCATGATCACGCGCCGCCGGGAAGCCGCACGGAATGCCCGGGCATCGTGCTGAGCGAGTTCGGCGAGGGGCGAGTGATCTACCTGCCCGCACCGTTCTTTAAGGGCTACGCGCGCAAGGCCGACCCGTTCCTCCGGGCGCTCTTCGAGGCGCTGCTGCACGAGGTGCTGGGAGTGTCGCAGAAGGTGCGCATCGAGGCGCCGGTGTCGGTGAAGCATTCACTGATGGAGGACGAGGATGGCTGGCTGCTGCACCTGATCCACGCGCAGAAGCAGACGGACTCGATGTATCTTGATGCCTTCCATCGCGCCGACCCGATCGTGGTGCGCGTGCGGCCGGGCTGGCAGATCACTGCCGCGGAGGATGCGCTGACCGGCGAGGCGTTCGAGTGCAGCGACGCGGATGGCTGGACGCGGTTCGTGGTGCCGGGCGTGACGGATCATCGCGTGGTGCGGGTGAAAGGGGCGTAGGTGCGAAACATTGCAGGCGGGGGGCGCCTAGACTCCGGGGGGCGTCGTGTCGTTGTAGAGCGGGGGCTCGTACCCCGCCGCGCCGTTGTCGTTCCGTGGCATCCCGCCCCTGGGCGGGATCCGTGCGTCGTCCGTCGTCAGGAGGGGCGAGCTTCCTTGCTCGCCCGGCCGTTGCCGTGTGTGGCCCTCGCGCCCTCGCGAGGGGCGGCGCGAAGCGGCGCGGGTCGTTCAACGGCAACGGCGGCCCCTCCCCGTAGCTTGCTTGCGCAAGCTACTTCCCCTCCCCCTGCACTTCGCTGCGCGAAGTGGGCGGGAGAGGGGAACGACTTACGGCGGCGGCGGCGTTCCGTGGCATCCCGCCCCTGGGCGGGATCCGTCCGTCGTCAGGAGGGGCGAGCTTCCTTGCTCGCCCGGTCGTTGCCGTGTGTCGTTCCGTGGCACGGACACTCCTGTCCGTGCGGTGCACTGCAAGACTGCGACACCTCATCCAGGAGGCACATCATGCACACGGGGCGAGCGCACGAACGCTGGATCTGGACCGAATTGATCGGCTTCGACAACAGCCGCGAGGACATGGGCGTCGGCGAGTACATTGACCTCGCCGGCTTCACCCCCGATGGTTTCTGCCTGATGCTCACCTCCGTGGACTTCATCCTCTCGCACGACGGCCTGCAGCCCAACATGGTCCTGCCGCCGGACTTCTGCGCCCGCGACGGGCACGACCGCAACCCGCACCGGGAGCGGCAGGAGTGGACGAGCGGGCAGCTTCGCGAGCTGATCGCGCAACTGCACGCGCGCGGGGTGAAGGCCTACGTCTCGGTCTTCACGCGCTTTTACGGCAACAAGTACCATCACGAGTGGCTGAGCGACCACCCCGAAGCGCTGCGAGTCTACCGCGATGGCGGGCGGATGAACGCCGTCAACCCCCTCGCGCGGCTCAGCGACGGAAGCTACTTCGAGGACTACTTCGTGCGCAAGCTCGTCGAGGTGATCTGCGACTACGGCTTCGATGGCTGGCATGGCGCGGACGGCTGGGGGCCGCTGGGCGGGCCGATCTACCGCGTGAGCCTCAGCGACGACATGGTCGCGCAGTTTGCGGAGGCGACCGGCCTCAGGCTGCCCGATCAGGTCACGCGGCCCTCCGATGAGAACGAGCAGCGGCTGGAGGCGCGGATTGACTGGCTGTGGCGGAACGCGCGGCGCGAATGGATCGGCTTCTGGGCTGACCGCTGGGCGCAGTTCTGGACGAAGGCGCTCGATGCCCTCCATGCGGCCGACAAGACCGCGTTCATCAACTCCGCGTGGGGGCGGGCACCGTGGGAGTCGCTCTACCGCTACGGCATAGACGAGCGCCGGATCGCCGCCGCGGGCGTGGATGGGATGGTGGTCGAGACGGTCGCTCCGGGCCTCAGCATGGACCCGCGGCCGTACGCGGCGGACCTGACCCGCCCCGCCGATTTCCTCTCGGGGCTGATGCTCATGCGCGCCACGCTCCCCGACACGAAGCTGATCTTCCTGCACAACACGCACGATGTGGTAGAGCAGTGGGACGCGATCCGGCACAAGCCGACGCTGCTGGAGCGGGAGATCTACTCGCTCAGCAACGTCTTCCGCCGCAGGGCCGACGGCTCGCTGCAGCAATGCGCGGACGGCTTCCTCGTCTGCCTCGGAGATGGACTTGATGAGGGGCACTGGGAGTGGCTGCGGCAGCGCTGGGAGCTTGCGTGGTCGGGTGAGCCGCAGGGGACGCTCGGGGCGACGGTGCTGTGGTCGAACTCGCTGATAGAGGCGCAGACGATGGACTTCACCTCAGATCGAGCGATGATCGCCCACCGCCTGCTGTTTGAGATGATGGCGGTCGGCGCGCCGCTGCAGACCATCGCTACGCCGAACGACCTGGACGGTGTGACGGGCGCGCTGCTGGTGCCGAACTACCACCTGCTGCCTGTAGACGAACTGGTGCGGGTGATCTCGTATAAGGGCGGGCCGCTCATCCTGATCGGACCCGAGGTGCCGGTCCTGCGGGAGCCGGAGATGCGCATGGAAGACCGGTCGGGACCGGGTAGCCTCCGTTGCCTCGTCTACGGCTCGCAGGTTGCCGCGCCGGAGGTGCCTGCGTGGGATCCGCCCGCGCTGCCGGATGACCTGATGGGGCTGGATGAGCCGATGACCTACTGGGAGCACTTCGAGTTCGCGCCGGTGTCGCCGGGCTTCATCCGGGCGTGCGCGGAGGTCATCACGGAAGTCTCCGGCGCGCCGCGGGTGGTGGAGCAGGCGGAGGACGTGGTGCTGATGGCGCAGGTGGAGGGCGCGCGCATCCGCGTGGCGCTGAAGAACAAGTCGCGCTTCTACGCCACGCCGCGGGTGGATATGCGGCGGGAGATCGCGCGCGTGCAGGTGCTGACGGAGTTCCCGTCGCTGACCGTCACGCCTCAGGGTAGCGAGTTTTCCGTTCGCATCCCACCGGAGGGGCTGACGGTGGTGGAGGTTGAGTTGGGGTAGGTTGAGCGACGAGGGGGAGGTAACAACTAACGGCGACGGCACAGGTCGGCACGGGGGCCGACCTCTCCAACGGCAACGACGTCATCGTTTCGACCTCCGTCACATGTATCGCTTCACCAGCGCCACCTCAACGCGCGCATGGTCGGCGGACCGCTCAGCGCTGAAGCTCACCGGCGTCACGCCCGGCTGCAGATGCGGAAGCTCGCCCTCAACCTGCACCGTCTCCGCGGGCGCATCGCCACCTGCGCGTCGGATTGTGCAGGTCGCGCCGCCATCCCACACGACGCGGTCGCCGGTGTCGAGCGTCGCCGGGAAGGTGACGGTCGCGCCTCCTGCTGTCAGAGATGGGTTGACGAGGCCCTCGCCACGCGGCAGCGCGCGGATGTCGTCAATGTAGGTGGTCACCGACCCGCCCGCCGGAAGCGCGTTGTAGTAGATGATGAGATATTCAACCTGCGAGAGATCGAGGTTGCAGTCGCCGAAGCCGAGGTCGAGGAAGCGCCAGCCGGTGAAGTCGATCACCCGCGTCATGTCGCACCAGCCACCGGCTGTGTCGCGAAGCTGGAACTTGAGCACCTGCATCTTCCCGTCGCCATGAACCCAGACGCCAAGGCCGCGGTATGCGGTCAGATCGAGCGACTGGGCGAAGCGCCTGCCGCGCGCCGACCAGCCACCGCGGTCGGCAAGGGTGCTGGTGGCGGAGTAGCGGGCGCTGGCTTCGCCGACCTTCACCACCTCCGTGCTCTGCTCGAACTCCTGCGTCACCCCCGGCTTGACGGAGACGCCCTGGTGCTGCCCATCATGCACATACTTCGCGAACTGGTTGTCCGGGCTGTCGCCGAAGAAGCTGATGTCGTCGAAGCTCTCGATCGGTAGCGCTGCGTCGCTCTCGTATGCGGCAAGCCCACCTCCGGCACTCTGCAGCGTGATCTCCGCGCCGAGCGTCGCGCCTGCTCCGGGGCGGCAGATGACATCGGCCACGTGCGCGCCGTCGAGGTTCTCCGTCAACAGGGCCGGCTGCACGAACTCATGCCGCAGCGCCGCCCAGTCTATCTCCGCCTCAGAGCGCATACCTCGCAGCGGCTCGCCCTGCGTCACGAGCGTGACCTCAACGCGACCGGGCGCACCGGTCTCATCGGTGCACGCCACTGAGACGGTGTTCGCTCCGGCCGCGAGCACCGGCGGCGGCGTAGCGAGTTCGCCGCGCTCCAGCAACTCGCAGCGCGCGTCATAGAGCCGCCATGCGCCATCGGGATCGACCTCGAGGTATGAGCCGCTGCTGATCTCCACGGGCAGCGCAAGCGTGCTCGTGCCGACCGTCAACTCGACGCCGCTCAGTGTGTCCGACGCGGTCGGCAGGGCGCGGATCGGGCCGATGGCGACCTCCGCCGAGCCATCGGCGGGGACGTCGTTGAGGTAGAGCATCAGTTCGCTCACGTGATCGCGGGTAAGCGACGAACGCAGGACCGGGTGCCCCGACAGCGCGAAGGGCCAGGCGCACTCGGCCAGCATGTCCGGGTCGCGCTCGCGCAGGAGAAGCTCGAAGTAGCGCCAGCCTTCGAAGTCGAGGCGCACGAGGTTGAAGGCGTAGGCGAGCGAGTACTCCGGCGGGTTGGCAAGCTGGATGTTGAGCATCGCGCCGCTGCCATCGCCATGCACCCAGACGCCGATGGCATCGCAGGCGCCAAGGCTCAGATGCGGCTCGAAGCTGCGTCCGACGCGAGCCCACGCGCCATGCGCGTCATCCCGCGTGCTGCTGGCGGAGAGCGCCAACGCGGGCTCATCGGCGGGAGTACGCAGCGCCGAGACCTCCAGCGCCGGCGTCACCCCCGTGGCGGCGGCGGTCTGATCGAACGCGCTCAGATCGTCTGCAGAGGCTACCACCACCGCCTGCTCCGACTCGTAGGGCGCCACGTCGTAGAGCGCGGTGATGCGCAGGCCAGCGGGCTGGTTGGCCCAGGCGTTGCGCGCCTCCCAGCGCTCCGAGCCATCACCGAGGCCGCTGACGACGTGCGCGTCGTAGCGACGCGGCAGAAGCTCCCACTGCCCGTCGGCGGCCTGCTGCAGGTGGTAGTCATCACCCGGCACGGCAAGCCGTTCGAGCACGCCGTCGTCGAAGTAGCCGGCGAGGCGCAGGCTCTCATACCAGCCAGTCATCGTGAGGTACTCGCGCATGCGGGCGTTGGTGGGCTTGCCGATGACGCCGATGCCCTGCAGTGACATCGGCGCATCGTGTGCGAGGACCTTCGCGCAGAAGTACTCCATCTCCTCGGGCATTTCCGCTCGCCAGGCGTAGCCGGGGCCGTTGACCGCCCACCAGCCAAGCTGCGCCTCCAGCAGCGCCGCCTCGCGGTAGTAGGGCAGGCTGGCGACGTGCAGGTCCTGCGCGGTGCGGAAGCCCCACTTGGCGTGGTCCCACGCACCGACGCGCGAGTGGAAGTACCAGCTCCAGTGCCCCCACGCGGAGGCCTCGATGATCGCGGGCCGGTTGAGCCGCTCGTAGATCGCGGTGCGGATCACAGCCATCGGCCGCCAGCCACCTATGCCCTCGGAGCCGTCCTGGTAGAGCTGGTCGAACTCGCACTCGTTGTACACGCGGGCGATGTTGTCGGCGAGGTCGTCCACGAGCGTCGAGTTCTCGTCCGGGTAGAACGCCAGGTAGCGCTGGCGGAGGTGATCCACGCGCTTGCCCTCCGGATGCGCGGCGACCACGGTCTTGAACGCGCCGCGGGTGCAGCCGGTGAAGGCGTAGGGCTCCTCGTAGGAGATGCCGGAGTACATCACAAGCTCCTCGCCGATGCGCATGACGTTCCCGCCGCCGGAGTAACTCCAGATGGTGTCATGCCGCTGAGGCTTCTCCACCACGAAGATCGTGTCGGACTGCTCGTCCATCGCCCGCGCGAGAGTGTAGCTGGCATCGGCGGCGAGGCGCTGATCGGGCACAGGCGTCACCCACGGATCGTTCGTGTCAACGCAGCCGGTGAGTGTGTGCATCCCCGCGAGCAGGCCGGCCTCGTGCACCTTACGCACGCACTCCTTGAGGCCCGCCATCCCGCCGGGGAATGAAGTCGCGCGCGGCTCGTACTGCCCGAGGTTCTGCCACCAACTGCTGAAGTGTACGGTGGTGAAGCCGCCGCGCTGGGCCAGCGCGATCCAGTCGTCTACGTTCGCCTCCGTGACGTTCGCGAAGAGGTAGGAGCCGCGGTTGCGCTCTGCCTCGCGCGCCCATGGGCCGCCAAGGTCCGACTGCGGCACGTCCTCGGCGTCCACCAGGCGGCGCAGGCTCGGCAGCATCTCCCCCATCGCGCAGCAGACGAGGCCCGCGCGGGCGCCGACGATGCGGTACTGACGCTCGCCGCTTGCGCTCATCGTTAGCGGGCCACCACCGACGTTGCAGCGTGTGTCAAGATTGAGCGCGCGGATGCAGACGCCGACGTCGCCATCGTTCACTGCGCCGGACATCGGGCTCGTGTAGGCCATCCCCTGCGGCTGCAGGCGCAGGAAGGTGAGCGTGTCGATCGAGTCATCCGCCGCGAGCACCTCGAAGGCCATGTGACTGCCGCGATCCTCCACGCCGATCAGCACCTCAAGCCCGCCTGAGAAGGTGAGCGCGAGGCGGTCGCCATCGAGCGCGCATCGAGCGGGCTGGCGCTGCTCTCCTGCCACGTCCGCGATGGCGAAGACCTGCGGCGCCCCGAGCAGTTCACGGCCCACGGGCTTCGCTGCCAGCGACACTGCGCGGCCATTGTCATCCAGCTTGAGCGTGAAGCCATCCGAGTTGAGGACGATCATCTCCGGCTCCCTCTGCGGTAGTATCTCCCACTGAGCGACGCGCCCCTCGGAAGTCTCGGCGTGAAGCGCCACGACCTCCTCCGCACTGAGCGCGCGGTCCCAGACGCGCACGTCATCAATCAGGCCGCTGTGCCTCACCCGGTCCTGATACCAGCAGCCGATGTTGATCGGCCCCGAGTGGCCGACGGGGTAGTCCCACGTGGCGCCGCTGACCCTGACGCCGTCCACGTAGGTAGTGATTGTCGGGCGCTCGAAGGTTGCGACGAGGTGATACCAGCGATTCGTCTCGATGGCGGAGACAAGCGGCGCGCCGGTCTCGCGCCACTCCTGCCCGGGCGTGTTTGCTGCATGACCCGGTCGCCCCATGCGGAAGCTGCAGGTGTCATTGCTGACGAAGAACATGAAGCCGCCGGGGCTCCACTGCCCGCCGGTGATGATGTTCGGATACTGCCCGGTGTCCGTCCAGCAGACCCATGCGCTGACGGTGAGGGCATCGGAGCCATCGAGGGCGGGGATCGCCGGCGCCGTTACGCAGGACTGCTCGCCGTCGAAGTGCAGGGCAGTGCCGAAGGGCCCGCTCGCCCACGAGGCGCCGATCACCTGCGCGTCCTGCACATTGCCGGACGCATCGCGGGCGACGTTGCCCTCCGCATCATCGAACGACCACCATGCGACAGGCCCCTCCTGCGCGCAGGCGGGGGCGATGATGGCGAGCGCGACTGCGACGTACAGCCATGGGCGAGCGATCATGAAATGACCCTCCCGGCGAGTGGCTGATCTGCCGTCACACGGTGCGCGGAGATGGTTCGCCCCGGGAGGCGGCGGCTCCTCCGACATATCCGTCGCCGTTGCCGTCTGCCGTTGGAGAGGTCGGCCCCCGCGCCGACCTGTGCCTTCCGTACCGCGCACGGGTCCCGCCCAGGGGCGGGATGCCACATGAACGACAACAACAACGGCAGCGTCGCTTCGCGCCGCCCCTCGCGNNTCGCGAGGGCGCGAGGGCCACAACGGCATACGGCAACAGCTTGACGACGCACGCACAGGAGTGTGCGTGCCACGGGACGGCAACGGCGCCGTATGCCGGAAGTCGTTCCCCTCTCCCGCCCACTTCGCGCAGCGAAGTGCAGGGGGAGGGGAAGTAGCTTACGCAAGCAAGCTACGGGGAGGGGCCGCCGTTGCCGTTGAACGACCCAGCGTCGCTTCGCGCCGCCCCTC
>LSQX01210597.1_pt1 | contig 18088 bp, 13 predicted proteins | sample 654561 | NCBI WGS metagenome assembly LSQX01 (sample SAMN04489861, study PRJNA283612) | anaerobic digester metagenome | isolation source: 4 biogas reactors fed with cattle manure at either 37C or 55C with and... | place: Denmark: Kongens Lyngby | collected 2014
GAGTAAGGAAGTGATCACTGCATGTAGCTATTTAGAATTTAAGTAAATCATATAGTCTGAATTTTATTGCAAAAAATATAAATGTATAATAAAATTATGTATTTTTGTGGCACAATATAAATAAAATAATAATTAAAATACAATAGTTAATATGAAGAAAATAATCAGTTTACTGCTTTTAACATTTATGCTATTTGCCTGTTCTCGACAAGAAGATTGGAATTACGATCCGTCTTCTGATGTTTTATCCGATGAAGAAATCATTAATTTAGAAGAAATCTTTTTCTTACTCAATGTTAAGATATCCGACTCTACCTATTTAGTGGTTCAATCCATTGATTCTATCCGTATTTTCATCAACAACACGCTATGGACTATCTGTTCATCGGAAAGCATCGACACGACCTACATCAATAAAAAGGCTTCCGGAAACACTTGGTATACCGAAAAGAAACTTAATTATTTGGTTGTAGCTCATAAAAATATTCAAAAACCCGAATTTGCCACAGCCGGCGATTATGCCGACTATCTAAATGCCATCCATGAACTTAAACCGGGTGAATATGCTTTTTTAATTGAATCTTTTCAGATCGCATTGAAGGATCACACCGTACAAAAGTATTATCCGTATGCTTATACTATTATTAACTTAGAAAAGAATCAAAGGAATTTATACGTAGGTGAAATTGAAATAAAACTTTATTAACATGAAAAGGATTTATATAATATGTATGTTAGCCGGTTTGGCATTATTTACCTCTTGCCATAAACCGGGTATCATTCAAGTTAAGAACGACATATCGGGAGTTAAGATAACCGAAGTAAAATGGGGTAATTATAATTTGTCCTCCGAGCTTCTACCTGGTCAAAGCTCACAGAAAGTCACCATAGATGGATATTCGAAAAAACTACCGGCAACTAATAAGATAAGCTTCATCATGCGAGCCAACAGTCAATATGTATACCTTGAAACAACGGAGGAATTTACATTAAATGAAGAGGATGAACTATTAATTATCTTAAACGACGAAACGAAAGTCAGCAATTAAAGATTTTTCAAGAAGCATATAGATAAATCATTTCTTTGATTGATATTCATTCACAAGAAAAAAATTTTTGTTGTTCCAACAAAAGCAAGAAATAAATGTTATTATAACGTTTATAATTTATAACATTCTATGTGGATACAATCAAACTTCGGCGAGCTTGCCGCATTCAGCACAGCCATCTTCTGGACTATCACTGCATTAGCTTTTGAATCGGCGAGTTTAAAGGTAGGTTCCTTATCCGTTAATATCATCCGATTATTTATAGGATTTATTTTTATTAGTACATTTACTTTTATTACGAGAGGCTTATTATTCCCTACGGATGCCAATCCTACACAATGGATGTGGTTAATACTATCCGGTATCATAGGTTTTGTATTGGGAGATTTATTTCTCTTTAAATCTTACACCCTTATAGGTTCACGTTTTGCCATGTTGATAATGACATTAGTGCCGCCACTGACCGCACTTCAAGGGTGGTTGTTCTTAAACGAACGATTAAGCCTTTTACATTTCTTAGGAATGAGCTTAACCATACTGGGTATATCATTAGCCATTTTACAACGCTCCACCGATAAAAAGGGATTCACGTTTAAATTGTCCCTCAAAGGAATGCTTTATGCTTTTACAGGAGCTGTCGGACAAGCAAGCGGACTAATCTTAAGCAAATTAGGTATGTCCGATAATTATAATCCTTTTGCAGCTACACAAATACGTATTATTGCCGGAATCTTTGGTTTTATGATACTTGTAAGCATTATGAGACGATGGAAGCCTGTTTTCGCTTCATTGAGGCATGGGGAAGCTATGACTCGTATTGGCATAGGTTCTTTTTTCGGACCTTTTTTAGGAGTATCCTTTTCTCTTTTAGCTGTACAACACACTCAAACAGGGATTGCATCAACCATTATGGCTATCGTGCCTATTCTTATTATACCTCCTTCAATTTTAATTTTTAAACAAAGAATCACTGTTTGGGAAGCCATAGGTGCTGTTATCAGTGTAGCAGGTATCTCATTATTTTTTATTTTTTAAATTAATCAATAGTTTTTCTATATTTGTATACCGAATTATTATACTGTATAAGTTCATATATTTTTATTGTCATTAATAAATCCGTATTAAATAAAACACTGACTTTCTTACCCTTAAACTATTAAAACCAACATAACTCCATTGGAAAATAATCTAAATTAAAAATTAAATGTTATGACAAAAACAAAAGAAAGCTCCAAAAAGCTTGATATTTTCAACAGCAATGACAAACATATTTGGCAATTTTCACGTGTAGGAGGAGTAAACAGGGTTAATCTCGAAAGTGCTAAGGATTTGATGGCCTTAGATCAACTTGACCAAAAATTATGGACCGCATTGAGTTGCCCGACATTCGGCTTGGAAATCGACAGCGAAACGCTCAAACTTATTGATTATGATAACGACGAACGCATACGTGTGCCTGAAATACTGGCCGCCGTTAAATGGATTACATCCTTAATCAAGGATCCCAACGATTTATTAAAGATGTCGCCTACCCTACCCCTTAGTGCCATTAACGATGATAGTGAAGAAGGTAAAAAACTCTTAGCCTCAGCCAAACAAATATTGTTAAATCTTGGAAAAGCAGATCAAACATACATCAGTGTAGAAGAGACCTCTGACACTGAAAAGATATTTGCCGATACAAAATTTAATGGAGATGGCATAATCACAGATAATGTTAGCGAAGATGAAACCATTAAAACCCTCATAAACCATATCATACAATTAATTGGTTCCGCTACAGATATGAATGGCAAAGAGGGTATCTCAGCCGAACATCTCGAAGATTTTTATACTCAATGCCAAGCTTACTCCGATTGGTATGCAAAAGCTGAAGCTGACAAAAAAAATATTTTACCTTTTGATGACAAAACAGCAGAATCTTACTTAGCGTTATTGCTTATAAAACCTAAAATCGATGATTATTTTCTTCGTTGCCGTTTGGCCGATTTCGACGCGGAATCAATACTTGCATTAAACTCATTGAATACACAATATGAAGAGATAAGCAAAAAAAATCTTTCAACTTGCCTGGATGAGATAGCTGCTTTTCCCCTCAGTAAAATTGAAGTCAAAAAGCCCTTACAACTTTTTAAAGGCATCAATCCCGCCTGGAAAGAAGCATTGGATACTTTTGTAAATCTTATAATCAAACCTATTTCCCCTGAGAAAAACGAAATGACGGAAACAGAATGGGAAGAAATTCAAAACACATTCAAGGTATTCAATACATGGCAAAATGAAAAAGAAGGAAGTAAGGTTGAACCGTTGGGATTAAATTATATACGTGAACAATTGAACAACGGATCCAAAGAAAGTCTACTTGATTTTATAGAAGAAGATAAACAATTAGAATCAAATACTAACAATATAATTATGGTAGATAAACTCACACGTTACTACCGTGACTTATTTCTTCTCTTAAAAAACTATGTTACTTTTTACGATTTTTATGCCCCTGGAGAAAAAGCTATTTTCCAAGCAGGAAGTTTATACATCGACCAACGATGCTGCGATTTATGTATTAAAGTAAGCGATATGAATAAACATAACTTAATCGCTAAAGCCAGCGCCGTATGTTTAATCTACTGCGAATGTACCGCCAGAACAAAAAAAGGGAAAATGACCATAGTAGCTGCTTTAACCGACGGAGATTTCGACAACATCGAAGTGGGTCGAAATGCCTTGTTCTACGACCGTCAGGGTGATGACTGGGATGCTACTATTGTTAAAATTATTGAAAATCCAATCAGTATAAAACAAGCTTTTTGGTCTCCTTATCGTAAATTCTCACGTTTTATCTCAAATCAAATAGAAAAATTCGCCTCTTCAAAAGAAAAGGAAGTAGAATCAGCAGGTATGGCCAAAATTGAATCAGCCAGTCTTAAAGCAGAGGAAGGGATAGCTAAAAGTGCAGATAGCACAGCTGCCGCAGCAAAACAAGCTACTCCGCCTACTCCGTTCGATATAGGTAAGTTTGTAGGTATTTTTGCGGCATTAAGTTTGGCATTAGGAGCTATAGGTTCTGTACTTGCTTCGTTTTTTACGGGATTTTTCGGCCTTAAATGGTGGCAAATGCCTTTGGCAATACTTGGTATTATCTTATGTATTTCATGCCCTTCTATGATTCTCGCTTGGTTGAAACTGCGTAAAAGAAATTTAGCCCCCTTATTAGACGCAAACGGTTGGGCTATCAATGCGCGTGCTACTATTAACATTATTTTTGGTAAAACTTTAACTCATTTGGCAAAACTACCTGAAAATTCCAAATTAAATATTTCCGACCCCTTTGTAAAGAAGAAAAAACCTTTTATACCAATACTTATTATCAGCTTAATAATAATTGGATTCGGTTTATATCTATTATGGTATTATAGAATCATAAACTTTTAATAATACCAACTTTAACAATACATTCAGTTTAAAAATCAGTTGCATTACTCCTTAATGTAAACTTTCTACATTCATTATTATATAAGTAGCAAAGGACGTAGAGTTTGCATAGCATGCTCCACATTCAAAACCCGATGGAAAGTCAAAGTAAGCTTGTTCCCATCTTCACGCATATAACAGGCCGTAGAGTGTTGTTGAAGGTAATTTAAAATATGAATAAATTGTTTGCTTTCGAAATAATGTGATTCGGGATTGGAAACAAAATGTGCTATAAGCTTATTTTTCTTCAATACTATTTTTTCAAATCCTATTTCTTTTCCCAACCACCGCAGGCGTATGCTGTTGAGCAATTCCATGGTTTGCCAGGGGATAATACCGAAGCGATCGTCGAGATTGGTTTGGAATGCTTTAAGTTTCTCTTCGGTATTGATGGTATTCAATTCTTTATAGAGGTAATAACGTTCGCCGCTATTGGCAACATAGGTATCGGGAATTAATATTTCGAGGTCGGTTTCAATCACACATTCTTTGATGTAGACCGTCATATCATCATCGGACGTTTGCTTGGCTGCTTGCAATTCAAAGATAGCTTCTTCCAGTATTTTCTGATACATTTCGTATCCTATTTCGGTAATAAAACCACTTTGTTCGGCACCGAGCAAATTGCCGGCACCACGAATATCCAAATCGCGCATGGCGATATTGAAACCGCTGCCGATTTCGGAAAACTCTTCTATGGCGCGTAAACGTTTATTGGCATTCTCGGGCAAGGTGTTTAAAGGAGGTGTGAGCAAATAACAAAAGGCCTTTTTGTTTTTACGTCCTACTCTACCCCTCAACTGATGCAAATCGCTTAATCCGTAGTGATGGGCATTGTTAATAATAATGGTATTGGCGTTGGGTATATCCAAACCCGATTCGATAATGGTTGTACAAACCAAGACATCATACAAACCGTCGATGAAATCGATCATGGTTTTTTCGAGTATTTTCCCATCCATACGGCCGTGGGCAAGAGCAATTTTAAGGTCAGGGAAATTCTTCTTTACCAATGCCGCCAACTCATCGAGATTTTCTACCCTATTATGCACGAAAAACACCTGACCACCTCGGTAAACTTCATAACTTATGGCGGAGCAAATTAATTCCTCCGAGAATACATGCAATTCGGTTTGAATAGGATAACGATTCAAAGGAGGTGTTTGCATAATGGAAATATCGCGGGCACCCATCAAGGAGAACTGTAAAGTACGGGGAATGGGCGTGGCCGTCATGGTTAGGGTATCGACATTGACTTTCATCTCACGTAATTTCTCTTTGGCTTCGACACCGAATTTCTGCTCCTCGTCTATAACCAACAACCCTAAATCTTTAAATTCTACATCTTTCCCCAAGAGACGATGCGTCCCAATCAAAACATCGATGCTGCCGTTTTTAACTTTCTCTAAAATTTCTTTTCGTTTCTTTGCTGTCGTAAAGCGATTTAAATAGGCCATTTTACAGGGGAAATTCTCCAAACGTTCGCTGAAACTGTTAAAATGTTGCAAAGCAAGTATGGTTGTAGGCACCAATACCGCCACTTGCTTGCTATCACAAACAGCTTTAAAGGAAGCACGTATGGCAACTTCCGTCTTACCGAATCCCACATCGCCACAAATAAGCCTGTCCATAGGAAAATCGGCTTCCATATCTTTTTTAACATCATTGGTAGCTTTCAATTGGTCGGGGGTGTCTTCGTAAATAAAAGAAGCTTCCAACTCGGTTTGCATATAATTATCGGGAGAAAAAGCGTAACCCTCAGCCGATTTACGTTCGGCATAAAGTTTGGCAAGGTCGATCACCAATTCCTTCACACGGCTTTTTGTTCTCTCTTTCACTTTGTTCCATGCATTGCTTCCGATGCGATTCAATACCGGCGGAGTACCGTCTTTGCCCACATATTTCGAAATGCGATGAAGGGAATGTATGCTGATATACAAGATATCATTGTTTTTATAAATAATCTTAATCGCTTCTTGTGTCTTGCCGTTCACTTCTATTTTCTCCAAACCGGCATACTGACCTATACCGTGATCGATATGTGTAACATAATCACCGGGTTGTAGTTCGTATATTTCTTTCAACAAAACCGAATCCTTGCGGCGGTATTTATCTTCCGGCTGATAACGATGATAACGGTCGAAGACTTGATGGTCGGTATAAAAAGCTATTTTATGTTGTTTATCCACAAAGCCTTCATGCAGACTCAGGGGAAGAAAATGCAAAAGATTATCTTCAATATCTTTTTTATACTGGGGAGAATAAGTAGCATAATCTTGTTGTGTATCGAGCAGCTCATGTATAATATTACGTATACGTTTGGTTTGGTTTACATTTTCCGAAGCGAAATAATTCCGAATGCCGTTTTCGAAATGCTCCATCCATTGCTTCATCATCCATTCAAAGTTACGGTTAAAAGAAGTTTGGGGAAGTGTTTGAAAAATAAACGACTTCACTTCTGGCAAATAAGGCGATTGCATTGAAAACTCCATCAGGGGAAAACGCAGCAAAGCCTTCAAAAAAACCTCCGAATCGATAAACAAAGCATCGGGTGGCAGTTGGGATACGGTGGTTTCGGATTGTGCGTATTTCTCTTCCATTTTATCAAACAAATCCTTGATGGTATCCGCACACAGTCCGAGATTTTCAATCCAAACACAAGCCTTAGAAGGGAGTAAAGAGAAAAAATCGGTTTTCCCCAGCGTCGGTTCACTCAACGCCATATCGGGCATTAAGAGCATGCTGTCCATCATCTTTTTCGATGCCTGGCTTTCGGTGTCGAACATACGCAAGGATTTGATGGTATCGCCCGAGAATTCAATACGATAAGGATATTCGTCGGCATAAGAAAACACATCCATAATACCCCCACGCACGGCATATTGACCCGGTTGAAAAACATAATCGCTGTATTCGAATCCGTTTTCCGAAAGGAAATGCATAATATCGTCCATACTGATCTCCTCTCCTACCCGCAAGCTAATACTTTGCTGTACGATGTTTTGAGACGTTAAGACTTTTTCAATCAATGCCTCGGCATAAGTAACAATGACAGGATTCGCCCCTTGCGAAAGTTGTTTCAACACATGGGTGCGCAACATCACATGAAAGCTGTCGCTTTCTTCAAAAGGATAGGCTTTTCGAGCGGATGACGGAAAGAAGAGGATATTTTTCTCGTTTATATCTTTTTCAACCTCACCCGAAAGCAATTCCAAATCATGGTAGAAATACGAGGCGGTTTCCTTGTCGGGAAATACAAAAAGATGTATTCCTTTCATTTGATGTAAACAAGCTTTTGAAAACAAGGCTTTTGCACTACCGCACAAAACACCAATATGTAAACGGGGAGGATTTCCTTTTTGCCATGTCGCAAGGAATTGGTTTGTGATATCTGCCTGAGCGTAAACACCTGTTATATCATGTATTTCCATTCAAAACCTTTCAATAATCGAAGGTCGCAAAAGTAATAAAAAACCAAGTAGCTTGCAGGTATTAAGTATAAAAATATTAAGAAATTCTTAGTCATCAATCTTATCGGGAAGGAAAGGCGACAATTCTATTTTATGAAACTTTGCCGGAATCCGTATCAAAGAACGCTTAAATTTCTCATTGGTAAGATAAAAAACCTTGCCGTCCGAAGTAGTAACAGCTTCCACTTGATGAAAAGCCAATCTCAATCTGATTTTACGTTTTCCCGCCGAAAAGAAATCACGACCTTTGAAACCGTAAAACATACAAATGAAAGGACGTAAACTTTTGGAATACCCGCATAATATTAATTGGTTACGTTCAGCAAAATAAACAGATCCCGTAATCAAACCATTTACATTCAGCGAATCATACACATGCGCTATATGTCTTCCCGGATAAGCAGGGAGCACATACACTTTACTTCCCAGATGTTTCCATTGCTTGGTAAACAAATACAAACTATCACCGATCACTACAAAAGCTTCACAATCATAATCTGTAGGAAGGTCTGCAAAACTATTCTTCACATATTGATCTTCATAGACAAACCAAATGGTATCAATTATTATATGGTTGGTAAACAAACTCTCTTTCTTTATACGCAATACATGCAAATCATTACGTATACCAGATTGATTATTTCCCACATCGGCCAAATAAATAAAATTGTCATCTTGTGATATTTCTTCTATATCGGTATTTACAATATCTGCAAGTAGAAAGCTATCAATAATCCTTCCGTCGGAAGTATCCAGTCGATACAAATGCTTGTCACGGCTGTCGTTATGCGTCCAAAGAGCATGGTTCCAATAAATCAAACCCGAAGTTTCGAAAAGTGAGTCCGAAAGTTCAACGGTATAAAAAGGTTTTATGGATTTTGACATACGTAATACAGCCGTTTTATCTTGGCGGTTTTTTTTGTTAATTTGTAAGCTATCGCTTTGTTGGGCATAAATACCAAGCACAAACACAACATTTACAAACACTAAACAAATCCGACGCATCCTATCAAACATACTGCAAAGGTAAAATATTTTTTTGTAACTCTTTGATATATTCAAAAGACACTTTGCTTATTTAATTTGAAATGCACAGTTCGGCAAAACACATCAATCCAAACTAAACTTCACATTCCGTTAGAAATGTTAATTCATTTCTTATATCCAAGAGCATATACATTAATATATACATCCATAGTATTCGTATTTTTCCTCTTTAAATATTGAAATAAATTTTTATTCGTCAGTGTGTAATTTGATAATTTCATGTACATTTGCAAAAAATTAAGACTTAAAAAATAATGAATAAATGGACTCAATTAAGCATTGAATATGCAAATCAAAGATCGTATTTAGATGACCTGTTTCAAGTTTATCCGACAATACCTGAAGGAATAAGAGAAATTGATGATAAAGTTTGGACAGATGTTGAAAAAGCTTTTAAACAAAAAAATAATAATTTACTACTAAAGGAATTATTAAAACTTAAGCTTTTCCCTATAAAAGATAGCTATATAGCATATTTAAAAAGGGACAGTTCTTCTATTGACCGAAATCCAAGAACCATAAATCGTATATGTGGTAGAATCTATGAATTAGGCCTTGATAAACTTTATGAACGTTGTAGTGAGCCCAAAGAAACGAATAGGCAAATAGGACCTATGTTTCGAGAATGGTTACGGAAAAAATCTTTAGGTATCACTCCTGTTGAATTGAATAAATTTCTCGCAAACAATGAAGATGCTATTTTAGATGGAAGCGACAAGTCTATGATGGACTTCGCAAAAGAAAAATTAGGTTATAAACATAATAAAGGTCTTGATTTTGTAGGTCGTTTTAACGGTAAATATGTAATTGGTGAAGCAAAATTTCTAACTGATTTCGGGGGGCATCAAAATGCACAATTTAACGATGCTATTTATACTGTAGAAGCAAAAAAAGTAAACGCTATTAAAATTGCTATTTTAGATGGAGTTCTATACATTAAAGGAAACAATAAAATGTATAAGTCCATAACCGAAACATATAAGAATTGCAACATCATGAGCGCTTTGGTTTTACGTGAATTTATATACCAAATTTAATGATGAAAAGCATATTGATTCAAGGTGATAATTTGGATGGGCTCTATTACCTTTTAAACGAAAAAAATTTAAAAGGGAAAATTGATTTAGTTTATATTGACCCCCCTTTTGCAACAGGAGGTAATTTTACCATTACAGACGGAAGAGCAACGACTATAAGCAATTCTAAAAACGGAAATATTGCATATACGGATACGCTAAAAGGAAAAGAGTTTATTGAATTTTTAAAAGTGCGATTATTTTTACTTAAAGAATTGTTGTCAAAACAAGGTTCAATCTACTTGCACATAGACTATAAAATAGGTCATTATGTTAAAGTTATGATGGATGAAGTTTTCGGAATTGAAAGTTTCAGGAATGATATTACCCGTATTAAATGCAATCCAAAAAACTTTGACAGAATCGGATATGGAAATATAAAGGATTTAATTCTATTCTACACAAAATCCTCAAATCCCATTTGGAACGAACCGCGCGAAAAATATACGGAAAAGGATTTTGAAAAGCTATTTCCGAAAACAGATAAGCAAGGACGCAAATATACAACTGTTCCAATACATGCGCCTGGAGAAACCGAAAACGGAAAATCAAATCAAGCGTTTAAAGGCATACTACCTCCCAAAGGAAGACATTGGCGTGTTGATGTAGAAACATTAAATCAATGGGATAAAGAAGGATTAATTGAATGGTCATCTACCGGTAATCCGAGGAAAATTATTTATGCTGACGAGCGTGAAGGGAAAAGAGTACAAGACATTTGGGAATATAAAGACCCTCAATATCCAACTTATCCTACCGAAAAAAATCCGGATTTACTTGACTTAATTATTAAAACATCTTCTAATGAGAATAGTATAGTTTTGGATTGTTTCTGCGGTTCCGGAACTACTTTAAAATCAGCCCATACAAACAATAGAAAATGGATTGGTATTGACCAGTCTAACCATGCAATTAAAGCAACAAAAGAAAAACTTGATGCTATTGAAGGGGATCTTTTTGTAAAAAAACCTGATTATGAGTTTGTCGTTCTAACAGAAAAAAAAGCTGAAAGTTTACATGGTTTTTTTGTACCTTTGAACCCTGTTTAGAATCTATATTATTCACTTATAATCAATACATCTTTTTTATGAAACGCTTTATTGTATGCTTCTTTTTATTCCTAAGTGTGGGTGTTCACCATATATTTTGCCAAACGAAAGAAATTACGCTGGAAGATATTTGGCAGAAATATGTCTTTTATCCAACAGGAGTACCCGGTTTCACTCCCATGCCACAGGGGGATTTCTATACCGTAAAAAACAAGGACGAAATCGCTTCCTATAGTTTTCAAACCGGCGATAAGAAAAACACCCTACTATCCGATGCCGACTTAAAAAACGCTTCAAACAATACCATAGGTATAAGTGATATACAACTTTATCAATTAGACAACTCCGAACAACACATGCTGATAGGTACGGCTTACGAAAATATTTACCGTCGGTCGTTCAAAGCGTTTTATTATGTGTATAATTTTATCGATAAGAAACTGATGACATTGTCCGACACGACAAAAGGGAAACAAAGTTTTGCCGAATTCTCACCCGACGGCAGCAAAGTGGCTTTTGTAAGAAACAACAATATCTTTATCAAAGATTTGAAAACCTTGCAAGAAACGGCTGTTACTACCGACGGCAAATTCAACCATGTAATCAACGGTATGGCCGATTGGGTATATGAAGAAGAACTCGACATGGCACAAACTTTCCAATGGTCGCCCGACGGCAAACAGCTTGCTTTTCTTCGTTTCGACGAAAGCAGGGTCAAAGAATTCACCCTGACAATGTGGGGCGAACTCTATCCCGAAGCGTATCGCTACAAATATCCCAAAGCAGGTGAAGACAATTCATTGGTCGATGTATATATATATAATGTAAACAATCAAACGAAAAGTAAAGTAGATATGGACGATAACGGCAATGTGTATATCCCCCGTATTTACTGGCTACCCAACGCCACAGAATTGATAGTGCTGAAAATGAACCGCCATCAAAATCTGTTGGAATTTTTCGCTTATGATTTAAATAGCAAAGAAAAAAAATTGATTTATACCGATAAGAACGAGGCTTGGCTTGACGTTACCGACGAGTATTATTTTTTGAAAGATAATAAAAGCATGATTGTTACCTCAGAACGTGATGGCTATAATCATATTTATAAAGTAATATTCGGAGGAAAAATCCAAGCCATTACCAAAGGAGAATGGGAAGTAGCCGAGATTTGCGCTGTGGATGAAAAGAATCAATGGATTTATTATTTATCGAATGAATCGGATGTGTTGAATCGCGACTTATACCGCATCGGATTTAACGGCAAAGGGAAAACCATGCTCACCAACGGCAAAGGATGGAACACACCTACCTTTAATCCCAATGCAAGCTATTATCGTAATGTGTATTCCGACCTTAACACCCCTCCCATTTACACCTTACACGATTACACCGGAAAACAATTGCGTGTGTTGCACCAAAACACCCTCTATCAAGAACGCATGCAAGCCTACGGTTTTTCGACAAAAGAATTGTTTAAGGTTCCCATAGGAAACGATATCGAACTGAATGCATGGATGATTAAACCCAAGCACTTCGATGCCAACAAAAAGTATCCCGTATTGATGTATGTATATGGAGGTCCTGGTTCGCAGGAAGTAAGCAACTCCTTTTCACGCAGCATGGATTTTGCATGGTATCAGATGCTGGCACAAAAAGGATATATTGTGGTTTGTGTTGACAATAGAGGCACCTCAGGCCGAGGCGATGCTTTCAAGAAATGTGTTTACAAACAAATGGGCAAATATGAATCGGAAGACCAAATTGCAGCGGCAAAATACCTCAAAACCCTTCCTTATGTCGATGGCGAACGTATCGGCATTTGGGGATGGAGTTTCGGAGGATATTTGTCGACATTGAGCATGATGAAAGGCGATGGTGTATTTAAAATGGCCATGGCTGTGGCTCCCGTAACCAATTGGCGTTATTACGATAACATCTATACCGAACGATTTCTGCAAACACCCCAAGAAAATCCGCAAGGTTACGACGAGAACTCCCCTATTACCCATGCCGCCAAGCTAAACAGCAAATACCTCATCGTACACGGTACCGCTGACGACAACGTCCATTTCCAAAATGCCATGGATTTGGTTAACGCCTTGAATGTTGCCGGCAAACAATACGAACAATTTTTCTATCCCAACAAAAATCATTTTATTATGGGCGGCAACACCCGCCTACACCTCTACATTAAACTGACTGATTTTATTTTGAAGAATTTGTAAATCAAAATCAATATTGGTTGATAAAGATTACACTATTGGTTGCTATTTCTGCTTCACTCCCCTGATTTTTCAGCACGAAAAAGCATCTCGCGACCTGTGACTTTTAATTCGTAATTGTCTTGTTATTATTCCATCTCTTTTACCGCCTCTTCCAATGCTTTCATTAAAATAGTAACGTTCAGGGTTTTAATAAATCCATTTTCATATAAAAAATGAGAAATTCGGTATGTTTCTTCTATATCGTTTTTAGCTGTTTGATACACTTCTTCCCATGATTTTTGATTTAATGCCAGTCCTTCTTTCACAGCTTGCATGGCTACATCGGCAGCCACATGGGGGAACAAATCACTTTCCATCATGTTTGGTATAATGTTATCGGGATGTATGCCTCTTTTCTCTGCAAAACCGGCAATGGAGTGGGCGGCACATATCGCCATGGTATCGGTTATTTTACGAGCAGAAACGAGTAGAACTCCTTTTAAAATCGAAGGAAAACAAATGGAGTTATTCACCTGATTGGGGAAATCGCCCCTACCCGTTGCCACAATATAAGCACCTGCCTCTTTGGCTTTGTAGGGATATATCTCGGGAACCGGATTGGCGCAAGCAAAAACAATGGCCTTATCTGCCATTAAAGATATCCATTCCGGTTTAATGGTATCGGGACCGGGTTTGGAAAGGGCTATTAACACATCGGCATCCTTAAAAGCTTCTTCTTCTTTTAAAAAATGATTCGGATTGGTTATTTTACACAACTCCCATTGAGGGTAATATCGACTATCGTTCTTATAATCTTCGCGTTTATCGTGCAAGCTGCCATTTTCGTCGAACATAATTATATGTTGAGGGTTCACCCCGTCGGCTATCATCAAACGGGCGATACTCGAATTGGCAGCACCGGCACCATAGAGAACCACCTTTATATCTTGTAATCTTTTACCCGTTAATTTCAAGGCATTGATAAGTCCGGCCAGGGTAACACAGGCGGTACCTTGTGCATCGTCGTGCCAAACAGGGATATGGCATTCCCTGCGTAATACGTCCAACACTTTATAACAATTAGGCTGAGATATATCTTCTAAATTAATGGCACCGAAACTATCTTGCAGCATTTTCACGAAATCAATTATTTTCTCGGCCGAGGGTATTCCCTTTTCATCTCGGCTATTGATGCATAATGCGGTCGCATCGACACCTCCTAAATATTTCATCAACATGGCCTTACCTTCCATCACGCCCAAACCGCCGGGAGGAGTACAATCGCCGTCGCCCAACACACGGGTGCTGTCGCTTACCACAGCCACAAGGTTATTACGGTTAGTTAACTGAAAAGATACGGCATTGTTATCCCGTATGGTTGTGGAAACGGAAGAAACCCCGGGTGTATACCACACATTAAACCAATTAACCCCTTCGACAGGAATTTTTAATAGCGTTTGCATTTTACCTTGATAAAAGGCATGTGCCAACAAGGATAATTTTTTATAAAACAAAGTTTTGCAACGTGCTTGTTGTTCGGAAGTGAAATGGTCGGGAAACAGTTCCTGCAAATTGCTTAAATCTCTTTTTAATTTTCTCATTGTGCAATATATTTATTGTCTTAATACGGTTTGTAATACGTCGTGCGATTTCAAAGTGCTCAGATTTGTAATATGTTCGGAGTAATATTTTAACAGTAGTTTCAATAAGCTGTTTCTAATATTAGTAGGCACTATTAATTGCTTATTTTCAGGAAATAAATCTTGATTCATTAGAATATGTAACCATAAATTCGTTTCACTTTCTTCGAGCGAACAACTGCAATCGGATTCAAAACGAGCTGTACGACAATTAAAAGAAACATTATCCCCGGCATAATTGTCGTTAGGACAACAACCCAAATAATCAGTCAAGCGTATAAGAAAGCGTAAATGAAAATCCGGTAGAAAATCATGTTGATCGAATTCAATCAATGCCTTTTCAATATACTCATATAAGGCTACATCATAATCTAATTGAAACAATATCTTATACAAGATTTCATTTAAAAATAGGATAATACTCGATTTGGAAAGATGAAACGAATACGGTGAGGGAGTATGAATCAGTTCCACTTCTTTTATAGAATCTATACTTGAATGATTTTTATGGTCAGCATGTATCAACACTATGGATAACGGAGCCATAATGAGATTACGTTTTTTTTTGTCTTTTCGCAAAGAAAAATAAAGCATAAAGGATTTAGATCCGTAATCGGAAGTATAAGCATGCACTATCATTTTATTATCAGCATGCATAATTCTATGCAAAATAACCCCTTTTGTTTTATAAACCATAGGTATGTCATTAAAAAGCTTACATAATAACTAATCAACTTCTTCATCGTCGGGATGGAGTGCAACATGTTGTGCATAATTTCTCCATTTTTCGATAACACTTTGCAAATCCTCGGGAAGATCAGAATCGAAAAACATTTCTTTGTTGGTAACAGGATGTTTTAACTTCAAACTTTTGGCATGTAAAGCTTGACGCGGTAGCATAGCAAAACAATTTTTAACAAATTGTTTATATTTGGCACTTACTGTCCCTTTTCTGATACGACTACCACCGTAGACTGCATCATTGAATAAAGGATGACCAATATGTTTCATATGTACACGGATTTGATGTGTTCTTCCTGTTTCTAATTTGCATTCTATTAAGGTAACATAACCGAATCGTTCCAATACACGCCAATGGGTAATAGCATATTTGCCTATGTTTGTATCTTCAAATACATCCATAATACGTCTATCAACCAAATTACGAGCGACATTGCCTGTAATAGTACCTTCATCCTCATCAAAATCACCCCATACTAAAGCTTGATAGCGACGATCAATGGTATGATAATAAAATTGATACGCCAATTTAGCTTGAGCATATTCATTTTTAGCCACTACCATAACACCTGAAGTATCTTTGTCGATACGATGTACCAATAAGGGATTTTGTTGATTCCCATCTTTATTTAATTGTTCCCCCAAATAATAAGCCAAAGCATTCACTAAGGTACCGTTATAATTTCCATAAGCAGGATGAACAACCATTCCTGCCTTTTTATTGACGATTAATATATCTTCATCCTCATAAACTACATCTAAAGGTATGTCTTCCGGAATAATATCGGTTACTTTAGGTGGTTGAGACATCAATACTGAGATGATATCCAATGGTTTTACTTTGTAGTTTTGTTTTTCTACGCTACCATTCACTAAAATATTTCCGGCTTTGGCAGCTTGTTGTATTTTATTGCGAGAAACATGTTCAATTCGATTAAATAGAAATTTATCTATTCGTATCATCGATTGACCTTTATCTACAATAAAATTAAAATGTTCGTACAATGCATCGGGTTCTTCCTGTAATTCACTATCCTGACCCACTATACGATTATTATCATCGGTTTGTCCATCTTTGAGTTCTTCTTTTTCGTTTATCATTTTTCTTCATTATTTCATAATTTATTTAATTATTTACCGGCAAGTTTTGAGCCAAGCATTCTGAGTCGGATACTGTGAATGATTTTTTTTGTATACAATGGAAAATCGGCTTTCATCATCCAATCGTAATAATTAGGTTCAACCATAAACACCTGTTCGACGGTTTTACCTTTATGTTTGCCAAAATTAAATATTTCTCGGTCGTTTTCATCAAAAACAATGTGCCCCATCAAATCCACATTCCGATTTGGAGTAGAAAAAAGAGCTAAATCAGCTACATTATTTTGAATCGGATAAGTAACATTTTCTTCTTCATCCACATAGGCTTTATCTTTATAACAATCTAATTGGGATTGTAATATTTCAAAGGTAGCCACTGTATCGGCTTCGGCTGTATGTGCATTCTCCAATGTCTTTTTACAATAAAACATATAGGCTGCACGTAAATTTCGAGGTTCCATGCGGTGAAATATATTTTGAACGTCAATGATATGTATACCTCTTAAATCAAAATCCATTCCTATCCGTAAAAACTCTTCGACCAATAAAGGTATATCAAATTTCAATAAATTATAGCCGGCTAAATCACAACCTTTGAGAAAATCAAGAATAGAAGGAGCTAATTTTTCAAATTGAGGTTTATTGACTACGTCTTTATCATATATACCGTGAATTTTAGAAACTTCAACCGGAATATGCATGCCGGGATTTATTAATTCGGTACGTAAATGAGTCGTATGATCTGGCATCACTTTCAACATACTAATTTCTAAAATTTTATCTGTACCAACATTTATTCCCGTGGTTTCTAAATCAAAAAACACTAAGGGTCGACTTAAATTAAGTTTCATTTTCTTTTATTTATAATACTTTTTATACAATCGACATTGACATCGGAAACAAAAACCATCCTACGGCTTCATTTACCTTAAACATCTATTGCTGTTAATTTTAATTTATAATGTTTTAGATTGCAAAGGTAATAAAAATAAATGAACAAAGCCCGAGTTTTAGGTTCAATTTATAAAACTAGATTTATTGATGTATAAAAATACAAACATGAAAAATGCATGATTTGTCATTATGATAAAAACAATCCTACAAGAATCTACAAGTTCAAGCAACATTTTTAATAATGTATCATCTATGATACTAAATATAAATATTACCTTTTAAGCTTATTAAAATTTAAAAAAAATTGTACTTTTGTAAAAAATTAAAACAATGGCAGGTATCC